>Ga0187853_10002407_pt1 | contig 15624 bp, 15 predicted proteins | sample June2016WEW_6_10_2_FD_132417 | JGI IMG/M metagenome (GOLD analysis project Ga0187853, IMG submission 132417) | Peatland microbial communities from SPRUCE experiment site at the Marcell Experimental Forest, Minnesota, USA - June2016WEW_6_100 | ecosystem: Environmental > Terrestrial > Soil >... | reverse complement strand
CGGCGCGGGCCGCGCGGCGTGGGCGCGCACCAGGTCGAGGAGCCGTTCCTCGCCGTAGGCCGCGCCGGAGACGTTGCACGACTCGGTGAGCCCGTCGGTGAAGAGGCAGAGCAGGTCCGCGTCGCGGCCCCACGCGACCTCGGCCCCGCCGATCTCCCGGTCGCGCGCGAGGCCGAACGGGGGCGCCGTCGCCCGGAGCCGGCGCGGCACGCCGTCGCCGCCCGGCACCAGGAAAGCCTGCGGGTGGCCGGCGTTCGCGTAGCGCAGCACCCCGTGCTCGGCGTCCACGACGCCGTAGAAGAGCGACACGAACATCTCGGTGCGCTCCATCTCGTCGCCCAGGAGCTGGAGCAGGCGGTTGAGCGCCTCCTGCGGCGTCGCCGCCGACTGCGCGAGCACGTTCGCCGCCGAGATCGTGTTCGCCATCAGCAGCGCCGCGCCCAGGCCGTGGCTCGAGACGTCGCCGATCATCATCCCGACCGCGCCGCCCGCGAGCGGGATGACGTCGAAGAAGTCCCCGCCGATGGACTCCGCGCTCTGGCAGCGGGCGCCCACGTTGCCGACGCCCGCCAGCAGCGGCGCGCTCGGCAGGAGGGCGAGCTGGAGGTTGTGCGCCGCCGCCAGCTCGGTGGACATCCGCTCGCGGTCCTTCTCTTCCGCCGCCAGCCGCGAGTTCTCGATCGCCGCGCCCACCTGGTTGGCGATGGCCATCACCAGCTTCTTGTTGCCGGCCGAGAACGCGTCCTCGCCGAGGCGGTCGGTGAGGTTGATGACGCCGACCGGCCGGGCCGCGCCGTTCTCGCTCGCGTACATGATGGGCACGGACAGGAACGACTGGCCGTGGTAGTCGCGCCCCGTGGGGCACCCGGGATTCGGCGCGGGATCGCTGGGGTCGTACGAGATCGCCTCGCGGGCGCGGAAGACCTGGGCGGCGATGCTGCACTCGTCGTCCACCCGCACCGCCTGGAGCTGCGCGACGTCGAAGCCGCGGCCGGCGACGATCCGGAGCACGCCGGCCTCCTCGTCGTACACCATGATCGAGGCGCGGCGCGCCCCCACCACGTCCGAGACCTCGCGCACGATCCGGTGGGCCGCCTCCTCGAGCGCCACCGTCCGCCCGAGGATCTCGCTGATGGTGTAGAGGAGGTCGATCTCCTCGTAGCGTGCCGTCAGCTCCGCCGTGACCTGCCCCGCCTCGCGCTCGGCGGCGAGCGCCTCCGCGACGATCTTCGCGGCCGCCTGCGCCCGCTGCGGGCGCGTCTTCTCCGTGGAGCCGTCGGGGCCGAGCTGGACCCAGGTGCCGGGGACGCCGGGCACGGGCTCGAGCCACGCCGATCCCTTCCGCGCCTGGATCGCGTGCCCCACGGTGCCTTCGAGCTGCGGCCACCACGCCCCGTGCTCGCCCGAGAGCGCGATCGCGCGCTGGCGACCCGCCTCCTGACGCCACAGGCGGACGTCTCCCCCGGTCAGCTCCTGGAGTGCGGCGAGAAGAGTGTCGAGACGGCTCAGGTGCGCCGGAGGATCATGCAGATGGAGTTCCCCGCCTCGTTGAAGCGCACTTCGTCGACGAGCTGGCGGATCAGGAAGAGCCCCCGGCCGTACGGCCGCATCAGGTTCCCACGGAGCGTCGGGTCGGGCACGTGCCGGAAGTCGAAGCCGCACCCCTCGTCGGTCACTTCCATCTCCACCGCGTTCCGGCCGAACAGGACGCGGATGCCCACCCCTTTGGCGGGGTCCTCGCAGTTGCCGTAGAGGATCGCGTTGGCCACGGCCTCGGCGAGGGCGACGCGCAGGTTGAAGCGGATGGTGTGGCGGTCCACGAACGCGGCCTCGAGATGCCGCGTCACCACCTCGACGGCCTCGTCCACGAGGTTCACGTCGCTGGGGAGGCGGACCCGCAGCTCGGCATCGAGGCCGCCCTCGGCGCACTCCCGGCGCGCGAACTCGGCGAACAGCGGAGCGCTCATCGGCAGCTCAGAACGCGGCGAGCGCCTCCGTCGCCGTATCGGTGATCGCGAAGAGCGTGTCCAGCTTCGTCAGCTCGAACAGCGTCTTGAGGTCGTCGTTGAGGCCGGCCAGGCGCAGGTCGCCTCCCTCGTCCCGGATCTTCTTCGAGAGCGAGACCAGGACGCCCAGGCCCGACGAATCGATGTAGCCGGTCTTGCTGAAGTCGATGAGGAACTTCTTGTCCCCCGCCTCGAGGGCGTCGAGCACCTTCTGCTTCAGCTCCTGCCGGTTGCCGACGATCAGCTGGCCGTCCACTTCGACGACCACGACGCCGCCGGGGTGCTTCCGCGCATTGAACGCCATCAATCCTCCGAAGGAATCGCTCTCAAGCGCCCGCTCAAGCCGCCTGCGATTGGAGCAGCGCGATGGCGGACACCAGCACGATGTCGTCCGCCGTGGCGCCGCGCGAGAGGTCCGAGCAGGGACGCCGGAGACCCTGGACCACGGGCCCCAACGCCGGAACCTGCGCGATCCGCTGTACCAGTTTGTACGCAATGTTCCCGCTGTCAAGGTCCGGGAATATCAAGATGTTAGCTCGTCCCGCCGCCGGGCTGTCGGGGGCCTTCCGGCGGGCCACCGAGGCCAGCAGCGCGGCGTCCCCCTGGAGGTCGCCGTCGGCCGGAATGCCGGGCTCGAGCGTCCGGAATAGCTCGACCGCCCGCTTCACCTTGTCCACGCTCTCGCCCTCGGCGCTCCCGAGCGTCGAATGCGAGAGGAACGCCACGACCGGCTCGTCGCCGACGACCAGGCGGCGGTCGCGCGCGGCCGCGACCGCGATGTCGGCCAGCTGCTCGGCGGTGGGATACTGGACCACGCCGCAGTCGGCGAAGGTCAGGACGCCCGACGTGCGGGTGACCATGTAGAAGCAGCTCGACACGGTCTTGATGCCGGGCGCCGGCCCCACCGCCCAGAGCGCCGCGCGCAGCACGTCGGCCGTCGCGTGGACCGCGCCGCCCACGGTCGCGTCCGCTTCGCCGAGCGCGACCAGGCCGGCCGCGAAGCGGAGCGGATCGGCGGCGAGCGTCAGCGCCGCCACCCGGTCGGGAACGGCCTGCGGCTTCCGGCTCGTCAGGAGATCGGCGACGGCCTTGAGACTGGGGTCGGATCCGGGGATGCGGACCGAGACGCCGGGCGCCTCGCGCGCCGCCCAGGACGCCGTCGGACCGGTCCCGATCAGGGTGACGTCGGCCACGTGCCCCGCCACCAGGGAGATCGCGGCCTCACGCACCCGCTCGTCGTCGCCTTCGGAGAGCAGCAGGCGGGCTCGCGCGCGGCGCGCGCGATCGAGGAGGGACTCGACGAAGCCGCTCAACTCCGCTTCGTCTTGGCGGCCAGGGCCTTGGAGACGGCGGGGTGGACCAGGTCCTTCACGTCGCCCCCGAACCGCGCCACCTCGCGCACCAGGGAGCTGGAGAGGTAGGTCAGGTCGAACGCGGGGACGAGGAAGAGCGTCTCGATCTCCGGCGCCAGCTTCCGGTTCATCAGCGCCATCTGGTACTCGTACTCGAAGTCGCTGACGTAGCGCAGCCCGCGGACGATCACCTTCGCGCCGAGTGTGCGGGCGAAGCTCACCAGCAGGCCGTCGAACGACCGCACCTCGAACCGGGCGTCGCGACCGAGGACCTGGGCGACCAGGTCGCACCGCTCCTCGAGCGTGAACAGCGGCTGCTTGGTCACCTGGGTCGCCACGGCCACGATGACCCGGTCGGCGAAGACGAGGCTGCGGCGGATCAGGTCCTCGTGCCCGTGGGTGATGGGATCGAACGAGCCGGGGTAGACGGCGAGCGTCGTCATGGGGCCTCGAGAAAAGTGAGGACGGTCCTGCCGTAGCGGCGATGATCGCCCGGGCCGACGTCTTCGTGCCGGTCGTGCTCGACGCCCAGAATGCGTGCGAACGGCCGCTCGCGGAAGAGGGCGGCGATCCGCGAGGCGTGATTGGTGGTGTATGGCGGGTCGGCGAAGGCGACGTCGAAGGCGAGCGGCTCCAGCTTGGCGGCGTAGCGCAGGGCGTCGGCGCGGTGCACCCGCGTCCCCGCGGCGCCCAGCGCGGCGATGTTGCGGTGCAGCGCGGCGAGGCTGGCGGGCGAGAGCTCGACGAAGTCGCACGCGCTGGCGCCGCGCGACAGCGCCTCGAGCCCCATCGCGCCGGAGCCGGCGAACAGGTCCAGGGCGCGAGCGCCCACGAGGTGGTCGGCGACGATGGACATCCACGCCTCCCGCACCCGATCGGTGGTGGGGCGCGCCCGCTCGTCGGGCGGCGGCTCGATCCGCCGGCTCCGCCACTGCCCTCCCACGATCCGCACCTCAGGCCGCCTCGAAGGCCACGAGCCGGCCCTCGACTTCGTCGCGACCCTGCCAGGTGTCGCGCTCCAGCCGCAGCGCGGCCCGGAACGGCCCCGAGGAGCCACGGACCGCGCTCTCGATCTCCTCGCGCATCCCGAAGCCGACGAGCCGGAACGTCCCGGTGTCGTCGCGCACGCTGAAGCGGACGTGCCGATCGCCCATCCGGCGCAGCGGGCCGGCCAGTGAGAGGCCGGTGAGCCCGAAGACCGCGCCCGGATTGCCGAGCCCCGTCGGCTCGAGGGCGCGGAGCGCCTGTTCCAGCTCGCGCGTCAGGTCGGCGATGGTCAGCACCGCGTCCACCCGGCGGCTCGGCGTCAGCTCCGCGGGCGCCACCTGCTCCGCGCAGGCGGCGTTGAACGCCTCGCGGAACGCGTCGAACCGGTCGCGGCGCACCGTGAGACCGGCGGCCATCCTGTGGCCGCCCCACCGCTCGAGGTGGCCGGCGCAGCGCTCCAGGGCGAGGTGGAGATCACAGCGCGCCACCGACCGGCCCGACCCCTTCCCGACGTCGCCGTCGAACGCCACGAGGAAGGTCGGCCGCGCGATCCGCTCGACGACGCGCGAGGCGACGATCCCAATCACGCCAGGGTGCCAGGTGTCGCGCGCGAGCACGACGCCCACGTCGCGCGCCGGGTCGAAGGTCTTGTCCAGCTCCTCCAGCGCCTCGTCCAGCGTGCGCTGGTCCAGCGCCTGCCGCTCCGTGTTCTGCCGCTCGAGCTGGGCCGCGAGCGCGTACGCCTCGGTGGTGTCGTCGGTCAGGAGGAGGCGCAGGCCGTCGCCCGCGTCGCCGACGCGCCCGGCGGCGTTGAGCCGCGGCCCCAGGGCGAAGCCCAGGTTGACCGCGCGGATCGGCTTCGTGCCGAGGCCGGCCGTGGTCACGAGGGCGGCGAGGCCCGCCGAGCGGCTCGCCCCGATCAGTTTGAGGCCGAGCCGCACCAGGATCCGGTTCTCGCCCACCAGCGGCACCAGGTCGGCGACCGTCGCGAGCGCGACCAGGTCCACGAAGTGCCAGGGAGCGCCGGCCGGGACGCCGATCGCGGGGGCCAGCGCCTGCGCGAGCTTGAAGGCGAGCCCCGTCGCGCACAGGTCGGGGAACGGGTACGTGCTCTCCGGCCGGCGCGGATTGACCAGCGCGGCGGCCTCGGGCCGCACCGGGCCCGGGAGGTGATGGTCCACGACGATCACGTCGATGCCGGCCGCACGCGCCGCGGCGACCGCCTCGACGGCCGTGGTGCCGCAGTCCAGCGCGAGGATCACCTGCGCGCCCGCCTCGCGCGCGGCGACGACGCCCGCGGCCGAGAGATCGTAACCGTCGCGCAGGCGATGCGGGATGAACGGCACGACGCGCGCGCCGCCCAGGCGCAGGACCCGCGTGGCGAGCGCCGCCGCGCACTGGCCGTCGGCGTCGTAGTCGCCGTGCACGAGGATGGTCTCCTTGCTCTTCACCGCGGCCGCGAGTCGCTCCACCGCGACCGCCATGTCGGGAAGGAGACCGGGATCGTGGAGATCGTCCCGGGAAGGCCGGAGGAAATGCCGGGCGGCGTCCGACTCGGCGACGCCGCGCTGGACCAGCAGTCCGGCGAACGGGAGCGGCGCGCCGAGCTCGCGCGCCAGCGCCACTACGCGCGCCGGATCGGGCGTCGGCTCACACTGCCACCGGCGGGGGAGCCGCTCATTCCTCCGCATACAGGAGTACGCCGCACACCTCGCAGCCCTCGACGGACTGCCCCTGCTGGATGAGGACGCGCCGCTGCATCGGGACCGCCGTGTGGCAATGCCCACAGGCGTCGTGCTGGAGCGGATAGAGCGCCGCCGGAGCGCGGCCCCGCCGGATCCGCTCGTACTTGACCAGCAGCGGCTGCTTCACGGCCTTCGTCGCCGCCTTCCGCTCGGCTTCCGCCGCCTCGAGCTGCGTGGCCAGCTCGGCCCGCTTCACGGCCAGCGCCTCGCGCGCCTCGGTCTGCTTCGCCACCACCGCCTGGTGGTTCTTCTGCGCGTCCTTGACCTTCTTCTGCGCTTCGACGATGAGGTCGCCGCTGCGCATGTACTCGGTCTCCTCCTTCACCAGCACCCCGCGCGCCAGGTCCAGCTCGGCCATCAGCGCCGAGGCCTCCTTGGCGCCGCGCACGTAGTCGAGCTGCTGCCGCCGCTGCTCCTGCATCCGCTTGTAGCCGGCGATGCGCTGCTCCAGCTCCACCTTGCGCGCCTCGGCCCCGGACGCCGCGCGCTCCGCGTCCTCCAGCGCCTTCGTGTGCGCGCCCAATTCCGCGTCGAGCGCCTCTTCCTCGGGGCGCAACGCGTCCATGGCCTTCTTCACGGCGCTGACGGCCTTGTCGCGCTCCTGGAGCGCCAGGAGGGGTTCGAGATCGGGATGCAACTCAGACTCCTTTGTGTGACGTGGAACGTTGAACGGCGACGGGAGCCGGCGGACGCGCCCTCCCCTCGCAACTCTCAACTCTCGACCATCAATGTCGTGGTTCCTGCTCCGCCTTCAGCGACTTGCGCCGGAAGCGCATCGCGCCCCCGGAGATGAGCGCGCGCTTCTCGTTCATCAGCTCGTTCTTCTCCGCCGTACCCGCCAGGCCGATCAGGCGGTCGATCTCCTCCAGACGCTCGCGCTTCGGGCGATCCAGCACCCAGGCGACCGCCTGCACCAGGTCCACCTCGGGTTCGGGCCGTTCGTACGGCGCGGAGGCGAGCCGCTCCCACGTGTCGCGCTCGGCGCCCGCGTCCGGCGGGCCCGCGCCCGCGTAGAGCAGCTCCGCCAGGCGGCGGTAGACCGGATGCCGGAACTCGGTCGCCGGCAGCTCCGCCTTGACCCGGGCGACGTTCTCGGGCACCGCCAGCATCAGGTGGACTAGCGTGCGCTCCGTGGGGATCTCCGTGACGGGGGCGCCCGAAGGAGCCTGTCGTTCCGCCTCGTTGCGTCCGTGCCTCTGTGCCTCTGTGCCTCCGTGCGTCCTGGCTTCTTGTCTTCCCACCTCCTGCTCCAGCACTTCCTTCCCCACTCCGCTCCACTCGGCCGCGCGCGACATGTACAGCTCCCGCGTGATCGGGTCCTGCGCCGCGCGGATCGTGGGCAGCAGGCGGTCGAGCGCCTCGCGCCGGCCCTCGAGCGTGCCCGCCAGCCCCTTGCGGTCGAGCAGCTGGATCTTGCGCTCGAAGACGTCCACGGCCGCGTCGAGCAGGGCCTTGAACGCCTCCGCGCCGCCGCGCCGCACCAGGGTGTCGGGATCCTCTCCGGAGGGGAGCGTCACCAGGCTCACGCTCGCGCCCTGGCGGAGCAGCTCGTCGGCGTTGCGGAACGAGGACTTCTGCCCCGGCGCGTCGGCGTCGTAGGCCAGCGCCACCTGCTTGGTGTAGCGCCGGAGGAGCCGCGCCTGCTCGGGCGTCAGCGAGGTGCCGAGCGGCGCGACCGCGTTCAGGATCCCAGCGGTCTGGAGCCGGATGGCGTCCACGTACCCCTCGACGAGGACGGCGAGCGACTCGGTGCGGATGGCGGTGCGGGCCCGGTCCAGGGCGTAGAGCAGCGTGCCCTTGTGGAAGACCGGCGTCTCGGGCGAGTTGAGGTACTTCGGCTCGCCCTCGCCGAGGAGGCGCCCGCCGAACCCGACCACACGCCCGCGCACGTCCGCGATCGGGAAGATGAGGCGGCCGCGGAACCGCGGGACGACCGACTTGTCGTCCCGCTCCGTCACCAGGCCGGCCTTCCGCACCACGTCGTCCTCGACGCCGAGCCCCTTCAGCGCCTCGAGCAGCTCCTCGCCGTGCGCGGGCGCGAAGCCGAGCTGGTACTGGTCGCGCACCGCCTCGTCCAGCTCGCGGCCGTCGAGGTAGTCGCGCGCCCCCTTCGCGTCGGGGGCCTCGCGGAGCCGCCGCGCGAACCAGTCGGCGGCCGTGCTCAGCGCGGAGTACAGCGGCTCGTTCGGGTCGGGTCCCGCCGTGCGCACGTCCGGCACCGCGATCCCCACCTTCGCCGCGATCTCGCGCACCGCCGTCGGATAGTCCAGCCCGAATCGCTTCATCAGGTAGGTGAAGACGTCGCCCGACTCGTGGCAGACGAAGCAGTGGTACATCTGCTTCCGCGGCACGACCGAGAAATTGCGATGCGTCCCGCCGTGGAACGGGCACGGTGCGCGCCAGTCGCTCCCCGTGCGCTTGAGCTCCACCGACTCGCCGATGATGGCGACGATGTCGGCCGCGTCGCGGATCTGCTCGATCAGCTCGGGAGCGATCACCTCGCGCCTCAGTGCACCGGGGAAAGCGTCGCTGCGGGCACGCGCACGCGCCGCCCGCGCACCAGGACCGTGGCCTCGTTGCCCTGCACCGTCTCGAGCTGCCCCTCGATGCCGAGCGTGGCGATGCGCACCCGGTCGCCGGGCGAGACCGGCCCGGCCGGGAGATCGGGGAGCGGCAGCGGCGCTTCGTCGCGCGCCGCGGTGGCCGCGATCGCCTCCTCCACCAGCCGGCGCGCCTCCCGTTCCCGCTGCGCATCCCGTGCCAGCGCGATCGCCTTCTCGACCTCGGCGCGCGCCTCCAGCAGATAGGCGCGCTGCGCCTTCTTCCCGGCGCGCTCCAGCTCCTTTTCCCGGCGCCGCACGTCCTCCTCGCGCGCCGCCACCTCGGCGCGGGCGCGGGCGAGGCCGCCGTCCTCGACGTCCAGCTCCGCCTCCCGCGCGGCCAGCTCCGCGTCGCGGCGGTCCGCCTCCTGGATCCGCTGCTCGAGCTGGGCCAGCGTCGTTTCGAGCGCGCGCACGTCGGCCGGCAGGGCGCGCTCCGCCTCCTCCAGCACCCCGGCGTCCACGCCCAATCGGCGCGCGATCGCCAGGCCGTACGAGCGGCCGGGGATCCCCTTCGTGAACCGGAAGGTCGGCGTGAGCGTGGCGGCGTCGAACTGCAGCGAGCCGTTCACGATCCCCGGCTCGCGCTCGGCCAGCTCCTTGAGGGAGCCCAGGTGCGTGGTCGCGATCGTCGTCGCGCCGCGCGCCGTCAGGGCCCGCAGCACCGCGCCGGCGAGCGCCGCGCCCTCCGCCGGATCCGTCCCGGTCCCCAGCTCGTCGAGCAGGACCAGCGCGCGCTCGTCCGCGCCCTCCAGCACGTCCTTGATCGCCGCCACGTGGGCGCTGAAGGTCGAGAGGCTCTCCTGGATGCTCTGCCGGTCCCCGATGTCGGCGAACAGGGCGGCGAAGACCGGGAGCCGCGTCGCCGGCCCGACGGGCGGGATCACGCCGCTCTGGGCGAGGGCCACCACCAGACCGACCGCCTTGAGGAGCACCGTCTTCCCGCCCGTGTTCGGGCCGGAGACGAGGACGGTGCGCTCTTCCGGCTCGAGCGCGAGATGGAACGGCACCGCGGGCGCCTCGCCGCGGAGCAGGAGCGGGTGCCTCCCGTGCACGATGGCCAGCGCGCCGCCCTCGCCGACCTCGGGGCGGGTCGCCTTGGCGTCGAGCGCGAACCGGGCGCGGGCCGAACAGCAGTCGGCGGCGATGAGCATCTCGAAGACGCCGTCGAGCGCGTCGGCGTGGGGCCGGAGGCGCTCGGTCAGGGTGCGGAGCACGCGCATCACCTCGCGCGCCTCCGCGGCCTCGGCCTCGCGGAGCTGGTTGCCCAGCTCGATGGCCTCCGCCGGCTCGACGAAGAGCGTGGCGTGCGTCGCCGACTCGTCGTGGACGATCCCGCCCAGGCGCGAGCGCGCCTCGCGCCGGACCGGGATGACGTACCGGCCGCCGCGCAGCGTGGGCGTGGCGTCGGACGGGACGAGCCGCGAATCGAGCGACGCCGCCAGGGCGCCGAGCTTCCGGATCAGCGTCTCGCGCACCTCGCGGACCTCGCGGCGCGCGCGGGCGAGGTCCCGTGAGGCCGCGTCCCGGACGAGGCCGTCGGGCTCCAGCGACGTCGCGAGTGCGTCCTCCAGCTCGCGCGGGGGGAGCGTCGCGGCGAGCGCCGCGACCAGCGGGGCCGTCTGCGCCGCCCGGGTCAGGCGGCCGTGCACGGCGCGGGCGGCGGCGAGCACGCGGCCGATCGCCGCCAGCTCCGCGCCCTCGAGCACCGAGCCCTCGAGGCGGAGCCGGGCCAGGGCGGACGTGACGTCGTCGAACGGCTCGGGGGCGAGGTCGTCGCCGGCGCCGAGGCGCACGGCATACTGCTCGACACGATCGAGCTCGTGCGAGATCAGCCAGGCGTCGGTTTGGGGGCGGAGGGCCCGGACGCGGGCGGCGCCCAGGGCGGAAACTGCGTGGTCTGCTACAAGATCGAGCGCGGCGTGGAACTCGATGGCGACGAGGGCGGGCTCGGCAAACCCCTCTCTCATGATGTCGCGGCGAGTTCCTCGCGGGCGACGCGGTTGACGTCCTTCCCCTCCGCCCGCCCCTTGAACTGCGGCATCACGCTCTTCATCAGGGCGCCGAGGTCCCTGGCGCCGGCCGCGATGGCGGCGCGCACGGCCGCCCGGATCTCCTCCTCGCTCACCGCCGGCGGGAGGTACTTCTCCAGCTCGGTGATCTCGAACTGCTCCTTGTCGGCCGCGTCGCCGCGGCCGCCCGCCCGGAAGGCGTCGACGGACTCCCGGCGCCGCTTGATGCCGCGGCGCAGGACCTCGACGACCTCGGGGTCCTCGAGGGTGTGCCCGAGCTCGATGTCGCGGTTACCGATGTCGGAAAGGATCGTGGAGTAGAGGAGGGTGCGGTGCTGGTCCCGATCCTTGCGCGCCGCATTCAGCGCGGCGCGGAGCTGCTCGGCGAGACTACCGTTCACTACGGCTGCGGCGATTCTTGCGGCGCGCAGCGTTCATCTTGCGCTTCCGGCGCTCACTGGGCTTCTCGTAGTGCCGATGCTTGCGGAGGTCGGAGAGGATCCCCGCCTTCTCGCACTTCTTCTTGAAGCGCTTCAGCGCGCGCTCGAAGTTCTCGTCTTCGTGGATGATCACTTCAGGCATGTAGATGCCCGCCCCGGCTGTGAGTGTTATCCCCTAGAACCTCAAAAAGTTACGCTCGTCCGGCTGCGCGGACAAGCCTGGGTGTAGGTGATAGGGTGTAGGGTGTGGCATCCCGCCCCGTGGCGCTTCCTACACCCTGCACCCTACCCCCTATACCCTCGCATTTCTCAGCCCGGAGGCCAGTGCATCGCCCGGCCGCCGAGCACGTGGACGTGGATGTGCGGCACGGTCTGCCCCGCCTCGGCCTTGGTGTTGAGGACCACCCGGTAGCCGCGGGCGGCCACCTTCTGCTGGCGGGCCACTTCCCGCGCCGCCACGAGCAGCTCGCCGAGGAGCGCCACGTCCTCGGCCTCGTTCAGGGACTCCACGTGCTGCGTCGGGATCACGAGCACGTGCACCGGCGCCTGCGGATTGATGTCCTTGATGGCGATCACCGTGGGGGTCCTGTAGACGACGTCGGCCTTGACCTCGCCCTTGATGATCTTGCAGAACAGGCAGTCGCTCACCGCACCCTCCTCACTGGTCTTTCCGCCCCCTCATCGCCGCCGTCATCGCCAACGCCGCCACCGCCGCCGTGTCGAAGCGCAGGGTGGACCGGCCCAGCGTCACCGGCTTGAAGCCCGCCCCCTTGAGCGCGGTCAGCTCCGCCTCGCTGAAGCCGCCCTCGGGGCCGATGGCCCACTGCACCGCCGCGCCCTCCCTGAGCGCCGGCATCGGGCCGCCCTCGGGATCGGCCAGAAACCGCATCGGGGCGTGCGCCGGGCCCACCCCGGGCGGCAGCCGGATCGCCTCGCCCAGCGAGACCGGCGAGCCGACCGCCGGCGTCCACGTGGCCCCGCACTGCTTCACGGCCTCGCGGGCGCGCGCCGCCGCCTTCTCGACGTGCATCGCCTGGAAGCGCGAGGCCACGCCGGCCACACGCTCCGCCAGCACCGGGACGATCCGGGTCGCCCCCAGCTCCGTCGCCTTCTCCACCGCGCTCAGGAACCGGTCGCGGTCCCCCGCGCCCAGGATCAGCTCGGTGGGCGGCGGCGCGCCGATCATCGCGGTGGCCATCACGCGCGCCGACACGATCCTCTCCTCGATCGAGATCCGCGCCGTCGCCACCGCGCCGCGCCCGTCCACCAGCCGGATCACCGAGCCCTCGCCGACCCGCCGCACCTTGAGGTGATGCGCTTCGTCCTCGTCCAGGATGACGACGCCGCCGGCCAGGAACGGGCCGCGCGCGACCACGGTCGCCGACGGGGGAGCGCCGCCCCTGAGGCTCATGCGCCGAGCGCGTCCCGCATCCGGTTCCAGAACGACCGGCCGGCGCGGCCCGCGGGCGGCTCGCCCTCGTGCTGCGACAGCTCGCGGAAGAGCTTCTCCATCTCGGGCGAGAGCCGCTCGGGCGTCCAGACGCCGATGCGCACGTGCAGGTCGCCCTTGCTCCCGGCGCCGAGGTGCGGCAGCCCCCGGTGCTTGAGGCGCAGCACCGTCCCCGCCTGCGCCCCCGGCGGGACCTTCAGCTTCTCGTCCCCGTACGGCGTCGGCACGACCACCTCGGCGCCGAGCGCCGCCTGGCTGAAGGAGAGCGGGAGATCGTACACGAGGTCGTCCTCGTGCCGCTCGAACCGCTCGTCGTCCTCGACCTCCAGCATCACGACCAGGTCGCCGGCCGGGCCGCCGCGCGGCCCCGCGTGTCCCTGCCCCCTGAGCGTGATGTAGTTGGATGACGACACGCCGGGCGGCACGTCCACCGCCACGGTGCGGTCGGTCCGCGTGCGCCCGTCGCCCCGGCAGGTCGGACAGGGCTCGGCGATCACGCGCCCCTCGCCCGCGCAGGTCGGGCAGGGCGAGACGGAGACGAACTGGCCGAAGATGGAGCGCTGCGCGCGCCGCACTTCCCCGCTCCCGCCGCAGGTCTGGCAGGTCTTCGCCGACGTCCCGGGCTTGGCGCCCGAGCCGCCGCAGGTCTCGCAGGGGACGAGCACCTTGTACTTCAGCGTCTTCTTGGCGCCCGTCGCCACCTCGGTCAGCCTGAGCGTCACCGCCGCCCGCAGGTCGTTGCCCTGGCGATCGGCGTGGTGCGAGTGGCGCCCGCCGAACAGGTCCTCGAATCCGCCGAAGCCCCCGCCCCCGAAGTCGCGCATGAAGATGTTGAGCGCCTCGGAGAGGTCGAACGCATGGAAGCCGTACGCCTGCCCCGCCCCGCCCTTGAGCCCGGCTTCGCCGTAGCGGTCGTACACGGCGCGCTTCTGCGGGTCGCGGAGCACCTCGTACGCCTCGGTCACTTCCTTGAAGCGCGCCTCGGCCTCGCGGTCGCCGTCGTTGCGGTCGGGGTGGAATTCCATCGCGAGCCGGCGGTACGCCTTCTTCAGCGTGGCCTCGTCGGCATCCCGGCTCACGCCCAGGACTTCGTAGAAGTCGCTCATTTGAGGAGGTCGCCGACCAGCTTCGAGGTGTGCTCCACCAGGGAGGCGACCTTCTCGTAGGGCATCCGCGTGGGACCCAGGACCCCGATCACGCCCGAGAGCGGACCGGACCGGTACGGCGCGGTGACGAGCGTGAGCTTGGAGAGATGGCGGCTCTGGTTCTCGCCGCCGATCGTCACGGTGAGTCCGACCGCGTTGCTCCGGGTCTCGAGCGCCTTCCGCAGGACGTCGCGCTGCTCGGTCAGCTCGATCAGCTCGCGCATCCGCTCGCCCGACGAGAACTCCGGCTGTTCCGCCAGCACGGACGTGCGGCCGAGGACGACGTCCTGCGCGTCCGCCGCGGGCACGTCGAACAGCTGGTCGCCGGTCGCGATGAAGATGTCGAGCAGCTCCCCCTCGGCCGGCGTGCTCGCGCTGTCGCGCACCCGTTCCGGCAGCGTCTGGCGGATCTCGCGCAGCGTCAGGCCGCCGAGTCGCTCGTTCAGGACGACGTTGAGGCTCGTGACCGCCTCCGGGTGCAGCGTGCCGGGCACCTCGACGAAGATGGTGCGCACCACGCCGCTCTTCAGCGTGAGGACCAGCAGCAGCCGGTCGCTCGAGATCGCGATCAGCTCGATCCGGTCGAGGGTGGCCGCGTCGAGCGACGGCGCCACCGCCACGCCCAGCTCCTGCGTGAGCACGCTCAGCACCTGGGCGGCCCGCCGTACGACCGCGGACACCGCCGAGCCCTCCGCCATGAGGTCCTCACGCAGCCGCTCTTCCTGCCGCGGCGTGAAGGACGGGAAGCGCATCAGCGAATCCACGTAGAGGCGGTAGGCGCGGTCGGTCGGCACGCGCCCGGCCGACGTGTGCGGATGGAAGAGGAACCCCTTCTCCTCCAGGTCGCTCATCGCGTTGCGGATGGTCGCGGCGGACACGCCGAGGCCGAACCGCCGGGCCACGGTGCGGCTGCCCACCGGCTCAGCGGTCTCGACGTAGCTCAGCACGACGGCCTCGAGGACCCGCCGCTCGCGCTCGGTCAGGGATTCTTGCATGGTCTCAAATTCAAGTCCCGCAGCAATTTAGATACTGGCGACCAACTCGTCTAGGCGCAGCCAGCCCAGAGGTGTGAGACGCGCACGGGCGCACGGGGCCATGGGGGCACGGGCGCCGCCGGAATCGGACGCACCGACGCACGGACGCACGGACGCACGGGCAGGCATTGGCTCCACCTCCAGAACGGCCCAACCGGCCGAGACCCACCGGTCCACAGCCTGGCGCAAGGCGGCCGGACAGGGATCCGGCAGCGCGATCCCCCGCCGCGTCCTCAGGCCGAGGTACAGCTGCTCCAGCCGGCGCTGGTGGTCGTTCAGGATCTCGTGCCCGGCCATCGGCGTCCTCCCCTGCTCCAGCTTCTCCTGCCACCGCACGTACGTCGGCTCGTTCCACCACCGGCTCACTCCGTCGAAGCTGTGGGCCGCGGGGCCCAGGCCGAGGTACGGCTCCAGCTGCCAGTATGCGCGGTTGTGCACCGCCTCCCGGCCCGCGCGCGCCGCATTCGACACTTCGTAGAACACGTACCCGGCGGCGCCGAGACGTTCGTGCGCCAGCAGGTATTCCTCCTCGTAGCGCTCGTCCTCCGCGGGCGCGACGTCGCCGCGATCCACCTGGCGGAACAGCGGCGTCCCGTGCTCGACCGTGAGCCCGTAGAGCGAGACGTGGTCCGGCTCCAGCGCGATCGCCGCCTCGAGATCGCGCCGCCAGTCGCGCCGCAGATCGGGAGGGAGCGCGAAGATCAGGTCGAGCGAGAGGTTGCCGATCCCGGCGGCGCGCGCCGTGCGCACCGCCGCGCCGATCCGGGCCGCGTCGTGGGTCCGGTGCATCCAGGCCAGCACGCGGTCGTCGAACGACTGCGCGCCGAGCGAGATGCGGTTCACGCCGGCCGTG
>Ga0187853_10002406_pt1 | contig 15624 bp, 9 predicted proteins | sample June2016WEW_6_10_2_FD_132417 | JGI IMG/M metagenome (GOLD analysis project Ga0187853, IMG submission 132417) | Peatland microbial communities from SPRUCE experiment site at the Marcell Experimental Forest, Minnesota, USA - June2016WEW_6_100 | ecosystem: Environmental > Terrestrial > Soil >... | reverse complement strand
GGCTTGGCCAGCGATTTCATCGAATGCCTGTTTCTGGACCGAGAGGCAGTGCTTTGGATGGGCACTCAAGGGGCGGGACTTTGCCGTCTCAAGCAAGGTCATTTTGCGGCCGTGGCCGAGCGGCAAGGCTTGCTCAGCGCGAATGTCTCCGACATCGAGCAGGATGGCGAGGGCTTTTTTTGGATGGGCTCGCGCGATGGGATAATGCGAGCGCGCAAGACCGATTTGGACCGTTGTCTTGACGGCCAAACCAACGAGGTTTCTTGCATGATCTATGGGCCTTGCGATGGCATGCCCACGGCAGCCTGTTCGGGCAGGCTGCAGCCCGCCGGCTGCAAGACCCCCGATGGGCGGTTGTGGTTCCCCACCCCCAAGGGACTGGTCGTGGTCGACCCGCAAGCGGTCAAGGCCCGGCCGTTGGCGCCCCCGGTCGTCATTGAACGATTATCGGTGGACGAGCGCGTGGTTGGGGGAGGGGTTTCGCTGGCCCGGCAGACCAGGATTGCTCCGGGCAGCCATCGGCTTGAGTTTCAATATACGGGGTTGAGCTTTGCGGCGCCGGAGCGCGTGCATTTCAAATATCGTTTGGAGGGGCTGGAGACTGACTGGGTGGATGCCGGCGCTAAGCGAGCCGCCAACTACAGCCATATTCCACCGGGGGCTTATAGCTTTCGGGTCCGGGCCTGCAACAGCGATGGGGTGTGGGATCAAAGCGGGGCGGCGGCGGCCTTCTACGTGGCGCCGTATGTTTGGCAGACGTGGTGGTTTCGAGTCCTGGCTGCCGCCGGGTTGGCGGGGTTGGGCGGGGGCATCGCCTGGTTCGACAGCCGGCGGCGGATGCGCGCCAAGCTCGAGCGAAGCGAGCGGGAGCGGGCCATAGAACAGGAGCGCTCCCGCATCGCGCGGGACATTCACGATGAGGTGGGCGCGCAGTTGACCCGCATCACGATGCTCAGCGAGTCGGCTCGAGGGCAGTTGGATCGACCCGAGCAGGCGAGCGCCGGCCTTTCCCAAATCTATGAGACGGCGGGTGGGTTGACGCGAGCCATGGATGAAATCGTCTGGGCAGTCAATCCCAAGCACGATTCCCTGGAGGGATTAGCCAGCTACCTTGAAAAGTTCGCGGTGGACTTGCTGGGAACCGCCCGCATCGAGTGCCGGTTGGATTTTCCTCTCAAGTTTCCCAAATGGCCGCTGACTTCGGAAATTCGACACAACGTTTTCCTGGCGTTCAAGGAAGCGTTGAACAACGTGGTAAAGCACGCCGCGGCGGCCCAAGCCATCATCGTCTTGCGGGTCCAAGGACCGTTTTTCGAGATCATCGTCGAAGATAACGGCCGAGGCTTTGCACCGGCGGCAGTGGCCCCCCCGGGCGGCCTCGAGCCGGATGGCTTTGCCGGGGGCAACGGGCTGGGGAACCTGCGCGAGCGGCTGGCCAAAGCGGGGGGGACCTGCGAGATCCACAGCGCGCCAGGCCAGGGCACCCGGGTCGTGTTCCGGGTGCAGCCTTCTGTCGGATGAACTCATGACTTCCGCTTGCGGGCGGCGAGTGCTACAAGACACCAGCATGGCCATTGGCGTATCCATCGTTGAAGATGACGGCGTCGTTCGGCAGATTCTGGCGGAATGGGTTTCGCAGGCTGCGGACCTCCACTGCCTGAGCACTTACGGCAACGGCCGGAACGCGGTCGCGGGCCTGCCGCAGGACAAGCCGGACGTCGTATTGATGGACATCAATCTGCCCGACCTCAGCGGCATCCAGTGCGTCAGCCAGCTCAAGGTGCTCCTGCCCAAGACACAATTCCTGATGCTGACGGTCTATGAGGATGCGAACCATATTTTCGATGCGCTGGCGGCGGGGGCAACGGGCTACTTGCTGAAGCGGACCCCGCGCCAGGAGTTGCTGGCATCCATCAGGCAAGTCAACGAAGGCGGCTCGCCCATGACCAGCTACATCGCGCGCAAGGTCGTGCGCGCCTTTCAGACCTCCCAACCCGAGAGGCCTTCCGAGGCCAGCCTCTCGCCGCGCGAATGGGAGGTTTTGAAGCTCCTGGGGCAGGGCCTGGCCTACAAGCAGATTGCCGACTCGCTGGGCATAGCGATTTCCACGGTAAATACTTACATCATGCGCATTTACGAGAAGCTGCACGTGCGCTCGCGCGGGGAAGCCGTCGCCCGCTACGCCGCGTTTCCGCCCGGCCCGCCGCGGCCCGCCGCGCCATAGGAACCGGCTTTGTCAGATATTTCTCGGACATGACACCCGTTCGGGTTCTCCGGTAGTATTGGCGGCAGAACTGCAACGACCTTCAAACCAAAACCAAAGAACCTACATGAAACCAAAAAAACAGATGCAACAGTGGATTCCGCTGGCAGTGCTCAGCCTGGCACTCGCCGGCTCCAGCGGCATGGCGGCCGCGACTCCGGACCTCATCCCAACTCCTGGCGCCATGCAACCCGGCGGCGACCCCACCGATACCACCCTCAACTTCGGGATGTGGTGGGAGAACGCCTCCGGGTCAGTGACCGAGACATTCGACACGACCACGCAATCGAGCAACAACATCGCCGGTTCGATTTATGTCGTGTTCGATTGTTTGGGCGGCACGCTCACCCCGCCGACATCCGCCAATCTAGCCTTCGGCAATTTTCTGCAGGCTACGGGCAACAACGGTTGGCTGGGAGCGGGCAGTGAGTTTGACGCATCCAAATACCAGAGCATGACGTTGGACCTCAAGATCAACACCGCGGTCTCCTCCAATACGCCCATCCCGCTATGTCTCTATGGCTATAATTATGAGAATGTGGCCTTGACTAACTTTCCGATCACGACTCCGGGCTGGCAGCACGTTGTCATTCCTATCCCGTCAGCGGTTAGCCTCTCGGATTGGACGGCTTATGGTGTCTATGATTGGTACAACACGGTGGCCGCCACACCGCCGGCACACGTCGAGTATTGGTTCGACAACGTCCGGTTCGTGGCCAGGCAGGCGCCGCCGCCCCCGCCAACCCTCGCGTTGGCGCCGGTGAAACAGTTCGGGCTGATGTTCGATTCCGGCCCCGGCGAAGGGGGCAACCGGGGCGCCATTGACACGTTGGGGGACGTGCATTGGGCAGGCAACAGTGTCGCGGGCTCTCCTGTCACGTATTCGATGACCATCGGTTGGGTGCCCGATCCGGCCGTTTACTCGAATTATGAGGCGCATATTTTCCTGGCCCCAAACGCCGGGGTGGGCAACCCGGACTGGAACCTGACCGACATGGGCTATCTCCAGATCCTGAATAACAGCGACGGCACGGCCAGCGCGAAAATGATGTGGAAGACCAACGACGCCTTTGATAACGCGATGCTATTCAATACCCAGTTTGGCGGCACTGGCGGCACGAACAACACCTACGCCGCCGGCACGCTTGCAACCCTCAACGCGCCGACGATGCTGGGCGCCTGGAGCGTCGCTTTTACCGGCGACACCAGTTTGACCGTGAGCGGCCCAGGCGGGGTGAGCACGAATCTGAGCCTGCCGGCCGATTGGCTGGCCGGCTTCAACGCGGTCAATGGCGGCTCGGCGTTTGCCTATTTCGGCGGAGGACCAAACGGCAACGCCAACGCGGGGCAACCGATGTTTTTGAGCAAGGTAGCCGTCACCGGCGGGAGCACGGATTATGCCTACACCAACGACTTCTCGACGTTGCCTCTGGATACGACGACCTGGGCGCTGCTGGGCAACGAGTCCATGGTGGTGCTGCCCCCTGGCGGCTGGGGGGTAAACTGGACTCTGCCGGCGGTCGGTTTCGACTTGATGGCCACGGCGGATTTGAGCAATCCCAATGGCTGGGTGCTCCTCAATGGCAACACCAACCTGCCAGCGCTGGTGACCCCCTATACCTGGGGCACCAACATGAAGGCGCTGGTCACCACTGCCGATTTGCCGAGCGCCAACCACACCTTCTTCCGCCTCCGCAAGACGGTCGCCACCCAATTGCAGGTGTTGATGCCGGGCGAAACCAACGCCCCCGGAACGGTTACAGGCAAGATTGGCACGCCGGACTCGCAACCCTCCGGCTCGACCGTCAACGTCACGGTCAACGCCGTGGATGCCAAATGGAATATAGCCGATCACTGCGCCGATACGGTGCAGATCACCAGCAGCGATACCGCCGCCGTCCTGCCCACCAACGCCGCCCTGGCGAACGGCACCGGCACGTTCGTGCTCCTCTTTTATAGCACCGGTCCGCAGACCGTCACCGCCACCGATGTCACCCAGTCCAGCGTGACCGCCAGTACGGGCAGTCCAACCACCATTACTCCTTGACGCGCGACTCATAGCCTGACAAACGGCCGGCAGCCCTTTGGTTGCCGGCCACAAAGCCGCTCACTCCGCGAGCCATGCCTTCGGGCCTGGTCCGGATTTTCCACAGCCCAAGAGCGCTACTGGGCTGCCGAACCTACGCAGCGCAGATTTCCAAACCTGCTGTATCGCCGACTTCCAGTCGGCAGGCTGTACCTGTTTGGGAGCCTCGGCGGATTGGAAATCCGCGATACAGCAGACTGGAAGTCTGCGCTACGCCTTCCAGCGAAGCCCTATGAAACATCCGGGCCGAGGGTTGGCTCGCTGGCAGCCTGTCTTGCCGCCAGCCTTTTGTTCAACGGCGCCGGCGGCGTAAGCGACATAATCCTCCTGAAACTCGACTCGTCGGAATTGCACCGGCTTGAGAGGACTCCGCGGCCCATTGGGTTTGCCATCCGACGCGTCCATGAGCCACAGTGAGCCATCTCTGGAACGGTCTGGCGCGTCACGCTGCCACGCGCCGCTCGAGTAATTGAGCCACAGATTCCACAGATTGCACAGAAAAGAATTCCGATCTGTGCAATCGGTGCAATCTGCGGCTGAAGAAATCAGGGTCGAGGTGGTTGGCTGCGGCTTCGCTGCGCTGCCGCCGCTGGGGATCACCAAAAGGAGGGCAGGAATCGGTTGGACGGGATCAGGGTTTGAGCTCCCGGCCCTTTTCTCCCTTCCGACCGATCCGTTATTTCCCCTGGGCCGGGGACTCTCCGGCTCAATCGTCGGCGTAGCGCGCCTTCAACATTGCGGAGAAACGGGCGGCCTTCTCTTTTCGGCGCTTTCTGGCGCTGGGCTTCTCGAAGCGCCGACGCAGCCGAAACTGTTGCAGCGTTTGCTCGCGGTCCAGTTTTTTCTTGAGCCGGCGGATGGCCCTTTCGACCGGTTCACCCTTTTTCAATTTAACCTCAGACATAATTATAGCGACCGAAGGTAGCCGCCCGGCGGCCAGAGGCAACTAGTAACGCCGGCCGGAGCCTGAGCGCGGGCCGCGATCATGACCGCCACGCGGGCCGCTTTTGGGGCGGTCTGCCTGGGGGCGCGCCTCGTTGACAGTCAGGTTGCGGCCATCGAGCGTGGAGCCGTTGAGCGAGTCGATGGCCTTCTGCGCCTCTTCGGGCGTGCTCATGGTGACGAAGGCGAAGCCGCGCGGGCGGCCGCTGGCGCGGTCCATCATCAGGTTCGCCTCGACCACCGTGCCGTGGGCGGCAAAAGCGTCGTGCAGATCATTTTCCGTCGTGTTGAACGAAAGGTTCCCTACGAATAACTTTGTGTTCACGCAACAATTCGATGTCCCTAGAGTCATCCTGCTTCCTCCAAACTGTTCCCGGCCATCGGGTTTCAAATCATCAATGAACGGAGGTTCACCTGAGGATTCACCATGTACTGGAAGCGACAAACTATCTATTGACCGGCCCAATATGCACTATGGCCCCCCAAGGTCAAGCTCTAATTGGAGATTTATTTGCCTTGGGAAGCTGCGGCTTGGATTCGGTAGAGGCCGGTTTTGGTCCTGAGAAACAAGGAGTTCCGGGCCACGGCAGGTGAGGCCATAAAACCGCCGGCCAGCGTATTGGTCGCCAGGGGCTCGAGGCTCCGGCCGGGTTTGATGACGGTGGTTGTTCCCTGTTGGTTGCAAAAGTAGAGCCGCCCATCGGCGTAAATCGGCGAGGCGGCATAGTGGCCCGGGATGCGGCCTCGCCAGACCTGTTTCCCGGTCGCCGCTTCCAGGCACGTGAGCAATCCCTCGTCGTTGACCATATAGAGCAGGCCCTCGACCAGGATCGGCGAGGCGGTCTTGCTGACCATCGAGTCTGTCCGCCAGGCCACCTGCGTATCGGTAATGTCTCCCTGCCCGTCCGCGCGGACAGCCAGTAGTTCGGTCTTGCCGCCGAAGCCCGAGATGATAAAGGCCAACCCCTGGTCATAAACCGGGACGGGCGCAGCCGACCAGGCATCATAGCGGACTCGCCAGAGCTCGCGTCCGGTCCGCGGATCGTAGGCGTAGGCGGCTTTGGCGCCGACGCTGAGCATTTGGAGCCCGCCCGGGGTCCTGACGATCAGCGGGGTGCTGTGCGCCTTGCGCCGGTCCCCTTCCCTGGCCATCTGCTCGTCAATGTTCTCGTCATTCCAGGCGACCGACCGAGCGGTCTTCCAAACCGTTTCCCCGCTCTTCTTGTCGAGGGCGGCCAGGTACTGAACGTCCACCCCATCCAGCGTGAGGATCAACAGGTTCTCGAAAAGAACCAGGGACGAGGCCGGGCCGCGGTAATGGCGGCACGGCAGGTCCTGGCGCTTCCAGAGCACCTTGAAATCACTCGTGTCCAGGGCGGCCGTCCCGTAGCTGCCGAAATGCACATAGACCCGTCCAGGCTCAATCGCCGGCGAAGGCGTGGCGTATGAGTTCACGCTGTTGCCCAGCGGTTCGGGCTTCTCACTATGAAAGAGTTTCTCGTTGAAACGGACCTCGCCGGTCTCTGAATCCACGCAGATGGCAAAGAAATCGCGGCCCTCGGGCGTGGCTGTCGTCAGCCAGACCTGGCCGCCAAGCACTACGGGTGTGGACCAGCCGCGATAGGGGATTTCGGTCTTCCATTTGACGTTTTCGGTCTCGCTCCAGTTCAGTGGCAGCCCCAGGACTGCCGTGTCGCCCGGACCTGTGGCCTGCCCATCGCCCCAGGGACCGCGAAAAGCCGGCCAGTCGGCTCGCGCCGTTTCCAGGCCGCAGGCCAGCAGGACGGACAGCAGAACCGTGAACCGCCCCAGCTTGACGGACCGGCCCGTCAGACGAGCCAGGAGCGCAACGCAACCTGCGTGGCCGGGGCGGGCTTCGGCAGAGGACGGCAAGCCGGCCCTGCCCGGGACGCGGCAGGGATTCGAGCATTCGGTCTCAAGTCTCATGCCGCCAACATAGCCCTGGGTGCCTAGAAAAGACAAGCTGCCAAAGCATCGTCTTTGTCGCGGCCTTTGTCGGAACCTTTGTCGCGAAAATGTATCGTGTTTTGACCCCCGCCTGCTTCGATTGACGCCCGATGTTGTCGCGAATGTGAGTTCCTGAAACAAACGACAAAGGAACCGACAAAGGTTGCGACAAAGGACGCCCAGCCTTTCGATTTGGGTGCGAATTAAACAGTCGGCCAGCTCACGGCGCCTCTTTGCCCCGGAGGGGCCTCCGGGAACAGCCCGGCGGTTCAACGCCGGGTCAGCGAACCCAAAGAGAGGTCCGTCCCGAAGGGACGGCTGAGGGCAGCGAGCATTCTCAGTCGTCCCTTCGGGACGAAGGCCTCTGTTCTGGCCTCCCCGGCGTTGAAACGCCGGGCTATTGCCAGATGTCCCTCCGGGACAAAACTCCAGCGGCCCATGTCCGACGCTTTTAATCGCACCCTTTCGATTTGGCAAGCTGCCGGGATTTGATTACTTGATCTGTCATGACAACCGCAGCGCAGTTTTGGGCATGGGTCGTCGTCATCGGCATCGGCATTGCCATGAGCGTAGAGTCTTGTGCCGTGGCTGGCGCCCAGGCAGCCCCCGAGCCCACCGGAGCCGCCCGGCAATTGTTGCAGCGCATCCTGCCCGCCCAAGCCGACTCATTCATCCTGCAGACCATTCCTGCCGACCAAGGCCGCGACGTGTTCGAGATTCAAAGCCGGAACGGGAGAATTGTCCTGCGTGGCAACAACGGCATTGCCCTGGCCTCGGCGCTGAATTGGTATTTGAAATACTATTGTCACTGTCATTTCTCGCTCAAAGCCCGGCAGCTCGCCCTGCCGGAGCCGCTTCCGGCCGTCGAGCCGGCCGTCCGGCGTGTCAGCCAGGATCGATGGCGGTATTTCCTCAACTACTGCTGCTTCGGCTACTCGCTCCCCTGGTATGACTGGGGGCAATGGGAAGCGCTCATCGACTGGATGGCGCTCAATGGTGTCAATGCGCCGCTCTCGGTGACCGGCCAGGAGGCGGTATGGCGCGCGGCGGGCAAGCGCCTGGGCTTCACTGAATCGGACCTGCGCGAGTTCCTGCCAGGGCCGCCCTACCTGCCCTTCGGCTGGATGGGCTGCCTGGACGGCTGGGGCGGACCGCTGCCAAAGTCATGGATGGACCGCCACGCCGCCCTCGAAAAAAAGATCCTCGCCCGGGAACGGGCGCTGGGAATGACCCCAGTCCTCCAAGGATTCACCGGCCACGTGCCGCCCGCCGCCCGCAAACGATTCCCCGCAGCGCGCCTGCACACGGTCCACTGGGCCGAATGGGACACCCTGTTGCTCGACCCCCTTGACCCCCTCTTCAGCCGCTTCGCAACGGTCTTCCTCGAGGAGCAGCGGCGCCTCTTTGGCACCGACCACCTTTATGCGGCAGACACGTTCATCGAAATGACCCCGCCCAGCGGTGACACCAATTTCCTGGCCGCCACGGGCCGGGCGATCTACGAGGGCCTGGCCAAAGCGGACCCGCAGGCCGTATGGGTTTTGCAAGGCTGGACCTTCTTCAACCAGGCCCAATTCTGGACCCAGCCACGCATCGCCGCCTTCCTGGATGCGGTGCCCGATGCCCGCCTGCTGGTGCTGGACCTGTTCTGCGACGTCACCCCGGTCTGGAACCGAACCCGCGCCTTCTGCGGCAAACGGTGGCTCTGGTGCGCCTTGCAGAACTTCGGCGACTGTGTCTATCTGGGCGGCGCCCTCAACCGGATGCAGTCCGACCTTCCCGCCGCGCGCCGCGATCCTCTGGGCGCCCGGCTCAGCGGCATCGGCTTTGTCAACGAGGGCCTGGACTATAACCCCGTGGTCTTCGACTTTCTTTTCGAGCAGGCCTGGCGCCCGGAGCCGGCCCAACTCGAACCCTGGCTGCGCGACTACTGCCGCCGGACGCACGGCGTCGACAGCCCCGACTCCCAAGCGGCTTGGGCCATTCTCAAAGACACTGTCTTTACCGGCCAGCACCAGGTCACGCCGGCCTGCATTCTTGCACCCTCGCTCCGAGCCGCCCCCGGCCTGCCCTACAGCAATGAGCGGCTGGCCCGGGCCTGGGGGCATCTGCTCGACGCGGCTCAGGCAGCGGGCCCCTCCGACGCCTACCGCTTCGACCTGGTCAGTGTGACGCGTCAAGTGCTGGGCAATTACTCGGGCGCCTTGCAGCGCAAGGTCGTCGAAGCCTGGCACGCCAAGGACCGCCAGGCCCTCGAGTCGGCCTCGCAACGGTTCCTTGAACTGATCCGCGACCTGGATGAACTGCTGGCCACACGCAGCGAATACCTCCTGGGCCGCTGGCTCGAGGACGCCAAACGCTGGGGGACAAATCCCCAGGAACGGGACCGGCTCGAGTGGAATGCGCGCCGCGTCATCACTATGTGGGGCGGCCAGCCGCTCATCCGCGATTACTCCCGGCGCCAGTGGTCTGGAATGCTGACCGGCTTCTACCTGAAACGCTGGGAACAATTCTTCAACGCCCTGAACTCGGCCCTTGCCGCCGGCGCGGACTTTGACGAACAGGCCTTTGACCAGGCCATGCAGGAGTGGGAGCGCCGTTGGGCCGGGCAACACGACCCCTGCCCTGCCACCCCTCGAGGTGATTCCCTGGCAGTCTCCAGGCGGCTTTGGGAGAAGTATCAGCCCCAACTGGCGCCATGATTCGCGCATACCGGCGCAAATAACATGACTATTCAGGCTGGAATGTGGGGCAGACCTCCGGTCTGCCGGTTAGCCGGGCCTCTGGCCCGGAGTTTCGGCGTTGGAAGTGGCACGGAGCCGGAGGCTCCTTGAACCGGCAGACCCGAGGTCTGCCCCACACCTGAACACTTAGACAATAACTTGATCGAGAACGCCACAGGACTGGTTCTGCGGACGCACCCATTGACCGAGACGAGCCTCATCGTGCGCTGGCTCACACCGACGGTGGGGCGGCTGGCTACGGTGGCCAAAGGCGCGCGCCGGCCTGCCTCTCCATTTCGGGGCAAACTCGATTTGTTCTACCTGGCAGATTTCAGCTTTAGCCGCAGCCGGCGCTCGGACTTGCACACCTTGAGGGAAGTCGGGCTGCTCGATACCCACCGCGCCCTGCGCCAGGAGCTTGGCTGGCTTCAGCAAGCCTCCTACTGTGCCGAACTCATCGAGCAAACGACCGAAACCGAAACCCCGTTGCCTGAGGTCTTCGAGTTGCTGCGCGGCTTGCTCGATGCGCTCAGCCGCCAGGCCCCTCAGCCGCGCACGGTGCTGGCCTTCGAGCTCAAGCTCCTGGCTCTGTTGGGACTGGCGCCGGACCTGGCCCAGACCCGGCTCAGCCCCGGCGCCAGGGCCGTCGTCAAAGCGTTAACGGAAGAGGATTGGCCGGCCATTGCGCGTTTGAAGGCCACCGCCGCCCTGGCCTTGGAAGTCCGCGAGTTCCTCCACGCATTCCTGACCTTCCATCTCGGCAGAGTCCCCCGTGCCCGCGAAGCGGCGCTTGGGGTCGTGCAGCAGCAAGTTCCGATGTCTGAATGATTGGGGTGGAGCGTGGAGCGTGAGAGCGTGGAGCGTGAGCAAGTGCTACGATGCCCTCATGCTCCAACGCTCTGACGCTCCAACGCTCCGACGCTCCACGCTCCACGCTCCGGACGCCAGGCAAACCCAGAGCTCTTAGCCCCTGATCAGCTCCGCCGCCCTGGTCAGCGCCTCTCCCAGCCTGGCCACATCCTTGCCTCCGCCCCGGGCGTTATCGGGACGCCCTCCGCCCTTGCCGCCAACCATCGGAGCGATGGCCTGGATGATTTTGCCCGCCTGGAATTGCCGGGTGAGCTCGGGCGAAACGGTCGCCAGGAGGGCGACAGCATTGTTGGCCGCGCCGCCAAGGACAACCACGCCCTTGAACTGACCCTTAAGGCCGTCGGCAACGGCCTGGAGGAAATCCCCGTCGACCGCGCCCAGGTTTTCGACAATGGCGAGGGTCGAGCCAAGCGTCTGCGCCTTGACCGCCAGGCCGCGCGCAAGCTCGGCGGCCTGCTTCTGCTGGACTGCTTTGAGCTGCTTTTCAAGTTCCTTTTGCTGCGCGAGCAGAGACTCCACCTTTCTCTCGAGTTCGCCGACGGGTGAATTGACCTTGCCAGCGAGGCTCCGGATGAGATGCCGTTCCTCGCCGGCGCGCCGATAGGCCTCCAGCCCGCAAAGGGCCTCGATGCGCCGGATTCCGGCAGCGATGGCCGATTCGCCCGCGATGCGGAACAGGCCGATCTCGCCGGTCGCGCGGACATGAGTGCCGCCGCACAGTTCCATCCAATAACCGTCCAGCCCGGTGGGCTGGCCCCCGATTTGCACCACGCGCACCCAATCGCCGTATTTCTCCCCGAAGAACTGCATAATGTCCTCCCGGTCCTTGATGTGGTTGTATTTCACTTCCACCCAGCTCACCGGGGCGTTCTCCAGAACACGCTCGTTGACCAATCGCTCGACGTCAGCCACCTGCCCGGGCGTTAGCGGAACGCTGCTGAAGTCGAACGTGAGCTTGTCCGGGCCGACGTATGAACCCTTTTGCGTCGCATCCTTGCTGACGACCTCGTGCAAGGCCCAATGCAGCAAGTGGGTGGCCGTGTGGTGCCGCTGGATGGCCAAACGGCGGGGACGCTCCACCGCCAATTTCACGTCGTCCCCCACTCCAGGCAGATCGACAGCCTGACCCTGGACTGCAGGCTGTGGACCTGCCTGCGCCGAGGCTACGGCAGGCAGGCTGTGGACTTCGAGGAAGTGCAGCGAGGCATCCCCAACCCTTTGTGTATTGGCGATGCGCCAGAGTTGGCCGCCGGCGCGCAGTTCGCCGGTGTCGCCGACCTGGCCGCCCATCTCGGCATAGAGCGGTGAGGTGTCGAGAATGATGGCCGTCTTGTCCTTGATGCGAACCACCTCCAGCACCTTGGCGGGGGTCTCCAGTTTGTCGTAGCCGACGAATTGCGTCCCGGCGGTAGTCTCGACCTGGGACAACTCGATGACCTCCTTTTTCTGAGCAGCCCGGGCGCGAGCGCGTTGCTCGTCCATCAGCTTGTTGAAGCCGAGAACATCAACCGTGAGGCCCTGCTCACGAGCCATCAACTCGGTGAGATCGAGCGGGAACCCGTATGTGTCGTAGAGGACAAAGGCGAATTGTCCTGTAATCCACGCATTGACCTCTCCTGATCTGCTCTTCTCCCAAAGAATCAGATCGAAAGGGGTCTTGCTGCTCATTTTGATCCCTGGGACCTGGGTGACCTCGGTTCCCCCCGAGGGAGCCTGCGACTTGCGGTTGAGCTCCAGGTTTGTCCGGTGAGCTCGCATCCCGTCCTCGAAGAGGGAGATGCCCCGATCCAGCGTCTTGTTGAAGGCCTCCTCTTCGCGTTGGATGACTTCCTCGACATGGTCCCTTTGGGCGCGGATCTCAGGAAAGACGCCGCCCATAGTCTCGGCCAGCATGTCCACCAGCTTGTAGAAGAACGGCTCGTGAAAGCCAAGCGAGCGCCCATAGCGCACGGCGCGGCGCAGAATCCGGCGCAGCACATAACCGCGGCCTTCATTGGAGGGGAGAATGCCGTCGGCAATTGCAAAGCTCAGCGTGCGGATGTGGTCGGCGATGACGCGGAAGGCAATATCGCTCTTCTCCTTATCGGCCAGGCGATGCGTGTCCCTGGCCGGCAAAGTCGAGCCGTATGCCTTGCCGCTCAGCTTCTCGATTTTGTCGAAGAGCGGGCGGAAGATGTCCGTCTCGTAGTTCGAGATGAGGCGGTTGAAGTCGGTGAAGTTCTTCGTGTTTTGGATGATGCCGGCTACCCGTTCGAAGCCCATTCCCGTATCGACGTGCCTGGCCGGCAGAGGGGAGAAAGTGCCGTCGGGGTTGGCGTTGAACTGGATGAAGACCAGGTTCCAGATCTCGATGCACTCGGCGGTGGCCTGGTTGACGAGGCGGCCCCGGGTGTCGCCCTGGGGGGTGAGGTCGATGTGGATTTCGCTGCACGGGCCGCATGGGCCGGTATCGCCCATCATCCAGAAATTGTCTTGCTTGCCGCCATTGACGATATGGATTGCCGGATCGAGGCCGGCGGCGCGGAATTTCTCGGCCCAGATGTCGTGTGCCTCCTGGTCGAACTCGCTCGGTTCGCCCTTGGCCTTGTCGGGGCAATACACCGTGGCATAAAGCCGGTTCCCGGGGAATTTCCAGACCTCCGTGAGGAGTTCCCAGGCCCAGGCGATGGCCTCCTGCTTGAAGTAATCGCCGAAAGACCAGTTGCCCAGCATCTCGAAAAAGGTGTGGTGGTAAGTGTCCAGGCCGACGTCTTCCAAATCGTTGTGTTTGCCGCCGGCGCGAATGCATTTTTGCGTGTCCGCGGCGCGGGTGTCCAGGCCCGGCGCCGCCCCGGCCCATCTCGAGACGTCCGGCGCGCGCTGGCCCAAGAAAATCGGCACGAACTGGTTCATCCCCGCGTTGGTGAAGAGCAGGTTCGGCGAATCGGGCCTCAGGCTCGATGAGCGCACGAGCGTGTGCCCCTTGGATTTGAAAAAGTCCAGGAACGATTGTCGTATTTCCGCACTGGTCATAAACACAAAACAAATATAACCGCAAAGAACGCAAAGAGCCAAAGACCGTGTGGATGATAACCACGGATGACGGTGTAGCTGGCCGAGTATTCCAAGGCCCGTCAAGGTCGCCACAAACAGGTCGTCATGGAGAGCGGCGGGAGTGTGAGATTGAGCCATTCACCCCTGAAGTTCAAGCCCACCTCGTTCTGCTCCTGGCGGCTGTTGATGAGTTGCGCCACGAGTCGGCCATCCGGCGCCTTGAAGCCCAGACAGCGCACGCCTTGAGCGGAGCCCTTGACGCCGAGGCGCACCGCGCCGGGCCGCACGAATTTGCTGAAGTGCGCCAGATAATAATAGCATCCGGTGTAGGTCACCTGTTTGGTGTCGCGATTGACGATGACTACCGGATGCTGAATGTTGGGGTCCGGGTTGCCATGGATGGGCGAGACCAGCCACGGGCCGCCGTCCTGGTCCACGATCATGTTCCAGTATATCCAAGCCGAGGCGCCCGATTCGAGGTCGCCAAAGATCTGCCGGCCCCAAAAATCCCCGTCCTCGAAGTCCGTACGCGGCAGCTTCATCTCTTTGGGTGTGCCGGCTTCGTAGGCGTGGCACAGCTCGGTCATCCACAGCGGCAGGTCGGGATAGCGGGCGTGAAGCTTGGCGATGTCGGCGAACTGGTGGAGATCGTAGCCGTGATAGGCCAGGACAGCGACACAGCGGCGCGCCTCGGGATCGTCCAGGACCTCCGGATACTTCTTCAACGCCTCGTCCCGGGTCGGCGCTTCGCTGAGCATCAGCCGCGTGGCCAGGCTCGAACGGGCGAGCAGCGGGGCGACATGCTTGGTTAACAGGTCGCGGATTTTGGAGTAAGGAATCTTAGTGTAAACCCCCGGCTCGTTGAACAGGCTCAAATAATCGATGCTGATGCCTTGCCTCCGGTACTCTTGCAGGTAACGCAAATAATAACGCGCCAGCGCGTCAAAGTATTTCGGGTCCACGTCCTGGTTGCGCTCCACATCAAAGAGCATCCAATCCGGTGGGTAGTCCATGGGCGCCTGCAGCACGAACCGGCCGTGCTTTTGGGCGCGTTTAATATAAGTGACCATCCCGTTCGGACCGAGGTCCCGCGCGATGCTGAAGTGCTCCAGGCCCACGTCACCGGGGGTGTCATCGTAAGTGTACCAAGGGCCGGCCGAGGTGAAGTCGGTGCCGGCCAGGGGCGTCTTCATCGCGCTGAACCCGGCCCCGGCAACAGGATCGAAGAGCGATTGCAGCAGCTTTTCCTGTTCCTCGGCGGGCAGGCTGTTGAGGCAAACCATGCCCGCTTCGAGAAATGAGGCGCCAAATCCGGCAATCCTCTGGAAGGCCGCCGCCTCGTCGATGTGGAAAGTGTTGGTTCCGGGTCCGGGCGGGCCGTGGAACCGGAGAGTTGGCCGGGTGCTGAGCCGTTCACCCGCTTTGGATGAGACAATGAGCGTTGCCTCCTGGCCCAGGGTGGCCAAGGCGAAAAACCGGACCGCCACCGCCAGCACCATGCAGGATCGGACCCCTGCCAGAGGTGAACTCAAGAGCAATCTTTTTTGAGGGCGCATGGGTTGACGTTATCTCGTTGCAGCGCGGGGTCAAGCTTCCAACAGTTTCGGATTTCCTTCCCGTTCCCGGGTAACAGTTACTTTTGGCGCACGGCGCTTCGGATTTCGGCCTTCGGGTTTCGGATTTCCTTGCGGCCTTCGGACTTTGCGGCTGCGGGGTTTGCCCTTTCCCTCACCAGCGTG
>Ga0187853_10002381_pt1 | contig 15729 bp, 17 predicted proteins | sample June2016WEW_6_10_2_FD_132417 | JGI IMG/M metagenome (GOLD analysis project Ga0187853, IMG submission 132417) | Peatland microbial communities from SPRUCE experiment site at the Marcell Experimental Forest, Minnesota, USA - June2016WEW_6_100 | ecosystem: Environmental > Terrestrial > Soil >... | reverse complement strand
CACCGGATCACAGCAGCAGCGTCCGCACCGCTTAACTCCACGGACTCAAAATCCGATTTGCAAGGTGCAGACACGAACTTCATGGGATTGCATTCCTCGCCACGAGGAATGAAACCCCACTTCTGACCGTGGTTGTACACTGCGCTCATCGTATTCCGCAGTTTGCTGCGCAACCCCCGGCTCTGCTTGTCCAACCACTGTTGGATTTCCAAAGGCTCTATGTCCTTCGCCACGTGGTCGGCCCAGTGTGACAGATAATTTCTGGCATTGCGTTCATCTGTCTCCTTGGTACTGTCGTCCTTGTTTTCACCCGTTTTGGTCTTGCCATAGTCCAACCAGTGGTCGAGGACTTCTCCGATGGTTGCGTTCTTTGGATCAGGCTTGCCTACCTGCTGGTTGAGCTTCAGGTCAGCCACAGCCAGCCAACCATCAGCATCGCTCATTCTGGCATCACCGATCACCTTGCTGCGCTCATCCCCGGCGTCGTTGTACCAGCAGTGCAGCTTCTTCCCTTTCTTCGTGCGAAACCAACCATTACCACTCCCCTTCACCATATCTATCTCGCTTTCTGGTGACGGGGTTGCCGGGCACTATTATCTTGCCGGGGGGCATTTTGGGCAACGCCAGAATCGCTAGAAGGTTTGCGGTTACCACCGATGGCAGTGTCAATCTCTGACAACTTGTAGCGCCACTGCTTGCGGGCGGCTGTCGGGTCGATGGGGTGTGCCGGAAGCTTTCCAGCACGGGTCATTGCCATTACTTGGCGGCGTTTGATGTCGAAATGTTCCGCAACAACTTTGGCGGAAACGTAGGGTTCGGGGGTCATCTACGTCAGTTCTCCTGAGTGCTTTGGGGTACTTGGTACTGCGCACAACACCCCCTAATACGCAGGGCCGCAGCGGATTGAGGGAGAGCAGCGGGAACCCTGATAGCCCTTCGAAGACTGTGACTCTTCCCTCGTAGCTGACCCTGACACAGAGATTCGCCCACCCGACCGTTCTCCACGGTATCTTGGTTTTCCCAATTTTCACCGCATTCTTGATGTTGGCCTTCTCGCTGAGAGGCACCTGACGGGAGAACCCCGGCATGAAACAGCACGAGAGCCAGCGCCATCGCAGGAGCAATTGGAACCTCGGCTTTCGGTGGGGCGTGTCGGACCATTTGCTTTCTAGCGCGTTCCTAGTAAGCCTCTTGTTCTTCGCCCGGTTCATCCCGCTCGGGCCACTTCACAACCGCAAACGTCCCCGGAGCCAGCTTCTCGATGAGACCCCGGTCGGCGAGATCAGAGAGCATTTCGTCGGCCTCATCCTCCGGCACATGAAAATCTGCCGCCACGCTTGCGGCGTCTCCGTTCCAGAGTCCATCGCGGTCGCAGTGCTGGAAGATGTGCTCGAAAACGTATTCCCAACCAAAATACCTCGTCCTCATGTTGTGGGCCTTCTCCGGGGCCTCTGTTGCATTGCAACAGCGGGAATTCCTCGCATCTCCGGGGAATCTCCCTCGGAGCCGCGATCCCTAAAACGGCATCCGTATTGGGAAAATCGCGATTCACTGGCGGTCGGGCTGGGGGCCGCGCTGGGCCGGGGACCTCACCCCCTCTGCGACGTTTGCTGCGCCATGTTCTGGACAGGCATCATCAAAGGGCAATAATAGAAACCGAACCTAGAGCCCGCCACCAACGCGGGCCTTCTCTTTTTTGGGTATTAAGAAGAAGCGCAGCCAACGCTCTCCCGAGGTTTGGCGACTTCGGGATGCATTTAATGGGAGCCGGATCGACGCAAAGTCAATTCTGGTGGGGGGCTGTTCTCACTGTCCAGTCCCCCAATTAAGACTTCCCAAACAGTGACGAGACTCCCTCTCGAATTCATCAAGGAAGCATTGACAGTGAAGAGTAGAAATTTCCATTCCACATTGCCATGCGGCCAGAACGTAGGTCTTTAATGGCAACTGAAGCGCAGAAGCAGGAACCCCTCTATTTCAAAATAGCCCGTCGTCTGACCGGGCTTGGCATCGCTATAGTCCCCACCTATCCGGGGGAGCGGCGTGCGCTGTTCAACGACTGGCAAAATCTTGCCACCACCGACATGAAGAAGCTGGAAGAATGGGCTGTGAGCGGCTATCCGCTGATAAAGGATGGTCAGCCTCTCTTTCATCGTGTCACCCCCGACCACAACCTCGTGTGCGTGGCAAAGTCACGCGGCGTGCAATGCTGGGACATAGACGACTATGCCGCTTGCCTCAAGCTCGGCATGCCCCCGGTGCCCGATGGCATCTTCACGGTGGACACGCCGGGTGGCGGGCTGCATGTGCCCTTCGTGGCTGACGAGAACGACGCCTTGATGCCGAACAAGACGGACGTGGAGTCGGGGTCGTCTTTGATCTTTGAATGGAAGGCAAACAACTCCCCGTGGTGCGGACCGTGGCAGACCCGTGCAGATGGCGGGAAGTACCAGCCACGCGATACCAATGCCCCGCTTATGAACGGCGAGCACAAGGAATACAAGGAACTGATGCGGGCATGGGTTCGCTCCCATGCGCCAGTCGAGAAGCCATATGCGGGTGGCACAAAGTTCGGCGGCTTCCATCCCAGTTGGACGGACGAGAATTTCTGCGAGCGTCAGGATGTGACCCTATTGAACGCCGGGATGGTCGATGGTTCCTACCACATCGTACCGGAGGAATGCCCGCTATGTGGCAAGCCCAATCCCCGGAAGTCCACCATCCGGGCAGCCAAGTCCAAGTTCATGTTCGGTGGCAAGTCCTTTGGGTTCGTGTGCCACGTGTGCGGAGTGAACAGCCGCGATGACTTCGAGGCTGCCATGCTGAAGACCGATCCTGAGTACGTGGCGTTCGAGGATTATGAGGGCGAGTACATTTACGCGGACGACGATCCCAAGACACTGTTTGACGGGTTCGCCGAATCCGTGGGTTCGCCTCCTCCTGTTGCTGCGAGCGGACAGCATCACCGCGAGACTGATTGCCCTGCACGGGTGTTCCCGCTGAACGAATTCGGCAACACGGAGCGTTTCGAGTGGCGCTACGGGGGAAAGTTTCTCCACACCGACGCCACGGGCTGGCTGATTTACATGAACGGGCGCTGGCAAAGGGACAAGACGAGCAGGGCGGAACAGGCCGTATGGGATACCATCCGGCTGATCAAATTGGAAATCCAGTTGGTGGATAGCGACAAGGCGGCCGAACCCATCATCGGGTTCGCGGCGAACAATGAGTGCAACAAGATGATGAACGCCATCTTGAATCTGGCGGCAGGCAGGCCGACATTTTCGCGCAACTACGCAGACTTCGACCAGCACCCTGAATTGTTCCTCTGTGCCAACGGGACGGTCAGACTCGATACCGGGGAGTTCAGCCAGTTTGATCCTAACGATCTTCTGACCAAAGGAAGCGATGTGAAGTATGACCCCGTGGCCGCGTGTCCTCAGTGGGAAAAGTTCCTGTTCGAAGTCATGGATGAGAAGGCCCACATGGTTGCTTACCTTGGACGAGCCGGGGGCTACTCCTTGTCGGCTTTTACCGGGGAACAATGTTTGTTCGTGCCCTACGGTCGCGGCGGCACGGGCAAGGGTACATTCGTAAACGTATTGCAGGGGATCATGGGCAGCTATTGCCAGATTGCCGATCCCGAAATGCTTATGGTCAAAAAGGGTGACAGCGGCCAGCCGTTTGAACTCGCGGGAATGGAAGGAGCCCGAGGACTGTTTGCTTCTGAGACAGAGAAAGGTAAGACCTTGGCCTTGTCCAAACTGAAACGCATGACTGGGCAAGACCCCATTCGAGCTAGCTACAAGGGACGAGATCATTACACCTTCGTACCCTTCTGGAAACTCTGGCTGGCTACCAACGATGAACCCAGTGCCAACGCGGAAGACGATGCTTTTTGGGAGCGGGTGAAAGTGATCCCCTTCAACATCAAGTTCCGCAACACGGATCGGCAGATAAAAGACCTGCACCTCAAACTGTTGGCTGAAGAATCCAGTGGCATCCTGAACTGGTTCCTCCAAGGGCATAGGCAGTGGAAAGAAGGTGGGCTCCAACATCCGGAAGAAGTCAACATAGCGGTTAAGCAATGGCAGGACACCGAAGACTACCTCGGACGCTGCCTAAAGGAGCGTTTTGCGCCGACTACTATCCCCGGTGAGTACATAAGCAAGAAAGATGCGTATGACGTGTTCGGGCGATGGTCGGCAACCAGCAAAGAAGGTGAAGGGATCAGCACTAAGGAATTCACCAAGCAGATGCGGGCCAAGGGGTTCTTGGACAAGGACGTTAGGCGGGATGGGAAGACGGTCCAAGTCTGGATGGGATTGAAATCAGTTTCCAGCTATGGCACCACTGGGGCACCGGAACCAGACCAAGTCTGGTAACCGACTAAGCATTTGCCCCGATTTCCCCCGATGATCGGAGATCGGGGGAAATCTGACCAGATTAGGATTCCGCACGTGTAGGCGAGACTTCCTCTTTATGAGGGAGAAAGGGAATGGGAATCTGACCAGATTTCCTCCGATCTCCGATGAGTAACTGCGGGGATTTTCAATGAATGCAACTTGGACGCACCTCCGTCCCTTTCGGCTCCACTGGCTGCGACAAGTGCCGCAAAGAGCGGCTGCACCACGGGCACCGCGTCCGCTTCGAGGACGACAACATGAGTCCGACTTCGAAGCCAGTCTTGCCGAACGCGGGCTAACCCCGGAGACCTTGAAGGACTCGATCCAGTAAAGTGCTTCGGATACCTCCATCCAGATCGCTAACCAAAATAGCTGACGCAATTCTCGCCCTATAAATAAGAGCAGTTTCGGTGAGGCGATTCTGTTCCCGGAAACCAGCGAGGAAAAACATGCTAGAAGTTATCGACGCAATGAACGCCATTGAATCCTTGGCCACAGAGTTCAAAGAGACGGCAGACCCCCAGACTGAGATTGGGGAAACGATCACGAACCTGTGGGTTGCGCATTCAGACGCAAAGATCGCTGCCAGAGCGACAAATGACGAACTTCGCGCCATTCGCCGGAAGCTGGGCGAACAACTTTCAGAAATGAAACAGATACTCGCGAAGCCGGGACGTGGCGGACAGTGGTCATCGTTTTTGATGGAGCGAGGCATCCCTCGCGCAACCGCTGATCGTCTGGTCGCACGTCATCAGCGATCACTAAACCCGGATGCGAATCGACTCAGTGAGCCAGTTTCGGAACCTACGGACGAAGAGGTGCAGAAACTCTTCATCGCGGTCTGGCCCAAGCTCCGGCGCACTCTGAGGTCGCGACAGAGCGTCGATCTTTTTGTGCGCCTGCTCACTTCTCACTGCGAATGCGGCGAACTAACCGTTCACGAGATTCCAGCCGTCGTGCCCGATGCGGCGACGTTTGATCCGCCATCTTCAGACGAGGATTCCTCGGTTGAGCCCGAGTTCTGCTCCGCGCCGCCTCCGGGACCTGATCGGGCAGCGATCTGTTCTTCCTAACGCCGTCTGACGAATTCATCGGCAGCTCATCGGCGAAATTTCATCCGTTTGGTGGAGCGTCACCCCCGCTGGGGCAAGCGAGGCTGGCCTGTCGGTACTCGATGCCTTCAAGTGAAGACGAACTTACTTCACGGCTGCACCTAGTCCCGGAGGCCCAACAGCAGTTGGCGTTGGCGAGCATATGTCTTATGCTCCACGTCCCACCGGATTCGACGGATTGCTTCCGCAACCGCATCAGGAATCGGTTCCGCCGACCAAGGCAGTCCTCCGGGGCCAACTTTCTCGTCCTCCTCACCATCAACATTGCGAATTTCCATGCGCACTCTGAGCCGATCTAATTCTTTGCATATCTCCCCGGTCGTCATCTCAATGTTGCGATTTAGCATGTTCCGGACTTCCGTAACGAATCGGACCCGGCCATTGCGCGGACGACTCCCCCTGTTCAGCGTTTTCTGATGGTGGGTGGAATCCTTGTAGCCTCGGATATAGAACACGAAGCTGAGATGCTTAAGTAGTCGATCCAATTCGGCATGAAGGTCGGGATTCAGCCGATTTCGAAGCCGCTGGCGAGACTCATTGAGCTTCAAGGGCTCTGGTTTCTCGCCCACTTGTCTCTTCTCGCTGCGCTGTTGTGCGTAGGCCAGTAATTCTGAGTAGAAATCCTCCATTGTCGTTCCCTCCGGCTCTAGCTTAAGCAGGCGCTTCGGCCACGCTTTGATTCTCTGCTGAACGTGAAATTACGGCGGTAACTGGCCTATTGTGGCCTGTTTCTTTGAATCCCACCCCACGAATTGTAACCCCTCCTTTGGGCCTTGTCCGCCGAAGCCCCTTAATCTCACATTCATGAAACACGCCATCAAGCAATGCAGCCACACCATCGAGAGCAAGAGCGTGATGGCCTATTACAACGAGAACGATCCGTTTGCCGCAGCTTGGCTGCGCGAACTTATCAAAGCCGGGCACATTTGCCAAGGAGAAGTCGATGAGAGGGATGTCAGAGACGTACTTGCAAGCGATTTGCGCGGCTTTACTCAACATCATTTCTTTGCAGGAATTGGCGGATGGAGCCGCGCTCTCCGTCTTGCCGGATGGCCGGACGACCGCCGCGTCTGGACTGGCAGTTGTCCCTGCCAGCCTTACAGCACGGCAGGCAAGAGAAAGGGGCCTGCTGACGACCGGAACCTATGGTGGGCGTTCTTCCATCTCATCCGCGAGTGCAAGCCTGACATCATCTTTGGGGAACAAGTTGAGGAGGCGGTTTCGCACAAATGGATCGACGTTGTTTCGTCGGACTTGGAGGCTGAGGGCTACGCCTGCGGGACGGCGGTATTGGGCGCACACAGCGTCTCCGCTCCGCACATCCGTCAACGGCTTTTCTTCGTGGGCCACGCCGAACACAATGGACCACAGGGCCAGCCGCAACTGGGAGGAACGCAAGAAGGCCGGCGGTTGCGCGAACTTGAAGGATCAGGTGACTTTGCTGGCAAACCGGGGAACGCGAACTGCGAGCGACGAGAAGGACTGGCTGGAGTTGCGGACGATACGCGGCCAACCGAAGAGCCAAGTCCCGTTGGAGGGTTCTGGGCCGATGCCAAATGGCTCTGCTGCCGGGATGAAAAGAACCGCGCAACTAAACCCGACCTTCAGCCTTTGGCTTATGGGGTACGCAATCGAGTGGGCCTCCTGCGGGGCGCTGGCAACGCCATCGTGCCGCAAGCGGCGGAAGCGTTCATCCGGGCGTGTTTAACGCCAGACGAAAAGCCGCTGTCAGTACTTTCCACACTTTTGTACCCCGGTCGAAAACAATGGTTCGTACCACGCGCCGCCGATTTCTTCCGAGTCAATCCATGTCAAACGTTGATCGAGCCGTTTGCGGGAAGCGGCGTGGTTGGGTTGTCTCTTCTCGACGCGGAGGTAATTGATCGCCTCGTGCTAGTGGAGAAAGACCCGCGAATCGTCTGCCTCCTGAAGGGATTGCTGGAAGACCCCGACCTTGCCGACAGGTATGCCGCCTTCCGGTGCACGCGGGCGAACGTCGAAGCCCTGATGGAAAGCGAGAAAGGCGCATTCCGCTGGTTGGTCCAAACCCGATGCTCCAACCGGGGAAGATTCTCCGGAGGGTTGCGGACGCGCATCGATTCGCGTTGGTGCCGGAACTTCGTGGTGGCAAACATTCGCCGCGTGTATGCCATGGGCGGCCGCGTCGAGGTCATCGAAGGCGACGGGCTGGAAGTGATGCGCCAATATTCTGACGATCCGAACGTGGGCTGCTTCGCCGACCCTCCCTATACGGCGGACGCCGCGAGCAACGGACACCATCTCTACCGCTACCACAAACTGAATCACCAGAAGCTCTTCTCCATGCTGGCTCGATGGCGCGGACCGTGGCTGCTCACAGAAGACTATTCCCGGATGGTCCGCCGTCTGGCGCTTTGCTACAGGCTCGCGTCCGAGCAAATCCTCATGACCACAGCGGACAACACGAAGAAGAAGGAATTGGTGCTCTGGCGCGAGCGAAGAATTTTCTAGACCCTTCGACTCTGGAAGCCCATCGGGGGAAAACGCAGCCGAGCGAATTCGACAAAGACCAAAAGGAGGGAAACAAATGGCAGAACTGAAAGCGAAGGGTAAGCCCATCGTAGCACTCCGGAAATGCGGGAATGGGGTGGGAGCCAAGGCCCATCAGAGGCTTATTAAGGAACAGGCTGCGTTGACCCCGGAGCCAGATGAACACAGGAAGCGAGAGCTTGCGTCGTCTTTTGCAAACGCCGTGGTTCGCAAAATTGACTATGCTACCGCGAAAACAGTCATTTTGAAATATGAGTGGCTGAAAAACTTTGGGACGACGGAGTTTTCCTTCGGGCTCTACTTCGGCAAGTACTTGGCTGGGGTCGTCTGTTTCGGGAGAACAGCGGGGAGCAATGTGACCTCATCCGTCGCCGGGGGGCCGAACGCACAGAAGGCTATTACTTTGTGTCGAGGCGCATGCGTGCACTGGGCTCACGAGCACTCCGCGTCGTACTTGATAAGCGCCGCGTGCCGCCTGATGGTCGCAAAGGGCTACAACATTTTCGTTGGCTACGCCGATCCGGAAGCGGGCGAAATCGGCACGGTCTACCAGAGCGCGAACTGGCTCTATTGCGGCACGACGAACCCAACCCTGAAGTTCCGCACGCCAGACGGAACGGTTAAAGACGCGAGGCTGGTGCACTCTTACACGCGGGACCGAAGAGGCGGGAGGCTCGCCTATCGGCGTACCAGAGCCGAGCAAATGAGAATGATGAAGGAACAAGGGTATGAGTTCTTTCTCGGAGGCTCGAAATACAGGTACGTGAGCGTCTGCGGGAATCGTCGCACGGTCAGGGCATTGCGCAAAGCTTTGGCATGGAGAGTACTGCCGTATCCGAAGCGGGCTAGTTTGAAGGCAACGGTCGTGGAACCCCCACGGCAGACGCGGTTCGATCCCGCGAGCCCGCCCCAAAATTCATCCCCAAACCTTGTTACCAACAAAAGCACTCCAAGCGGTGTGGCGGCCAGCACAACGACCGGAATTCAAACCGTAGCCAGCGCAGCGGACAACAAGAAAAAGAAGTAATTGGTGCTTTGGTCGCGGGCGAAAACTTCAATAGCTCCCCCTTCCGGGTTCCGTGGTAGGAAATCGAAAAAGGGGGATCATCATGACCAATAAAGCGGTTACCACGAAAGCAGCGGGTTCGAAGGTTGCCTGTGTTGCAATGCAACAGAGGCCTGAGGATGGCGTAAGGAAATACGCCAAACTCACACCAGATCAACTTCATCGGCGAACGCTGAACGCACGCGAAACGCTTTTCAAAATGTGGGTGGGCACGGAGACCTATGCCATTGATATCTTGGTTCCGTATTGCGTGGAAATCATTGCACGCTACAGGCTGCCGGGGGTGGGAGTGAAGGATCGTCCGAACGGCAAGCCCACGGTCGAAGCGTATTTCCGGAGCATCAAGTTGAATTACAGCACCGTGCGGTCGTGGATTCGGCGCAAGAGGCTGAGCACGGAGATGTTCGTGACCCAGAAAACGACAACCAGCGGCGGGGGTGGCAAGGTTCCAATGATGACGCAGCTTGAGGCGCTTCTGCTGGGAGCCGCCTACGCGGGTCACGACCTCGCAAACGCTATCAGACAGGGCGGGAACTTGGATGAAGCGATCAGGGAGTTCGAGGATCATGCCCCCGCGCCGGAGCGCATCGAGAAATACATCGAACGCCCGGTGCAGGTCGCCGCCACTCAAGTAGAGAAAATGGCGGTGCGGCTTTGCAAGCTGATCGACAAAAACGACGACAAGCACGGGCAGAAGATTCTCGCACTTGCTCGGGAACTCCTGACCAAGGTGGAACCCATCACGGTGCAGCAGGTGCTCGCCGAAGAAAACCAACGGCAGCAGCAGGAAGCAAGGAAGAAAATGCCGCAGTCCGAGAAAACGGTCGCTCCTTCCGGCCAGCCGACAAATGGTGTGGAGAGGAGGGCATCATGACTTTACGAATTTTCGTCCCAGCTTCAGATTCCGAAGCCGTCCAGAAGCTTCGCCGTGCTCTCAGGACAGACCGGGCGGCTGTCATTGTGCGAGTTGTGCCTGCACCAAGAGCAACAGAAGGCAACTGTTTCTACAACGTCCACGAACAAATCAGGAAGCGCGGCGGGCGAGCGCAGCTTGGTTGGGCGGTCTGGCAACACGACAGTCTGTTTATCGAAGCTGAGCCGCACGCGGTTTTCGATCCGGGTGAAGGGAAGCCATGGATTGACTGCACTCCAAACTCATTCCCGGACGGGAGCCCTTGCCACGAGATATTGTTTATACCAAACGACAAAACCCGCGATCTTGAAAGTAACGCCATAGAAGACAACATCAGGATTCCGCTGGTGGATGATCCTCGGGTAGCGGAGGCGCTTAAGCTTTCCTCAAAGAGGATCGCTCTCCTGAACCGCGTGCCGAAGGAACGGCAGTCGGGTCAATTGATCTACCACTATCCGCGTGCCGTCCTGATGCAAATTATGGAACTGGAAGCTCGCGCCGGGATGCTCCTTTCCGCAGCCAGCGAGCGTTCGATGCTGGGCAAATCGCTAACTGAAATCGGAAGGAATAGTCCCTGCCCTTGCGGTTCGGGCAAGAAATATAAGAGGTGCTGTGGTCGGTGATGCGCCACCTCCCCCATTACCACTCTGCTGTTGTGGAACCCGCACTTGATCAGGGAAAAGGCCTCGACTCCTCCGGCCCCCGCATCCGATGCCCGCTCTGCGGTTGGTCGCCCGGTAAGCACGATCTCTGGTCTTGTGACCGCGGCCACCAGTGGACCACATTCGATAGGCAGGGTGTGCCCCGCCTGCCTCCACCAGTTGGCTTCGACTCAGTGCCTCAAGTGTGGCGGCTGGTCGCCACATTCGGATTGGTATGCGGAGTGACTTGTTGATACTGGCACTCAAGTGCTGGCTTAGAAGGCCGGAAGTGCGAGTTGCCTTCTCTCGTGGTTGTGCTCGCCATGATACGCTCAGGCCAGCGATGAAGATTAGACTTGAACCGAGCAAGATACGAGAACGTGACCTCAATCTGTTGCTATTGGAAGAGATGTATTCATCAGCCGACTTTCGGGAGTGGATTCGTGAAAAGCTAGGCTTACCATGCGATGCCTCTTTTGACTGTGGTCGCCATCAGGTCGTCGAAGCGTTTGGCGAATCCGACCTTGAACTGGACTTTGCTTCGCAGTCCGGGGTTCATCGGGTTCTGGTGGAAGACAAAATAGACGCTCGATTTCAGCCGGATCAGATTCTTCGGTATCAAAAGAGGGCTGAGTATTACGTTTGCGAAAAAAGAGACTGCAAGCACTGCAAAACGGTGCTCTTCGCCCCTCAGCGTTATGCACCCTCCAAGGTGAAGCGCCTCAATGCCGTTTTTCATCTTCAGTACGAGCAATTGCGTGACTGGTACAAGCAACGTGCAGACGGGGATAACCACACAGAATGGAAGATTGCGTTGCTTGAAGCCGCTATCAAGAGGCACCAAGAGGGCCAAATATCGGATGTGGGGAAACCGAACGAGGCTGCGAGGAAGTTCCGAGAGGGATACTGGACGATGGCGAATCAGGAGTTCCCAGACCTAGCCATGCCCGAGCCGCTCGACAAAGTAGGTGGCTTCATCTACCTGTATCCAGCTTCGCTACTGAAACGAGTTCATCTCGTGCTTAGTCCCTCTAAGGGCAAGGTGGCGCTTTGGTTCGGCGGAGTCTCGGGAAAATCGGGCGAGGAAAAGATACGCACCCTCTTTGGCGCGGCAATGGATCGCGATATGACCGTTCAAGGCGCGGCAGGCAATGTCATGATTATTTTGAAAGGACAGGCAATGAACAGGCGTGGCGACTTCTTCAAGCAAGTCGAGGAAGCGCGAGTAGGACTTAAGCTCGCGAGGAGGCTCGCCAAATGGCTTGAGGTTAACGGGCATCGATGGTCTGAGTACTTGAGTCTCAACCTGTAGCACTTGAGGCACCAGTTGATCCCGGCAGCGCCCGCAACTAAAAGTTAGCACTGGCGGCTCTCGCCTAATATCACAACCGTTTCCGACTGCCACTGACCGTGAAGCAAGTAGCCGAGCCGCACTTTATCTCCGGCTGCACGGTTGGAGAGTTCCACCGCCAGTTCCATCGGAGTCTTTACGCGCTTGCCGTCCACCGCGTTAATCACGTCGCCCGGATGCAGTCCCGCCAGCGCCGTTACACCATTCGGCGTTTCACTTGTAATCTCTGCTCCCTGATTCCTTCCAAGTGTGACGACGACTCCGAGCGCGTATCATTCATCCCTGTACTGGGGTGGCTGGTGCCACTCGTCGCGGCTCCGCATTCGGTGGCTGTGCTGCCACTCTAGAGTCGGTTCGCGCTCCGCCGAATCGGTACACCAACCCAACGGAGGCACGCACGTTGTTCTGCGGTTTCCGATCTGGCTGTCCGGTGTAGGCGAAAAGGTAGTCCGCCGATACGCGGACAGCCATGTGGTGAGCTATCACACTTCCCACCATCAGCAATGCCACTTCCACGTCTCATGTTCAGTTCCCACACCGACGACCGCGCCATCCAAAAGTGGGACTAAATTGCCTACTGCGTGACTGAGCTTGCGAATCGGATAGGAGCGATTGGCGTTCGCTCAGTTAGATCGTTGGAGAGGATGCCTTTCAACCGGGTGAAACAAGCCTTCGGATCGACCTGAGCTAGATTCATGGTAGTGAACTCCGCTTTGCTAGCCTCGACAGAAATCACGAAGACATTGGTGTCTTGGCCGGTGGACTTGTCGATCCCACGAATCCTGCCGTTGAACGCAACAGAGGTCAGGGCATTTGCAACATCAGATTGAAATAGCTCGTAGATCGTCCTGAGAGCGATCTTTATGGCTAGTCCAGCGTAGGTCTCGGCTACCCACGCCTGAGAGACAGGAACTTCTTCCAACGTATTGCGATTTGGCTCGTACTTGACTTCAACCACCTGAGGCAGGAAAGAGAGCGGCGGTAGGGCCGAGTCCACTATCAAGCGTTGATCGGCAGGTGCGTAGCCCAGTGTGTACGACCTTGGAAAGCCAGAAGGATAGTGAGATTGTTCTAGGACTTTCGCCCAGTATTGATGGAGGGAGTCAGCGTCTTTAGCCAAATACAGACGCCTCTTGGCTTCGATTTGCTCCTTCTGCTCCTTTTCCGCTGAATCTCGCAAGTCCTGCCATTGACGGAGGTCACGGTCATACTTCGCGGAAGCGGCTTGACTGCGGTGCTGATTCTGTTCTTTTGCTTTTTGCCACGCCAATCGTTTCCTTCGAATAGGAGGGATGATGTTTTCGATGAACGGGACCGTCAAAGAAATTCGTACCAGACGTGACTGTGGAGGCTCCCCCGACAGAGATGCAGGGTGTGGCGGCGGCAACGAGAATTTGTCCTTCAACGAATTCCAGTCAAGTTGATGGTCGAGAGCCAAGCTAGCAGTCAACAACCCGTCTAGTTCACCTCTCCGTTTATTGATGTCGGCGGTTCGTTTGGCAGCTTCTTGCTTTTGCCCAGAGATAGCACGGGCTGAATCCTGACTAGTCGATGTCCCTTTCGCAAGGTCTGCTCTACATGTCGAGCAGAAGCGGCTCCCTGCTATGGCCGCGGTACCACATGAATTGCAGTACAGCAGTTCTCGCCCATACGTTACGAGAATGTTGCCGGGCGTTCTTCCTGCCATGAAAATCAAAGGCAGACAGATCAATGCATTGCAGCACTGTTCATTGCCCTTTACGTGGCCATTCTCGACCTGTTCACTAATGATGCGGTATCCCTGAGCGGCGACTTGTTGAGTGTATGCGTCTTTCCGTCTAATTCCATCGGCAGTGTTCTCGAATTTCTGGGTCAAATATTCCATAGGTAGTGACACGCTCTCAAAAGGAAACCGCCGCAGCCCAGTGCGAAGCCCACGCCAGTCAGGAGCCGAAGCCAGTTGCGGCTCTCTCTTAGGTGCATTGCCTGTGTAAGCCCGTCTAACAACATAGCGGCGATCAACGTCGCGGCGAAACGCAAATTGGTGCAATAAAGCGGGACCAAGACAGCCCCGACAAGCATCCCAAGGCACCTTGCGCAAAGCGGGACTTGTCGTCCGTGGAAAACATAGCTGCGATCCGGTCGCTGATGACAACGCGCCACTAAGGCTACCCGCCAGAGCAACGATTGCGTCCTCTCATACGAATTGTTGGCTGCATCCGCTACGAAGCGACCGCATGAGCGCCAGCACGCAATAGGAAAAGGAGTCGCGAATCTAAGGCTAGGCTGCATTGGCCGAGGGCTCGATGACTCCCCAACGGTGACAGGTTGCCCCCCGTGGTGATGTGATCGGGATCACAACATGATCTCTTCCGTAACTAGGTGCCTCTCGTTTCGCTCGCTAGAATTCGGAATGGGAGACATGCCATGAAGAGGATTTGGGCAGTGATTCTTGTTTTGGTTTGTAACGGGTTGGCGCAGATCGATGACGCCACCATCCAAAGGGCAAGCCGGGGTATGGAGCGTCTAAAGTCCCAAATGAAAGACCCAAACTCGTTCGTCCTCGAAGCGGCCTACCTGCTCAAGCCCAACAAGAAGGGCGAATCAGAGATTTGCTACTTCTACAATGCCCGTAATTCATTCGGCGGGTACGGCGGAACAAGTGAAGCGACTTTGCTCCGAAACGACCGTATCTATCTCATAGATGACGATCTTCAAAAGAATCCGTTGTTCATCCTGACAGATGGCTGCAAGCCGAAGAACCGAATTATCGATCTGACCGCCGACATCAGGGCTGCCGTCGATCCGACGCAAACCTCGTCGTCGCAAATCGTTAGTCCGGCTGACCGCCCAAAGATGATCGCAGCGGAGAACGCTGGATTTAAGAAACAGGACATCGCCGGGTACGCTGAGATCGTGGACGACACCTACATCGTGCACAGCGAACGAGCCAACTCAATCCGATTCCACGCGAACATGATAGGTAACAGAGACTACATGAGTGCCCTGCAAAGGGTCGGAATCACGACCCTCATCTACACGAACGATAAGGACGTGAAGTTCGTGTATGACACGAAAGCAAACCTGATCGTCGAGCCTAAGCCCACAGAGGCAGTTACATCTAGCGCCCTTGCTCCCACTCCCAGCGTGGTGAAGCCTGTGGAGTACAAGCAAGACGAAGTTCGCGGAGAGGTTGTTCCACAAATGCAGCCGCAACAGCCCGACCAAGCACCAGACTCGTTGGGGGATGCGGCACGGCGGGCAAAGCAACGCAAAGCCTGCCTAGAACTGACGAAAGACAATCCCAGCATCAGTTGCAAGTAGGTTCTCGGCCATGTCCACCGCTTTCAAGCCCCGCAACGCATCAATGTCTACGCAGCGCCTCAGAACCTATGCTGGCTGACTATTGTCGGTCGAGCCGAAACAGGGGGGCGAAAGGCCGCGTAAAATTGGATCAAGTTTTATTCCTTCCGAACCACCAGAGCTAAGAGCCCGCATATTCGACTTCCCCTCTGTGGCTCAAGTATCCTTTTTCCGAATACCGGAGGCTAGAATGAGCCTTTTTCGTGTTGCTGCCCTTCTTATCATGTGTGGCATCGCTCTCTCCGCTGTCGGGCAATCTGCCACGGCCCAGAACTCCGCAACCACTCCAGCCGCCAAGCCGGATGACATCCCCAAGTCCATCGCGGAGAGCGTCAGTGGCACGCTCCAGTTCGCGGAAGGGAACTTTCT
>Ga0187853_10002373_pt1 | contig 15771 bp, 14 predicted proteins | sample June2016WEW_6_10_2_FD_132417 | JGI IMG/M metagenome (GOLD analysis project Ga0187853, IMG submission 132417) | Peatland microbial communities from SPRUCE experiment site at the Marcell Experimental Forest, Minnesota, USA - June2016WEW_6_100 | ecosystem: Environmental > Terrestrial > Soil >... | reverse complement strand
GCCCGGCCCTACTCGGAGCTTCTCGACGATATCCTGGCCGACCTGGCGAGCGTCCTCAGCGGCGACGAGCACCCGCTGTTGAGCCGGCGCGAGAAGGGTAAGCGGCTGATCGTCCTGGTCACGAGCGATCGAGGGCTGGCCGGGCCGCTGAACACCAACGTGATCCGCTTCGCGTCCAAGGAGATCGTGGACTATCCTGGCGAGCTTGAGCTGGTCAGCGTCGGCCGCAAGGGCCGCGACGCGATGCGTCGCGCCCGCGTGCCGATCATCGCCCACTTCGCCGGCTTCGGCGATCGGCCCGCCTTCGGTGAAGTCCTGCCGCTAGCTCGCTTGATCTCGGACGAATACGAGGCCGGCACGTACAACCAGGTCGACGTCATATTCACTCGTTTCGTCTCGACCCTGGTCCAGCGGGCCGACATGCTCGGGCTGCTGCCGATCAAGCCTCGCGCCGAGCCGAGAGTCATCCCCGGCTCGCAGTTCATCTTCGAGCCTGCGCCGGAGATCGTCCTTGACGAGTTGCTGCCTCGCTATGTCAGCACTCGCCTCTACCAGACCGCGCTGGAAAGCACGGCCAGCTTCTTCTCCAGCCAGATGGTGGCCATGAAGAACGCCACGGAAAACGCGGACGAGCTCATCGAGGACCTGACGCTCAGCTACAACAAGGCCCGCCAGGCCAGCATCACAAGCGAACTGATCGAGATTGCGTCCGGCGCGCAGAGGCGCTAGGACTGCAGGCGACGAACCCAGGAGGCACCGACAAGACGATGGCGACCGACGCCCCCACCGCAACCGGCCGCGTGATCCAGATCACGGGCGCGGTCGTCGACATCGAGTTCCCGGCCGGAAGGCTCCCCGCGATCTACAATGCCGTCGAGGTTCGCCGGAGTGACGGGGTGAGGATCGTCTGCGAAGTCCAGCAGCACATGGGCAACAACTGGGTCCGCAGCGTCGCGATGACCACGACTGACGGCCTGGCCCGCGGGGTCGAGGCGGTCGACACGGGCGGCCCCATCACCGTTCCGGTAGGCCAGGTCACGCTGGGGCGAGTCTTCAACGTCCTCGGGGATGCGATCGACGAAAAGGGTCCGGTCGAGGCGACCGAACGACTGCCGATCCATCGTCCGGCCCCCGCCTTCGATCAGCAGACCACCGAGACCGAGATCTTCGAGACCGGCATCAAGGTCATCGACCTGGTCTGCCCCTTCGCCAAGGGCGGCAAGATCGGCGTCTTCGGCGGTGCCGGCGTGGGCAAGACGGTCATCATCCAGGAACTGATCCGGAACGTGGCCCAGGAGCACTCCGGCTACTCCGTCTTCGCCGGCGTGGGCGAGCGGTCCCGGGAAGGCAACGATCTGATCTACGAGATGACCGAGTCCGGCGTCATCGCCAAGACGGCCTTCGTCTTCGGCCAGATGAACGAGCCGCCGGGCGCCCGCCTGCGCGTCGGCCTGACCGCCCTGACGATGGCCGAGTACTTCCGCGACGAGGAAGGCCGGGACATCCTGCTCTTCATCGACAACATCTTCCGCTTCACGCAGGCCGGCTCCGAGGTGTCGGCACTGCTCGGTCGAATGCCCTCGGCCGTAGGCTATCAGCCAAACCTGGCGACGGAGATGGCGGCCCTGCAGGAGCGCATTACGTCGACGAAGAAGGGATCCATCACCTCGCTGCAGGCCGTGTTCGTGCCGGCGGACGACTACACCGACCCGGCACCTGCGACCACGTTCGGCCACCTCGACTCGACCATCCGCCTCGAACGGGCCATTACCGAGCTCGGCATCTACCCCGCGGTCGATCCCCTGACCTCCACGTCGCGGGTGCTCGACCCGCTGGTCGTCGGCCAGGAGCATTACGACACGGCTCGCGAGGTCCAGCGGGTCCTGCAGCGCTACCGCGACCTGCAGGACATCATCTCCATCCTCGGCATCGACGAGCTGTCCGAAGAAGACAAATCGACGGTCGCCCGGGCCAGGCGCCTTCAGATCTTCAACAGCCAGCCGTTCCATGTCGCCGAGGTCTTCACCGGCCGGCCGGGTGCGTACGTGCCTATCCGCGACACCGTTGCCTCGTTCAAAGGGATCCTCGAAGGCAAAGTCGATGACCTGCCCGAGCAGGCGTTCTTCCTGGCGGGTACCCTGGACGACGTCCGGGCCAATGCGGCCAGGCTGGCGAAGTGACCACGTCCCCCAAGTCGCTCGCTTCTGCGCCCCGCTCGGCGCTGCCTGGCTTCGCGTCGGGGTCCCGTCGCTCCGGCGACGGCGTTCGACATGGCGGCGCCGACACGCGGGGTCATTGCGCTCGGGCCGCCCGCCCCGGATCCCCACCGCGACGATGTGAAGGGACGCAGTAGTTGCCCATCCACCTGGAGATCGTGACTTCAGAGGGACGAGCCTTTGAGGGCGACGTCGACGAGGTCATCGTGCCCGGAAGCGAGGGGGAGCTCGGAATCCTGCCGCATCATGCCCCCCTGCTCTCGCTGCTCGGCCAGGGAGTCCTGCGCCTCAAGCGCGGTGACCAGGAGGAGGAGTTCGCCATCTTCGGCGGCTTCGTGCAGGTCCGTCCGGATCGAGTCATGGTTCTCGCCGAGATGGCCGATCTAGCCTCGGACATCGATCTGGAGCGGGCCGAGCGCGCCCGGCGCGAGGCGGAGCGCGTCCTGGAAGGCGGATTCGTGGAGCCCGCAGATCTGGCGAGCGCGCGAGCTGCCCTTCAGCGGGCGCTGATTCGGATCCGCCTGGCGGAGCGCGGAGCCCGCCGAATGCCAAGGGGAGAACACGAAGCGCTGCGCCATCCGGCACGGCCGCCGACCGAAGAGCCGCCCGGCGAGTAGCGAATGGCTGACGCTCGACCGTTTCACTGGGAGTTCAAGCCGGAACCGGTAGATCCGGAAGTCCTTCGGATCGAGGGCGGCCGCCGTCTCGAGGGCTCCGTCCGCATCAGCGGCGCCAAGAATGCGGCTCTCAAGCTCATGGCAGCGGCTACGCTCACGGGCGAGCGCTGTCGCTTCACGAACGTGCCCGAGATCGAGGACGTGCGAGTCCTGACCGAGGTCTTGCGGGACATCGGCGTAACCGTTGATCACCCGACCGCCAATGTCTACGAGATCGCATCCGGCGACGCGGAGTGGCTCTTCGTGCCGCTCGAGGCCGCTGCCAAGATGCGCGCCAGCTTCATCCTCCTCGGTCCGCTGTTGACTCGGTTCGGGCGGGTCATCATCAGCAACCCGGGCGGCGATCGCATCGGCCGGCGGCCGGTCAACCTGCACGTGGATGCGATGCGGGCCCTCGGGGCTGAGATCGAGTACCGCAACGGCTACTACTTCGCCAAGGCCCCCGGTCGGCTGCGTGGTGGGCCGATCAAGTTTCCCCAGATAACCGTCATGGGCACTGAGAACGCCATGCTTGCCGCAGTTCTGGCCGACGGCCACACGGTCATCGAGCCGGCCGCCCAGGAACCCGAGGTCGACGACCTCATCGCGTTTCTCCGGAAGATGGGGGCGCAGGTAGAACGAATCGCGCCCGATCGGATCGAGATCGAGGGTCGCCGACGACTCCGGGGCGCTGACCACTCGGTCGTCCCCGATCGGATAGAGAGCGGCACATTCATCGTCGCCGCCGGCGTCACCCACGGCCGCATCACCCTCCGGGGGGCCCCGTGCGACCATCTCAGAGCGTTCTTGAACGTGATGGGGGAGATGGGCGTCTCGATCAGCTGCAGTGCGGACACGATCGAGGTGGACGCTACCTGCGCCGACCTCAACCCGCTGCGATGCAGCGACATTGAGACTCAGCCTTACCCCGGCCTGGCCACGGATCTGCAGCCTCCGACGTGCGTCTTGCTGACCCAGGCCGAAGGCGTCAGTCACGTTCACGAGACCGTCTTCGAGGACCGCCTGGAGTGGCTGGGCGAACTGCGCCGCATGGGGGCGACAGTGGAGATCTCCGACCAGCACCACGCCGTCATCCATGGGCCCACGCCGCTGCACGGTGCCGACGTCGAGATCGGCGACTTGAGGGCCGGCGCATCGCTGATCCTGGCCGCGCTTGCCGCTGATGGCGTGACTCGAATCCGGGGCGCGCACCACGTCCACCGCGGCTATGAGAAGATCGACGCGAAATTCTTGGAACTCGGGGCCAGGATCGAGCGGCTCTCGGAAGGGACTCAGCCACCGGCATGAAGATCGGCATCGACCTGGGTACGGCGAACATCATCGTCTACGTCAAGGGCCATGGCATCGTCATGCAGGAGCCCTCGGTAGTCGCCGTCGACGACCAGAATCACATCGTGGCGGTCGGCGAGGAAGCTCGCGAGATGATCGGCCGTACGCCCGGCAACATCCAGGCCATTCGGCCGATGCGAGACGGAGTCATTGCCGACTACGTCATCACCGAAGCACTTCTGGACCACTTCATCCATCGGGTCCAGCAAGGTCGTCGTTTCGGCTGGGGCAAGCCGGAGGTCATGATCAGCGTCCCGGCAGGTGTAACCAGCGTTGAGAAACGCGCGGTTCGCGACGCGGCCCTCAAGGCCGGGGCCTCGGAGGCATACCTCATCGAGGAGCCGATGGCCGCCGCCATCGGCGCCAACGTGCCGATCAGCGGCCCTTCCGGAGCCATGATCATCGACATCGGCGGCGGCACGAGCGAGATCGCCGTGATCTCGCTAGGCGCGATCGTGGTATCCACCAGCCTGCGCGTAGGCGGCAACAGGATCGACGAAGCGATCGCCAACTATGTCCGCAAGAAGTACAACCTTATGATCGGCGACCGCACTGCCGAAGAGGTCAAGATCCAGATCGGCACCGCCCTGCCGCTCGAGCGCGACCTGACCATAGACGTCCGCGGCCGCGACCTGATCGCCGGCCTGCCGCGCACGATCTCGATCGTCAGCTCCGAGGTGATGGAGGCCATCGAACCGCCGCTTCAGCAGATCATCGGCGCCGTCCGCCTGGTACTCGAGCAGACTCCGCCCGAGCTGTCGAGCGACATCATCGACAAGGGCATGGTCATGTCGGGTGGTGGGTCGCTTCTTCGGAATATCGACAAGCTCCTCACCCAGGTCACCGGCGTGCCGTGCCACGTGGCCGACAACGCGATGCAGTGCGTGGCCCTCGGGACCGGTATCGCCCTGGAGCACTTCGAGTTCTTCAAGAAATACCTGGGCCCTCAGGTCTGATGTCCTCCCCGCTGGAAACACCGGCCGGGGGTGTAGATCGGGCGTACATCGATCTCCACTGCCATACGAGCGCGAGCTTCGACTCGCTCGCCAGCCCGGCCGCTGTCGTCCGCGCGGCTGCGCGCCGCGGCCTGACCCACCTGGCAGTTACCGACCACGACCGCATCGATGGGGCTCGGCGAGCCCGTGACGCCGCCCCGGACGGGCTGACGGTGATAGTCGGCGAGGAAGTGAAGACGCTCGACGGCGACCTGATCGCCGCCTTCGTCGAGGAGGTCGTCCCGGCCGGTCTTTCCGCCGTGGATACGATCGCGGCCATCCGCGCACAGGGAGGTCTGGTCGGCGTGCCGCACCCGTTCGATCGCTACCGTGGCTACGGTCGCAGCAGCGGTGCCGACCTGGCCGACATCGCCGACAGGGTGGATTGGATCGAGGCCTATAACTCCCGTGTCGTCGGCGGATCTGCGAACGAGCAGGCCGCCATCTTCGCGAAGGCGCGCTCCCTGCCCGGCGTGTGCGCTTCGGACTCGCATACCGTCCTGGAAGTGGGGGTTTCGTACAACGTCGTCGCGGGCGACCCGAGCTCGCCGGCGGGATTGCTCGCGGCGCTCGCTGCCGTCGACATGCGGCCCGGCCGGGCCAGCTTCTACGTCAGGGCCTGGACGCCGCTGGCCAAACTGATCCAATCTCTTCGCGGGAATGGCCTGCGCCGCGGCGACGCGCGCCCGGGGGAGCTCACTTGACCGAACCGCAAGAGCACCACCACCATCCGATCGGGGATCCGCTCGGCCTTGAGGTGGACGCGCTCGTCAATCCCGAAGGGGCGGTCGAGGTTCCGCCGCCGGACCAGATGTCGCTCACGCGACGCCTGCGGGAGCCCAGGACGATCCTGTCGATCGTTGTCCCGCTGGTGATCATCATCATCGCGGTCATTCTCAATCGGGAGTACCTGAGCGAGGTTCCCACTGACATCGGCCGGGCCGACCCGCGGCTCGTCCTCCTGGCATTCGTCATCTACTACGCCGGGTTTCCCCTCAGAGGCTGGCGCTGGACGAAGCTTCTTCGGGGCGCCGGCTATCGGGTTCGGGTCAAGGACGGCACGGAGATCCTCTTCCTGTCCTGGCTGGTCAACTGCATCGTGCCGGCCAAGCTGGGCGATCTCTACCGCGCCTACCTGCTCAAGCTCAACAGCCCGGTGTCGGCGACTCGAACCCTGGGCACCGTGTTCATGGAGCGGATTCTCGACCTGATCGCGATCGCCACTCTCGGCGTGCTGGCCGGCTACTGGCGCTTCCGAGGGAGCTTGAACGACCTGCCCCAGACCGCCCAGGTGGTCTGCGCACTTGGCGTCGTCGTCGTCGTCGTGTTGATCGTCGCCCTCGTGGTGATGCGCAACTTCGGTCGACGCGTCATCGCCATCCTGCCGCTGCCACATCGTGTCGCCGAGCTCTACGACCGCTTCGAGGAGGGGGTCTTCGGATCGGTTGGGCCGCGCGGCCTCCCGGTCCTGGGCGTGCTCACGATCGTCATCTGGACCACCGAGGCGCTGCGGCTGTACTGCGTGGTGCGTGCCCTTGGCTTCAGCGACGTCGACCTCGGCTTCTCGGGCGCGATGTTCGTCGCCCTCATCGGTTCGTTGCTCACCGCTATCCCCTTCACGCCGGGCGGGCTCGGTCTCGTGGAGGGCGGAATGGGCCTCGTGCTCACCAAGATCTTCAGGGCAGATCCGGCTCATGCCCTGGCGATCATCCTCGTAGACAGGGCGATCAGCGTCTTCTCGATCGTCGTTCTCGGCTCGATCGCCTACGTCATCTCGTCGAAGCCCCGCGGCCGTGGAATCGAAGTCGAAGAGGTCATCCGGGCAAGCACCGCGCCCGGCTGAGTCGAGGTCTCGACCGGCCGTCCAGTCGGGCCGGCTCCGACGTGCCAGCGAGAATCGCCTCGTCACTCCCTCAATGGGCTCCAACTCGTGTCTGATGGCCTCAACGCGGGCATGGATCGGGCCGATGACAGCCAACCTCGCGCTGGGCCACCCGACGCCTGGATTGCAGGCGAAGGGTTGGCCACAAGTCGCCGTCGGCGCAGTACCAACAGGTCATTCACCCTTTCGGAGTCCGCGCAGATAGTTCAACCATCGGGCAAATGAACCGCACCGGGGAGCCCATCTGGTATATGGCTGGACAGGGCGGACGAGCCTTCAACGAGTGGTTGAGGGGCCAACTCAAAGCCAAGAGGATGTCGCAGCGTCAGCTGGCGCAGCAGTCTGGGGTCGACCACTCGACCATTTCCAGGCTGATCAGAGGCGACCGCATGCCGTCTCTGGGCACCGCCACCAAGCTGGCCCGAGGCCTCCGTGAGATCCGCGATGACGGCGAGGGGCCGCACTACCTCTGGGCCGTCGACACCGGAACCGTGAACCCCAGCGCACGCGTGGAATACGCCCTGCGCGCCGACGACGTCCTCTCGGAGCCGCAGGTCCGTCAGGTGATGGAGTACTACCTGGCCGTGCGGCTGCGCCGCGTCGGCCGTGTCTATGGGGGGTTGCGCTCCGATCGCGGATCGGTCGGGTCGCCCCGATTCCTCGACGACCGCCGAGGCGCGTCGATCATCGCCGAGGCCACCGCCGGTCGCACCGTCAGCCGGGTGGCTCAGCCGCTGCCGGTGCGCGGGCGTTCAAGCCGCGAGGCCAGCTGATCCAGGTTTCCCGGTCGGTCGTCTTCCCCCGGCTCGTTCGGCCATCTTCGTGCGCCGGCCTCCGTTCGCATACCTGAGCCCGACACGTGAACGCCGATGTCGAGTTCCGCGATGGCGAGGGGCCCACGCCGAACGTCCGACCGAGTTCGAGTGAGGCATCGACCCGGTCGCCGGCCCGGTTCGGCCGAGCAAACCGGTCGCGGGCAGGCCGGCTAAGTCACGGCACGCGCACGTACACGCTGATGATTCTGTCCGGGGCCGCCGCGAAGCGGTCGATGCGAGTCAGACCCAGAGCGGCCGGGTCCGTGGCGAGCCAGCTGGTTTCGGCGGAGCCGCCGCAGCCCGTCAGCCAGGTCGAGTCGCACAGCAGGACCACGGTCGTAGCCCGGTCAGGGGCCACAGCGGTGACACCGTCGCGCTCGAGTGGGTAGAGGTATGCATCACTGCCTGCGGGTGCGAACAACGGCACGATCGCGATGGCCGAGCCGCCGGCGTCTCGTTCCAGCCTGGTCGCGGCTGCTTGCGCTGCAGGCCAGCCTCCATCCGGCGAGGTCAGCGGCGGCCAGTGTCCGACGTTCCAGGTCAGCACCAGGCCCAGCGCGGCAAGGGCGACGATGCGACGCGAGATGGTCATCCAGCGCTGCCGACCCTGCTTCCAAAGGCCGCCGACGACCAGCCCGGCCGCCACCAGTACCAGGGGATCGACGATGGCGTGGTACTGCTCGGTAGGAAGAGACTGGATCTCCGAAACGGAGCGGAGGCCGAGGCCCAGGGCGAGAATCAGGATCAACAGCCATCCGACGATCACTCGAACGCCGAAGCCCTCCCCGCCCCATGGCAAGGCCGGCTCCGCAGCGCCGGCGGACCGGGCAGTCAAGGAGGTCGCTGCCGATCCGGACGCAGGATCCGGGCCCTCTGGTTCCCGGGCCTGGGAAGTGGCCCCCAGGCGCCACGCCAGGCCGATGAGAATCGACGAGGCGACCATGAATGCCACTGGGACCGCAGCGATGCGATCCACGAGAGGCCAGCGGGTCAGCGGCCAGGCGATGATCCGAACCGTGGCGAGAATCAACCGCTGCACCGGACCGGCCGTGGACACCGAGCTCGTATCGGTGAAATAGGCGAGTATGCCGCGCGTTTCGGCGAAGTTGTGGCCGAGCTCGTAGGCGATGAGCGGCAGGTACGACACTACGAGAACACCGACGCCGATCAGGCCCCAGGCAACGATGCGGATGCGCCTGGCCGGGGGCCCGAGTCGTAGATCCAGCAGGAATGCCAGAGTAAGCGGCAGAGCGATCATCGCCGCAGCGACGTGGGCCTGCATCGCCACCGTTGCGCCGACCGCCGATAGCACCCACCAGCCCGCGCGGCGGGTCCGCAGCGCCTGCCATGCGCCAAGGAAGGCGACTGCCGCGCCCGGTTCGACGAGAGTCGGATTCCAGATGAACGTCGCGTAGCCGATCAGGCTGGCGGAGACCGCCGCCAGAAGAGCTGCCGTAAGCCCTGCCGCCGGCCCTCCAATCGACCTGGCGATCCACCACACGATGGGAACTACGAGGAGACTCAGCAAGGCGATCTCGGCGACGACCCAGGTGGGGTCGCCGCTGCCAAGCCACGCCGCGGGCAAGAGCAGGTCGTAGTACAGGGCTCCGTGATGGAAGGTAAGCAGACTGGACAGCGGGCCGAACGTTGGAAGCTGGCCCGTCGAGATAGCCCGGTGCAGGTCCAGCATCGAAGTGCCCTGGTCTGAGTCCCAGCCGCCGCGGGCCGGCAGGTTGACGAACCTCAGGGCGGCCGCGAGGGCCAGGATTGCGCCGAGGCAGGCCAGCTCGCGCCCCGACGCAGCTAAGCGCCCGGCGGGCCAGGAGGCGGCCCGCCTCGGGACCGCTCCGGCCGGCTTGTGGTCCGGCTCGAAGGCGCGCTCTTCATCGACCGGGTTCACTCCGCTCACGCCGGCGACCGACCCGATCGTTCCGGATTCCAACATGACATCGCTATCGTCTCGTGGCAATGGTGGGTTCGAGATGCTGGTCCGGCCGGCATCGCTGCGTCGCATCGGTTCGGGGCCCGGCCGCCGCGGTCGGTCCGGGCGTCAGCGGCCGGCCGGCCGCCAGATCGCCGAGACGGGCAACGTTGACGGCGTCGAAGCCCTCCTCCATCAGCGGCGTCTCGACGAAGAAGGCGACGTGGTCCAGGCCCGAATGGCACAACAGGTGGGCAAGTCCCTCACGGCCGATCAGGCCCTCGCCGAGATGCGCGTGTCGATCCTGGCGTGACCCCCTGGCCGAATGAGAATCGTTGAGGTGGACCATCACAAGCCGCGACAATCCGATCAGACGGTCGAATGTGCGGAGGAGGTCGTCGATCGCCGCGGGGCTCGAAATTTCGTAGCCGGCGCTCCATAGATGGGCCGTATCCAGGCAAATGGCGAGCCGCCCGTCGAGGCCCCTGGCGCCTGCCACGTCGAGAGTCATGGCGAGTTCCTCGATCGTGGAGCCGATCGTAGAGCCGCCGCCCGTCGAGCTCTCGAGCACGAGAAGCGGCGCTGGAGCACCGGGTCCGCCGGAGAGCGAAACGTCCAGGGCCCTTTCCTGGCCGTCGGCGATCCGCCGCATGCCGGCGGCTCGGCCCGTCCCGCGATGCGAGCCGACGTGGACGTTCACGAAGCGAGCTCCGAAGTCGGGGGCGCCTGCGAGCTCGCGGCGAATCATCTCGACGGATCGGTCGAACAGCTCCTCGTCGGGCCCGGCCAGGTTGACCAGATAGGGGGCGTGGATTGCGACGGGGGCGATGTCGAGTTCTGCGAGCCGCCGCCGAAACGTCTCCGCGTTGGGTGGCGGTCCCGCCCGGCGCCGCCACGACATCGGGTTGTCGCTGAAGATCTGCAGCGCGGACGCGCCGATCGTCGACGCCCGCTCCGCGACACGGACCAGGCCCACCTTCCTGGACAGATGCGCACCAGCCCGCCGACCGCCGGGCAGCTGGACTCGCGTGGAGAGGACCGCCCGTCCGGCAACGATCAGTTCGGCCGGATCCATCGCTCGATCTGGCGTCACGCGGCCATCACCCCCGGCGGTCGGGGTCTGCTTTCGATCGCGATCAGCCGGCCCGATGGCTCGTGCGGCCGGGCGTGTACCCGCCTCCGATCACCGGTTCGATCAGCCCGTAGTCGCCGCTGGCCATCTTGTACAGGACGCCAAGCTTCTCCGTTTCGGCGTCGACGAAGATGAAGAACTGGTGGCCGAGCTCCTCCATCCGTTCGAGAGCGTCCTCCTCGAACATCGGCTCGATCGCAAACCGCTTGGTCTTGACGATGCGCGACCTGGGCATCTCGGGCTCGCCCATGGACTCCGTGTCATCGCCGGCGAGCCGTCGAGCCATGGTTTCCTCGGGCCGGACCCGGCTGCGAGGCTTCTCGCGCGCATCGACCGCCTGGCGCTCGATCCGATCGATGACCGTGTCCAGGCTGGCCTGGTGGGTGGGCCCACTAGCATGGCTGCGCAGGGTCTGCCCGTCGACGGTCAGGGTCAGCTCGACAATCTGGGAATCGGCAGAGCTGCGATGCTGCTCGCTCGAGAGTTCGACCACCGCGTCGCTTCTCTCGTCCAGCAGCCGTTCCAGCCGGCGCATCTTGCGCTCGGCGTACTGCCGGACTGGCTCCGGGACGTCGATGTTCTTGCCCTTGACGATCGTCCTCATGGCTGACCTCCGCAACGCAAATCGCGCACGCCGGGTTGGCGGGCGGCCAACCGGAGCGGACGCAAACCAGGCTGAGCCGATGCCACAGGGCCAGTATAGAAGTCGGCCGGAAGGGCCGGCCCTGCGCTTGTGGTACGCGGCTCGCGCCAGAACCGCTTTGCGCCGGCGTTTCGGCGCGCCTGCCCCTCACTGTTCGCGGGCTACGGTCACCGCGGACACCGCGATAGCTCCCCCGCCGTACAGCGCCTCGGCGCAGGCTACCAGTGTCGAGCCGGTGGTCACGACGTCGTCCACCAGGACTATCCACCTGCCGCCGATGGCCGCAACCTGCGACGGTCCACGGAGTGCAAAAGCGCCGGCTACGTTCGCGCGGCGGGCCCGTCGTCCCAGGCTGAATTGCGGTGATGTGTCGCGCGTCCGCTCCAAAGCTGTCAGCCAGGGCACCTGCAACCGACGAGAGACTTCGGTCGCGAGCAGGACGGCCTGGTCGTAGCCACGCCGCCTGGCCCGCTCGGTGTGGATGGGCACCGGCACGAGGAGCTCCCCGCCCGCTCCGGAAGCCCGCCAGCGAGCTGCCATCGACGCCGCAAGCGGCCCCGCCAGTCGGCGCTCGCCCGAGTACTTCAGCTGGTGCACCGCGGCTCTCACGGCGCCGGAGAACTGCGCGCACCATTCCAGCTGCACCAGGGGGATTGGCGTCGCGGAGGGCAGCCCGAGCGGGACGCCGGCGGGCAGGTCCAACCGAACGTCCAGGGCCTGCCGGCACCTCTGGCAAAAGGCCTCTCCCTCCTCCGAACAGCCCGCACAGGCAGCCGGCAGCGCCGCGTCCAGCAAGGACGACGCCACGGCTGAAAGCGCTCGAGAAGCCATCCTCTGACACTACCGCAGCGGAATCACCCGCCACGTAACGTGCGCTTATGCGGCATCTCGCAGGAGCGGGTCCAGCGCGTGGGCAAGGCCGGCCGGAGGTCGCGGCGCTATGCGGGCTCGATGGCGATCTGGTCGCCGACGACCGTGCGGGTCGCCTCGATCGTGCCAGCCGGCAACTCGAGCACGCCCTTTGCTCCCGCGACTCGCCACACGACGCCGCGCCAGGGTAGCACGCCCCGGCGGGCGGAAAGAACTCGGCGCCCCCCGGCAGGGCCATCCCCCGGCGGTGATACGAAGACGATGTCAAGGGGAAACCTCATGAACAGCATGTGGATGCCGTCTTCTCCCGGCAACCACAGCCCTTGGCCTGGTTGCAGAGATGCACGACCCATGAGGCCCATGAACCTGGCCCAGAACGAAGCCCCGTCTTCGAGTTGATCGGCGAGCGTGGTGTCGCGGCTGAGGTTGCGCGCAACGAGCCGCCGCCGGCTCACGGTACGACGCCCGATCCAAGCGTCTTGGCAATCGAGATTATGGCCGGGCCCAGGATCACAATGAAGAGGGACGGAAAGATGCAACCGACCAGCGGGAACAGCATCTTGATCGGGGCTCGAGCCGCCATCTCCTCGGCTCGCTGTCGGCGCTCGATGCGAAGCTGCTCGGATTGGACCTGCAGCACCTTCGAAATCGACACACCCAGCAGTTCGGCTTGGACTATCGCGCCGATGAAGTTGGACAGCGGGCCCACATTGGTGCGGGGGATGATGTCTCGGAGCGCATCTCGCCGAGCCTTCCCGACCCGGACCTCGGCCAGCGCCCTGCGGAACTCGTCACTGAGGGGACCTGGCAGTTTCTCGACCACCTTCGCCAGGGCCGCGTCGAAGCCGAGGCCGGCGCGCACGGAAATGGTCAACAGGTCGAGTGCGTCCGGGATCATCTTCAGGATGAGCTTCTGGCGGGCTTTGATGCGGCGGCCAAGCCAGAATTCTGGGAGGACGTAGCCGATCCCTAGGCCGACGAGCCCGAGGAAGATGCCGGGTACGATCCCGGCCCCAAGCAGGCCGGATATTGCGAACAGGAGCACACCGGTGGCGATGCCGACCAGGATCTTGACGCCCATCCAGTCGGTCAGCTTGAGGTCGGCGGGGTTGCCGGCCATTGCCAGCCGCCTCTCCGCCGTCTCGGTCGACGAGGCGCTGCTGAGTCGACTGCCCAATCGCGAGAGACGGCTCACCAGGGGCCGAAGGGTGCGCTCTGCGAAAGGCTGCTGGAGTTCGAGCTCCTCGAGGTTCCTGGCCTGGACTGGGCCGAGCTGAGTAAGTCGCGCCTGGACTGGATCGACCGACCTGCCGGCGGCGAGGCCGAGGAACAGAACGAGGATTCCGCCGCCGACGAGGGTGCCAACGACGATAGTCAGCATCTCTCAGACCTCGATGGCGACGATGCGCCTGATGAGGATGAACCCCGTGAACATCGAGAGGCCACCGATGGCCAGGAGGATCACGCCGGCAGGCAGGCCGATGATGCCGGGTGGGTTGTCGAACATCGGCTGCATGAATCCCGGGGCAATCACGGTCAGGAGAGCTGCCAGGCCGATCGGCATCCCAGCCACGACAAAGCCGGACAGTCGCTGCTGGGCGGTCAGGATCCGAATCTCGCTCTTGATCCGAACGCGCTCTCGAATAGTAAAGGCGATCGAGTCGAGGATCTCAGCGAGGTTGCCGCCGACCTGGTGCTGGATGTTTATCGCAGTCGCCATCAGTTCGAGGTCGTCCGATCGGACGCGGCGGACCATGTTGTCGAGGGCCATCTCGAAGGCGAGGCCGAGATTGACCTCGCGGACAACCCGCCCGAATTCGACGGTCACCGGCGGAGTCGACTCACGGACCACCATCTCGATCGCCTGCATGAACGACGACCCTGCTCGCAATGCGTTGGCGATAAGCGTGATGGTGTCGGGGAGCTGCTTGTTGAACGCGTTCAGACGCGAGGACCTGCGGCGTCCCAACCACATTCGGGGGAGGAAGAAACCGATGACGGCGCCAATCAAGAGTGCGATCGGCGTGCCGAGCGGTGACAGGACGAGGCCGAGTACCGCGAACACAAGGGGCACAGCCAGAATGGTGGCGAGCCAGATGACCAGAAACTCGCTCGTCCGGAGCTTCAGGTCCGCGCGAGCGATGTCGCGGGCGAGGTTGGTGCCGAAGTCCCTGCGCTCCACCAGCCGGTTCAGGCGCGCGAGGGTCACGCTCCCGGCCAGCACGCCGCCGAGTCCGGCGGACTCCTTCGTCGGGGTCGCCACCGCCGTCGGCTCCACCTTGCTGCTGGCGTACCGCTCGAGTCGAGCGTTGATGCCGCCGCCCCGGCTCGCGCTGGCGACACCCAGGAATAGCAGCAGTATCCCGCTGAAGACGAGAGTCCCGACGACGATCCCCAACATGACGCTACTCCAGCCCCGGCCTAAGCGAAGCCAAACAGGCCGGCGGGCAGGTGGATGCCCATGACCTCGAACTTCTCGACGAACTTGGGCCGAATCCCCGTTGCCCGCAGGCGGCCCTGGATCTTGCCTTCGATCACGCCGGTCTGCTCGAACAGGAAGACGTCCTGCATCACGATGATGTCGCCCTCCATTCCCTGGACTTCGGTGATGTACTGGATCCGCCGCGAGCCGTCCTTGAGTCGGGACTGATGCACGATGAGGTCGACGGCAGCCGAGACTTGCTCGCGGATGGCCCGTAGCGGCAGGTCGACGCCGGCCATGAGGACCATCGTCTCGAGGCGGGACAACATGTCGCGCGGGCTGTTGGCGTGGCCGGTGGACATCGAGCCGTCATGGCCGGTGTTCATTGCCTGGAGCATGTCCAGGGCTTCGCCTCCCCGGCACTCGCCGACAATGATCCGGTCAGGACGCATTCGCAGGCAGTTGCGTACCAGTTCGCGGATCGGGACGGCTCCGTGACCTTCGATGTTCGGCTGCCGCGACTCGAGCGTGACCACATGCTCCTGGCGGAGCTGGAGTTCGGCGGCATCCTCGACGGTGATGATGCGTTCGTCATTCGGGATGAACGACGAGAGGACGTTGAGGGTCGTGGTCTTGCCCGACCCCGTGCCTCCCGACACGAAGATGTTCAGACGAGCTTCAACGCAAGCCCGCAGAAAGTCGAACATCTCGGGCGTGGCCGTGCCGAAGCGAATCAGGTCGTCAACCGTGAACGGCGACGCCGAAAACTTCCGGACCGTGACGACCGGCCCGACCAAGGACAAGGGCGGGATGATCGCGTTGACGCGTGAACCGTCCGTCAGGCGGGCGTCGACCATCGGGCTCGACTC
>Ga0187853_10002363_pt1 | contig 15814 bp, 15 predicted proteins | sample June2016WEW_6_10_2_FD_132417 | JGI IMG/M metagenome (GOLD analysis project Ga0187853, IMG submission 132417) | Peatland microbial communities from SPRUCE experiment site at the Marcell Experimental Forest, Minnesota, USA - June2016WEW_6_100 | ecosystem: Environmental > Terrestrial > Soil >... | reverse complement strand
TTCAGTGATCGTATGGCAGCAGCTCAAACCAATCCGGACAAGTTCACGACCGTCTATGCGAATCCAACCCGCATTGATTGCCGTGCCTGCCATAATATCCACACCACCTTCACCAAGGATGACTTCTCCCTGAAAACCGTTGCTGCGGTGCCACTCTACGCCGTTCAAGGCGCGACCTTCGATGGCGGCAAGGGTAACCTGTGCGCCAACTGCCACCAGGCCCGCTCGGTAATTCCTGCCGCCGCGGCGGATGGCACAATCAAGGTCGACAGCACCCACTGGGGCCCGCATCACGGACCGCAGGCTGAGATGATGCTGGGTGTTGGCGGTGCCGGAGGCGTTTCAGGCACCCCCGGTCCGCACTATTCGGCAGTGACGGATACCTGTGTGGCCTGCCACATGGGAGGCGATGCCGCCAACCACTCCTATACTCCGAATGTAGCCTATTGCCAAAGCTGCCACCCCAATACCACGGACTTCAACATGAACGGCGCGGTGGCCGCGCTGGATGCCAAGGTCGCTACGCTTAAAACCAAGTTGACGGCTGCCGGCCTGCTCGATAAAACCGGCGCAATCGTTGTCGGGAATTATCCTGCAGCGAAAGCGGATGCCTTATGGAACTATCTCATGGTCGCGGTTGAAGACAAGAGTCACGGCGTTCATAACATGCCCTACGCCAATGCTCTGATCGATTCGGCTTTAGCCGCTTTTAAATAAAAAGGGCTAGTTTGACAAATCAGACCGCGCTGATGTCCGGCTTCCACTATCCAATTTGTGGTCGACCAGATTGGGACACCTGGCTGAGACATTAGCACCTGCATGCGGCCCTAAGAGTCATTTCCAAACAATGTAAAGCGGGGACGGTTAGGCCGTCCCCGCTTTACCTGTAGAAATTGCGATTACATTCTCTAATGCCATCATTCATGCTCATGATAAGCCATTGTTTTTTCCAAGCGTTGCATTAAGTGTCCATCCGAAAATTGAAAAAGAAACGCATTTTGAGTTCGTGGGGCGAAACCGTACGCACTTAAAATACGAGCTCCTCGAAGAAAATAGGAGAAAGTATGTGGAAGAATAAAAAAACTTTGTCCTTGAAAATCCTGGTTTTCGCCCTGGGAATCGGTTTGTTGGGTATTGCCCTGGCAGGATTGGCACGCCCGGCGGCCGCCGCGTCCACATTTCCCCCCAAACAGCTTATCACACCGCCTGCATTGACTGCCAACCAGGCAGTGGACAATGCAACCTGCCTTTCTTGTCACAGCCAACCCGGGATGACTACCACCATGCCCGATGGAGAAATCCTCTCCCTTACGATTGACCAAAACCATTTCTCAGCCTCGGTTCATCAAGGATTGCACTGCACGGACTGCCATAAAAATATTACCGGCTTTCCACACCCCGCATTGACGGTGCAAAGCCTGCGGGATTTTTCCATGCAGATGTATACCACCTGCCAGCAATGCCATTCTACGCAATACAACCAGACACTGGATTCGGTGCACCAGAAGGCGCTGGCAGCCGGAAACACAAATGCAGCCATCTGTACGGATTGTCATAACCCCCACACACAGACCCAGCTCACTGATCCGACCACGGGTAAAATCCTGCCGGCGGCACGGGTCTTGATCCCCCAGATGTGTGCGCGCTGTCACAGTGCTATCTATGATCAATACAAAAACAGCGTCCATGGCTCCGCCCTGATTGGAAGCGGCAATCCGGATGTGCCAACCTGCATTGATTGCCATGGCGTTCATAACATACAGGATCCGACGACCGTTGCATTCAGGCTCAATTCTCCACTATTGTGTTCCAAGTGCCATACTGATGCTTCCATTATGGATAAATATGGCATTTCCACCCAGGTATTGAATACGTATGTTTCCGATTTCCATGGGACGACGGTAACCCTGTTTGAAAAGATTTCGCCAGATCAGGCCACCAACAAACCAGTTTGTTTTGATTGTCACGGAGTCCACAATATCATGCGGGTGGATGACCCGGTCTATGGTCTGGCGATGAAACAGAATTTGTTGAAGGTTTGCCAGCGTTGCCATCCGGATGCGACCGCCAACTTCCCGGATGCCTGGATGAGCCACTACATACCCAGCCCCAGCCATGATGCGTTGGTTTATTATGTGAACCTCTTCTATAAAATCTTCATTCCCACTGTTATCGGTGGAATGTTGGTCTATGTTCTTAGTGATATCGTCAGGCGACTACTGGAACGTCGAAAAGGAGCAAAGCAGGTATGAGCCCTAAGAGCAAATCACTGATAAGCTCTAAGAAAACAACCCCCGAGCAGGTCACCTCAGGCAAGCAGCCGGATCATGCGACTCCAACGGTCGAACAGGCGAAGCAAGCGAGCCTGGAGAGAAAAAAGTCGTTGCAGGCAAAACCAACAGCCCCGGCTATGAAAAAACCAGTTCAGCCGAAGCTATCGACCCCGGCGACTGAGCAGCCCAGGAAGCTGAAGCAAACTCCATCAACGAATCAGCCGGGAAAGCCGAAAGAAGCGAGGCCTGCAACCAAGTTGCAGGGGCAGCCAAAGCAATCTGCTTCCACATTGAAACTACCTGCCAAGCGAAAATTTGACCAACCATATCAGTATGAACGTTTTGACTGGATGCAACGGATTGCCCATGCTGTGCTGCTGTCAACCTTCATTTTATTAGCAATTACCGGTCTGCCTCAGGAATATGCGTTGGCCGGTTGGGCGCAGGCAATGATCGGGTTCTTTGGCGGAATCGATACGACCCGCCAGATCCATCATGTGGCTGCGATTGTTTTGATCCTGCTTGGGATCTACCATCTTCTGGATGTCGGTTACAAGATCTTCGTGCGCAGAACCAGCCTGAGCATGCTACCCACCTTGAAGGATGTCAAGGACGCCCTGCAGGCATTCCTTTATAACTTGGGATTCGGAAAAACACGCCCGCAATTGGGGCGATATACTTTCGAAGAGAAGGCCGAATATTGGGCCCTGATCTGGGGGGTGGTGATCATGGCGATCACCGGGGCGATGATGTGGAATCCGATCTTCACTACCAAGATCCTGCCAGGAGAGATCATCCCGGCGGCCAAAGCCGCCCATGGCGGCGAGGCCCTACTGGCTGTCATGGCGATCGTGGTATGGCACATGTACGGTGTGCATATTAGGCGTTTTAACAAAGCCATGTGGACTGGTAAGCAGACCGAGGCAGAGATGCTGCACGAGCATCCGCTCGAACTGGCCGACATCAAAGCCGGCCTGGCCGGGCGTCTCGTGGATGTCAAAATACTGCGCAAACGCAGAACGGTCTATTTTCCCATCGCGTCTGTCCTGGCGGTTGTCATGCTGCTCGGGTTATACGGTTTCGTGACCGGAGAGAAGACCGCCATCACAACCGTATTGCCCATCTCATCACCGGTGGCAATTTATGTCCCGGAGACTCCCACCCCCATGCCAACACCGCTACCCACGGCGACCCCAGCCTCAGCCAGTTCTGGCGCGCTGACCTGGGATGCAACCATTGGGCCACTATTCCATACCAAGTGCAGCATGTGCCATGGATCTACAGTGCAAACTAATGGGCTCTCGTTTGCCACATATGCAGATGCTTTAAAGGGCGCCAAGGATGGCGTTGTTATCATTCCAGGCAACGTGGATGGCAGTAAGCTGATCGTAATCCAATCCGCTAATAACCATCCCGGCCAGCTAAACGCCGATCAACTGTCTGTAGTTAAGCAATGGATTGCTCAAGGGGCACCTGAAAAATAAAAATTATATTGATGGAGATACAACTATGGATCGATCACCGACCCCGAAACTAAATCGCCGTGATTTCATGAAGGCAACCATATACGCCATCGGCGGACTGATCGGAGTAACTGTTGGCATACCCGCAGTCGCATACATTGTCGGTCCGGCCTTAACAAAGGTCACGCAAAACTGGATCAAATTGGGTGCAATCGGCAAAATCGAAGAAAACACCCCCACTCTGTTCAAAGCAATCATCACTGATCAAACCGGGTGGATCAACAGCCAGGAAGAAATTTCTGTCTATGTGTTGACAGAGGATGGGCAGACCTACACTGCTCTTTCCAATGTATGCACTCACCTTGGTTGCCACGTTCGCTGGAATCCAGATGACAGCGAATTCGCCTGTCCATGTCACAATGGTGTGTTTGCCAGAGACGGAAGTGTCATCTCCGGCCCTCCACCCCGCCCACTCGATCATTTTCAAACAAAAGTGGAAAATGGGTTCTTATACATTTTGAGAGGTTAACATGTTAATACGATTGGGCGATTGGCTGGATGAACGGTTTGACTGGCGCAAGATCTGGGCAGCCATTTTTCTTCGGAAAGTGCCGCATGTGAACTGGTGGTATACATTGGGCAGTGCCACACTTTTCGTCGCAGTCATGCAAGGGATTACCGGGATTCTATTGACGCTCTATTATGTACCCACTCCGGATCACGCCTACGACAGCGTGGTTTATATCACCACCCAACTACCTGGCGGGTGGTTCATCCGTGGCTTACATCATTGGGGCGCCAGTGCCCTGGTGGTGCTGGTGGTGCTGCATTTGCTGCGGGTTTTCTACTTTGGCGCATATAAATATCCACGGGAAGCCACTTGGTTGACCGGGGTGGCCCTGTTCCTGGTTGTGGTTGGTTTTGGCTTTACCGGTTATTTACTTCCTTGGGATCAAAAAGCCTATTGGGCTACCACAGTTGGTACCCGCATTGCCGGTGTGGTGCCTTTACTGGGTCCGTTGATCCTTCGAATCATGCGTGGTGGAGATGAACTTACCGCAGTAACGCTGGCACGTTTTTTCGGGGTTCACATCTGGGTGTTGCCAGCCTGCCTGGCAGCATTGATTCTCGTCCATTTATATCTTGTAGTTCGGATCGGAATTTCCGCCGTGCCAGAAAAAGGTGAAAAATCATGAACGAGAAAGAGAAGAAATCCTACATGGAGCGCTATAAAGAAGCCAAGGAAAAGGGCGTTCCGTTTTTTCCGGACATTATATTTAAAGATGCCCTGGCAGCGCTGCTGGTTTTCGTAATCCTGGTTGCCCTGGCCTATTTTATAGGCGTCCCCCTGGAAGCACGCGCCAATCCGGCGGATACAACCTACACGCCACGACCCGAATGGTACTTCCTTTTCCTGTTCCAATTGCTGAAATATTTCCCTGGCAATTTGGAAGTTATCGGCGTGATCATTTTGCCCACCCTGATGATCCTGCTCCTGGTTGCCCTGCCCTTTATTGACCGGAATCCATGGCGGCATTTTTTGAACCGGCCTTTGGCCAGTTTCGCCACACTGGCGGTGGTTGCAGGGATTGCATCATTAACAGTTTTGGCAGTGAATGAAGCTCCCCCGCCAGAGACTGCTGTTGTAGTGGATCAGGCTGCCGACTTATATTCCAAGAATTGTTCCAACTGTCATGGTGCAAGTATTACTGTTCCACCGGGAACGGATTTGCATAGCATCATCGCTGCAGGTGAACACCCGGGCATGCCAGACTGGGGCGGCGATCTCAGTACTGACGAGATAGATGCATTGGCTGGTTTCATTCTTTCTCCCAATGGTAGCGCTATCTACACGCAACAGTGTGGAACATGCCATACGCAGATGGTATCAGCGGCAGGTAACCCCATTGAGCTGCAACGGGTTCTTGCAGAAGGTCCCAACTATCCTCCCCACAAAGGCCAGCAAATTCCCAACTGGCAAAGTACGCTTTCCTCTGATCAAAGCAATGCCCTGTTGAACTTTTTGGCAGCGCCGGATGGACAACGCTTATTCGAGATCAATTGCTCCGGCTGCCACGGGACCGGGATTTCCTTCTCCGGTACGGAAAGCCAATTGCGCGATGTGATCAGCAAAGGCGGCCAACATCTTGCCATGCCGGCCTGGCGTGAAACCCTGACTCAAGCCGAGTTGAATACCCTGGCAGCTTACGTGGTTAATGCGGCTGCGAACCCGCAAGGGCAAGTGCTCTTCGACCAACATTGCAGTGCCTGTCATGCAGACAAAGTTCCTCAAGCTCCCGATATCGCCAGCGCGCTCAAGATCATCAGCGCAGGTGGGCCGCACATCTCCATGCCGGTTTGGGGAAAAGTCCTCACTCCAGAGCAGTTGGATGCACTGGTAAATTATGCCTTTTCCTCCAGCAAGGGTGGTGGTACTGCGACAGGAGCGCAACTCTTCGCGGAAAATTGTTCCACCTGTCATGGGCAATATGGTCAAGGAGGCCCCAACCCCGGACATCCTGGTGAGAGAATTGTCTCCATCAGTTCTTCCGATTTTCTTGATACCCGCGATGATGCCACCATTCGCAGCATCATCGAACAAGGCCAGCCCGATCTGGGCATGTCGCCTTTTGGCTCGGCGTTCGGTGGGGCACTGGATGATACCCAATTGGATGCCTTGGTGGCCTTCATCCGCACTTGGACGACCACCCCTCCACCGGCATTGCCAACCCCAACCCCTGCGTCCACAACAACTATCACCAGCCAGCCTTCCAGCACGGAGGCAGGCGGTTCGGCGACTCCTGGTACCACTCCCAGCTTCTCCAACCAGATATTGCCGTTCCTGCAAACACAATGTTCCAAGTGTCACGGTTCGCAAACGCAGCTGGGCGGATGGAATTCTTCTTCCTATTCTTTGGTGATGACCTCCGGGCAAGGTGGGCCGGTGGTTATTGCAAACGACCCAATCAATAGTTTGCTAATGAAAAAGCTGCTTGGCACAGGAGGAGGTATAATGCCTCCGTCTGGACAATTACCAACTGATGTGATTCAACTTATCATGGATTGGATCAAAGCCGGTGCCCCAGATAATTGAACCGGAGGGATTTTTTAGGGTTGTGAAAAAACTAATCATTGCTTTACGGCGATTCTTCATACCGCCATCTGGTTCATCGCGCTGGCTGTTGGTTATACCTTACCTGGTGGTGGCAGTCATCTTTATTGTCCTGGCATCCGGCGGTATTTACGCGTGGAATTATTCCAATTCCTCTTTATTTTGCGGTACAGCCTGTCACACCATGCCGCCGCAGAACGCCACCTATTTGGTCTCCCCGCATGCCAATGTGGATTGCACTGAGTGTCACATTGGCCGCAGTGTTTTAGGCACCCAGTTGGCTCGCAAAACGGAAGATTTATATGAGGTGTACTCCATGGTGTTCCATACATACACCTTTCCCATTCAAGCCTCCCGGACACGGCCTGCTGCTGAAACCTGTGAGAAATGTCACCAGCCGACGGCTTTTTCGGGCAACCAGTTAATTGTCATCAATCACTTCACACCTGACCAGAATAATACTCCTCTCAGCATTTACCTTATGATGAAAACTGGCGGCGGGGCCAACCTTCAGGGAGTGGCGTCTGGCATTCACTGGCATGTTGTCAACAAAATCGAATATTATTCCACCGATCCTCTGGATCAAAACATCCCCTTTGTGCGGGTGTTCAACGCGGATGGTACAACCACGGATTACATCGACACGGCATCCAACATTGATCCATCCAAGATCGACCCAAGCAAGTTGAAGACCATGGATTGTATTACCTGCCATAACCGCGTCACACACGATTTTGCCCCTCCGGTAGATTCGGTGGACAATGCCATGGCATCCGGGCTGATCTCTCCCAAGATCCCGGAAGTCCGTAAGAAAGCCGTTGAAGTCCTGAGTGTTGCTTATCCTTCCCAACCAGTCGCGATGAGTGGCATCGCAGGTCTGGCAAACTATTATAAGCAGTACTACAGTGATTTCTATTCCAATAACACGAATGTAATTAATGCAGCGATCACGGAACTGCAATCAATTTACAACCAGACCGTTTTTGTAAATCAGAAGGTGGATTGGACAGCCCATCCCAATAATCTCGGCCACATCGATTCTCCCGGCTGTTTCCGCTGCCACGATGGGAAACACATGAATGCCCAGAATCAGGCCATTCGTCTTGAATGTAACCTCTGCCATTCCATCCCGGTCGTAGCCACAGCCCAGGATTTTGTATCCGATATCGAGATCAACCGTGGCCCGGAACCGGCTTCGCACCTCAACGCCAACTGGATCAGCCTGCACCATGATGCCTTCGATTCAACTTGTGCCAACTGCCATACGACTGCGGATCCCGGCGGAACATCCAATACTTCCTTCTGCTCCAACAGCGCCTGTCATGGCACAAATTTCAAGTATGCCGGGTTCGACGCGCCCTCCCTGCGCACCATTCTACAGGCCCAACTACCCACCCCTGCGTCTACGCCCACCCTGGCTCCAGTCTTCGGCAATCCAACGTTTGATGCGAACATCAAGCCCATGCTGGTACCATGCACGGCGTGTCATAACAGCACCGCTCCCAGTGCCAACCTGGACTTGAGCAGCTATGCCGGTGTAATGAAAGGTGGCAAGGATGGAGTCATTGTGTTACCAGGCAATTCGGCCGGTAGTTTGATTATCAAGATCCAGAGTGCCCAGCACTTCCGGAACCTGACTCCGCAGGAATTGGCGTTGGTCAAGCAGTGGATCGACGCGGGAGCCCTGGAAAAATAGACGGTTTGAATGAAAAAAACGGGCCGCCCAATTGGGCGGTCCGTTTTATTTAATCCCCCGCGGGAACAGGTAATTGCTCCATCGCCTTGGATTCAGGTTGCAATACATGAACCACTGTGCTGTAGTGATTCACCACTTTCAGGTAGCGCACCCCCAGGGAGAAAGCCAGTAGACCGTAACTGATAATGCCTCCCCCAACCAAAAACTCGATCAAAGATGGATGATAAGATGCATAGCTGATATTGGGATCCCCGGGCAGATAGGAAAGGACCACCATCAGGCCTGAAATATTGGTGTCCCAGCGATACGCCACCACGCCACCCACTACAAAAAGCAGGGCTAGCATCCGCCATAAAGGCAGCGCACGCGTCCTTTTATTGAGCAGCAGGATCATCGGAATGATTATCCCGACCAGGATTTCACCCACCCAAAAATTAAACGAAAGTGGGCCGTCCGTCAATAAGTGCAGGCCTTCGGTTCGGCCAGGCTGGTAGGTATAATTCATCGACCAGGCATCCCAAAAGCGGAAATACAGATAAAGCACTAGGATCCAGCCGATGATCTGGGAAATGCGGTCAAGCAGATGATCATCCACGCTGGCACGCCTGGTCAGCCAGGCTGAGAGCATCGATGCGAAAACTGTCAGGGACATGCCGCTGGCCACTGCGGAGATAATGAACAATACGGAGATATCCGGCCGGTACCAAAGTGGGCGGGCTATCAGCACACCGTAAAGAGCCCCAAGCGAGGACTGGTGCAGCATGGATAATGCCAATCCGGCGATTGCGAGGTAGGGGGCAAGTTGGTGTGCCTGGGACATCCGCCCTGCCAATCTCGGCCAGCGGTCGCGCAGCCAGTCGATATTGGCAAAGATTGGCAGAGTCTCAAGAAGCAACACTCCTAGATAAAGTGTGACGCACATGGTCACTTCCCAAAGCAGGGAATGTTCATTCCAGTAAACCAACGAATGCCAGAAACGGTCAGGGCGGCCGATATCAAGCATCAAGGTCATGGTGGCCATGCTATAGCCTATCAGGCCAATAAAAGTGGCGGTACGTGCCACCGGTTGGAAACGTTTCATTCTGAGCAGATATACCACCGCACAAAGGCTGAATGCTCCCGCACTGACGGCAATAGAGCACAGGTCGATTGTGATCCAGAGCCCCCAGGGAACCAGGTCCGTAAGATTGGTAAGCGAAAGCCCTTTCCAAAGCACCATCACACCGCAAGTCGCGCCGGCAGCCATAAATATTGATAACATCGCCGCCCAGATTCTCCAGGATGTGATTCTCGGAAGAGTGATTTTCGGGATTTTGATTTTGGGGAGTGAGATTATTAATTTCATGACAGAGGCTCCTCTGTGGCAGGCAGGTAGAAGACGTGCGGAGAAGTTCCCAGTTCCTCGCGTAATCGATAGGAAGCACGGTTGCGCAAGAGTTTGCTGACATTCGAGTCAGGATCGCTAATATCGCCAAATTGACGTGCCCCCACTGGACAGACCACCACACATGCTGGTGTGGCATCCTGATCCAGGCCGGGGGTCAGGCCGAGTGCAAGACCGCGATCAATGCGTTGAAAACAGAAGGAACACTTCTCGACCACACCGCGCGGTCGCCGCGCTATTTCAGGCTGACCCCATTCGGGTACGGCCGGGTTCGGGCCGTCGAACTCCTTCCAGTTGAAGGAACGTGCTCCATAAGGGCAGGCCACTTCGCAGTATCGGCAGCCGATGCAGCGATCATAGTCCATCATAACGATCCCATCCGGCCGGGATATGCTGGCATGCACCGGGCAGACATCCACGCAAGGGGCATGTGCACAGTGCATGCATGGCCGGGCAAGATACACATCCTGGTTATCCACCTGCCCTGTCTTAGTAACCACATTCCAGGAAATGTCTGGTGAAACGTCATTATGTGCCCGGCAGGCCAGAGTGCAGTACCCACAGCCCGTGCATTTGGCTTGATCAATCACCATTACCCACTTATGCCCGCCGGATGGCCCCGGCTCGGATGCTGCCGCGGGCTGCCGGAGGAATTGCGATCCGGCCAGGACGGTTACACCAACAGTGGCCAGCTTTAAGAAATCGCGCCGGTTAATCTTGTTTTCGCTCATTCTTTCCACCTTTCCTGACATTTACCTGGTGATAAAACTTTTCAAGCCAGGGCTGTAGTACCATGCCCCCGGCCAGACCCAACAAACCGGCCAATCCGGAAAAACCGGCCGGGCTGACCGGGTCGGGTTTATCTGCAACAGTTGCTACGGGAGTGGGTGTCGACTCAATCTGTGGAGTGACTGCGCCGGGCGTGGGAATTACAGGGCTACCTGTTGTGTGCATCTGGTCGCCATGGCAGGCTGTGCAGGTTGCCAGGCTGGCCGTAAAACTGTGGTCGGGCATGACATGCACATCCTGGTTAGACTGTGGATCGGGAAGTGGCAAATGGCAATCCACACAACTAATACCAGCTTCAGCATGTACCGAAATTGGAAAGTTCATGGACACATCTTTATGACAATTAATGCACAAAGCAGAAGGTCCATCGCTCTCCATGCCTGGAACTGTTTTAAATGTAGCCGTATGCGGGTCATGACATACAGTGCAGGTCATCCCAACCTGATAATGCGTGCTGGTCTGAAATTGGGACAACCCGGAACTGGGAAAGCTGTGGCACCGAGCGCACAGGCTGTCCGTAGTGTCAACTGGCACGGGGTTGGCCGTGGGATCGGAGGCATGATTGGGCGGTATGGGGTCGTGACAGTCTGCACAGGAGACGGAATCTGTTTGCACTGAGCCATTTCCGGGGTCATAACCGGTGGCATGACAAACCAGGCAGTTTCCGGGTTTCCCTTCATCTGTCCACATTTTCGTAAACTTGGGATCACTCATTGACTGGCCGTGGGGACCTCCAGCCAGGGCATCCGTATACTTTGAATGGCAGGCCGAGCAGGCGATTTGTTGCTGCGCCTGTCCCGGGGTGTTTGCAGTACTTGTATGCGTATCTGCTTGGGCAACCAGATAGGTGGTTCCCGCTACAAGCAGGGCAATGACGATGGAAATGAGCAATCGCTTGATTTTTTTCATCTGGTGTCTCCTCTTCAAAAAGTTTTATTTCCTAGCAGGTATCCTATGACCGGATAGGAACCGGGGCTTGCCGGAACACAATACATCCAAGGCATGCTTCCTTCATAACGCCATCCCTAGCTCGGAAAACCTGCCAGCATGGGGTCTTCGGTTGGGCCACAGCCTCACAATCTTTCTTCTTCTCCTCTGAACACCCTTTGATCTCCCAGCAAGGTTTCCCGGCAGGGATGACCGGCAGAGCCAGCGCTTCCTTTTGCCAGCGCTGGTCCAGTCGATGTAGCAAAGCAAATACCAGGGCAGTAACCGTGATCGGGATACCCAGGCGGAGAAGCAAGCCGAATAGGAAAGTCAGAACCACATCCATCAGGCACCTCTTGGTTTATGAATGCTAAGATCGTGGCGGCGTACCAGTTCGCCGATGAGTATCATTATTGCCATCGGAATGCCCAACCGCAAAACAGTAAAGAGGGTAACGACCAATGCGCTTTTCATGGCAACCATCCTTTCCTTTAGTATCTTTTTTCACTATCAGTCTACTGCTGAGCTCCACTGAATACCATTCGTTGTTCATCCAATCTTCAGCATGGGGGGCCTATCCCATGAAACAACCGATTACACCATCAACATACTGTCTATATCCCACGCCCGGAAACCTGAATTGGGTCATTATTGAGCAAGTCACCCCAATAAAAAAGCCTGCTGAAGGTTCCAGCAGGCTTTGCCGTTGAAAGAGATCGAAAAGCTAGGGCTTGATGATGCCCTTCCGGATGGCATACCGCACCAATTCCGAACGGGAGTGCAGTCCAAGTTTTTGCATTATATTCTCACGATGGCGTTCCACGGTTTTTACACTGATCACCAGTGCCTCAGCAATCTCGGCGTTAGCCACCCCATCTGCGAGATAGCGTAACACTTCCTGTTCCCGTTCTGTCAGACCATCCAGAGGTTTACCCGACTCGCTGGTATGTTCCTGGATAAGGTAATCTTTTACCAACAGTTTCGCCAGGGATGGATACAGGTAGACTTCCCCGGCTGCGGCGGCGCGAATTGCTGTGAGCAATTCTTCTGGCGCGGCGCGCTTGGGCACATACCCTCCAGCACCTGCCTCCAGCATCTTGAAGAAATACTCTTCATCTTCATGGATGGTCAGGGCCACTACGGCTACCTCGGGATTGGTGCGTTTGATCTCGCGCGTCGCGTCAATGCCGGAAAGGTCCGGCAAGCCAATGTCCATCAGGACCACATTTGGCAATAGCGATTTGACTGCCTCCAGGGCCTCATGGGCGGTTCCGACTTCACCAACAATCTCTACATCGCTTTCATTGGAAAGCAACATGCGCAGACCCGATCGTACTACTTGATGGTCATCAACCAACAACAGCCGGATTTTCATCGGTTTCCTCCTGGGAGAATGGAACAGTCACATCCACAGTTGTTCCTTCTCCTGGTTTCGAATTGACTTTGAGTTTGCCGCCCAGCAAAGAAGCGCGTTCTTCCATACCTTTCAGGCCCCAAGAAATCCGCCCGGCAGATTCAACCATACTTGGATTGAATCCCTGTCCATTATCGACCACCCGGGCGCGTATCTCCCGAGCTGAATAGGATAAGTGAATCCTGACCTGCGTGGCGTGGGCATGTTTTATAACATTGGTCAAAGCTTCCTGGATAATTCTGAAGGTAGCCGTTTTAACAGGGGAAGGGATGTTGGGTTCATTCCCACGTGTCACAACCTGTACATCAATTTTGGTCCGCTCTTGAACATTCCCTGCGTACCAACGCAAAGCGGAAGAAATTCCTAAATCGTCAAGGTGGGAAGGCCGCAGATCGGCAATCAAGCGCTGTAATTCATCCAGGGAATGAGCCGTCAGGGATTCCAATTGGTGCAGATTTTGCTTAGTACTGCCGCGTCCAGAACTCTTTACGTCTGCCTCCAGGCTGCGCAATCCCATACCGATGGCGGTCAACGCCTGGCCGGTCTCATCATGAAGTTCCCTGGCTATCCGCTGGCGTTCCGATTCCTGAGCGGCCACGATGCGCTTGTATAATTCACTTTTAAGTGTTTCCCTTTGTTCTGATTCCCGCAGCCGGGCTTCCTGAAGGCTGTTTATTTGTCGGTCGGTTTCCACTTGAAAAGCCCTCAGAAAGCGAATAACAAAGAAGGCGGCCACTCCTGCCATCAAGGCACTAAAGGCTTGCACGGGGATGCCAAATAAACGATTGAAAAGTTCCTGGTTGATTACGTTGGATGGAGGCAACGGAGATGATGGAACAAACAATTGACCCACCAGACCATACCACCCGAATGCAACGGCTGCCCATAGTGCATCCCGTCCGAAGGAGACCAATCCTGCCCGGCGGAAAACCCGTTGTTGAACAACCAACCCGATGGCTGCAAGAATTGCGGCTGGAATTGCCAAAGAGTATCGTGTCCAATTGTCCGCGATATCCCATAATATGGGCACTGAATAATATCCTTTAAGCAATACCAGGCCAAAGACCCAAAAACTTTCCAGTCCCAATGGGACCAGGAGAATCAACCTCCAGGCTGTCCTGGATATCACCATGAGATAGCTGCCAAACGCTGCCAGGGAAACAAAAGAAAAAGCTAGCATCCCCAACCTGAGAGCGATCATCCAGGTAGGGAAGGTATGTCCGCCATATTCTGTCACCGACTGGGCCATTTCCAGCCATTCATTTGCTGCAAGGATCAAGCCAAAAGCTGCCAGGGGCCGTAAAGCCCGGCGAAGGCGCGCATCCGAGGATCGCCCGCCTTCTAGCATAACCAATAATCCCATGCTAAAAAAAGACAGTCCGTAAAAGAAGTAAATGAGGATTATCGGAGGATAACTCACGGGATAGACCTCATCGTACCACTACTGGTAAAAGCAAGAAAACTAAGTTTCAATCAATTCTCCGAAACCTGCTAAGGGGTTTGGGTTGGTTCACAAGGCTGTGGCTTGGTAACCAGTAAATCAGACTAGCCTGAGCGCCAGTTTCCGATAGACCGCCCGACATCCCTGATATTTGTCTCTGATAATCTGCAGTCAAGTTGATGGTCTGCACGGCAATCAGGTTGACCACTGCCGGTTGATAATTAGGATAGCCCATTTTGGCTGAGGTAGTAACAGACGGAAACGTAAGAACCAGTTTGGTCGCAACGTCCAACTGTTTGAAGTCCACGGCAAGTGTGTTCATGGCACATCAAGCATGTTCATATCCATAACCTAATTAATCTTACCATGCCTTTCAATTCAGGGCCGCTTGAATTAGGCCGGGGGGTATGGTAGATTGTTATGGATGCCTTTCTTTAAAAAACCCACCTCTTAAGCTTAAATATGCTTGATTCGAGGTTCGAATCCTCGGCAAGGACCTTTTGAAAAAAAGACATTAGCTTTTTTACTAAGACAATTTCATATCAAGATACCCAAGGAAAAAATTCTCGGTTTTCGAGAGAAAGAAATTACTAATTCCATTCGGAATTCAACCCGTTCGCATTTTGATCACCGTTGTTATGGCGTTCCTGCTTTTCGGGTCTACAAAATTATATGGGATGTGACGTAGGCTGGGAAAAACAATCAACTCTACCAAAGGGCGTCTTTAGTTATTCCCATCCGGCTTCGGAATGTAATTTCCTTCCAGCCATTCTTCACCCGTGGGACCAACCTCCTTTTTCCAGACAGGCACGATTTCCTTCAAACGATCAATGCCATATCGGGCTGCTTCGAATACACCCGTATTGCGATGCGCAGCGGTGCAGGCGACTACTACAGTTGGCGTGCGCGGATAAAGCCGCCCGATTCGCTGGACTATGGCGATTCCTTCGACAGTCTCCCAGCGGGTGCGGATTTCACCAGCGATTTGTTTCATCTTTGCTTCTGCCATTGGCTTATAGGCTTCGTATTCAAGCATGGTGGTTTCATGGGCCTGGCCGCTATTGGTAATTCCGCGCACTATCCCTGTAAAGATCGCTGCCGCACCGGTAGAATGGAGCGTAATTTGTTCAAGCAATCGATTCAAGTCAATTTCTTCTTCGGTTATGTAAAAAACAGTTGGATGATCCATTGTAGTTTAGCCGCCTGAAACAGGAGGGAATAATCCAATTTCCGCATGTTCGGGAATGACAGTTTCATCGAAAACATATTCATGATTAATGGCCACCAACATATGATTAATCATACCCGCCAGTGC
>Ga0187853_10002327_pt1 | contig 15946 bp, 7 predicted proteins | sample June2016WEW_6_10_2_FD_132417 | JGI IMG/M metagenome (GOLD analysis project Ga0187853, IMG submission 132417) | Peatland microbial communities from SPRUCE experiment site at the Marcell Experimental Forest, Minnesota, USA - June2016WEW_6_100 | ecosystem: Environmental > Terrestrial > Soil >... | reverse complement strand
TGCACCAATCACCTCGATTGCAATCCCCTCATGGGTAATATAATCATCGATTGCCTCAAAAATCGCGCAGAGGGAATCGACCGGCCTGCCGGCGGTCCAGGTGTAAAACCCGGCCAGGACATTCTTTTGCTCATCGACCATCACGGCCTTGGTGCTTGTGGAGCCGATGTCTATGCCGAGATAAACCCTCTCAATCCCGCCTCTTGGCAGCTCCTGATATACATCCACCTCGACCTTCTCAGGGGTCTTTCTCGTCCTGACCGCGTATGGATAATGTCTGATACCCTCAAAATCCGGGTAATCGGACAGCTTCAGTTCCAGGGGGGCGCAGGCATATTTTCTCTGTGGCTTTATGTCCTGGATCAGGTCCTTGGGCGACTTGATATCCGTCACTTCTCCTGCTGCCTCAGGGGTAAGCAGGACAGCTGCACCGAATGCCCCATAGAGATGAGACATCTCATCCACAAGGAGATCCTTCCCGATGAGTTTTTGTATATGCCGGAGCACAGCAGGGTTCTTCGACACGCCGCCGCATACAACAATGGGTTCATTCACCTCTTCACCGGTGAAAAGGGTATCCACAATATTTTTTGCCAGCCCGTAGCACAGGGCGTCGCAGATCTCAGTAAGGCTGTACCCTTCCTGCTGTGCATGGATAAGGTCTGTCTTGGCAAAGACCGCACAGCGCGAGGCGATCTTGGGGATTACACCCGTATTGGTAGAGGCTATAACTCCCAGTTCCTCGATCCCTGCGAGATTGAGCCGGGAGGACTGTTGATCGAGAAAACTCCCGGTTCCGGCTGCGCACGAGGAATTGGTCTTGCATTTCCTGTACATGCCGTTCTCATCGAATAAAAGCAGGGAGAATCGTTCTGCGCCGATATTCAAGAGGGCGCCTGCATTACCCCGAACATGGCGGAGTGCGGCAATGAGGCACACCTGGTTATCGTACCTCTTTCCTGCCTTCACGAAATAAGGTGTCGAAGAAGTGGCGCTGACTTGCGAGATACGTGATAAGGGCAAACCATCAAGAGCTTCACATAGGGTTTCTGCAATCTTGCCCCGATGAAGACGGTATGCACTTTTAACGATAGTATACTCAGGTGTGATCTCTACAATACTGATTGCAACTGACCCGACATCTATTCCAAGTGTGTTTCCCTTCATAGCATAAAACCCTTTTCCTTTTGCTAAAGATCCAGCAGGAAGCGGCCCTTTGTGCATCATTTACTTGCTGTAATTATTAACATAATTTTAACAATCGCTATGAATATAGCAAGCGGATATGAAAATTCAAGGGGGTATAGATGTTGAATATACTCAGACAGCTATTCCACAATCTCGTCGGTTCTTGTCTGGACAATGGGGGGGCAGTTTATTATATAATAATACGCATGTAGTATTAGCTTCGCTCGTACAGAGCCGAGTGGAAAAGAGGGTGTTGACGTATTGATTGAAAATAAGGCTCCCATCATCGCTTTCGTCTGGCAGCAAAAGGATACAATCCCATCTGTGATCCAGATGGCACACCGAACGGGAAGCAGAGCCATCTTAGATTGTTCCATGATGGGTGCTGCAGAACTGCATTCTTTCTTACAAAAGGCTAACCCTGACACCCTCTTTAGAGATATCAAACTATCTATCCCTACCATGCTTGATTCATCATTGGGCCGGTTCCTTAAGGGAACAGGGATCCAAAACATCTGGGTAGAATGCCTTCATTGGTTCTCGGTAGGAGATCCTTTTATTGTTCTCCAGAGATTAAAGGAATTATCTGAAACCTACCGCCTCTTTCCTATCATCGGGGACCTGGATTTCCTCTCAGCCATTCTGAAGGATGGATCGGGAATCAGTCACATTGCTCTGAAAGGATGTGAGGCCTCGGGGTTTGTGAGTGGAGAATCGACCCTATCCCTTTATTCAGCAGCCAGGGAGATGTTGCGCTCATTGCCGATATCTCCTGAAATCCTTATTTGGGGAGGCATTTCAACCCCTGAGGCAGCAGCGGCATTTTTGTCCACTGGAGCAACGGGTATCGTCTTCGAGAGTGTCCATTGGTTGACAGACCTGGTAGTTATTGATGATCTCCAACGACAACGGATTGCAAATCTCCGTATGGACTCTACCGATCTGGTCGGCTTGGATCTGCAGGTCCCCTGCCGCCTTTTCAACAAGGGAAACTCTCGTGCATTCAAGGAGATCAAGGATCTCGAGGACTCTCTATGCGCCAAAGAGATCTCGGAAGAAAGCCGCACTTCTTTTATTGATTATGTGCATGCTAAAGCCATCCACCCGCTGGAGAGTAATTACAACCTAGATGAGGTCATCCCTCTGGGTGTAGAGGCTGCCTTTGCCCAGTCCTTTGTGGTGCGTTTCGGCACCGGAACAGAGGAGGCCATAAAAGCCTTTATGGCCGAGATTCGAAACTCATGGGATCTGGCACAAGCAAAAAAGGATTGTTTTTTAGACAGCCCTGTAGCCGGAGAACTCGGAATTCGATACCCCTTTATCCAGGGAGCCATGTCTTCCATCACTGATGTCCCCGAGTTTGCCTTAAGGGTTGCCGATGCAGGGGGGTTACCCACCATCGCCCTGGGCCTGATGGATGAGGAGACCCTTCATAAAAAGCTGGGAAGGTTGCCGGAGATTATGGGAGCACGACCTTATGCAGTGAATGTCGTCTCTCTGGCAGAAAACCCTTTCAGGGATACTCATCTGGCCTGGATAAAAAAACACAAACCCCGTTTTGTCTGGATCGCAGGTGGCGATCTTTCCCCCATAAGAGAATTGATCGAATGCGGCATCGAGGTCATATATATCGCCCCTGATGAGGCCCTGATGAGGCATGCCTTTGAAGCCGGTGTCCGGTACGTGGTCTGCGAAGGATACGAGGCAGGTGGCCACGTGGGACAGCATAGCGTACTCACCCTTGCTCAAATGGTGTTGAACCTCAAGCAGCGCAACCCATCCCTGTTCAGAAACCGCCGCGTGATCCTTGCAGGGGGTATCTTTAATCGAGAAACCGCATTCATGGCCGCCATGCTCGGCGCAGATGCCATCCAGATGGGCACCGCGTATCTGGCCACACGTGAAATCGTTGAAACAGGTGCCTTGAGCCCCCTCTATCAGCGGCTGATCCTGGAATCGCTTCCGTGTGGAACAGCAATTTCCGGCCGGAGCACCGGAATACGGGTACGATCCTTGAGAACGCCTCTATTGGCAGCTATTACGTCCATGGAGAGGGAATTTGCAGCGAGCCGCCAAGACGAGTTCTCCTTCCGAAGAAGAATGGAGGAAATGACTGCGGGGAGCCTCCTTGTTGCGGCCAGAGGTATGGACAGGACAGATAAAGCGCCGCTGGATGAGCGGGCCTGCCTGGAACGTGGGCAGTTTATGAGTGGGTCCTGTGCCGGTCTCATTCATAAGATCCAGGACCTGCACTCTTTTCACCGCGATCTGGCCGAAGGCCCTCTCATGCTGTATAAACCCTTCGAGGGGTCTATCGAGGATATATCCGAACCTTTACCTGACAAGTCATCCAAAAGTGAAACCCCGTCTTGGGGCGTTAGCCATGGATTCAAGCCGTGCAGCACTCGAGGTGATATTCACGAAAGGATCGCCATCACCGGGATGAGTATCCTCAATGCCCTGGGGAAGAGTCCGGAGGAGGTCTGGGCTGCAAGCCTGGCAATGAAAAGCGGGATTACCTTGGTTCCCCGGTCGCGGTGGAATCACGATCTTTTTTATGATCCCAAGCCTCTTGTGCCGGACAAGACCTATTGCAAGGTGGGCGCCTTCCTGGACTTGAACATCTCACGCAATGAACTCGGAATTTCACCTCAGGACTTCCGGACCATGACCGATGCTACAAAGATCACCTTGTGGTTGGCGGATAAGGCCATCAGGGCATCGGGCATCCTGGAGTCGGACATCCCACGCGAGCGAATCGGGGTAATCATCTCCCAGAACTCGGGTGAGTCGGCAAGGACCCTTACCGATATCATCATCCGTGCATACGTACATGACATCATCCCCTCCATAAAGAGGGCGATCAACCTCACACCGGATCAGGAGCTCGCGATCGAGCGGGAGATAAGGGCCGGACGCATGGCCCCGGACGACACAACACTTCTGGGCAGGCTCAACTGCGCAGCAGCCGGCTTCGTCTGCAACCGGTATGGGTTCATGGGACCCAGCTATTCCGTATCTGCAGCCTGCTCGACATCGCTGGTCGCGCTTCACAGCGCCATACAGATGATCAGAAACGGCATCATCGATGCAGCCATTGTCGGAGGAGGCGAGGATACCCTTACCCACCTGCACTTTCTGGAGTTCTCAGCCCTGGGCGCACTTTTCGGTCTGTCGGGACAGGACAGGCCCGCTCACGAGACCTCGCGGCCCTTCGATGCCGGAAGAGACGGGATGGTACTCGGCGAAGGCGGAGGATTGATCGTCATCGAGCGGGAAAGTCTGGCACGAGATCGAGGTGCACCCGTCCACGCCGTTATTACCGGCATGGGAGCGAGCAACAACCACCTGGGGATGGTTGAGTCCTCCCATGTTACCCAGGAGATCGCCATCCGCTCCTCTTTCCGGGAATTACCTTATGGGCCGGACGCAGTGGACCTGGTGGAATGCCATGCCACGAGTACCCGGCAAGGAGACGTGGAGGAGGTCCGCGCTCTGAAGACATTCTTCGATTCATCCAAGCGCACGGTCCTCACGTCATTCAAATCACAGATCGGGCATACGCTGGGGGCCTCGGGCATTAACAACCTCATTCGAGGGGTCATGGCCATTCAGAAAGGAGTTTTCCCTCCCACGCTCAATTATGAGCATCCGGACCCGGAAATGGGCCTGGAAGGATCAGGCCTCCTCATCGCCCCTGAGCCGTTTGATTGGAAATGCAAGGACGGCCGACCAAGAAGACTTCAGGTCAACGCCTTCGGGTTTGGAGGCACCAACTACGTTGCACATGTAGAGCAGGCCATGGATAAAACAGATACGGTCTTGGTTTCCCCGGGAAGAAGAACCGGTCTCACCGGAGAGAATCGTGAAGGCCTTTCTGCGCTCCAGGGCGTCTCTTTCTTCCGGACCGAAATGGGAGGCCGTAACTGGCGCCTCGCTGTAGTATCGCAATCCGAAGAGGAGGCGCTCACCCTCATTGAAAGGTCAGCCTCTCTTTTGGATGCCGGAGTTGTTTCACCCAAGGTCACGAGATCCCTTGCACAGAAGAGGATCTTTATGGGTCCTGAGGATGTGCCGGCCTTACCGCTCGCCTTTGTATTCCCCGGACAGGGGTCACAGTACGAAAGGATGGGGCGGGATCTCTATGATTCTTTTCCCGTCATCAGGGATTGGATGGATCGTGCTGCGGCTGTAGCTGATTTTGACCTTCTTCAGCTCCTGTTTAACGATTCTGAGGAGAATCTCCAGAAGACCCGGTGGCAGCAGCCTGCAATGTTCACCATAGAACATGCCATGGCTCGATACCTCATGAGTCTTGGCATAAAACCTGTAGCCATGGCCGGCCACAGTCTGGGCGAACTAACTGCCTTATGCCTGGCCGGTGTCTATTCTCCTGAGGACGGGTTCCGCATCGTGAACAAAAGGGCCATCTGCATGGACAAGGCCGCCGGCATGAACGTGGACCCAGGCGTCATGGCCGCCACCGACGCCCCCCTGGACATGCTCCAAGAGATGATCCAAGAACGGGATGCCGTCCACATCGGTAATATCAATGCACCGAATCAGGTCGTTCTGAGCGGTGGCACCCAAGAGGTGAAGGATCTTGTTCTAAAACTGAAAGAGAAGGGATACCGATCCACTCTCCTTCGGGTCAGCATGGCCTTCCATTCCCCTATAATGCGGGTCATCCGAGATGAGCTCGAGGAGTATGTCGCCTCCATAGAGTTTTATCCTCCGCAGATTCCCGTTATTTCAAACACAACCATGGCGCCGTATCCGTCAGATCCCAGTGAAATAAGGCGGATCCTCATGGCCCACCTGGAATCAACAGTGCACTGGATGAATAATGTCCGGACTCTTTCGGATGAATATGGAGCCCGGATCTTCGTGGAGCTGGGCCCTGGCACCACCTTGAGCAACCTCATCGCAGATACTCTCCCCGAGCCGGTTTGTATCCCGACCTGCCTATCTTCTGCAGAGGGACTCACGTACAAGACAGCCCTTGCACAGCTCTTTGTTCAAGGCCACCTGAAGGCTCAGGGCGAACCGAGGTTTGTTTCGCTCAGAGCATTCAAAAAAACCGCCGATGCCCACCGAATCGAAGCTGCAACCGCATCACAACCCTCGAAACAAAAGCTTGCAGGATCAAACCCGGAAGTAAACCAGGATCATTTGGAGGCGCTTATTCAAATCATCATGGATGCTACGGGATTCAATAGGGATGAGATTGAACCTGATATGGATCTCAGGAGAGACCTGTCCATCCGCTCCAGCCGCCTCCCAGTAATTATGGATGCTGTGGAACGCCGTTTCGGGATCACTCTGGAGATGAAGGATTTTTTCGATATCCACACCGTGAGGGACTTCGCACAGAAGGTCACCGAAATAGTCTCCAGGTATGATGGGTTAAGCACACGACCAGCCGCCAAGTCCGCTGAGCCTGGATCGGCCAGGGATAAAACCCTGAAGCCTTCAGAGGAAGAGGTGAGCTTGAAACGGCTCGTGTTCAACCAGGTACCCCTTGAGCCGACAGTCTCTATGCCTATTGCATTGAGTCCGGGCGAGTCGATCCTCCTCCTCTCACCCGACAGGGATGATGAAATCGTCAGGAGTGCAGGAGAGATCTTCCGGCAGGATTACGATGCCGTGACGTATCCCATGCTGTTCATGCAGGGGAACCCGAGTCCTGGTGAAGAGGGTCACGATATTCGAACAAATGGAGGAGCCGCAAAAGCTGCAGATAAAATATCAGGAATGCCTCCCTTTTCAGGGATGATCATCTCGCTCGGTCAATGCGGGTCGGTGGCGGATGTCTCCCTGCTTCTCAGAGGTCTCTTTTCCCTCCTAAAGGCATTCCTTAGGTCCCCGGCTAAGAAGTTTGTTCTCCTGATACATAACAGTCAGGATGCCGAAACCCCCAGTCGGCTGCTTGCGGAAGCAATGCTCGGACTATTCTTAAGCGCAGCGCAGGAGTACCCATCGGTCCAATTCCGCACAGCGGAAATCGGCCCGGACAGTAATCTTCGCACTGTCTTATCCTCGGTTCTGGACAAAGGATTCACCGTGGTTGAGACCATTCATCGTGATGGAAGGGTCTTCACCTCGCAGGGATACATAGCCCCGGTGCTCCTAAGGGACCTGCCGAATCCGAATCTTAAGCCTGGAGATGTTGTAGTTATATCCGGTGGTGCAACCGGGATCAGCGCCCACCTTGCCCGCAGCCTTGTGCCCTTCGCGCCCCGCCTGGTCCTGCTTGGGAGGACCGCTGTCCCTCAAGACATTGCTCCTTTTCCGAAAAAGCCTTCCCCGGGGCCTCCACGTTCTGAACCATCAACTTCCGTCAAAAGGTCATCCGAGATCGCTCAAACCCTGATGGATTTACATTCTTCAGGGATCGAGGCAACATACTATACCTGCGATGTAACCGATTCCGAGGCGGTTCGTGCGACCATTGATAAGGTGGTAAGCCGTTATGGCAAGATAGACGGGATTGTTCACGGAGCAGGAATCCTCAGGGATGGTCTTTTAAGCGAAATGACCGAGGATGATTTCTCAATAGTCACCGATGTCAAATTTCTCGGGGCCTGGAATCTGTTTTCTGCTGCACAGGGGGCCGGCTTGAGATTTTTTATCGGCCTCTCATCAGTGGCTGCCATACAGGGCAATCCCGGCCAGGCGAACTACGCTTCAGCCAACCGGATGATGTCCGGATTACTCAGATACCTCCACAGAAAAAACCCCGCTATCCGGTTCAAGGCGTTGATGCTTCCCCCTGTCGAGGGGGCGGGTATGGCGGAAGACCCGGAGGTCCGCGAATTTTTGAAATGGAAGGGTGTGGATTATATTCATGTAAATGAGCTTGCAGGGCTTTTCTGCCGGGAGATCTCCATGACCCCGGCAGACGATGATTGGGTGATGTTTATGCGGAGACTGCCTTCCCTAAATACTGCACTGCTCAATGATACAATCCCTCCTTCGGTCAAGGGAGAACCGAATGAAGGCGCCGTAACCTTCAGCCCCGAGGACTTCCCCATGATAGACGGTGTCTCTTGCCTGGATATCCGTGGTGAACACCTGGAGGCTTTTCGATCCTTCTCCCTGGAGAAAGATCTCTGGATCGCTGATCACATGCCTTTTAAATTCATGAAGGATCCGCTGGTTTCAGCAGCCATGCTTGTGGAGACATTCATGGAAGCAGCCCGGATCTTATATCCACACCTGCAGGTGCGAGGGGTTCGAGGGATTCGATTCATAGACACGATCCGATGCACCCCTTGGCTTCCAAGGCTTACCAGGATCTCCTGCCGACGAGCCGATGCATCCCTTGGAGAGATATCATGTGAGGTCTCTCTTGCGATACAGGAACACTCCGTATCAGGGGGATTGCCTGGTCGACTTATCCCATATTGTGTAGGCCAAGTGATCCTCGATGGAGGGAAAGAATATCTGGGGAATGGATTCCCTGATTTTCCAGTCCGGATGGATGAACTGCGTACAAAGCCAATGGGTCATAATAGAATTCTTAAATGGTACAAAGACTTCAGCGGCCTCGAAGGCAGGTATCGCGTGATGGAGTCCCTTGACGGCGCCTGCCCAGGCGTAGTGAAGGGCCGGACAGTTTACCGGGAGACAAGTGACTTCAAGCATCTGCAGAATACTCGATACCAATATTCTCCCTATCTTTTCGAGGCACTATTGCAACTTGCCAATTTCTCTAATATTGCAATGGTACCCTCCGAGCGACGTTCCATGATTCCCATGGAGATCGGTGAGATGAGGTTTTTCCGAAAATGCCGGGATGGGGAACAGATAATACTGGAGGCCCGCATGCGTAAACAGGACGAGAAAAGCCTCACCTGGGATGCCAGAGGGATTGATGGCCAGGGCAGCACTATCATGCAGGTTCATGGCATGCGGATGCACTTGGTTTCGGATTGAACTTCAGCATGGGAAAGATGGGCGTGGGTATGGCAACGGATTGCCGGAAAATAACCATTCATACCGTTAGTTTCCTTAATAAAAAGGGCTCCGTCTTCTATGCGTCCCTGCCCTGTGCAGGCGAAACTTTAAAAGAATGCAGAACGAACGGTGAGGACGACAGGCACCGCTTGGTCACTATCCTGTGGGACCACCTCATGGCGATGGGGAATCCTTTTTGGAAATTCTATTACACACCAGACAAAGAAGCCTTCCCAATCCGGGTGGTCTGTAACCAGTTGGGCAAGCCATATCTTTTATTAGGAGAATATCAGGGGCCGGCCATCTCCTTCAGTGAGGGTGGGGGAAAGGTCTGGGCCGCCCTCTGTGGAGACGGAGCTGAAATCGGTATCGATATGGCAGGGACTTATGAATTCAAAGGAGAATACCCCTTTCACCGGGTCTTCCATGAACAAGAGCTCCGACATGCACTGAGTTTGACTCTTGGAGATGTGGAGCAGGCATCAGCCCTGCTCTGGTCTGTCAAAGAAGCGGTTGTCAAAGCCATTGGGTGCGCATTTCATATGGTAGAACCGAGGCAAGTCTATGTTTATCCATCAGTAAGCAGAGAAGGGGTGTATACCTTTCCGGTGCACTTATCAGGGAAAGCTTTGGAACATTTGCCCGTGGGTGCCGGCCGGTGCATATGGGTATATTCGCTTCCACAAATGGAAGGATGGTTTTCTATTGCCGCAACGTTAAAGCGGCTATGTTTGTCTCAATCAACAACTTGTAATCCTTAGCGATAATTTATGGATAAAGCCACCAAAATACTAGCCAAGAGCCTTTACCGTGAACTCATCCGCAAAGGGTTCACGAATAAAGATATTTTAAATTTTTCCAAAGAGATTCTTGATCACATGGCCCATGAGATGCGCAAGAAGCCACTTCAGAGGAGTCCAACAAAAAAGATCGCCTATTGATCGGCTCATTTTTCTTCTGCAAGAGAGGAGATAGTATTTGTGCATCTTTTTCGTATAACTCTGTCTCATAGGAATATTCAATTTGATAGCTGAGACGTTCTGGCGATGACAGTCAAAGGGTTAAGAACAAACGAACCTGCTGGAAGTCGGATGGTTCAGGCGGTAGTAATTGGTTGACGATGGCCGTGGGCCAAGGGTAAAATGGGAAATACCGAATGAATAGCAAAGCAACCGAACGAGTATATCAAGCGCGTCTCCTCGTGGTGATGATATTACTGGCAGGGGTTGCAGCCGGGTGCGCACACCATACGCTCAGACTATACGCTCCGATGCAACCCGATGGCTGGAGCGCCCAGCCCATCGCGATCATGTGCCGTTTTGCCCCCGATGCCGACCTGGATCCCGCCACCGGAACGCCCGTGGGGGACGAGGGATATTACCTCTATATCCTCAACGACGCTGCCGATTGGGATTACAGCGATGCGGCTTCGCTTGTCTCCTCAATTTGGCTGCATCCGTGGGCGCATAGTTGGCTCATCCTGGAAAGTCCCCAAGATCGTCTGGAATTCGGCCACACCGGCGACTTCGGGCAAACGAAACTGCGTTACCATGAAGGCGTGTATCAGAAAATCCGGGATGGGGATCCCAATCCTATCGCTTACTTGTGGAAGACGATGTCCGATGGCCAATTACAGATCGGCAAGCCCAAACACCCCCCCTCGTTCGTCTGGCAAATGCCGATTACCCGGCGGCGATATCAATTGATCCATGATTACGTGATGCATCGGAAGTACGACCAATTCGGCGTGAGGACCAACAACTGCACCGATATGGTGATAGAAACAGCGGCGCTGGCGGGCATCAACCTGATCCACCGCATTCGCCTCACCTTGCCGCAGGAAACGAAGGTTTGGGGTCAGATGCGGCGTGTTTGGACGGATCCTCAATACCGCATACTGGAGTACAGCACGCCCGAAGTTCTGGAAGCGGATCTGCGCCATCTTGCCCGTTTAGGAATCGGGAGTGATGCCACACGGTGGTACCTGGATTTGAAGCGGTGACGATCGTGATGATACGCTCGCTTCCTTAAGGGAAAGAGGTGGCTTTCCATCACCCTTTTGAATCGGAGGCCGACAGGCTATGAATAACCTTACCTGCAATTGTGTGCCGCGGTTAGACGGAATACCGGCGGCAGAACTTGGACGGCTTTTCCCTGAGCCTTCTATCACCGCCCCACTTCTTTCCCTGTTGCAAGAATCGGGTATTGACGGTTTTAACCTGCGCAGCATCGTGGTGTTAAAAGATGATGTTCCTATCCTCTTATTGCCGTTGTTTGAAACCCGTTTTGATTTGTCCACTTTTGTGAAGGGATGGATCAAGAAATCGCTGAAAGTTGCAGGCCGTCTCATCCCCTCGCTTTTTCAACCCCGTATTTTAGGCGTTGGGTTGCTGGTAGGGGAATGGAGTGAAATCGGGATTGATCCTCAAATCGATAAGGGTACCCTCGATGCGGCATGCAAAATGGCCTTTGGCGCCTTGCAAACGCTTGCGGCCGAACTTAATAGTAACATCGTGGCGCTTTACAACTTTAATCATTACAGCAAACTACCCGAGCAGGTATCCAAACAATTCAACAGGGTACAATGCCAGTCTAGCGCCCAACTGCCGATCAATTTTAACAGCATGGAGGAATTCTTAGCCCGCTTATCAAGGGCAGCGAGAAAAGACCTGCGCCGCAAAATGCGGGTTGCCCCCGACGTCCGGGTGATTCGAAGCCGCAATATTTCTCCTTTTCTAGACAGGATCTACAAGCTTTATCTGGAAACAGTGGAGAGGGGCCCCATTGCGTTTGGCGCGCACAACCGTTTGTTTTTTGAAAAAATATGTGAGAAAATACCAGACGCCGAGTACACGCTCTATTTTGTGCAGGAAGAACTCGCCGCTTTCAATCTTCTCATCGTAAAACAACAAGGGATGGTGGATAAATATTTCTGCATGGATTACGAGCTCGGCCGCAAATACAACCTTTATATTTTGTCCTGGCTTGAAAATATCCGCACCTGCGTGGAGCGAAAAATCCCTCTCTATCACACGGGCCAGGGCGCGGAGAACACCAAAGCGCATCTGGGTGCGACGTTTATCCCAAGCCTTCTTTTTTTTAAGCACCGCCAGCCGATGATTGACCGTTTTCTTATCTGGCAGTCGGCGGTGATCGAGAAGATCCTCAGCCACCTCGGGTTCTGGCCAAGGATGGAGATTCATGACCAAAGAAACTGAATATGCAATCCAAGTGGAGAAACTGACGAAGCGCTATGGAGATTTACTGGCGGTCAATGAAATATCGTTCACCGTCAGGAAAGGAGAGGTGTTCGCCTTGCTGGGCCCGAACGGCGCCGGCAAGACCACTACCGTCGAGATCATCGATACAATCCGCACGCCCACGTCTGGAAAGGTGACCCTTCTTGGAATGGATGTCACGAAGAAAAAGCACGACATCGTCCGCCGCATCGGCGTCCTTCCGCAGGGGTTCAGTTCATTCGACAGGATAACGGTCAGAGAGACCCTGCAGTACTACTCGCGGCTTTTCTGCTGCGTGAACATCGATATCGACGCTCTGATAGAGCTCGTGAACCTCAAGGACAAGACCAAAGAGCAGTACAAGAACCTCTCCGGGGGCTTGAAGCAGCGCCTTGGAATCGCGATTGCGCTCGTGAACGACCCCGAGGTCGTGTTCCTGGACGAGCCTACGACAGGGCTCGACCCCCGGGCAAGGCGCGAGGTGTGGGAAGTCCTGCTGGGCCTGAAGAAGAAGGGGAAGACGGTGTTTCTGACCACGCACTACATGGAGGAGGCTGAGCTTCTTGCAGACACGGTCGCAATCATTTCGAAGGGGAAGATCATCGCCATGGGCTCTCCCGAGGAACTGATCGAAAACAATACAAATTACCTGGTCCTCACATTACAGTCCGTGGATGAAAAGACCTTTGAAATCGTCCGGAAGATGGGCTTCGACCCGGTTCTCGACAATCACAAAGACATCAAGACCAGGGTGGAGCACACGGACGATGTACAGAAGATACTGAGCGCCATCAAGGAAGCCGGGGCGTTGTACCTTGGCTTGGACGTTCGGAAACCCAACCTTGAAGAGGTCTTCCTGAAGCTCACCGGCGAGGCGCTCCGCGACGGTCCCGTCGGAGAAGAGGGGGCGGAATGAAACCACGCGTCATCGGCGCAAATCTCATTGTGAAACTCATGAGCGTCTACCGCGAGAAAACCGCCATGTTCTTCACGCTTGCGTTCCCCATAATCCTGATACTCGTGTTCGGCACGATCTTCATGAGCCAGGACAACGTGGCCTTCCACCTTTGCGTGCAGGACCTCGACCAGACGGATTCGTCCGCACGGTCCATCAAGACCCTCAAAAGCTCCGGGAAGTTTAAGATAACCAAGGTCGACCCGGCCGTCAACGCCGCCCGGTACGTCAGGGACAACGGGGTGAACCTTGTCCTCGTCATTCCCAAAGGCTTTGAACGGTCCCTCATGCGCAGCATGATGCTCAGCGACGCAGACGCATCCGTCACCATCACCTATATATACGACCCCAGTTCTTCTTCGGTGTCCACGAAGATGGATATCCTGAACGCAGTGTTCGCCGGGATAAACCAGCAGATGTCCGGGAAGCCCCCGGTCATCAGATCGGCCCAGAAATCGATACTCACCAAGAAATACCGGTTCATAGAGTTCTTCATTCCCGGCATCATCGCGATGGCGGTGATGACTCTGAGCCTGTTCGGCACGGTGAACTTGAACACGGAGCTGCGACAGAAGGGCATCATCAGGAAACTGTCCACGACGCCCATAACCCGTACCGAATGGATACTCTCCGACATCCTATACCAGTTCATACTCGCGGTCATATCCACAATGGCGATGCTGCTGGTGAGCTACGCCGTGTTTCATGTCAAGTTGCATTTAGATGCATGGCTCCCTGCGTTCATTTTACTTGACGTCTTCGCGTTCGTGGGAATCGGGATGATACTCACCCGCTTCGTCAAGGAGGCTCAGAGCGCCGCATCTGCGGCAAACGCCATCAGTTTCCCGATTATGTTCCTCTCGGGGAGCTTCTTCCCCATCGAGCTGATGCCGGGGTTCCTGCAGAAGTTCGCCAAGACACTGCCGCTGTATTACGTGAACGAGGGGCTCCGGGCATCCATGGTATTTGAAGACAACATGGCCGCGCTGAGATACTCAGCGGTCATAGGGGTTTTTGCAGCCGTGGTCTTCATCCTGGGCATAATAGCCACTAAATGGGAAGAGGGCTGATGATAGCAAAGTACTCGCTTCGCGCCATTACTCAGGCACCTTACCCCCGCGCCATTACCGCATTGTCGGCAGCAACACTCGCGGTGCTCATCGATCCCATTTTGAGGTTCAGTGATTACCGAGATATGCTGCATTTGCTCCCGGTCGCCGGCACCATGAAGTCCCTGGCCGCCTTCACGCTGGTCTTCCTGCAGGTGGTCGCCCTCTTCTATCTCATTCTTCTCCTCCCCAGAATTCTCCGCACGGTGGCCATCCTTCTTTCTGTTTTCGTTGTAGTCGTCCAAGTTTCCTATTGGCAGACTCTATCCCAGTTCATGACCGCCACCGACCTGTTTCTCGTCTTGACCGTCGGAGGGGATACTATCCGAGAAGCCATCTCAAGCTTCTTCAAACCGCTCGTCTTTTTGTATTCTCTCCCCTACGTACTCGTTCTGTCCGCACTGATCCTCGTCCCGCCTGTATCCGCATCCCGAAAGACCCTGGCGCTGAGCCTCCTGCCGGCGCTCTACCTCCTGGCTTCCAATTACGCCCTCTTCCTCCACGTGCCGGAACACAGCTTCAATCTGAATCCCCTGACCTCCTTCCTCCGTTCAACACTTCATTACGAGTTTGAAACCTTAAGCCAATACCATGGACCGCGAGACGACCTGCCTGTGTTTCACATCTCCCAGCGGCCTTCCGACAGCATCATCTATGTCATCGATGAGTCGGTTCGCGGCAGCACTCTCAGCCTGAACGGCTACCCTCGTGCCACCACACCGTTCCTTCAATACCTTCAAACCCAGGGGCGCCTCAAGAATCTCGGCATTTGTGTCGCGGCCGGTACCGCTTCCCATATCAGCAATGCCTATCTCATTACCGGTCACAACGCATTTCCCGATGTCGACTTTCGAACCGACAGGAACCCTTCAATCTTTGATTACGCAAAGAAAATGGGCTATGAGACGGTCTATATTGACATTGATGGAGGCTATCTTTCTCAGCTCTTGAAAGCAGCCGGGGATGGTCCCGTGAGATCCCTGGACAGGTGGATGGACTCTCAGTCGTTCGAGGAGTGCCACGTCGATCTTGAAACCACGAAGGATTTGGGCGTAGCCGGCTTTCTCAGTGGTCTTCTGAATGAAAGAGGCGGCTATTTCATTCTCATCAACAAGAAGGGTCTTCATTTCCGCTATCGCAATAGATATCCGGACGATATGGTCTCTGCGATTTGGAAGCCGGTTATGGGGGCATCGGAATCCATTGACCCAAGCATGGCGGGACGTGAGAAGCTCGTCAATACCTATGACAACGGGATCCGCTTTCAAGTGGATGAATTCTTCCGGGTGTTTGTTTCCGGAACGACGAATCAGAACTATGTCATACTGTACACATCGGACCATGGCCAGACTTTGGCGGAGCATGGGAAAGTGTATACCCATATGAAGCCTGACAAGGTGATCGTCGATGTGCCCGATTTTCTCGTGTCAGGCAAGCAGTATAGCAAGAAAGGGCTCTTAGCCGGCATTCCCCCCGGCATCAGGGTTTCCCATCTC
>Ga0187853_10002264_pt1 | contig 16302 bp, 13 predicted proteins | sample June2016WEW_6_10_2_FD_132417 | JGI IMG/M metagenome (GOLD analysis project Ga0187853, IMG submission 132417) | Peatland microbial communities from SPRUCE experiment site at the Marcell Experimental Forest, Minnesota, USA - June2016WEW_6_100 | ecosystem: Environmental > Terrestrial > Soil >... | reverse complement strand
TTTTTTTTTTTTTTTTTTTGATATGCGTATCCAATATCGTCCCTGCCGGGATTATCACCTTTTCCAATCCTTTTGTTGCTTCTCTCAATCCGAAGGTGTCCTCGTTGAATGATTTGGGGAAGATCGGGGAGGGTATTCGTTCCTCCTTTCGTTTCTTAGAAACGAATAACACGGGTTTTGCATTTGTTGCAGTACGGGTACTGCGTTTGTTGCAGTATAATCTGCCCGATATGGCTGACATCTTTTCACGCTGGAAAACCGGGCTTGCCCGCAGCAGCAAAGCCGCCTTTGGCCGGCTGGTCGGTATCTTCGGTGCGACGGACATTACGACAATTACGTGGGACCAGCTGGAAGCCCTGCTCATCCAGGCTGACCTGGGGCTGGAGACCACTGAAGCGGTGATTGATTCACTTAAGGAAAATGTCCGGAGCCAGGGTCTGACAAGGTCGGGTGAACTGCGCGCCATACTGGAAGCGGAGCTGCTTTCCCGCCTGGATGCCGTCCCAGCCCTGGATTGGCCGGTTCGGCCGAGCATAATCTTACTGGTTGGCGTAAACGGATCCGGCAAGACCACTACGGCTGCCAAGCTAGGCCGGCGTTTTGCCGACCAGGGAAAGCGTGTGCTTCTGGTGGCAGCGGATACCTCCCGACCGGCTGCAGTGGACCAGTTGCAGGTCTGGGCGGAACGGCTAGAAATCCCGATCCTGGCTGGCCAGATGGGTTCCGATCCGGGCGCCGTGGTCTATGATGGAATACAGTCTGCGCTTGCGAAGGGTGCCGATGTGGTATTGGTGGATACTGCCGGGCGTCTGCACACCCGCTATAATTTGATGGAAGAGCTTAAGAAGGTGCAACGCGTGGCCGGTAAAGCACTGGCGGGCGCTCCCCACGCTGTCTGGCTGGTGCTGGATGCCACCACCGGGCAAAATGCCCTGGTGCAGGCGCGCGCTTTCAAAGAGGCGGTTGGGGTGACGGGTGTCATCCTGGCAAAGCTGGATTCTTCGGCGCGCGGCGGGATGGCCTTTGCAATACAACATGAACTGGGTCTTCCCATCCTTTTTGCCGGCATGGGCGAAAAGGCTGAAGATCTGACTCCGTTCGACCCGAATGCGTTTGTAAAAGGAATTCTGGCGGATTAAGCGATCACCGTAATAAACTGGTTATTAGAAGGGATGACTGAAATGCAGGATTTGCTTGAACGATTACAAACAGCGGGGGATATACTTCGCCAGCTCATGGTGCGTCTTTGACTTGCCCGCCAAAGAATCCCACCTCGTTGAACTCGAAAAGGAAATAAATGCCCAGGAATTTTGGAATGATCCAAACCATGCCCAGCAAGTGAGCAAGGAAGCAGCCGGTCTGCGCGACCAGATAGAAGACTGGCTAGGTTTTGAACGCCGCTTGAAGGATGCCACAGAACTGGCTGGCCTGGATGACGAATCATTGCGCAAGGAATTGGAAGCAGAAATCGCTTCGATCGAATCCGAACTGAATAAACGCTCCTTCACAGCGATGCTCTCAGAGCCTTACGACGCTGAAGATGCACTGCTGGCCATCCATGCCGGTGCAGGTGGCACTGATTCGCAGGATTGGGCTTCCATGCTTCTTCGCATGTATCTGCGCTGGGCTGAACAGCAGGGTTACCAGACGGAGATCTGGGATATGACCGAGGGGGAGGAAGCCGGTATAAAATCTGTCACCGTAGCCATAAACGGTAAATACGCATTCGGCTATTTACGCTCTGAAAAAGGTGTCCACCGGCTGGTGCGACTTTCCCCATTTGACTCGGCCCATCGACGGCATACCTCTTTTGCACTGGTGGAAGTGCTTCCGCAAATTGCCTTTGATAATCCCGAGGTGCCAATTGATCCAGCGGATATTAAGGTGGATGTTTTCAAATCTTCCGGGGCGGGAGGTCAGAATGTGCAAAAGAATGCCACTGCCATTCGGATAACCCACATTCCGACCGGGATCGTAGTTACATGCCAGAATGAACGGTCTCAAACGCAAAACCGCGAATTCGCCATGCGAATTTTACGTGGGCGTTTATTGGAGATAAAAAAAGCGGAAAAGGATGAGGAAATAGCTATATTGCGTGGTGAATATACCAAAGCTGAATGGGGCAGCCAGATCCGTTCGTACGTACTGCATCCCTACCAGATGGTAAAAGACCACCGCACCGAATACGAAACTGGCAATACCCAATCAGTGCTTGACGGCGATCTAGGCGATTTCATGGACGCTTATCTGCGGCGCGGAAAAGAGACGATCAAGCGCGCTCAATTCGAATAAACCTACAAATACCTGGATTAAAACAAAGAGGACCTATGAAAATTGGATTGCAAATTCCGAATTTTACCTGGCCTGGCGGACCTGGTGGCATCGCTGCCAAACTGGCAGAAATCGCAACTGCTGCAGACGAAGGGAACTTCGCCAGCCTATGGGTGATGGACCACTTCTTCCAGATTGGTGGTCGTAATCCGCAGTCGGGCCTGGGCCCGGCCGAGGATGAAATGTTGGAAGGTTACAGTGTCCTTTCCTACCTGGCGCGCATCACGAAGAACGTAAAGCTGGGCACCATGGTTACCGGAGTAGTTTACCGTCATCCGGGAGTTTTGGCGAAGACAGTGACGACATTGGATGTGATTTCCAAAGGGCGCGCCTATCTGGGTATCGGCGCGGCGTGGAATGAGCGAGAAGCGCTAGGACTGGGCATCCCTTTCCCACCGGTGGCCGAACGATTCGAGCGCCTGGAAGAAGCATTGCAGATCGTTCTCCAGATGTGGTCCGGCCAGCGCACACCTTACCATGGCAAGCATTACCAACTCGTCGAGACTCTGAACAGCCCACAGCCGCTGACACAGCCCCATCCGCCAATTTTGATCGGTGGTTCGGGCGAAAAGAAGACACTGCGGATGGTTGCGCAATATGCTGATGCATGCAACCTGTTTGCTGGCGCGGGTGTCGATGTAGTAAGTCATAAACTGGATGTCTTGAAACAGCACTGTGAGCGTCTGGGACGGGATTATGCCACGATCGAAAAAACAACCCTGGGCACGGCCTGGCTGGCACCCGGTCACATGAGCACAGGGGATGTGATCGAACTGTGCCGCCAGCTATCCGACATCGGCATCCAGCACGCCATCTTCAACATGCCCAATGTCCACGAAATTAAGCCGGTTGAAACTTTCGGCAAGGAGATCATCCCCGCCGTGGCTGCACTATAAGCTTGACGCTCCTGCACTTCATGCTATAATCAGCCCGCTTAACCCCAAAATGATATTTATCTCAATCTTCCGCCTGGTTGAGATATTATAAAAATTATAGTAGTAACGATTGATGCGTTATTACACATCAGAAGGAGTAAGAATGCCCCCTCAACCAAAGCGCAAACTTTCCAAAGGCCGCCGTGACCGGCGCCGCGCTCATGATGCCCTGGAAGCCGCCAATCTGGTAGCATGCACCAATTGTGGTACCATGATACTCCCACATATCGTTTGTCCGAACTGTGGTTTCTACAAGGGCAGGGAGGTTATTGCGGTAAAGAAAGCAGACAAGAAGAAATAGAGTAACACATTGACGGGCTGTGGAAACAGCCCGTAGTTTTTTTCAAGAAAACAATTGCAGAACAACGCCCCGGCAGTCTTTGAGGAATTTACAAGCTTTTCTGGTCAAGCTTTGTCCAGCTGAATACAGCTCCGACATGCAAAACAGGAGGTTCCGATGAGTCTGAGTCAAATAGCCTGTTCCATCCCGGCCTCACCAACAGTTGCCTTGAATGAAGAGGCCCGTATTTTACGTGAAAAAGGGGAACCTGTCATTCATCTTGGCATCGGTGAGCCAAAAAACAAAACGCCGATGGCGGCAATATTGAGTTCTGCTGCCAAGCTAAATAGTGGGGATGTGAAATATGAACCAACGGATGGTACCCCATCACTTAAGAAAGCGATCATTCGTTATACGGAGGAGAATTATGACCGTATGGTTGCTCCTCAGAATATCATCATTTCTGACGGAGCAAAGCAGGCACTCTGGAACGTTCTTTTCGCAATCTTAAATCCGCAAGATGAAGTGATTGTCCTGGCTCCATACTGGGTCAGTTACCCTGAAATGGTCCGGATGGTAGGGGGGGTTGCGGTCATTGTTACTCCGGAAGACGGTTCGTTTGTTCCGACTTTCGAAGAGATCGAACGTGCTGTCAGTTCCTATACAAAAGGTATCATTGTAAATAGCCCGAATAACCCTTCCGGTGCGGTTTACCCTGAAGAGCTGATCGCCAGAATTGTTGACATGTGTGAAAGCAAGGGCATCTATATGATCTGTGATGATATCTATCACAAGTTGGTCTTTGATGGGAAAGTGGCTGTTCCCGCATATAGATTTACAAGCAAGGATGTGGAAAACTCCAAGATTGTAGCTATTAATGGCGTGGCAAAGTTGTATGGGATGACCGGTTTCCGCATCGGCTGGGTTGTGGCCCAGAGAAAACTTGTGGAAATCTTGACCAATATTCAATCCCAGACGACAACCTGTGTATCCCCGGTAATGCAGGCGGCTGCAGAAGGGGCTTTGACCGGCATACAGTCCAATGTCGAAGCATTGCGATTGAGCATGCAGAACAACCGTGACGTTTTGATGCAAGAGTTGCGCTCATTTACCGGTGTGCATTGCTTTAAGCCGCAGGGGACTTTTTATGCCATGCCCGATTTCCGGGCCTATTGCGGCAATGGGTTGGTAAAAAACTCGGTGGAACTTGCAAAGTTTTTGCTAAAGAGGGCCCTGGTTGTTACGGTACCTGGAATGGAATTTGGCATGGAAGGTCATCTGCGCCTGAGCTATGCCGGGATGGTATATGAATTAACTGAAGGCATGGATAGGATGAAATGGGCGCTTGACCCCAATGCTCCATCTGAAATCTATATTGGAGACCGCAAGATCGTTAGAGATTGGATTTGAAAGCCCAAGGAGATAGCCATGAGCAATATCTATAACATTAAAACTCCTGCTGAAGGACAGGCTGCCTCTGTTCGCGGCGATTATGGACTGGATAACCTGGGATTTACCAATTTACGCAAGGCGTATTGGAATTTACCAATGGAAGCTCTATATGAAGAGGCCATCTTCCGCGGAGAAGCGAACATTTCACGAATGGGTCCCCTCATCGTAAATACCGGGAAACATACTGCCAGGGCAGCCAGTGACAAGTTTGTTGTTCGTGAAGCAACTACAGAAGAAGCCATCTGGTGGGGACAGTATAACAAGCCTTTCGAGGCGGAAAAATTCGATGCGTTGTTCGCCCGGATGCAGGGGTATTTTCAAGGACGGGATGTTTTTGTACAGGATTGCTTCGGGGGGGCGGATCCGGACAACCGTATACCCATCCGAATCATTACCGAACTGGCCTGGCATAGCCTGTTTGTCCGTAACATGTTCATAAAACCGCAAACCACGGAGGAATACCGCCGGCACGTGCCGGAGTTCACGATCATCTGCGCGCCCGGGTTCAAGGCTTCACCCCAGATCGATCAGACACCTTCTGAGACTTACATCGTGCTCAATTTTGCCAAGAAAATGTGCATTATCGGCAATACCGCATACGCTGGGGAGATCAAGAAGTCCATTTTTACTTTGTTGAATTACCTGTTGCCCTTGAATGAAGTGATGACCATGCACTGTTCGGCGAACGTAGGCAAGCAAGGCGATGTGGCTTTGTTCTTTGGCCTTTCAGGAACAGGCAAGACGACTCTTTCCGCAGACCCAAACCGTGGTCTCATCGGCGATGATGAACATGGCTGGAGCGATAACGGTGTCTTCAATTTTGAAGATGGTTGCTACGCCAAAGTAATTGAACTCTCTCCATCAGCTGAACCACAAATCTATGCCTGTACCCATCGCTTTGGTACCATCCTGGAAAATGTAATCTGGGATCCGGTAAGCCGTGCGATTGACCTGGACGATGATTCCCTGACCGAGAATACACGTGCATCCTATCCTCTCGATTTTATCGAGAATGCCATATTGGGAAAGCGCGGTGGACATCCCAAGAATGTTATTTTCCTGACTTGTGACGCTTCCGGTGTGATGCCTCCAATCGCCAGTTTAAGCGTAGAACAGGCCATGTACCATTTTATCTCCGGTTATACATCCAAAATTGCCGGGACGGAGATTGGCCTGCGTGATGAACCAGAGATCACCTTCAGCGCCTGCTTCGGGGGACCGTTCATGGTGCATCATCCGACTTTTTATACCGAGCTATTGCGTCGTAAGATCGAACGTTACAAAGTCAAATGCTGGCTGGTAAATACGGGTTGGGTGGGAGGGCCTTATGGGATTGGCAAGCGGATCAGTATTAAACACACACGCAATTTATTGAATGCCATTTTATGTGGTGCGTTGCAGGATGTTGAATATTACACGGACCCGGTGTTTGGGTTCCAAGTACCAAAGGTATGCCCGGATGTACCTGAAGATGTGCTCTACCCGGCACGTTCCTGGCAAAATGAGGATGACTACTGGAAGAAATACAAGCAATTGGCATCTCGATTTGTAAGTAATATGAAGAAATTCGAAGATGACACTCCACAAGAAGTAATTGCGGCAGGACCGAAAATCTAAAGAACAAGTTATTTTAGAGCGTTTGATGATTGAACCCCCCGGTTTTCCTAAAAATGCCGGGGAGTTTTTTTATTGAATACGTGTGATTCATTGGGAATACGCGATGCGTGGACGTAAACGGGAGCTTTGTCATGAGGAATATAGCAGATTGTGCCTAGCTGAAATCCCAAATATAGATATAATAGCTGCTTGGTTTGTGAAATTGTGAACTTATACGCTTTTGGCGAGGAAATCAATCTTAATTCAGGAGTATGATAGTGAACAGAGAAGCGATCAACAAGCTATTGCGACCCAAATCGGTCGCTGTGGTGGGGGCGTCGTCCCAACCGGGGAAAATTGGGTATACCGTACTCGAAAACCTGCTCAAAGGCGGATATAAAGGAAGGATTTACCCGATCAATCCAGCGGCAACTGAAATATTAAGCCTGCCGGTGTTCCCGTCTGTAGCGGTCTTGCCCGAGGCTGTTGATCTAGCCATCATTACCGTCCCGGTCAAATTTGCGAACCAGGTTGCCGAGGAATGTGGACAAAAAGGCATCAAGGCGCTCAGCGTCATTACTTCAGGTTACAGCGAAGTCGGGCGACATGACCTGGAAGATGAATTGGTCACCATTGCCCACAAATATGGGATGTGTGTTCTTGGCCCGAATATTGTTGGTTCATTATCCAACTCAGATGAGTTGAATGCTTCCTTCGGGCCATTTCTGCCATTTAAAGGTTCGGCCACCCTGATTACCCAGTCTGGCGCCCTGTTGATTGCCATGGATGCCATCACATATACCCGCAAGGTTGGGTTTGACAAGATGATTTCCATTGGCAATATGGCGGATGTGGATTTTGCCGACCTGATCGAATGGTTGGAAGAGGATGAGAATACCGCCTGCACCTGCCTTTACATTGAAGGAATAAAGGATGGGCGCAAGTTCATCGAGGCATGTCGCAAAGCGAAGAAACCCATCATTGCCCTCAAGGCGGGCAGTTCGACACACGGCGCGGCAGCAGCAGCTTCGCATACTGGTTCGCTGGCTGGATCCGCCAAAGTCTATAATGCCGCGTTCCAGCAGGCTGGTGTTGTCCAGGCTTCGGATCTGAATAACTTGTTTGATCGCACCCTGGCGCTGTCACTAATGCCCCCGTTAAAAGGCACCAACGTGTTACTGGTTACTAATGGCGGCGGCGTAGGCGTGCTTGCCACGGACGCGGCCGAAAAATTTGGCATCCCGTTGAAATTTGCTCCATCGGATGTTCAGGAAGAGCTCAAGAAGCATATGCCCGATTTTGGTTCGGCCAAGAACCCGGTGGACATGACAGGTATGGCGGGAAACGATTGGTATTATGAAACCGTCAAGTACGCCTATGCCCACCCCTGGACGGATGGGCTGGTGGCGTTATATTGCGAGACAGCCATTACCAATCCGGTTGAAATCGCCCAGGCGGTCAAGCGTGCGATTGACGACAGCGGTGTGAAAGGAAAGCCCGTGGCTGTTTCCATGGTGGGTGGGACGCGCTGTGACAAGGCCATGGGCTGGTTGGTGGAGAATGGCATCCCGGCCTACGGACCCCCGGACCAGGCGATGAACGCCATGGCTGCATTGAGCGAGCTTTATCGCATCCAATCCATGTTGGATAAGACCGTGGTCGTCTCAGACCCAGTACGCGCCGCCAAGGCAGCTGCAATCATCTCGGTTGCCCGTGCGGATGGACGGACCGCGCTAACGGAAACAGAGGCAAAACAGATCTTCTCTGCCTACGGTCTGCCGATTGCCCAGACCCGCCTGGCGAAATCAGAAGGTGAGGCGGTTGATCTAGCCAAAATGATCGGATTCCCAGTGGTAATGAAAATCATCTCCCCGGATATCGTGCATAAATCGGACGCCAAGGGAGTAATGGTTAATATTAAGGATGAGGCCGGCGTACGTGAAGCTTATAAGACCATCCTTGCGAACGCAAAGGTCTATAAGGCTGATGCGAATATCCATGGTATCGCTGTTCAGGAAATGGCCCCGTGGGGAACCGAAGTGATTGTTGGTTCGGTAAACGATCCCACTTTTGGCCCGACGGTCATGTTCGGTCTGGGTGGCATTTTTGTAGAAGTACTCAAGGATGTTACTTTCCGGGTCGCGCCAGTTAATAAATCCCAGATCGAACAGATGCTGACGGAAATCCGAGGTGCCCCCATGTTAAAAGGCGTCCGCGGAGAATTGCCACGTGACCGCGCAGCTTTGGTGGATGTTCTCTACCAATACGCCATAATGATTTCTGACCTGTCAGATGAAGTCTCGGAAACGGACGCCAACCCAATCCTTGTCTACGAAGAAGGCAAAGGTGTCAAAGTTGTGGATGCAAGGATCATCTTGAAGAAAAAAGAAGCACTTGCTCCGGTAAAGTCGTCTATCCTGGATGGAACAGAGGCTGTTCCAACCGCTAGATAAATGGAGTTGAAAAAGCCTAAAAAGAGTAAGAAAATATAATGAATAATTGAAACTGGCGGTCGAAAGGTCGCCAGTTTGCATAATTTTTTCAGGCTGGTTTGGTCCGATTGACCAACCAAACGCCCAGTAAAATGACCACACCACCCAGCACGCCTGTCAGGGATATTTTTTCATTCAGCAAGAGAAAAGAGACGATCACGGTCACCACCGGTTCGATATATAGATACGTTCCGACTTGCGCGACCGGCAATACTTTAAGGGCGTCATACCAAAAAATATAAGCCACCCCGGAACAGAATACCCCCAAGAATCCGAGTGCAAGCCATCCATCTGTTGCAATATTATGGATTGATTCCCAACCTCTCCCGGCCACAAAAAGAACTGAAGAGAACAGCCAACCGAATGCCATGACATAGAACAACATCAATGCGGCCGGGTAGGTTTTAAGCCCACGCCGGGAAAGTATTGTAAAGACAGCCCAATTGGGTGCGCTGATCATTATGAGAATATCACCAGGTGCCCCAAATTTACCTGACACCAGAGCACAAAGTTGCCGTGCGTAACAACGAGTAAAACGCCGACCGCAGCCAATAAAATTCCCAGCGCCTGCAACCAGTTCAATTTTTCTTTGAGAACGAGCCATCCCAGGATGGCAATGAAAATGGGCATGCTGGCAACGATCCAGCCGGTTGTGGTAGCCTGGGAAGTGACTAATCCAGTAGATTGCAGCCATTGGTGGAAAGTTATTCCCTGGAAGCCCAGCAAAGCAAAGTAAGGCCAGTCTTTAGGTTTGGGTTGACTGAACTGGTGCCGCAATCCTACTGCACCCCCCAAAATTAGCACACCCATAGCGAAACGCATCCATACCAGCGTGATGGGAAGAACATATTTCAACCCGATCTTGATGGCAACAAAAGAGGCTCCCCAAACCAGTACAGTGAAGAGTACTTTTATTGAAGCACTGAAATTGTTTTTCATGATTTTTCCGGTTGAAATAAAAATACCCCGCTGAACAAGGCTGGAAACCGCAAGAGTTAGCCCAATTATAACGCCCACTTGAGCATTAGAACGAAAATTGCGATTACCGAGCCGAGATGTAAGAAAGGATCTAAATCATTCGCCAACCAGCGAGAAGAAATTGTAATACAAAATTTTCAACAATGAAAAAATACCGATGAGAGAGAAGACCCTTGCGAATAGCCATGTATTATGAAGCTTTATCAAGCTTTTTATTCTTCCTTTGGAAAATCCTCCAGCTCCTTTTCTTCTTTTTCTGTTTTTATCTGCCATGGCTTGAATTGGGCGACAAGCCGGCCAGGGATGCGGCCCTGGATTAAGACCCCCTTGCGTCCATGCTCCAGACGATCCACCTGGCCGAACTCGTGGAATAAGGAAATGAGTTGCCCCTGCTGGTAGGGCAAGCGGACCAGGGTGGGCGTGAGCGTCTCATAAAGGCCGTTGTGGATCCGCTCGAGCAAATCGCTGATCCCATCACCAGTTCGAGCTGATATGGCCACTGCTTGCGGAAAACGTTCCACCACACGACGAGCAGATGTAGGATCCAAGAGGCGATCAATCTTATTCAGCACAGTGATAATGGGTACATGACTTGCGTCTATTGCCTCCAATGTCTGCTGGACGGCCTCTGCCTGGTTCATGGCATTCGGGTGGGAAATATCCACCACATGGAGCAGCAGGTCGGACTCCGCGATTTCTTCCAATGTTGCGTGAAAAGCAGCCACCAGTGTGGTAGGTAGTTTTTGAATAAAACCTACTGTGTCTGTCAAAAGCGCCTGATAACCACCGGGCAACTCTATACGCCGGGTGGTTGGGTCGAGCGTGGCAAATAATTGGTCTGCCACATAAACATCTGCCTTTGTCACTCGGTTGAGCAAAGTGGATTTTCCGGCATTGGTATACCCTACCAGCGCGACGGTAGGGATACGGCTGCGTTTCCTTTGGGCGCGATATCTCATCCTATGTGCGCGGACTTTTTCCAGTTCCTCTTTGATATGAGCAATCTCATGCCGGATAGAACGGCGATCCACTTCCAGTTGGGTTTCACCGGGACCGCGCAAACCAACACCGCCCACTGAACCAGATCGTCCTCCGCCACCACCTGCTTGCCGTTCGAGATGAGTCCATTGGCCGGTCAGGCGTGGCAGATAGTATTCATATTGTGCCAATTTGACTTGCAATTGGCCTTCACGGGTGCGAGCGTGCTGGGCGAAAATATCCAGGATGAGTGCGGTACGGTCGAGAATGCGGACTGATTCACCGAGGTGCTCCTGCAATTCCCTCTGGTGGCGTGGAGAAAGTTCGTCGTCGAATATGACCACCTGTGCCAGAGTATCCTCAGCTAATGCCTTGAGTTCCTCCACTTTCCCTGAACCGATAAACGTTACTGCATTTGGACGTTCCATTTTCTGGGTCAGTTCGCCAACCACCTCCAGGCCGGCCGTATCAGCCAAAAGGGAAAGTTCAGCAAGAGAATCTTCAAGAGTTAGCAATTGGGGATGGCCAAATACTTCTACGCCGACCAGAAATGTGCGTTCTCGTGGTGAGGCGGTCGGTTTAGGATTTTTTTGTGGCATATAAGTTTAATCCATTTCTTTTCAGATTTGGTTTATGCACCAGACCGTTTGTAAAAATTTGGATCGGGGGGGTGGTACGAATCGGCAATAGAATATGAAAAGTTAAAAATGGACAGGACTTTTCATTGTGCCCTTTGGATTCCAACCAACTAGCATGTCTATGTGCCTCGATAATGCCTTTTACATGGGTTGACCCAGTCCCGACCCACCACCCTTGAACTTGGTTTTTCCACTGGTATGGAGAGCGGCTTCGCCCAAATGGCTAAATTTAACAAAAATTGATTCCTGATCCTTGACAGATATATCTATACTGTTATCAGCTATTGTAACTTCCTGATATCCCGGCAAAGTATGCCTAATGATATTTATTTTACACCCATCTGGTGCATATTTGATGGCAGTGCTTAAAATATTTGAGAAGGCTTGAAATGAAAGATCCGGAACCCCGAATAGCATTTAATCGCCGCCAGTAAGCGAAGGCATACCAATCACAATTGAGTTAATAAGGAAGGAAGATTTATCTATTTCTGTTGCATTAACCAGGCGCTTAACGTCTCTCCGACGATTTCCAGGCTTTTAGGTGAGACCTTATCAGGGGTGTCGGCAGCGGTATGCCAGTAAGGATAATCAAAATCTATAATATCAACCGCCGGGATGCCGGCTTTCAGAAAGGGGGTATGGTCGTCCTCCATGCTGTACTTGACAGTAGGGATAAACTCCTGACCAAATCCCAACTGGGCTGCCTGCCCCCATATTTCGGACATCAGGGCTGCATTTGAATTCTGTTCCATGTAAATATCAAGATTGGCGTCACCGACCATATCCACTATAATTGCAGCCCTTGGGTGAAAAGTCAAAGCTGCAACGAAGGCCTGGGAGCCCATGATCCAATCTCGTCCGGCAATCCCACCATCATCTTCGGCATCAAAAAAGACCAGCCAGGTTGGTAAGCTGGTCTTTGGCAGGGTGCGTGCCAGTTCCAGTAACACAGCCACTCCAGAGGCTCCATCGTTTGCGCCTGGCACCGGCGCGTTGCGCCCTGGGCCCGGATCCTGGTCGGCGAGCATGCGGCTGTCATAGTGAGCCCCCAGGATGATTTGTGGTGTCTGATTCGAGCGCGAAGCGATAATATTTTGAATGCCGAATCCCTGCCAGTTGGTATCCTGTAACTGCGCCTGCCATCCTGCTTTACGAAGTTCATTTTGGATATATGTGATTGTCTCGGCGTGAGCGAGTGAATCTGGAACCCGCGGGCCAAAGGCGACTTGAGCGAGTACGTCTTGATAGGCGCGCTGTCCGCTAAAAAGCACTGGTTGGTAGAAGAGGGGCAAAACTTCCCAAACGGCCAAAGTGATAAAAAGAACGCCGAGAACGACTAAAATAGATATCCGGTTATTGCGTATAACCATCATGTAATTCTGCCCTCGGATAAGAATGCTTCCATATCGTTCCGTGCGCGTTCCATAAATAATTTGGCACGTTCGCGTTTATCCATGCGTTTGGTTGACAAGAGTGGGGGCAGGATGCCGAAATTGGCCTTCATCGGCTGAAAATCCCTCATGGCAACATGAGTAATATAGTGCCCGAGTGCTCCAATCATCGTCGTTTCTGGAAAAGCAATCGTTTTCTCTCCATGTAAACGATGTGCAGCATTTATCCCGGCCAAAAGACCGGTGGCGATATTACCCATATAGCCTTCCACACCTGTCAATTGGCCAGCAAAGAATAAGTCTGGTCGACCGCGAAATTGCAAGGTGGGGAGCAGCATAATAGGTGCAGCAAGGAAGGTGTTCCTATGCATTTGTCCATACCTTACGAAATCAGCCATTTCCAAGCCCGGAATCGTACGAAAAATGCGCTTCTGCTCAGTAAAAGTGAGGTTAGTTTGAAAGCCAACCAAATTATAAAAACTACCTGCGAGGTTATCCTGGCGTAATTGGACTATTGCATGGGGCCAACGTCCTATGCTTGGGTTAACCAGGCCGGTTGGCCGCATCGGTCCAAACGCGAGTGCCTGGCGGCCACGGCGTGCAATAATTTCCACAGGCAGGCAGCCTTCAAAGAATTGTTTTGTCCCTGCATTGATTCCATGCTCGATTTCCGTTTCGAATGAACGCAACGCGATCTGTTCGCCGGATAAAAGTGCTTCTACAAACGAATCGTATTCTTTCTTTGTGAAAGGACAGTTGATATAGTCGCTGCCATCGTTTTCCGTGCCGTTATACCGCGATCCACGGAAGGCGACTTTCATATTTATTGATTCAGCGGTCACAATTGGGGCGATTGCGTCAAAAAAGTATAATTGATTTTCACCTGTCAAATTTGCTATGGAGTGGGATAACCTGTCCGATGTCAGTGGACCGGAGGCGATAATAGTCAAACCATCAGGTATTTCTGAAATTTCTGCGCGGAAGATTTCGATATTCGGATGAGATGAAAGATTCTCGGTAACTTGCCGAGAGAAAAGTTCCCGATCTACAGCAAGTGCTTTCCCAGCGGGGAGTGCTGTTCGTTTAGCGCAATCCAGCAAGAGGGATCCGAGAAGCCGAAGTTCGTTTTTTAATACACCTGAAGCGCGGTCGGGCAAGGTGGAGCCAAAAGAATTTGAACAAATGAGCTCAGCCAAGTCCGAGGTGAGATGCGCTCCGGTGGATTTACCCGGGCGCATCTCGTAAAGATGTACGGTTAAACCGCGCTGAGCGGCCTGCCAGGCGGCTTCTGTGCCAGCTAATCCACCACCAACAATGGTGAGGTCAGGATGTGTCATAATAAATGATATTGTACCATTTTGGATTTTTAAGTATGTGATATATAATTCAAATGATCATCATAAGAAATGAAGAGAGGGATGGGCGGCACAGCCGCAAGCACCCCTCCAATCCATCATATTTTATTGAGATGATACCATTCAAATGTTTAATATGAAGATACTAAAAAACCAGATGAGTATCCAACTGAAAGAAACCAGCGAGTTGACCGGGGCATGCTGGGCCATCTGGCTGGAGCGGACCAGCGAATGGGAATTTCTGGCAGCATATAAGTTAAATATAAAGAACCGCTCGGTCATTTTGCAATATATTCAAACACAGGCTGTCAAAGGTTGGTTGAACGGAGCGATGGCTGGAAGACGCAGTCGTTCGCGTTCTATCTTACATTCGATCGGGCTTCCAGGATCCAAAATATACGTTTTCCCGGACCAGATGACTCAGCGGGTGATAATCGTCGGGGCGGAGACACTTTCGGATGTGGCGCAACGCTTTTGGCGCGTGGTCGTGTTGGGGAATTCCAATCGTTCCTTTCTTGGCCAGGCAACCCCTCCGGTTTTATCCACACCCGACCTGGGTATCCCTTACTATGTCCCAGAGGTTTTGGACCGTGTTCTAGAAATGGTTTTACAAACAGCGGATCGCGAGCAAGGGTGGTTGGCTATCCGTAAGGGAAATTACTTTGAAATAAAGGCATGTGCAAGTTGTGAAAGTAGTTTGGGTGAGCGGATTAACATTGAAGCGAATCCACTATTGCGCGAAATAAATCACTCACTCCAGGAACGTTTCGTGGAAAAAGGCGATCCAGAATGGGCTATGGTTCCTCGCTCAGGCATCACAGAAACGGCCCGAATCTGGACGGCTTTGCCATTTGTTATCGGGCAGCGTTTGATAGGTATGATCGCTTTCTGGAGCGAAGAGGTGATCCCACCGGATGTGTGGAGTGCAATAAGACAATTGGCAAAACGGGTGGCTCCATCTGTGGAAGCAAGTATTACATTTTCTGACCTTACCGACCATTTAGGCCGCATGGTTCTTTTAAATGATTTTGCAGTAACCATCACCTCCGCGTTGGATCAGGAGCAGATCGCTCAGAGGTTGTTTGCACTTCTGCAACGGTCCTTTGGAACCGAGCGGATTTGCATGGTTGTTCTATCGCCGGATGGTAATGGCTTGCAAAATTTTTCCAACCATGACGGAACGATCGTCATACAAACGATGTCCATGGATGACGCTTCCGTACCCAGTATGATGGGGAGTGGGGATGTTCATAGAGTGGATTCAATCATAGCTGAGTCGAATTTTTCCCCTGTCTACCCAGGTTCGCATTCTGCATTAATTATTCCCATGAAATACCAGCGGCAATTAATTGGTACTTTGGGTTTGGAAAGTGTTGAAGATAGTGCGTTTACAATATATGATGAACACCTGTTAATGGTTATTGCCAGCCACCTGGCCGGCTTGCTTGAAAACGGACGTTTGCGTCGTGAGGCGGAGGACCGGGCCCGTAATCTAAGTCTGATCCACGAAGTTATCGAGCAAGTTATTGGCTTAACTGATTTACGTGAGATATCACAAATTGCTGCAGAACTTATGGCACACTATTTCGCTTATGAATTGGCGGTAATTGCCCTGATCGAAGGGCCTGAAAGAAATATAGCAATAACTGGAATAGGCGGGAATGCCGCAGAACTTGTGCAACAGGGTTTGAGCTATATGGACGAGGCACGAAGAGATGGAATTGTTATGCGTGTAGTAACAACCGGGCAAAACATTCTAGGAGAGCTTTGAAGAACCCCATTTGGGGGTAGGTTTGAACCTTTCCAACTGACAAAAAGAGTGTCGGAAGGCACGAAAAGCCGAGCAAACTGCCGCCAGATCCTGGTTCATCTGGCA
>Ga0187853_10002260_pt1 | contig 16307 bp, 11 predicted proteins | sample June2016WEW_6_10_2_FD_132417 | JGI IMG/M metagenome (GOLD analysis project Ga0187853, IMG submission 132417) | Peatland microbial communities from SPRUCE experiment site at the Marcell Experimental Forest, Minnesota, USA - June2016WEW_6_100 | ecosystem: Environmental > Terrestrial > Soil >... | reverse complement strand
GGGACATCTGGCAATAGCCCGGCGTTTCAACGCCGGGGAGGCCAGAACAGAGACCCTCGTCCCGAAGGGACGACTGAGAATAACCGTTGCCCTCAGCCGTCCCTTCGGGACGGACCTCTCGTTCGGTTCGCTGACCCGGCGTTGAAACGCCGGGCTGTTCTCGGAAGCCCCTCCGGGGCAAAGAGGCGCCGTGAGCTGACCGACGGTTTTAACCGCACCCACTTATTTCCGCGGCCCTCGGGGGTGGATTTCACTTTTTCGGGCGGCAGTTTCCGGCTTGATCTCAGTCCCGCTCCGAATGCGCTTGGCAAAGCAACTTCTCACCTGTGGCAAGAGAGTTACCACCCTATCGGTCCATTCCTGGTTAGAAAAAAGCAAGAAAACCCAGAAGTTCGGGCTTTGGGCCATTGGGGAGGCTTGGCATGATTCTGGCTCACGGCACGTTGTGCTGCTGAACGGTCACGATGGGTCAACGAAGTCGGCAGCGCATAGAGTTTAGCGGCGACCCACCGCTCCCTGTGGCTCGGCTCACGCCCGCGACCAGCCACAGGGTTATTTTTTGCCTGGAACGGCCAGCGAGGGGCGAGTGTCGGGTGTCGAGGGGCGGCGCTGCTTTCCCTCGACCCTCGACCCTCGACCCTCGACCCTCGACCCGCTGTCTAGGCCCTTTGGGCCTCTTTGGCCCAAGTATCCTTTAGCGTGATGGTGCGGTTGAAGACCAGCTTGGCGGGAGCACTGTCCTCATCGAGGGCGAAATAGGCCAGGCGCTCGAACTGGTAACGGAGATGGGGTTGGGCGTCTTTGAGGCTTGGCTCGCACTTGGCAGTGAGGCGCTCCAATGAATGCGGGTTGAGGAACTTTCTAAAATCTCCCCCGGCATCGGGTTCCGCCACGGTGAACAGCCGGTCGTATAAACGGACTTCGGCGTCCACCGCGTGCGGGGCGCTGACCCAATGGATGGCGCCTTTTACTTTGCGGTTGGCTGTCGGGCCGCCGGTCTTGCTGTCGAGGTCGGCAGAGCAGCGCAACTCGACCACCCGGCCGGAGGCGTCCTTAAGGACTTCGTCGCACTTGATGATGTAGGCATACTTGAGGCGGACCTCGCCGCCGGGACGGAGGCGAAAGTACTTGGGCGGGGGTGTTTCCATGAAGTCTTCCTGCTCGATCAAGAGTTCCCGGCCGAAGGGGACCGGGCGGATGCCGGTGGACGGGTCTTCGGGATTGTTGAGGGCCGGAAGTTGCTCGACCTGGCCCTCGGGGTAGTTGGTGAGGACGACCTTGATGGGCCGCAGCACTGCCATGCGGCGGAGGGCGCGGCGGTTGAGGTCCTCGCGGATTGAGTGCTCCAGGACCGAGACATCGGTAAGGGCGTTGTATTTGGTGATGCCGATATTGTAGGCGAAATCGCGGAGGGCCTGCGGCGTGACGCCGCGGCGGCGCAGGCCGCTGATGGTCGGCAGGCGGGGGTCGTCCCAGCCGGCGACCAGACCCTCGTTGACCAGTTGCATCAGCTTGCGTTTGCTCATCAGGGTGTAGCCCAGGCTCAGGCGGGCAAATTCATATTGGCGGGGCAGGGGACGGGGCAGGCCGAGGTTTTCGAGGATCCAATCGTAAAGGGGGCGGTGGACCTCGAACTCGAGCGTGCAGATCGAGTGGGTGATGCCTTCGATGTAATCGCTCAGGCAATGCGCGAAATCGTACATCGGATAGATGCGCCATTTGCCCCCGGTGTGATGGTGTTCGGCGTGGCGGATGCGGTAGAGGACCGGGTCGCGCATCCAGATGTTCGGCGAGGCCATGTCGATCTTGGCGCGCAACGTGCGCGCGCCGTCGGGGAATTCGCCGTTCTTCATCCGGGTAACGAGGTCCAGGTTTTCCTCGATGGAACGGTTGCGAAAGGGGCTCTCCTTGCCAGGGCGGTCGGGGGCGCCGCGGTACTGGTCGGTGTCTTCGGGCGAGAGGTCGCACACGTAGGCCAGGCCCTTGCCGAGGAGGACCAAGACGTATTCATAGAGCTGGTCGAAGTAGTCCGAGGCGTAGAAAGGCTCGACCGCGGCAAAGGTTTGCGGATTGAGGACCGGCGCGAGATGGAAGTCGCGCGCGCCATTGATGGTCCGGGCCTCCGGGGTCTTGCCTCTGGGCTTGAGCCCGAGGCGGTCGTCGGCCCAGGCGCTGATGAGCCACCTGACGTCTTGGGTGATCGAATCCACGTACTCGATGGCTTCCTTGGCCGGATTGGTGTCATCCAGGCGGAGGTTGCAGACGCCGCCGAACTCGCGGGCAATGCCGAAGTTCAGGCAGATGGACTTGGCGTGCCCGATATGGAGATAGCCGTTGGGCTCGGGGGGAAAGCGCGTGTGGATCTGCGGGTACTTGCCCTCGGCGACATGCGCGGCAACGATGTCGCGAATAAAATCCGAGGGGCGCGATTGCGCCGGAGCCGGCGAATCAACCCTGTGGGTTCCTGTTTGATTCTCTGTAGCCATACCAATTGCATTCACCTTACGCCCTCTGCCTCGATGGGTGCAAATCAGTTCCTCATTTCGGCTTCAACTGAGGAAACAGGATGACATCCCGGATGCTCTCCTGGCCCAGCAGCATCATGCAGAGGCGATCGATGCCCAGGCCCATGCCGCCGGCGGGGGGCATGCCGTGTTCGAGGGCGACCAGGAAATCCTCGTCCAGTTTCTGCTGCTCGCCTCCGGCCTGGTGTTCGAGCCGCTCCCGCTGCTCGAGCGGGTCGTTCTGCTCGGTGTAAGCCGGGGCAATTTCCTGCCCGTTGATGCAGCATTCGAAGACCTCGACCGTGCTCGGGTCTTCCGGGGAGAGTTTGGCCAGGGGCACCAATTCCTTGGGCAGGTGCGTGACGAAGGTTGGCTCGATGAGGGCCGGCTCGATGAGCTTCTCGAACACGGCGCTGGTGACCTCGAAATCCTCGCAGCCGGGCCCGATCTCGGCCCCGTTCTCTTGGGCGCGCTCGCGGCGTTTCGCCGGGGAGATGTCAAACCAGTCGGCGCCGGCCTTCTCGCGCACCAGGTCCTTGTATTTCACCCGGCGCCAGGGCGGGGAGAGGTCGATGGTGCGACCGACCTTGCCCTGGGCGTCCTTGTGCTCGATGTGCAGGGTTCCGAGGACCTTCTGGGCCACGTGGCAAATCATGGACTGGACCAGTTCCATCATGGTCTGGTAGTCGCCGAAGGCCTGGTAGGCCTCGAGCATGGTAAACTCGGGGTTGTGTTTGCGCGAGAGACCCTCGTTGCGGAAGTTGCGCCCGATTTCATAGACCCGCTCCAGTCCGCCCACCAGGAGGCGCTTGAGGTAGAGTTCCAACGCGATGCGCAGGTAGAAATTGCAGCCCAGGGCGTTGTGATAGGTGACAAAGGGTTGCGCGGCGGCGCCGCCGGGAATGGCCTGCATCATCGGCGTCTCGACCTCGACATATCCCCGCGCATCCAGGAAGTTGCGGATCTCGCGCAGGATAGCGGTGCGCTTGAGGAAGACGTCCTTGACCTCCGGGTTTGCCAGAAGGTCAAGGTAGCGCTGCCGGTAGCGGATCTCCGTATCGGCCAGGCCGTGCCATTTTTCGGGCGGAGGGCGCAGCGCCTTGGCCAGGATGACAAACGAGCTGAGCCGAATCGTGACCTCGCCGGTCTTGGTCGTGAACAGCGTGCCGCGGGCGCCGACGAAATCGCCCAGGTCCAAGTGCCGGAAGAGGTCAAACTGTTCGTCGCCCAGGACATTCTTCTGGGCATAAACCTGGAGCCGCCCGCTTTGGTCGCGGACATCGATGAACAGGCTCTTGCCCATATCGCGGTGCGCGGTGATGCGGCCCGCTACGGCCGCCTCGCGGCCTTCGACGTAGTTAGCGCGCGCCTCGGCGCACTTCTCGGCGGGCGCAAACTTATTCTTGAACGGGTCAATGCCCTTGGCTCGCAACGCCGCCAGCTTGGCCTTGCGTTGATCGATCAATGAGTTGCCTTCGTCCGTAGCCATTGCCGTTGCAGATAACCACGGATGCCTCCGGAAGTCCAAGGAATAAGGCAGGCAGGGCCGGTGACGAAGTGGTTTTGGAGAGTGCGCCGGCAGAGCGAAGCGCCGACGGCCCTTTCGGCCGCCCGGGACGTCCAAGAACGCCAGACACTGCCCAAGCCAAAGCGGTGTCGCCCTCCGCTCGCCCTGCACTCCAAAGCGGACTGCCCGAGACGCCTCGATAAACTTTGTCACTGGCCATGGGGACGGTGCTCGACAACCGGGTGGCGCCGGCTTAGGCCCTTTCCAGTATGAGCAGCTTGAACATGACACAGACGGTGCCTCTGACCCGTGACGACGAGGGCGTGCTCCGCGTGATTGGATCGCGCGTGACGCTCGATTCGATTGTGCATCTGTTCAAGAGCGGCGCCACAGCCGAGCAAATCCAGGAGGACTTCCCGTCCTTGGCGCTGGGCGACATCTACTCAGTAATCGCTTATTACCTGCAACATTCGAGCCAGGTTGAGGACTACTTGCGGCAACAGGCCGGTGACGTCAAGGAACTCCAGAACGCGGTGGAAAGCGGCCTCAGTACGAGGGAAATCCGGGAGCGACTTCGCCAACGCCTGGCGCACGTGGCCACCTGAGCCGCGGGACGCTCCATGTTGGCACTGTTGATTGACGAGATTGTGGTCTATCTTCCCCTCAAGCCGGGCTTTACAAGTTAGGAAAGGCAAAGCGCAGACGCTGCGCAGGAGCAGGCAATTATGAATCAACAGATTTCTTGTCGTTTTTTTGTCCACCTCTGCCCGCGGACTCGACTAAACAGGTAGCAATCGATGGACAATACCGTCAATCAACTGGTCGAGGCTGCCCGTGCCGGGGACAAAACGGCCGCCGCGGGGCTGATCGAACAGTTCTACGAGCGGGTGTATGCCTTTCTGCGACGCCTGGCCTCCAACGAGGCCGATGCCGCAGATCTCACCCAGTCCACCTTCAGCCGCGTCTGGCAGGCCCTGCCCTCCTTCGCAGGGAGGTCTTCAGTAGCTTCCTGGATTCACGGCATCGCCTACCATGTGTATGTGGACTGGCGGCGGGCGGACCACCGCACCGAGCCGCGCCCCAATGATTGGTGGTCGGCTTGCCCGGCTGCCGGCGCTCCACCCGACGAAATGGCCGCCCGCGCCGACCTCGCCGCCACGCTCTATGCCTCGGTCGAGCGGCTCGAACCGGATCTGCGCGAAAGCGTCCACCTTCACTATTACCAGGGCCTGACGCTGCAAGAAACTGCCGGGGCGATGGGGGTGGCCGTCAGCACCGTCAAATACCGGATGCGCCAGGCCCTGGACCATCTGCACAAGAAGCTGGATGCCGCGGAAGAGGTCCGGATGGTTGACCGGGTTAAATAACGGTTCACGGTTACTGGCATCGATTGGCTTAGTCGTCATTCACCACACTCAAATCAATGAATACTCCTGAACAGGAAATGGAAGATTCGTTGCGCCGGGCCCCGGCGCCCAAGGCCCCGGCCGGTCTCAAAGACCGCTTGGTGGCCCAAGTTCAACTTGCCCCGGTCCGCTCGAGGGCACAAGCCCCCGCGCGGGCTTTGTACCCCCGTTCCTGGCTGGGCCGCTGGTGGCCGGCATTGGCGCCCGCAGCCGTTTCTCTGGCTTGTGCCATGGTGGTCGCTGTGCAACAGATGGAGATCCGCGACTTGAAACAGACGATTCAGAGTCTTTCCCAGGGTGCCACGGGGGCGGCGCCCGCGCCGGCGGAAGCGACCGTTCATTCGCCTGCCGCGGGCGGCCCTTCAGAGACCGAACAACAGGAAATCGCCCGGCTCCAGGACCAGGCACACCGCCTGGCGGGCGAGGTTGCCCAGCTCGAGCAGCTTCGGGCAGAGAACGAAAAGCTCCGCGCCCAGATTGCCGCTGCCGCAGGGTCCGGTCTTACGCCGGAAGAAGAAGCAGTCTTGGCCGACGCCCGGGAAAAGGCCGCGGCGGCTCAGTGTGTCAATAATCTCAAACAACTCAGCATAGCGTTTAAAACGTGGGCACTTGATAATGACTTTCTGCCGCCCAATATTTTATGCATGAGCAATGAGATCGGCGAGACATTAGTTCTGGTCTGCCCTTCGGATACGGGCCGCCAGGCGGCGGCCAATTGGTCCGCATACAGCTCCGCCAATTGCTCTTACGAATACTTGGGCGGCTCCGGTGGGCGGTGCGATCAGGAGCCGTTTCGTGTCCTGTTCCGCTGCCCGAATCACGGGAGCATTGGTTTGGCCAATGGGAGCGTTCAGATGGGCGTTGCCAAGGCGCATCCGGAGTACTTGGTGCAGAAGGACGGCAAGCTGTATTGGCGACCGCCCGAGGCGCAGTCCGAAGAAAAAGTGCCGAACGGGCCGAGCCGGGAATCCGATCCTAATCTTAATCTTAATCCTAATCCTAATCCTAATCCTAATCCAAACCGATGAACCGCGCCATGCTCATTGGTCTTGCCGGTGTGGTTTCCCTGGCGGCGCTCGGGGCAGCGATAGTCCAGGGCCGGCAACTGTCGGGCTTGCGCACGGAGCAGCGGCGGCTCGCAGTCCAGTTTGCCGGGCCGGAGGCATCGGGCTTGGCCACTCCTCCGCAAGGCCAGGCGAGCGGCGGTGCCACGGCGGGGCCGGTCTCGCCCGAGTTGTTGCGGCTGCGCAGCGAAGTCACCCGGCTCACCGCCTTGCAGCGCGAGTTGGCGCCGGCACGCGCCGAAAACGAGCGGCTTCGACTCCAGCTTGCCGCCGCGGGCACGAACAACGTCCCGGGCCGGGCGCTGCCTCCCGGCTACCTGCGGCGAGCCGACGCCCGGATGGCCGGATACAACACGCCCGAAGACACACTGCAATCCCTCCTTTGGGCGCTGCACCATAAAGACAGCCTCCGTGTGCTCGAAAACTTCACGCCGGCGGCGGCCGAAAGGTTACACAGCTATATTCACCTCCAAGAGGACCTCCTGCAGCAGCTGGAGGCCTTTATCGGAATGGCCATTGTCGGCAAAGACCAATTGCCCGACGGGTCAGTTGAGGTCCGTGTCCTGGTCGCGCCCGATGCGCCCCCTCTCCAGTTCCGCCTGCAATCGATTGACGGCCAGTGGAAGATCGCGTCACCGCCATGACCACTCGTCTCATACGTCCCTCCGGGACAGGGCACGGATGCGTTGGTTCTGACATCTTGCCCGTTTCATCTCTGTTCTCTCCGTTTTCTCCTGTTCGTCTGCTGGAAAAAGACGTTGAAGGGCACCGTGCCTGTGCTACAAAGTGGGGGCCATGAAGATCGACCGACGCCACTTTCTAAAGACCGCCGGGCTCGGGGTGGGCGCCCTCAGCCTGCAACCGGCGTTGCCTGAAGGGGCAACCGGGGCCGCTCAATCCGGCTTCCTGGTCCGCGCTCCCACGATGCACCTGGGTCTGGTGACCTACAACCTGGCCCAGGACTGGGATGTGCCGACCATTCTCAAGAACTGCGAGGCGGCAAGATTCCAGGGGGTTGAGCTGCGCACCACGCACGCCCACAAGGTCGAGGTCAATCTCTCCAAACCGGAACGCCAGGAAGTCAAGCAGCGGTTTGCCGATTCCAAGGTCCAACTAATGGGCCTGGGCAGCATTTTCGACTATCACACCCCGGACGCGGCGAAGCTGCGCAAGGACATCGAGGCGACCAAAGAGTATATCGTCCTGGCGCAGGACGTGGGGGCCACCGGCGTCAAGGTCCGGCCCAATGGGCTGCCCAAAGGGGTGCCGGTGGAGAAAACCCTGGTCCAGATCGGGCGCGCGCTCGCGGATTTGGGCGACTTTGCCCGAGACCACGGCCAGGTCATCCGCCTCGAGGTGCACGGCCCCGGCACCGCCTTTCCGCCCCACATCAAGACGATACTGGATACGGCCAACCATCCCAGCGTCGGCGCGTGCTGGAACTGCAACGCCACCGACCTCGACGGCCAGGGCTGGGACCACAATTTCAATTTGCTCAAGGACAAGATCTTCTCCGTCCACATGCCCGACCTGTTTGACCAGGAGTATCCGTTCCGCAAATTGCTCAACGGTTTGAACGAGATCCATTTCCAGGGTTTTTGCCTGGCCGAGGCCCCCGCCAGCACGGACCCGGTGCGCGTGATGAAGTACTATCGCGCCCTTTGGCTCGCCTACCAGGGGCTGCTTTAAGTGCGGAGTGCAGAGTGCAGAGTGCAGAGTGAAGGATCGGACCTCGCCCTTTGGGTCGCCCGCTGGGGGCCGCTTTAAATTTTGACCTTGAACTGCTCTCCTTTCTTCAGGGAGGCAGCGAAGGCGGCCAGGAGTTCGGGAATGAGCTCGAGGTCTTTGAGGCTGACCAATTCGACGGGCGAGTGCATGTATCGGTCGGGAAGCGAGATGAGGGCGCTGGCGATGCCGCCCCGCGTCCAGAAGATGGCATCGGTATCGGTGCCGCTGGTGCTGGAGGCGGCTTCGCGCTGGAAGGGGATTCGCTTGGCTTTGGCGACCGCCTCGAGGCGGGCGAGGACCTCGGGATGATTGCAGCCGCCGCGCGTAAGCGTGGGGCCGCGGCCGATTTTGACGTCGCCGTGCTGCGTTTTGCTAACGGTGGGGTAATCGGTGGCGTGAGTCACGTCGACGACCAGCGCCACGTCGGGTTGGAGGGAATAGGCGATCTGCCGGACGCCCAGCAGGCCGACCTCCTCCTGCACGTTGGAAACGGCGCAGACCTCGGCCTGGAGTTTGCTCTTGGTTTCTTTGAGCAACCGCAGCGTTTCCGCCACCGCAAAGGTGCCGACGCGGTTGTCGAAGGCCCGCGCGACGACCAGGTCGTTGCGCAGCACATCGAATTCATCGCTCAGAGTGACGGGGTCGCCGATCTGGACCAGCTTGCCGGCCTCCTTGCGGTCGCCGGCCCCGATGTCGATGAACAGGTCGTGGATTTTGGGCGGCTTAGGCTCGTCCTCGTCCTTCTTGAGATGCGGGGCGACGTTGCCGACGACGCCTTTAATCGGGCCGTTGGCAGTGTGGATGAGGACCCGTTGGGCCCGGGTGATGGCGGCATCGATGCCGCCCATCTTGCGCACATAGATGTAGCCCTCGTCGTTGATGTAGTTGACGGCCATGGCAATCTCGTCGGCATGGCCGGCGAGCATGAGCCGCGGCGAGCCGCCCTTGTTGAGCACGGCCACACAATTGCCGTAGGCATCGGAGAAGGTGGTGTCGGCAAACCGCCCGGCGTAATCGAGCCAGACTCGCTGGCCGCGGACTTCGTGACCGACCGGGCTGGGCGTGTTGACCAGGGTTTTGAGGAATTCCAGAGATTGTTCACGCATGAGCGCAATGTAGAGCCCCAGGCGCGAGCGTAAAGGAGAAACGCAGGGGGTCAAAACGCGACGCAACTATTCAGAACCTGTGCCGTCCGGTCGCGCTAAGCCGCGCTATAGGCTCCGCCCCCCCCCCCCACTGCGCCTCACAATCCAGTCTCGCGCGTCGGACCGCTCTTCCTCCCCGGAACCGAACTGAATATTGACCCGGCGCGCCGCCCAGAGCGCATTGCCTGTGCAGGGTAAATCAGATCCATCCGTCACCCGCGAATTCGTTGTAGGTACGGTAGTCGGCAGTCAATTCCTCCCCCGTCATGATGTCCCGCAGCGCGAAGAAGGTGTAGTCTTCGCCACAACCGACGTTTGGTGTCCTCGAATGGTTTAGGTACCAGGCGATGGTCATCAAGTTAAAGCTCCTTGGGCAGCCGTATGTCTCGCCTTTGTCCTTGGTGACGCAGAAGTCGTCATATAACTGCCTAATCTGCCGCGGCAGTTCATCAAGCTTGAGGTCGCTCTTTTTCTTCCAAACCAGCTCGCCGTCGTCTTCCTCGAACAACTTTGCTGCCTTCGGAATGTCGCGAATTGCAAAGACGCCAACGCCGTGGATTTTTGACGGCATAATCCGCGCATAGACTTCATCATGCGGCAACCTGCGCTCTTGTTTTCGTTTCATCTTGCTCTCTTCCCTTTCGCGCGAGGGGTCCGCCCGTCGATGTCCCACCTTGCGTCTATTGATCGTCCCAACCCGTCCAAATCTGGGAAGATCGTGGCCTCATTGATTCCGCACACACTGAGGTCCCTTCTTATTTCATGGATTTTGGCAGCCGGAACGAGGATCTTAACTACGCAGCCGTTCTCGTCTTCCTGATGAAGCTTGTCGAGCGCATCCTCGTCACTGCCGTGGATTGTAAAGCACGAGTGCTGAGAACTCATCCTCCTGACAACGTGTGTGGGCTCAATGGCCACTGGCTTCTCCGGGAGCCCACCCATATCGGTGAACCTGTCGGGTAACCACTGTTGCACCCGCCTCGCCCATTCATCATCTTTCACGCCGCTTGCGCTGGGCGGCAGTATCCACTCCCTGCCGAGGACGTCCGGTTGCTCGTTGAGCTGATAGGGGTCGAACATCCACACAGCAGCATCTTCCTTCTTCTTATCCTCCGTCCGCGTACTCGGCCTGACAGCGAAGTACAGCGCGATAAGCGCCCCCTCGGTCCAGTCGAGGAGGCGTGTTGCCGCTCCGAAGTGCTGCATCATGAAATACCATGCCCATTCCGAGCGACGATCGTCGACCGCTGGCAGATTCTCGCAGAGGACAGGGGCTCTCTTGATGAACTCCTCCCGCATTTCGTCTTCCACTCTTCTCCGCTGGACCTCGCTGAAGTTCATGCCCCTGTACAGCCTTGGCTTCAAATCCCAAGTGGCCTTTTGTTGTCCGCGAAACCATGGCCCCCACTGATGGTCGTCCTTGAACCAGCTTGTCCGGTCACGGACGTTCCGCACTAACTCAAGAAATTCGGGCACGCCAGTCGGCTCGTAGGGTTTAGCCAGTGCAGTACCGGTGCTCATAAAAAAGGAGCGCTCCACGCGACGGGAATCCCGCCCGTGTTGCTGGATTGATCGAGCAGACCCGGGTGCGCACGCCGTCCGGAGCCATGGCCCCCGATGCGGTGGCCACTCCCGGCGGCGTGCCAGCCAGCCATCCGGACATGCCGCCGTTCCACCGACCGCCCCCGCACCATTCGAGACAGCCCGCTTTCCCGAGGGCGTTGGGAAGCCGGTCTTGTCGCGGACCTTCGGGCAGGGGAGCAGCCGCAGGCCGCGCAAAGGAACTCCGCTTCCTGGCGGCTACAAGTAGCGAGGAACATAGCTGTCGGTGTTCGCATTTCTCACCAAGACTGGCCGACACTACCAAAGGGCCGGCTTGGCGTCAACCTTAGAGCGAGGCAAACGGCACCGACCGAGACGCCGGGCGCTCGAGAAAGAAGCAGGGGTCAGCCATAACTTTTCCTCGGTGGAATCGTTGCCTGCACGTGGGAAATTTACAGCTTGTGTCCTTCCTGGCTTCGACCGCTTTCCCAACGCCGCCGGGGAGGCTTTTCAGTCACCACGGCGATGGCCCCTTTTCGGGACGGTTGTGGGCTTCCAGTTTCGTGCATTGGCGGCGCAGATTCGCGGCCTGGAGGAACCAATTGACCAAAGAAGCCTGCGGGGCCAGTATAACGGCATGAATGTCGAACGGTTGTTGGAGCTCGCCCGGGCGGTCCCATTTGTGCCCTTTTCTGTTCTGCTGCCCAACGGCGAAAAAATGCGCGTTAAGCATCCGGATTTCATTTGGGTGCATCCGGACCGGCGGACGATCATCGTAGTGGCGGAAAACGGCCAAACGCGCTTTTTGAACCACCAGATGCTTCTGGGATTGGAACTCGACCAAGTGCATGAGGCCTGAGGCCCCGCCATCGGGGTTCTTGCGCCCCGGGAGGGGTCAACAACTTTTCCCATTTAGAGCCGGTGAAGCGGTTGGCAGGATGGTCAACATGCCGCTCCAACTGTGAGTTCAGTGTCCGGGAGCCTTTTGCGTGGCCGGCAAAACGAAGCGCAAGCCGACCTAAAGTGAAAAGTTATAGCTTTCCTTTCCAGTTTATCAAATGCTTCACTTAATCAGGACACTCCACCCACTTCCATTTTCCGCAAAGTTTGCTGGTGAAGGGGAGGCAGTGATACAAGCGCACCCAGGTACTTGCGTGCGGCACCTCGTAGCACAGGGCGAAAACTTTTCTGTTCTTGGCCTTGCATCGGGCCTTCGACGCGCCGGTTCCCGACGCGGCGGGCTCGGCCCCGGCCTTACCAAGCTCGACCAACATGGATTGGTCATGGTTCTCAAACCGCCCACGGTTCGCTGTACAGAGCAAGCATCTGGCCTTGCAATCCTTGTCGGCGAGAATCTCAGCCGCCCACTCGCCCACGGCGTTGGCGATAGTGGTCCCCTCCTGGATCGCGGTCGCCCAACCGCTGCTGAGGCCGGCAGCTGCAACGAGTTTTTCCACCCCCTTCTCGCCCGCTTTATTGATTAGCTCGTTCTTTGCATCCTCGTCTCCTTCCAGCGCTTTGATAGCTAGCCCTATTAGCTCGGTGTCCTCTTTGGCTTCCTTGGCCTTCTCGTATGCCTCTTGGAGCTTTTCGAGGGCCCCCTCGGCGTCATCGGCATCCAAGCCGCTTGCGTCGCTGCGGTTCCACGGGTTGTTGCCGGCACAGGCCATGGGATTGCCATGGTTCTGGGGATCGTCCCAGAACCCAAGCGGATCGCGGCTTAGAAAGACGCCGTAGCTCGGGTCATAATATCGCGCCTTGTAGTAGTAGAGGCCGGTTTCGGCATCATACCGCTGGCCGGTGAAGAGGTACGGATTGCCCGTTGGACTCGTCGGGACTGGGAGAAGAGTTGCGCCATCATAAACCGTCGGTTCGCCGCGAAAGTCATACGCGTAAAACTCGCGGCGTATCCAGTTGGTGTCGTAGAGTTGAGTCGTGTTGTTGTTGTGATCGCGGAGCAAAAAGTAGAGCTGGTCGGGGACGCCATTGCCGTGCGTAGCAACATCCATCGCATAGACCTCGTCCGGCGCGCTGCCAAAAACAAACTGGCGCGTCACCTGTTCAATGCTGTTCGTGACGGCGGTCTCCTCGATGCAATGCGGGCCGTTGTAGTAGAAGCGCGTGGTGCCGTCGAGGGTGCCGTTGTTGGTCACGTTTTTTTGCACGCGGCGACCTGCGTAAATGGCGGGTTGCGCGTCGTAGTTGTAGCGCGCCACGACGTTGGTCGGGTTGGCTTGTTGCCGGACGACGCGCAGTCGGTTCAGGCCGTCCCACTGATAAACAAAGTTGGTGTCCCCGGTCCGAATGCCCGTGCCGGGGCTGGGGAATTGGAGGGAGTCCGCGATGGGCTCATCGACCGGCGTGTAGTCAATGCGCTCGACCACATTGGTGTTTTGGTCGCGGCGTTCGCGCACGTTCTGCGCGCCGTCCAGCCACAGGGTGTTGTGTTGCGCGAAAGAAGTGCCCAGGGTGCTGAGGATCACGGATTTGTAGTCAAAGCCCATTTGCCGCTGCGCGGAATCGTAGTTCAGACTCCGAAACTCCAACAGCGCGTCCGAGATAAAATGCGAGATCGAGAACACGTCGTCCACGCGGTTGCGCTCCAGATCGATCCCGCCGACCTGGGCGCCCGAGGCAAAGGACTGAATGTTGGTCGCGAAGAGATTCCCGTTGAGGGTCCAGAGGGTGTTCAGAACTGCTGCCTGGGAAGGAACCGAATAGTCGAACCCGAGCGGTGGGCAATCGCCAAACCAATCGGTGGTGACTGCCAAGGAGGTTTGGTTGGCGGCCCGGATAAGATGGTGGACGGCGTCGTATCCGAATTCGACTACGCGCCGGCCATTCGGATAGTGCAGCTCAGTTCGATCCTCGGCCACGTAGCCGCTGCTGACGGGTCGCCCGTTTTGCACCTCTTCCACCAGCCGATTCAAGGAGTCGTAGGCGCTGGTCACGACCCAGTCGTCCGTCGGGTCGGCCGGATCGTTGTTGTCGGTGCTGCGGACGAGGCGGGAGAGGCCATCGTATTGGAAGGTCTGAAGCGTGGTGCCGACAATGAGCGGCAGCGTCCCGTCGGCGATGGTCTTCGACTGATCCGGACTCAGGGCGTGAGAGGTTAGGCGATCCAAACCGTCGTAAGTGAAGGTGTGGACCGCATCATTCTCGTCCACCAGTTGGATTCGATTGTCATCGCGGTCGTATTGCATGGTGCGTGTGCCACCATCGGCGTTGCGCTGCGAAATCAGGCGGTTGAGCGGGTCATAACCGTAGGCCGTGGTGTTGGTGTTATCGTCGGTGCGGCTGACGACCCGGCTGTTGCCGTCGTCTTGGGTGAGTAGCGTGATCAGGCCATCGGAGTTGTATGGGTTGGAGGTGTCGAGCGGCGCGCCGCCTTCGCCCGAAGTGGTCAGTTCGTGGACCTCCAACCACCGACGGCTCCGCCCATCATAGGCGTAGCGCGTGGCGTTGCCGCGGGCGTTGATGTTTGAGGCAGTGTAAAGACCCAGCGGATCGGGGATCTCCGGCCCGCGGGCATCGTAGGTGGCGACGGTGTTACCTCGGCTGTCGTATTCGGTGTAATCGGTGTGGCCTTCGGCGTCGGTCTCGCGCACGCGGCGATTGAGAGCGTCATAGACATAGAGTCTGATCACATCGGTGGGCGGCACCAGCCCGCTGGGGCTGGTGTGGGTGTCCACGCGGCGGATGGGGTTGTTGTTGGCGTCGTACTGATAGGCGGTCTGCGTCGGATACGGTCCGCCGGGTGTGACGGCGTCCGTCAGCGGCAGGGTGTCGCGAATGCGCCGCCCCGCCCCGTCGCAGGTGAAACTACATACCGCGCCGTTGTCTTCGAGGCGGAAGGTGCGGCGGCCCAGGGCGTCGTATTCAGCGCGCTCCGTCACGTAGCCGTCGCCAGGCGTCAAGGGGCCGTCCTGCAACACCGCGCTGACCTGCCGCGGGACGCCGGCCCCGACAAACAGCGCGCGATCCACCTGGAACTGCCGGCCCAGCTCGTCCTGGGAGAACAGCGTGCGCCGGAGCAGGACGTTGGTGGGCGAACCAAAACCGTTGGCGCCGTAAAACTCGTCGCGGACCAGGTTGCCCGCGGGATCGTAGGCGGAACGCTGTTCGTTGCCGCCACGGTCCACCACCGAGAGGCGGCGATCAAAACCGTCGTAGGCGGTGGTTTCGGACTGCGCCTCCGCGTCCGTCGCGCGGCTGAGGTTGCCGTTCCGGTCGTAGTCGTAGGTGAACGTCGAGGCCAGTGCTGAGGCGCCGCCCCGGGTGACCGTGTAACGCAGGTCGCGCTCGTCGTAGGTCACGCGCTCATAGTTGTCCGGCTCGACGCCGCTCACCGCCAAGGGGGAGAAGGTCTGGGTGCGGTTGCCATTGGCGTCGTAGCGGTAGCGGGTGGTCAGCAGTTCAGGCTGGTTGGAGGCCGGAATCGCCGGATCGCGCGTGGCATCGACGGTTTGTTCGACCCACTGGTCAAGGATGTCGTAGGTGTAGCGGTGCTGGAAGAAGGGATGGCTCGGCACGATGACCGGCACATGGTTTATCGGATCGGTCGTGACGTTCTGGACGTCCCGGCCAACGCGGTTGTTGTTGGCGTCGTAGAGGTAGCGGATGAGGTAGCCGGTAGTCTGGCTGGGGTTCACCTTCGGTTTCTCTTCCTGCACGAGTTGGTTGAGGGCGTTGTAGGCATAGGTCGTCGTGAAACCCCGCCCGTCCGTGAAGCCCGTGCGGTTGCCGGCCCGGTCGTATGCGAACCAATTCGTGATGGCGACCGCCGGTAGTGGGTCTTGCCGACGCAGGCCAAGCCCGGCGTCGCTCACGGTCTGGGCCGGGTACCCGCCTGTAGTCGGATCACGGCCGGGCGTGGAATCTTGCCCGCCGCCGGCTGGGTCGTTCTCCGGGTAATAGGCAGTAGTGTGGAGGTTGCCTCGCGCATCTTCCATTTGGGTCAGTTGCCCGAATTGATTGTAGGCATAACGGGTCACGATCTTTTGCTGCATCGTGCCTTCGGCCAGCGCTTGATTGGAACCGGGCAGCAAATTGACTGTGGAATTGGCCCGCAGGATGAGGTTGCCCCGGGCCTGGTTGGTGTTCCCATCGCCGTTCAAATCGCCCAGCCCTAATAACGCCGGCGGGATGGTGATAGCCCACGTGGCCGCCTCGGTCGGCGCAGTGGCGGATTCCTGATAGTCATAGAAATTGGCCAGCGTGTAGCGCGCGGGGCTGTTGGAGCCCCCGTTAGGCGGAACGTAGGTCACGTCGTTGCCGCGGGGGTCGCTCACGGTGCGCACCTGGTTGAACAGCGGCTCATAGGTGTAGGTGGTGACGAGGTTTGTCTGGTCGCCGCCGCGCGGGCCGGGTAATCGGCCCACTTGCAGCAGATTGCCCTGCTGGAAACGGTC
>Ga0187853_10002256_pt1 | contig 16322 bp, 14 predicted proteins | sample June2016WEW_6_10_2_FD_132417 | JGI IMG/M metagenome (GOLD analysis project Ga0187853, IMG submission 132417) | Peatland microbial communities from SPRUCE experiment site at the Marcell Experimental Forest, Minnesota, USA - June2016WEW_6_100 | ecosystem: Environmental > Terrestrial > Soil >... | reverse complement strand
TTTCGCCGGAGGCGATGCCATGGTCAAAATCCTGGTTGGGCGGCACGAATGCTCTCACGCCATGGGCGCGCATGTCTGCCTTCGTGAGAGCCGGCATACGCGAATAGCGAATGTCGATGTCCGATCCCGGCCCGGGATCGAACTTCTGCCAGCCTTGATACGCAGGCAAGGAGGCCAGCGCGGTTTCCAACGTGTCAAGAGACCGGCTGATGGGAAGTCGCTTTTCCGATGCCAAGCCGCCTTCTGACGCCCCGCGGGTCAGGGAGAATTGATTTTCGCTCGCGCTCATTCCAGGCGCATTGTATCAGGCGCGATGAACGCATCAAGTGTTCCGGCAGGATTGGGCGAACAGTTACTTTTGCGGCAGGGCAAAGGCCACGTAGGCATCGCCGCTTTTGGTCCCCATCTTGCCGCCGCCGCAGGCAATGACCACATATTGGCGGCCGTTGGCGAGGTAGGTCGCCGGGGTGGCGTAGCCGCCGGCCGGCAGCTTGGCTTGCCACAAGAGCTTGCCGTTGCGCCGGTCGAACGCGCGCATCATTTCGTCTTTGGCCGCGGCGATGAAGACCAGGCCGCCGGCAGTGACGATAGGCCCGCCGTAGTTCTCGACCCCGGTCGGGGGAAGGCCTTGCGCCGCCAGGGCCGGCACCTCGCCCAGGGGAACCCGCCAACGAAAATCGCCGGTGTTCAGGTCAATGGCGTTGAGGGTCCCCCACGGAGGTTTCACCGCCGGATAGCCGTTCGTGTCGAGCCAACGATTGTACCCTGTGTGGCTGTAAGGGACGCCCCCCAGCACCTCGTCCCCGGCCGGCGCGCCCGTTAGGGAAGAATCCTCGCCGGGGCCCTGCACTCCCAGAACGGCGTCGGCGAGCAGCCCTTTCTGGCGCTCCGACAGGAATCCGAAGGAGGGCATCACGCCCCGGCCCGTCCCCAGCAAACGGAGGATGTCTTCCCGCTTGAGTTTCTGGCCGGCGCCGAGCAGTGATGGAACGTTCTGGGCGGCGTTGCCCCGGCGGTCGGGTCCGTGGCAGGCGGCGCAGATTTGCGCGAAAAGTTGCGCGCCGCTGGCCGGCGGGCTGTTGGAGTCCGACCGGGTGGGGACCATCGTGAGGACCCAGGGCATCTCGTTCCCATTGACATAGAGCACGCCATTCGGGTCAACGGCCGCGCCGCCCCATTCGCCCCCGCCGTCAAAGCCGGGGAAGATGATAGTCCCCTGGGTGCTGGGCGGCGCAAAAGGCAGGTGCGGCCGCAGCTTGGAAAAGCGATCGATCACCGCCCGCCGCGAGGCCGGGGAGAGGTCGGTAATTTCGTCGTAAGTGAACAACTGCCGGGCAAAGGGCAACGGTTTCACCGGCAGCGGTTGGGTCGGCCAGGCGGCTTCACCCTCGAGGTCCGAGGGCGGAACCGGCCGTTCCTCGATGGGAAAGAGCGGTTCGCCGGTTTCCCGAGCGAATAGAAAGACATGACCCGACTTGGTGGTTTGAGCGACGGCGTCGATGCGGCGTCCGCCGCGCATGACGGTAACCAGGCTGGGCGGGGCGGGTAGGTCCCGGTCCCAGAGGTCGTGATGGACGAGCTGGCGGTGCCAGACCCGGCGGCCCGTGCGGGCGTCCAGGGCGAGCAGGCAATTGGCGTAGAGGTCTTGGCCGATGCGATTGCCGCCCCAGAAATCAAAAGAGGCTGAACCGGTCGGGACGAAGAGCAGGCCGCGGCGCTCATCGACGGCCATGCCGGCCCAGCAATTGACCCCGCCAACGTAAGTCCAGGCGTCAGGCGGCCAGGTTTCGTATCCCGGTTCACCCGGGTAGGGGATGGTGTGGAAGGTCCAGGCGATTTGGCCCGTGCGCAGGTCATAGGCCCGGAGATGGCCCGGCGCCGCCGGGGCGGGCCCCTCCCCGACACGCAACGGCAGGAACAAGAGGTCCTGGTAAACGGAGCCCGGCGTTGTGGAGGTCACGAAGAGCTTGCTCACGTCCCGCCCCAGACCGTCCTTGATGTCCAGGCGGCCCTGTCGGCCGAAACTGGCGATCGGCCGGCCGGTCCCGGCATTGATCGCATAGAGGAAATGGTCCGCAGTATAAACTATCCGCCGCGCGCTCCCCTGGCCCCAGCAGACCACGCCGCGAAGCACGCCGAGCGTGTTGACTCCGGCGTCGCCCGCCGCCGGATCAAAACGCCAAATCTCGCGCCCGGTGGCCGCCTCGAGCGCCACCAATTTGAACTGGGGTGTGGCGCCATAGAGCACACCATCGACGATAAGCGGGTTGCACTGGATTTGGGAAAGGTTGTCGGCCCGGGCATCGCCCGAATGATAGGTCCAGGCGACCTCAAGCCGGGTGACATTTCGCACGTGAATCTGCTTTAACCGGGAGAAATGGCTGCGCCCTGGGTCGCCCAGGTAGGAGGCCCAATTGCCGTCGGCGGCTCGCGCGGCCAAGCCGCCCAGCACCAGAAAGATTGCTCCTGCCACGGCACGGGCAGGCAGGCCGGGGCCCGGCCGTGGCGTCCGCGCCCAGCAGCGCGATAAAGGCCTTCGACCTTTGGCTGCGCCGGGACCCGCCGCCTCGGCAATCCGAGTGACTTGGCTCATGTAGTCGGAGTTGAAGATAACACGAACCGGTCACCGATGCCAGTCGGCAGAGATTGGACCAGCCTGGAGGATTGGAAGAAGGAGTTGGCAGCGAACAAGGGATAAGGATGACCGCCCGCCGTGTTTTCATCGCCGCTGAGGTCATTATCACCAATCACCCCCTCCCGCATTCCGCGCTTGGCATGCAGCCGGTTTTCCCCTATACCGCTGAGCCGTGATCGGCTTTTTGAGATTCGTTGGCCTCTTGAACGCCGCGGTGTGGTTTGGCGCTGCCCTCTTCTACACCCTTATCGCCAGCCCGGCCTTTGCCTCCCGGGAAATGGGCGACTTGCTCACCGCCAGAAATTTCCCTTTCTTCTCCGTAGCCATCGCTCAAATCGTCGCCTCCCGCTACTTCCAACTGCAACTGGTTTGCAGCTTCCTGGCCCTGTTCCACGTGCTCGCCGAATGGCTCTACCTGGGAAAAGTCCCGCGGCGATTCTGGCGCGGATTGCTCTTCACCCTCGTCGCCGTCAACCTGGCGGGCGGCCTCTTGCTCCAGCCCAGACTCAAAAACTGGCATCACCTGGCCTTTGCCCTCAATACCCCGGCCGAAACGAGAAAATCCGCTTCCAGAGCATTTCGTGCTTGGCATACCACGGCAGAAGTGGTCAATTTCCTCATGGCAGGCGGCCTGGGAGTGTATCTCTGGCGGCTGGCAAACCCGCCTGACCCGACCCGGTTCGTCAGTGCCAGTAAATTCAGAACTTGACAAACATAGTCGTTGACCTTATGATTAACATAAGCATGGGTTGCCTTAAGGGCGGCCCTGAACGGGTAAGCGTATGATTTCGAATGATCGCCCATCACCTTTCGGCCACCGGTCCTTTGGCTCCGCCCCGAAGCCCCCCGTTAATGAAGAAACCCTTAAATCGGATAAGGTCCAAATCGAGCGAAAGACCTTCGTCTTTGCTCTGAAGGAAAACAACCGCGGCCGATTCCTGCGGATTACCGAAGATGTCGGCGGACGGCGCGACACGATTATTATCCCGGCTCCCGGTCTGGAGGATTTCAAGAAGCTGCTGGACGAAATGGTCAAATTCACCAACGAAACTCCCCCCAAGTCCTCATAGGAGCCGTTCAGACGCAGGGGTCGAGGCGGGAGGGTGCATCTCAGATTTCCCCGGGGCGCCGACCCGGGCTGCATCCAGTTCGCCCGCCGGCTCGATTGTGTCCCGGAGGGACACTTGACACTCGACACTCGACACCCGACCCTCGACCCTCGACCCTCTCCCTCCGTTACGCTCGCGCCGGCGCCCGGCGCCGTGACTTGACCCGCGGCGCATCGCCCCACAGGCTCTCCAGGTCGTAGCGCTCCCGCACGTCCCGGCGCATGATGTGGACGATGACATCGAAGAAATCCAGCACCACCCAAGCCGCCTGCAGCGTGCCATCGATGGCCCTGGGCCGGAGATGATGCTCTTCAAACAGCTGGTCAGTGATTTCGTCCACAATCGCGCGCAGGTGCGGCTCACTGGTGCCCGAGGCGATCACGAAATAGTCCGTGACCGACGACAGCTCGCGCACGTCCAGAATCACGAGGTCTTCCGCCTTCTTGTTGTCTGCCAGTTCCCGGCAGACCATGGCCAGTTTTCTCGAGTCCATCTGCCGCAATATAGGCTCAAGCTTGCTCAAAGATAAAGCCGATTATTGCGAATCGCCTCCGCGACCGCCCCGGGCACCAGCATCTCGATGGGCAAACCCGCTTTGACCCGCCCTCGTATCTGCGAGGAGGAAACCCCCAGCGGAAAGCCCGCCAGCTTCCGCCCGCAAAAGGGGGCCGGCAACGCTCCCGCCGGCCCCTCCAGCCCCGGGGCCTCCGCCCCCAAGCCGGGCCGGGGAATGACCACAAACTCAGCCAACCGCGCCAACTCCTCCGCCTGGCGCCACTTGGGCAACTGCGCCACGTGGTCCGCCCCGATCAAATAGAAAAGCTGCGCCCCGGGAAACCGGCGAGCGTACTCGCGCACCGTCTCGACCGTGTAGGAGGCGCCACCCCGCCGGATTTCCTGGTCATCCAGCTCGCACCAGACCTGGCCCGCCAACGCCAGCCGCAGCAGGCGCAACCGCTCAGCCCCGGGAGCCGGTTTGCCCTCCGGTTTGAAAGGCGATTGGGCCGCCGGGACAAAAAAAAGACGCGTCAACCCCAGTTCCTCCCGTGCTGCCTGTGCCACCAGCAGATGGCCCAGGTGCACCGGATCGAACGAGCCGCCCAATAGACCGATACGTTCCACGCCAACAGGGTTGCCCTAAACCGCCTCGCCTTGTCAACGCCGGAGGAGCGTTGGGAGCGTGCGGAGCGTGCGGAGCGTAGGGAGCGTGCGGAGCGTTGCGAGCGCGTGGAGCGTGTGGAGCGTGGAGGACGTCCGGCCACCGCTACGCTCTACGCTCCCCACGCTCCACGCTCCACGCTCCCTACGCTCCCCACGCTCCCCACGAACTCAGCAGCACCTCCGCACCCCTTTGAAACGCTGTTCCGTCATCTCAAGATAAACCCGTTCCTGGGTCTTGCGCGTCAGGATTTGGTCTTTCGCCGCTGTGTGCCCCTGGTCCGTGTGGCCGCATTGGCCCAACGCTGCCGCCTGCTGCACCCGGTCTATTTGCGCCTGGCCCGACAACTCCCGCGCCAGGCCGACTCCCAGCGCCAGCAGGCCCAAGACGCGCGCCGGCCTTCCCTCGGCCACCGCATAGCCGGGCAGCCAGACCGGCTGGCTCTCGCGTAATGCCGCCTCTTTCCGCCGCCCCAGGAGCAGTAACCACTCCCGCACGCTCAACAGCACTATCGCCGAAACCAGCACCAGAAACACCCCCGCGACCACCGCATCCAGGAGATTATTGAAGCGCAGGACTCGATTATCATGGACTGCGGTCTCGGCGGAGGCGATGGCCGCCGCATCGCCGCCGGCCCTGGCCGCCGCGGCCGCCTGCTCCAATGACGGCCATTTTTCATTGAGCACCCTTGCCTGCGCCAGAAACCCAATCCGCGCATCCGGATGCCAGATCTTCTCCACGCCCGCCGTGAGGGTTGCTGCCAGCAGCCAAGCCAACGGCGCCAGCGTAATAAGCGCCAACGCCGGCCGCCCGCCATTCGAGTGCGGAGTGCGGAATGCGGAGTGCGGATTCGGAACGATTCCGCACTCCGCACACCGCACTCCGCACTCCATTAGTTGCATCTTGAGGATGATCGTCGTCGCCAGGCAGAGGGCGATGGCGGCGAGCATTTGGTTGGCGATGCCGAACAAAGGCCAGAGAGAGTTGACGCCGCCCAGCGGGTCGAGCACGCCCTGAATCAGAAAATACCCCCAGCCGCTCACCATCAGGAGGCTGGCCAGCAAATTGGCCCCAAGGTTCCGGGTTTGGCCCAGCGGTTTGGCAATCTGGCCGAGGAGATCCTGAAACACGTAGCGGCCCACGCGCGTGCCGGCGTCGATGGTCGTGAGAATAAACAGCGCCTCGAACATGATGGCGAAGTGATACCACAAATCCAGCCCGTGCCCGCGCACGGCCTTGGAGAATATCTGCGCCATGCCGACCGCCAAAGTGGCGGCGCCGCCGGTCCTTTCAAACAGGCTCTGCTCACCGATCTGGCCGGCCAGTTGGTTCATCTGCCCCGCCGTCACCGGAAAACCCAGGGCCGTCACCTTGGCAACCGTCGCCGCCGCCGGGCCCTTGACGTTCATGCTCAGATAGACGCCCGGCTCCAGTGTGCAGGCGGCAATTAACGCCATGATCGCCACGAGCGATTCCAGGCACATGGCGCCGTAACCCACCGGCCGCGCGTAGGACTCGCGCGTGAGCATCTTGGGCGTCGTGCCGCTGGCGATGAGCGTGTGGAACCCCGAAATCGCCCCGCAGGCAATGGTAATGAAGCAAAAGGGAAATATCTTGCCCGCCACGACCAGGCCCGAGCCGTCCACAAACCGGGTCAGGGCGGGCATCTTGAGCGGTGGCAGCACCAGGAAGAGCCCCGCCGCCAGGGCAAAAATGGTGCCCAGCTTCATGAACGTGCTCAGGTAATCGCGCGGGGCCAGCAACAGCCAGACCGGCAGCACGCTCGCCGCCAAGCCGTAGAGAATGATCCCCCACGCCAACGTCAGGTCGCGCAGGCCAAAAAACCGGGCCAGACCCGGATTCTCATAGACCCACTTCCCGCCCCACACCGCCAGGAGCAGGCAAATCACGCCGATGGCCGAGGCCTCCAGGACTTTGCCGATGCGCCCGAACCGCAGGTAGCACCCCATGAATATCGCAATGGGAATAGTTGCCCCGACCGTGAACACGCCCCACGGGCTCTGGGCCAGCGCCTTGACTACCACCAACCCCAGGACCGCCAGGAGTATGATCAGAATAGCCAGGATGGCGCACAAGGCAAGCACTCCCGCCGTGGTGTTCAATTCCTCCTTCACCATCTGCCCCAGCGACTTGCCGTCGCGCCGCAACGAGGCAAACAACACCACAAAATCCTGCACCGCCCCGCCGAGCGTCACGCCAATCAGAATCCACAACGTCCCCGGCAAGTACCCGAACTGCGCCGCCAATACCGGCCCCACCAGCGGGCCCGGACCGGAGATGGCCGCGAAATGGTGGCCAAAGACGATCCACTTGTTCGTCCGGACGAAATCCTTCCCGTCATCGTGGATCTCGCAGGGCGTCGCCCGCCGGTCATCGAGGGCCAGGACGCGCGCGGCAATCCACTTGGCGTAAAACCGGTAGCCGATCGCATAGCTGCACAATGCCGCCAGCAGGATATACCCGGCATTCATGCAAACACGCGCCTGAGAAAGGGGTTGAGCCCCCGGGGCGAGCGCTGGAGCAACTCTTTCTTGAACGCCGCCGGCAGGCCGTAGCGCAGGAACAGATAGAGACCCAGCGCGCCCCCGAGCACCCCTTTGAAGACCAGGTGAAACAGGGCGTGCCAGGTCTGCCGGGTCCGCTCGAGGAGGTCGGCGGCGCCGCCGGGTTCAAGAGCGCCGTGGCCATAAGTGGGCAACCAGTTCAACCGGTTGCTCGCCCACCAGAGGATCAAGGCGGCGGGGATGAACAACACCAGGACTTTGGCCATGGGCGCCAGCCAGCCCAGGGCGACCTCGCGAATCGACACCTCGAAATAACGGCTCGCTCGCCACAGGCCGTAAGCGCCGCTGAAGCAAGTGCTGCACATGATCGAGCAGAGAATGACGGCCGGCAGCCCGCCCCACCGGACGCTCAGGAGGGCGGCGCTGGTGAAGACCAGGCCTTCGATGAAGAAGACGTAGCGCATCGCGCCGACCTTTTTGGTGAACAGCACGAACGTATCGTGGCAATGCAAGATGGACAGCGCGATCATCCACACGCCCAGCAGCAGGTCGTTGATCGGAGACCAGGCGATATGGGTCCAGACAGTGACAAAGGCGCTATTGCACAGGACAAAACAGACGGCGGCAACGCCGCCCAGGGAGGCCGAGACCATCACAACGGCCTGGTATCGCTCCCGCAGCAACTCCCGCTCCCCCCGCACCATCATCTCGGAAAAGGCGGGGCCGGAATAGTCGAAGATACGCCAGATGACCTGCGAAATCATGGCGAAGGCGCGGGTCCCGGTACTCCAAGCTGCCTGGGCTGCCGAGCCCAGAGATTCGTTGATAACGAAGGGTTGGCTGGACAGGATCAGTTGCGCGCCCACCGCAACCAGGAACACATCTTTGCCATAATCGAAGAGCGCCTTGAAATGATGCCACGAAACCCGTCCCCACGCCCCGGCGGGCGGAAAGAGGCGCAATCGCCAGCAGCCGGCGATGCAGATCAGGGTGGCGCCCAACAGGCTGAGCAAACTGGCCCAGACCAGGCTGAACACCCCTTGCCCGGCGGCGAAGAAGCACCAAAGGAACGCCAGGTTCAGGACCATCGCGGCAATCTGGCTGTAATTGACAATGTCAAAGCGCTGATGGGCGGTCAGGAGATGGTTGAAAATGCGGCTGGCAAAGCCCAGCGCCAGCACGCCGCATTGCCATCTCATCAGGACGATAAAATCGGGTTGGAGTTCCGGGTTTTTATGTTCCACATGGGACAACAGCGGGGCCAGGACGAACCCGACCGCGAAGGCGATGGCTCCCTGCACCAGCAGGACCAGAAAACCGGTCTTGACCAGGCTGCCGTACTCACCGCCGGCCGGGTCGTCCTTATGGTCGATCAGCAAACGCGCCACCGAGCCGGACATGCCAAAATCAATCAAACCCAGAAAAAGCGCGATGAACGACATCAAGGTCCAAAGCCCAAAACGCTCCACCGAGAGAAAATGCAGGGCCAGCCGCCACGAGACCAGCGTGAAGACCGAGGCCGCCACCAGGACGATATACCCGGAGGCAACACTGTGGACGAGTCGGCGGAAGCGCGACATGGCCCAGCCAGCCTACCGCAATCATCGAAGTTCCGGCAAACGTTTTTCCCGAATGGTCAGGGCCGTTTCCGCGCACGATAAAATTCTTCGCTGCGGCATAAATGCGGCGTTCCGAAGCTAACCGGAACGCCGCATTTACGCGGCAGGCGGGGGCCCTGGAAGAAATCTGTCGTGCGCCCGGCCCACAACAACGCTCAACTTGCGCCTTGAAGCCGGATCGGGAAAGTGCCCTAATGCTGCCCATGCGCCAAAGCACGCGACCGAGTTGCTTATCCGGAATTGGCGGCCCGGACAGGCCCATTCCTGTGCAGCGAATTCACGCCTCATGGTTCCGACCACAGACTCCCCTCTATCAGGTCCGGGGCAAGATGCTCGGTTTACCACCACGCATTGGAGTGTCGTGTTCGCTGCCGGAGGCGGGGACTCACCTGCCGCCCGACAAGCCCTCGAACACCTCTGCCAAACGTACTGGTACCCTGTTTACGCTCATGTGCGGCGTCGGGTCAATTCGCCCGAAGACGCCGCAGACCTGACCCAGGAATTCTTCGCGGGGCTCCTCAGGAGAAATGATTTTGCCAAGGTGCGCCGCGAGCGAGGACCTTTTCGGGCCTTTCTCCTGAACGCTCTTAAGCATCATCTGTTTGACCAGTGCGACCACGCCCGGGCTGCAAAGCGAGGCGGTGGCAAAATCATCGTTTCGCTCGACGCTCAATCAGCAGAGCAGCGCTACCAGCTCGAACCGGCGGACACCATGACACCGGACATACTGTACGACCGCCGTTGGGCGCTCACCCTCCTCGAAAAAGCGCGTGTTCGACTGCGCGAGGAGTACGCCGCCCTCGGCAGGACCGCCCTTTATGAACAATTGAACTCCTTGGAACCCGGCGCCGCAGAACGCAGTTCTTACGTGGAGATCGGCCGCCGCCTCGGCAAGAGCGAAAGCGCCATCAAGAGCGAGGCTTTCCACCTTCGGCGGCGTTACGGCCAGATTGTGCGCGCGGAGATTGCCCAAACGGTCTCCTGCGTGGCGGGTATTGACGAGGAAGGCCGTTACCTGCTGGCCGTGATTAACGCCTGACACCCCACGGCCCAATTGCGTCATGCGCGGAGAATCTATGCAACCTTGAGCGGCGTTTTCCTCTAAACAGATTGAGAACGCTCGGTCGAGCGCAGTCATGGCTCAGTTACAAAAATGCCCAGAGTGCGGAGCGGAGTTCAGGCCGGACGCCCCTGATGACGCGTGTCCAGCGTGTGCGCTGCGGGGAGCGATCTTGCCGACCGCCGGTGAAGCAACCGGCGCAGATCCGCTTCTGGCCCCGCCTTCGTCCTCTGCGAGGCGGGTTCATTATTTCGGCGATTACGAGTTGTCTGAGGAAATCGGACGAGGTGGGATGGGAGTGGTGTATCGGGCCCGGCAAGTGAGTCTCAACCGCGACGTGGCGTTAAAAATGATCCTGGCCGGCCAACTGGCAAGTGAGACAGAAGTGAAGCGGTTCATCCGTGAGGCCCAAGTGGCAGCCAACCTGCGGCATCCCAATCTCGTCGCCGTTCACGAGGTCAACGTTCACGAGGGCCAGTACTATTATTCCATGGAACTCATCGAGGGCCGCAATCTCGCCCAGATGGTCCGCCAACAACCGCTGCCCGCTAAGCTGGCTGCTCACTACGTGCGTATCGTCGCCGACGCGATTCAGTTTGCCCACCAGCACGATACCCTCCACCGGGACCTCAAACCCACCAACATTCTAATCGACGTCTTCGATCAGCCACGGATAACCGACTTCGGCCTCGCGCGCCGCGCGCATTTTGATCCGCATCTGTCGACCAGCGGGCAAATCGTCGGGACCCCCGCCTTCATGTCGCCCGAACAAGCGGAGGCCAAGACGGAGGCCGTGGGCCCGCTCAGCGATGTATATTCCGCCGGCGGAGTCCTTTATTATCTGTTAACGCAACGGCCGCCGTTTGCGGCGGAATCCCTCCCGGCCCTGCTCGATCTGGTGGTTCATCGCGAACCGGTGTCGCCCCGTGCGCTCAACCCAAGCGTGCCCCGAGACCTGGAAACGACATGCCTCAAGTGCCTCGAGAAAGACGCGGCCCGCCGCTATCGCTCGGCCCAGGAGCTCTCGGATGAACTGGGGCGGTTCAGCAGGGGGGAGCCTATTTTGTCGCGCCCGCCGAGCGTGGCCGAGAGGGCCTGGCGCTGGTGCGCCAGGAACCGGGCACTCTCGGCTTCGCTTGGGACGGCAGCGTTTCTGCTCGTGGCCGGTGCGGTTGTAAGCACGTGGCAGGCCGTTCGTGCAAAGGCCGAGGCCGCCAGGAGCCAGCAAATCTCCCATTTCCTCCAGGACATGCTCAAGGGCGTCGGGCCGTCCGTCGCCTTGGGCCGGGATACGAAGATGCTTAGGGAGATATTGGACCAGACAGCCGAGCGCATCGGCAAGGAATTGAAAGGCCAACCGGTGGTCGAGGCGGAGTTGCGAGCCACGATCGGGGATGTCTATCTCGAACTGGCTGAGTACACGAAAGCCGAGGCGATGCATCGGCAGGCGCTGAAGTTGGCCCGACAGGTTTATGGTCAGGAGCACCCGGAGGTTGCCACCTCGCTGGACAACGTGAGCACGGTGCTCTACCGCCAGGGCAAGCTGGCCGAGGCCGAAACCGTGAGCCGCCAGGCGCTGGCCGCGAACAGAAGACTCTACGGCAGCGAGCACGAGTACGTCACCGCCGCGCTCAACAACCTGGCCTGTGTGCTATGCGCTGAGGACAAGTTGGCGGAGGCAGAAGCCATCGTGCGCGAGGTGGTGGCGGCGGAGAGGAAGCTCCACGGCAGTGATCATCCGGACGTGGCCACTTCGCTCAACAACCTGGCGAAGATCCTCGCCGATGAGGGCAAGATTCCAGAGCTCCTGACATAGCCGTCAAACAAAATGTCCGCTTTTTGTCTCACGGCGCGTCCCGAATTGTGTAGCGCAGGCGCAACTGAGACCCCGGAAAGATCGTGTTTGTCTCGTACCGATAATACTCCCCCTTTACGAGTGTCTCGCTGCGCAGGCGCGCGTATGCCCGCGTAATCCGCGTGTAGAATTCCGACAACACCGGCGCTGGCTCGTAGGCGCCCCAACCCCAGGTCTGGTTGCGCGCCATGGCCGCGTGGTTGTCGCCGTTATACGCCCAGCGCACGGTAAATCGGCTGTCGTCGAAGTCAGCGGGCCCATAGTTCTTGTCCGTGTCCACCAAGCGGTGTACCAAAGCCCGATGCCGGGCCGTCGTCCCGGCTCGGCCGCCCCCAGATGCGGACCTGCACCGACGCCGACCCACAAGCCGACCGCGAGGGTTGACACGCGACACATCGCCGTCAGCCAGGGTGAGGCAAAAAGCCCTGTGGTGGTTCCCTTCGTGGGTCCTGACGTACTTGACCGAGCATTGAACGGGACGGCCAAAACCGTCAATTCATTTGCTTCGCCTCGAAAGGAGGGTGGTGGGCGACAACCCAGAGACATTGCTCCGGCTTAGTGCATTATTGGATCATCAGGGGTGATGGTGGATTCAGCCGGTTGTGCTGAACTCGAATGTCGCGACTAGCGGGCGGCGGCGCCAGCCGGAGGGTTTCGGTCGCGCACCGCTTCAATCAGCGGTTCGAACAACCACTCATAGATCGGGCTGTTAAACCCGGCCGACGATGAGATTTCGGCCAATGCCTGACCGTTGCGGACAGCCATGAGCTTCAAGCTGGGAACCACCAGCACGACCTGATGGCCGGCGCCAGAGCCCCAGAACGCATCTTTCGGCAACCGGGCGCAACGCCCAGTGTTGTTGCTCCACCAGCCAATCCCGCAAGTACTGTGAGTGCCGGCGTCTGAGGTCACCAGCCTCACCGCCTCCGGGCTCAACAGTGGTTTGCCTTCCCAATTGCCCTGGCGAAGCATGAGCCGGCCGACGCGCGCCACCGCGCGCGCAGTGTAGTTGGCTCCGCCCCACGCGGCGACCAGCGGCAGGCCATCCACGATGAAAGTCTGGCTGTAGCCAATGGCCCACTCCGCATCCGGCACCCCGATGGGGCGCATCACGCGCTCGCGCAACAGGGTGCGGATGTCTTTCTGCGGAGCGTCCTTCAAGGCGGCGGTCAGCGCATAGACAAGCATGCCGATGCCGGGATTGCTGTATTCATATCTCTCGCCTGGCTCGAACAGCACGGGGGCGATATCGCGGGAAACGGTGAACGGGTCCCTCGGAGGATTCAGGCGCTTCCAAAATTCTCCCTGCCAGCCTGAGAGCTTCTCGTGTGGGAGGTTCTGGTCTTCGGCGTCCGCCAAGCCAGAAGTGTGCGAGCCGAGCTGTCGGAAGGTGATGCGCGACTTGCGTGGATCGCCTTGCCAATGCGGGATGAAGTTTGCCGCCTGGTCATCCAAGGCGGCCCGTCCGTCGGTGATGGCTATTGCCATGGCAACGCCCCCGACAATTGCTTTGGCCATGGAGGCGGTGCCGTGCGTATTGGTGGCGCCGGCGCCGGGTGCATACCACTCACAGACGATCTGGTCGTTGCGAATGACCAGCAGCCCCGAGGTGCTCCGTGCCGCCAGGGCCTCCTTCATGGCCTTGAGCTTCTGGCTGGACATGCTCTGATCTTCCGGCGACGAGGTTGTCCAATCCCACGTTGGCGCGTTGGTTTGGGCCAGCGCGGCGCTTGCCGCGAGAACCCACATCGCGACGCAGGCCGGGAAAACGGAGGGATGGAAGGCGCTTGGCCTGGCCCGACCGTCAGCGCGGGGTATTGTCATAATCAATACACACCCTTTAAGAAGCGGTTTCGTTGGCTGCGGCGTGTTCATGCTCGGAAGACTACCCGCAGGGCGCACCTGTGTCTTGGACTTTTCGGCCGATTTTTGGACTTTCATGATGTCTCCTGGCAACGCTCCTGCGGCTTAAAAGTCAAAAGGAGCGGGACGAATGTCCACGACAAGCGGCCGCGCAGCAGGCACAGTTCATCCCTGACGATGAACGGAGAGTTGGCGATGGTGGCGGCAAAGCGGATGTGGTTTCGCTGCTTGGCCCTCGTGGCCTCAACTGGCAGCATGGTCCTTGCGCAATCCGCGCAAGTCTCGGTGCCGTATCCGCCCAGTCAGGTGATCCGCCAGATCGACTGGGCGCCAAAGGAAACCATCATCCGCAAGGCCCATGACAGCGACAACTGGCCCATGACCTGGGCCGACGATGACGCGCTTTATACCGCGTACGGCGACGGCAGCGGCTTCGAGCCGTTTGTCCCGGAGAAACTCAGCCTTGGGTTCGCGAAGGTCACCGGCACGCCTTCCGCCTTTTCCGGCGAAAACCTCCGCGCTCCCTCGCTGGAGCAGCGGGGCGGGGGCCGGAGGGGCCGCAAGGCCAGCGGCCTGCTGTGCGTTGACTCCGTGCTGTATCTCTGGGCGCGCAACGCCACCAGTTCCCAACTGGCCTGGTCTGAGGACCATGGCGCGACCTGGAGTTGGGCCGATTGGAAATTCACCAACAGCTTCGGGTGTCCCACCTTTCTCAATTTCGGGCGCAACTATGCCGGGGCCCGCGACCAATTCGTATACGTCTACTCGCCCGACGCGGACTCGGCTTACGAGGTCGTCGACCGCTTGGTCCTTGCCCGGGTGCCCAAAACAAACATTCGCGACCGCGCCGCTTATGAGTTTTTCACCGGCCTGCAAGCCGGCCAACCGGCCTGGAGCCCGGACCTTTGGAGCCGAGGCGCCGTCTTCTCGGCTGCCGGCCTGTGCTATCGCGTCGGTATTTCCCACTCTCCTGGGTTGAAACGATTCTTGCTGGTGCAACCGATCCCCACCGCGGCTTCGCGCGACGGAGCCGGAAAAATAGACACTCGGATCGCCGGCGGTTTGGCTGTTTACGACGCCCCCACTCCCTGGGGCCCTTGGACGACTGCCTTCTTCACCGAGCGATGGGACGCCGGGCCCGGCGACTCCGCCAGTTTTCCCACCAAATGGATGAGCACAGACGGAAAAACGCTCTACCTGGTCTTCTCCTGGGATGACAATTTCTGTGTGCGGAGGGCTCAGCTAAAACTTCCCGACTGAAACCGTCCGCCAACGAGCCGGGCTGTGAGTTTGGGTGAAAGGCTCCAAGGTGTCCACGCCAACAGCGGCGATCTCCAATTCGGGTCCAGTGTCCACTGGCGGGAGCGTTGCGGAGAATGGACGCTTCATCGGCTGGCTGCGCACGCGCGACGCCGATTTCCATGCAAACAGTAGCGCTGTGGAACTAACGATGCGGTTGGTCGGCAGCCCGAGCCGGTTCGCATCCGACGCGCCTTGGGTACGCGGCGCCAGTCCGCTCGGCGATGGACCGGGCACTTGGAGGGGACCACGGGGTCTTGGCCATAGAAGGGCACCGAATGAAAATCGAGGTTAAAAGATTCTCCGGGCAGCAAATTCTCACTGTGGAATTGCCGGTGCCAAACGGCCAGGAGCCGAAGTAGGTTGATTCGGCAAGTGCCAGAGAGCCTTACGCCGCCTTTGCAAGGTCGAGAAAGACGATGCTTGAGGGATTACCGACTGGGGTGTAATGGCCCGTGAAGGCCGGTCGGCCGGTATCACGATCCACGCGGAACGCCGCAATGTGGTCGCCCCGCTGGTTGCAGCAATAAAGCAGCCGACCCGTGGGATCGCAATTAAAGCTCCGCGCGATCCACCTGATACAGGTGGATGCCACGGCCATTCCCCGGGGACAAATCCACCTGAGTCGGCAGCACATCGCGGAGCGGAGAGCTGAAAGTGCCCACGTAGGCCATGAGCGGGGCGTCCCCCCCAGCCGAGTTTCCTTTGGTCACTGCCGTCCAAAGCGGGGCACTCCCAGCGAGGAGGGCGGAGGCTTTCAAAAACGAGCGACGGGAGACTTCCCGCGAAATTGGATGGAATGGGGGATGCATACCGGGCAAATAGTGGGGGTTCATTTCGTCGCGCCCGTGGACTCCAGGCAGGCATCAACAAACTCCAGGAGCACCTTCGTCGGCGGATCACCCGCGGCTCCGAGGTTGTCATTGAGTTTGTTGTGATTTGTTTCCTTCGCTCCAAAGACGGTCGTCTTCACTCCCGCAGCCTTCAGCACGGTGCCCAGACGAAACGCTTGGGCACTGGTGTCCGGATGATCGGCAACGTGCAGAATCAAGAAAGGCGGAATGCTCTTGCCCTCCGCCACGTGCGTCACCGCGGAGTATTCGCGATGCTTTTCCGCCGTGTTGCCGAACTTTTCGCGATGCCCGAACCGCGGCTGCGGTTGGCCATGCACCCGGCAACGCGTCTCCGCCGTCTCGAT
>Ga0187853_10002212_pt1 | contig 16539 bp, 14 predicted proteins | sample June2016WEW_6_10_2_FD_132417 | JGI IMG/M metagenome (GOLD analysis project Ga0187853, IMG submission 132417) | Peatland microbial communities from SPRUCE experiment site at the Marcell Experimental Forest, Minnesota, USA - June2016WEW_6_100 | ecosystem: Environmental > Terrestrial > Soil >... | reverse complement strand
TCCTTTAAAATGCCGACGATCTGTGTCTCGCTGAACTTCGATTGCTTCATGTGGTTGCTCCTGGGTCTAATTTTGCCAGAAGTTTCCACTTTCCGCTGGTACTATTTTAGGGGAGGATTACCCTACAATTAAAGAGGTTGCTGATTCAAAAGTAGATTTGGTATTTTGTTTTGAGGTATTCCAGCATATACCAAATAAGGATATTATTTTTGGATACATAGAGGAAGCCAGCAGGGTATTAAAAATAGAAGGAGTTCTATTTTTTCAACTCAGAACTTCAAAGCCTAAAGTGGATTATAGAATTATCCAATTTGGTTTTATACCTGCCATTGAGTATACTTTAAGAAGATTGAAAAAACGGTTATTTTCAAAATGGCTTTCTAAATCAAAGAGAAGGGTAATACCAGATTTTGAAATAAAAGAAGGTTGGAAATTTTCTTCATGGTCTGGATGTAGTGTTGATCCCTATGAAGTATTAAGTCTAGCAAGATGTCTTGGTTTGAAGACGAAAAATATCTCTGGATTAGGGTCTCAATATTCATTTTTTACTTTTATTAAAACCAAATAATTATAAATCAATGCTAAAGCAAAAAGTATTCATCTTAAACCATAACTGATGAAAAAGGAGAAAAATTCAATGAAAATTATAACCACGAAACCATACTTTTCTGATGCAGACATAGAATTTGTTTTGGGAAAATTTAAGGAAATATTGGAGGGCAAAGCATTTTTATCCCAGGATAAGTATTGCAAGGAATTTGAGCATCTTTTTTCAGAATATGTAAAATCAACGCATTCGATAACTGTAACTAATGGAACCTGTAGTTTGGAAATAATCCTACGCGCGTTGAATATCCAAGGGGATGTGATAGTTCCCACAAATACCTTTGCAGCTACAGCCTTTGCTGTTATGGCAGCAAGATGCAATCCAGTCTTTGCGGATTGTGAGAAAGATTTAAACCTAAGTATTGTGGATTTGAAAAAGAGGATAACAAAAAATACAAAAGCAGTGATTTTTGTTCATGTAGGGGGATTAATATCACCCAGAATTGTAGATCTAGTTCAGTTTTGCAAAGATAATAATTTGTATTTGATAGAGGATGCCGCGCATGCCCATGGATCAACCTATAATGGTAAATATGCAGGTACATTCGGAATTGCTGGTAGTTATTCTTTCTTTTCAACGAAAGTCATTACCACTGGAGAAGGAGGAATGATTGTCACGGATAATTCACTTGTTAATGATCAAGCAAGATTGATGAGAGACCAAGCTAAAGTCCAATTAGGTGGGTATCAGAACTATCATGAACAATTTGGGTATAACTGGAGAATGGCCGAAGTGACGGCATTATTAGGTATTAGACAGTTAAAGCGTCTAGATGATTTTATCAATAGAAGAAATGAATTGGCAGTAATCTTCAACGAGCAACTTGGTTCGGTAAAAAACATAACAATAAGAGAAACTCCAAAAGGTGTCAGAGAAAATTTTTATAAATATATTATTTATTTGGAGGAACACGACAGAAATAATATCAAAGATATGATGAAACAGGAATATGATGTCAGTCTTGGTGGTTTCTGTTATGAAATTCCGCTTCATAAACAGCCATTTTTTCAATCACAATCAGGGGTCAATTTACCGGTTGCAGAGGATCTTTGTTCAAGGCATATATGTATGCCCATGTATTATGAGATGTCGGATGAAGAAGCAGTATATGCCGCAAAATCATTAAAAGAATGTTTACAGAAACGCACGCATTCTTGAATACGGATTATGAAAAGTTAAAAGCATTTAAGTTTGATAAAAATTGAGCAAAGGAGATTCAAGATGAAAATAACAGTCACCGGTGGATTCGGTTTTATAGGTTCTCACTTAGTCCCTGAATTAAAGAAAAAGAAGTACGATGTGACGATTCTAGATACTCGAATTCCAGCTTATGCAGAGACTGATGCAGCGATAGCTGATTTAACCAATTTCCAGGAATTGATGAATATTACAACATTACGTTTGCAGGATTCAGACATAATAATTCATCTTGGGGGGTATGTTGATAGTCATACAGAAAATCATCCCTTCCAGGGATTTAGTACAAATGTAATGGGTACTCTTAATATTCTTGAAACAATGAGAATGATTGGTATAAAAAAAATAGTTTTTGCAAGCACCTATTTAATTTATGAAGGGTATACTGGCGAAGTGGATGAACATACCAAGCCGGACATTGATGCGATTACACTATATTCAAAAAGCAAACTTGCTTCGGAGTGGTTGATCAAAAAATATGCTGAAAAGTACGGTATTGAATATGTAATGCTTCGGTTTGGATCCATATATGGAGAAGAAGATCGTTGCTCCAATCTCCTTAACGATTTTATGGATAGTGCTGTAAATGGAGTATCTATTGATGTATGGGGAGACGGGACGGCCAAGAAACCATTAACGGATGTCAGTGATATTGCTACAGGAATTGTAGCCTGTCTGAATGAAACCAATGAAATATTTAATGTAGCTTCCAATGAGCATCCATCGGTAAATGATCTAGTCGAAATATTAAAGGAATTAAATCCTGAATTTATTGTTAATTATGATAAGACAAAGTCCGCACGAGCATATCCTATAGTTGTTACTGAGAAAATCAGGGAGAGAACCGGTTGGACACAAAAGACAAAATTCAGGGATAACGTGGCGAGAATTTATGAATCAATGAAAAATAAATAAGGTTATGGTGATAGGGTTTGACTGACATATGCGGTGGTGAAGGGGTTCATTTGATAGGTAGAATACCCAATAAATAACGATTTTCCATGGTTGTCGTTCAGCTTTTGAAAAATGAAGACCTAAGAGAAGAGTATAGTAGAAATATATTTAGTTAATCTGAAGAACAATTCAATGAGAAGAAAATCAAAAGGTGTGGGAGACAGGAATAGCCAGGTTATTATGAGATATAACGCCAAATACTATTATCAGGATAAAGATGTTGCAGGTAGATACTATGAAAAAAGGTTTAATACTCTTCCGGGAAGGTTCAATCATTTTCTGGAAAAATCATTTTTGATAAATGGTATTCGGAAATTGGAGATCGAATCTGCACTTGATGTTGCTTGTGGTACAGGCAGAATGACAAGAGAATTACTTTCCCTACGTATTTCCAATATTTGCGGGGCTGATATTTCCCAGGAAATGCTGGATTTAGCTAAAATATATTGTGGCGATGAAAATAAGAGACTAGTTTTTAAAGTAGAGGATGCAACAGATTTATCATTTCAAGATAATTCTTATGATCTAATCATATCTTTTAGATTCCTGGATCATCTTCCGGAAATTGAAAAGAAAAAAGCATTATCAGAGATGATCCGCTGTTCCAAGAAATTTATTGTGTTTTCAATGGCGAATAAAAACAGGTGGACGATATTAACTCAGAAAATCAGAAAGTTAATGAATAGAAATTATTATGAGGGCTATTTAATAAATGAATTAGATATATTGGCATTTTTAGAAACACAGAAAGTTAAAGTTGTTCGCAGTAGGTTGAAATTCCCACTTTTATCAATGGAGATAATGTATTTTTGTGAAAAAAAATAAGGCCATAGAACATCCTATTGTAACCATAGGCATTCCTGTAATACCCCAAAGGGAACACTATACCCAATTATGTTTGGATAGTATTTGTAATCAAGTATTCGATAGGAGTTTCGAAATTCTGTTAGCTCAACATACTGGCTATCATTATGAGGTACCGTTTTCAATTCCGGACAATGTAATCATCAATCAAGTGGAATCTGGGGAATCGCTCTCATCGAAGAGAAATGATATTCTAAAGCATGCAAAGGGAAAGTATATCCTCTTCGTTGATGATGATATTATCGCGGATAAAAATTGGTTAGCCAATATGATAACATCGGCCGAAAAAAATAATTCCGATATATTCTGGGGAACTGCAAAACCGATTTATGAAGAACAATTACCGGAAAATATAATCCCTTTTGAAATGTATATTGGAGGATTCCATTATGATAGTAATGGAAAGCTTCGCCGAAAAGGGATCATTGGGTGCAACTTTGGAATCAGAAAGGATCTTGAGCACGCTAGAGGGCATTTTGTTGAATTCTTGGGTAGGGGTAGTGAAATAAGAGGTGGAGAAGAGAATCTGTTTCTAAAAGAGTATGTCGGCGATAATATTAGCTTTGTGGAAAATGCGGTTGTACACCATCATATTCAAAGCTACAAGATCAACTTTAAATATATTCTATATAATCAGTTTAATAATACTATTTCTCAGGTATTTATCAATAATGTTCTTAAAATAAGCAATAGAAAATTTGGTGCAGATCTTATTAAGGAATTTATTAAGTCATTTATTCCGCGGAAAAACCACCTTATGAATTTCATATTGTCGTTTTTCATGTTAATGGGTTATTGCAAGGGGATCATTAAGCATAGCTTATATTCAAATGGGTTTTCAAAATGAGAATTCTATGGGCCCATAGCCACTTCGATTTAGGAGGCGGACCAAAGACTGTTTTATCCTGGGCATTAGGCCTAAGAGAAATGGATCATGAAATATCTTTTATTGGTCAAGGTGGCAGGCTGCTGGATACTGTAAAAGCAAATCATTTTACCTTCATTTCCCTAGGCAAGGACAGATTTCGGCCGTCTTTGATTTATGCTTTTCAAATTTATAAATATGGCAAGACAATCAACCCTGATGTTCTCATAGGTGTTGGTATACCCACGGGTATGGAAGCATCTTTGGCTGCCTACTTGCTAAAGAAACCGATATTATTCATTATGAATGTTTCACCACGCAATATGTTTTGGACAGGCAACTCGAAATGGCAATTTCCTCAAATATCCGATATGGTGGTTGTAAATGCGGAATTCAAAGAGCTGTGTATACAAAAGTATGGATGGGACGAAGACAAAATACATTATATTCCTCAGCGTTTACTTCCCCAGGACCATCAAAGAAACATAGTAAGAAATAGCCTGCACCGCATTGCCATTGTGAGACGGCTGGATATTATCAAGAGCCAACCTGTTATATATTTATTGGATCGACTGCAGAATTTCCTTCAAGCCCATGAAAACATTTCCGTTGATATTATTGGTGATGGAAGTAATTATGATTCTGTAGTTACCAAATCATGTGAGGTGAACAAACAAATTAATAGGAGTGCAATTAACTGCATTGGATATATTGATGATATTGAAAATAAATTAGGTCAATACGATTTGGTTATTGGGACGGAGAAAGTTGTTTTCGAAGCGCTAAGTGCCAGGAAAGCAACTGCAATAATAAGAAATGACGGGACTCTTATTCCTGTGACTGCGAACAACATTTGTGTTTTGTCTTATGACAATTTTATAGGAAGTAAGTTGGATTTATCATCGGATATTGACTTTGATCACCTACTCAAATATGTAAAGGGATATAGTCAGGGAGAAGGAGGAAATTTAGGCGATTGGATAGAGAGGAATTATGATTACAAAATTGGAGCAGGAAAGATCTCGATGCTTCTAGAGGAAATTTCTGTTCCCAAGTTTTTCCTTCAAAAATATGTATTTCAATTGATAAGAATGTATATAAGTATTTTCAGCAAAATTCTTAAGAATAATTTATTTCAAGAAAGAAGAAAATGATTATTGTTTATTTAATCGGAAGATTTCCTCCAGTATATGGTGGACAAACTTCTGTAGAAATAGATATCAACCGGGAATTGGCAAAGCGTGGACATACAATCTATTTTATTACGCCAAAATATGACAAGACACATGCTGAATATGAAAATTATGAAGGAATAAATGTGATAAGAGTGAATCCTCCGCTCAAGAGCTCTCTTTCCGAATTAAATTATGTTCTTAATGCTTTTATAAAAATTCGAATACTGAAAATTACTCCGGATATTATCATTGATTTGATACCTTTTGGAAATTCCATGGTAATTACCCGTTATTTTTCAAAGCTGTGGAACGTCCCTATAGTTTGCAAACCTTCTCAGGCAGGCGCAAATGAGCCATTGGCAGCAGGAAAAGGGAAATTCGGTTTCATTTTAAAAAAATTGTTTGGCACCTATTCTAAATTCATTGCTATTTCACCGATTTTATTAGAAAACTTCAGACGAGCTGGAATCCCCGATAATAAAATTGAATTCATATCCAATTGTGTGGATACAGATCTTTTCGCCCCTGTTGCCAAGAGTGTAAAATATAAATTACGGCAGAAATTATTTTCCACATTAAAAGGGAAGATCGTTATAGTTGTTGGGAATGTGTCCAAAAGAAAACGTTCTCATCTCGCGATTGAAGCTTGGAAAATATTTAAAACAAACTTTTTAGAGCCAGCAACACTTGTTTTTGTAGGACCAGTAAAATCTACCGGGCATCCATTTGATGAAAAGTATGTTGATGAACTAAAGAGTAAGATTCAGCAATATGGTTTAGCAGATTCCGTGATATTTACTGATTTTCAAAAGAATGTACATGAATATTTTCAAACCTCAGATATTTCATTATTCGTTTCAGAGCGCGAGGGCTTGGGCATGGTCGTTTTGGAATCGATGTCCACTGAAATTCCCATCGTGACTGTCGCCATTGACAAGATAACTGACTATATACTAACTAATGGTAAAGAAGGGTTTATTACAACAGATGATCCCCATGAAATTTCAGAAAGAATGATAACTTTACTTTCAAATTCAGAAATCGGAAAAGTAATGGGCAAAAATGGCCGAAGAACGGTCCTTGTTCGATTTAGTGTGAATGAAGTTGCAGATCTAATCGAAAATCTATATAGAAATGTAATCTCATAAAGCGAGTTTAGCCGGGTCAACAGGGATATACAAATTTTAAAATTATGTTGAGGTGACCATAGGTGAAGACAATTGTTAGATATACATGTTGGATTTTATACCATTATTTTGCCAGCCATCTTCCTGTGTCAAATTTACCGTTTGGAAGAATATCCAAAAAGATCAGATATTTTCTTGTAAAAAGAATATTTAAGAAATGCGGCAAAAATGTCAATGTCGAGCAAAACGCGTATTTTCAAAATGGTTTCAAAATTGAAATTGGTGATAATTCGGGAATTGGTGTTAACGCACACATCCCGAATGAAATGATTATTGGCAATAATGTACTTATGGGCCCGGACGTGATAATATATCCAAGTTCCCATCGTTATGAAAAAAGAGGCCAAACTATCAGGGAACAGGGCTATGAAGATACAAAACCAGTTGTTATTGAAGATGATGTTTGGATCGGAGCGAGAGCTATTCTTTTAGGTGGAATCCGCATTAAGAAAGGGGCCGTTATAGGAGCAGGTTCAGTGGTAACTAAAGATATTGAACCATATACAGTTGTCGCCGGGGTGCCTGCCAAAGAAATCAAACAAAGAATTTAATGAAAGCCGGATTGATGGACATTTCAAATTATATAATTAAAAATTCAGCAACCCTTTTTGACCCATCCATCGGTCTACCTATAAAAATCAATGTTATCCAAAAACGATTCACCTCTGAGGTTTATTTTTGCAAGGTTCAATTTAAAAATGGAGTGATAAAAAATATCATCATAAAACACTATGATGATAAACACCCGAGTCGATTAAGGTGTCTGCGAAATGAATATGATTTCTCAATAAATCATTTTCAATCCTTTAATTCAGAAGATATTAGCATCCCCAGATATATTCATTTTGATGCAGAAGATGAACTGGTTGTTCTTTATTACATTGATGATAGTGGTACTCTGGAAAAAACTCTTCTAAAGACTCATACGATTTTCCATTCAAGAACATTGAGTAAAATATTCAATAATTCCGGGAGGTGGCTAGCTTGTTTTCATGCCGTAAATGCAAGATCAACGAAGTGTGATTTAGATCCTGCCAGTCTGTCTTCTGAAATTAAAGAAAAATGGATGCAAGAATTTGACAATAAGAATAAAATACAAAAGGTTCTAAGATTCTTGGTAGATAATGCCGTAAGGGAGAATAGATCCTGCGGTTTGTCCTTGTTACACAAAGAGTATGCTCCGGGGAACATTCTACACGTTAATAATAAAGTATATGGAATTGATTTTGGATTACTCGAAGAGGGTTATATTCTAGATGATATTGCTTATTTTGTAATTTCAGTTTTGGTCCTAAATAAATTTCCTGATCATCTTTTCTATAAAAGAATACAATATGAGTCAGCTGAGATCAAGGATTTTTATGCAGGCTATCTTTCCTATTCGAAAATAGACGGAGATGTTTTTAATTCAAATTTGTTCCACTATTTTCTGTATAAGAATTTGATCATAAGAATTTCAGCTCAACTGAGAAAGGCGGATCAATATCCCAAATATGCCAGTTTCTTTATAAAACCTTTCATCTACAATGTTTTTCATCGCACAGAGAAAAAAATATTATCGAACCTGGCAGTACCTGTAGAGAAATGAAAATTCTACAATTAACCCATAATTACCCTTCAGAAATAGATAGAACTGAGGGAATATTTCTTCACCGGATCAATCGGTTGTTAGCCGATAAAATTGATATAACCGTTGTAGTCTTAAGACCCAAGTTCGGAATTCCAACTGGTGGAAGAAATTACACCCTCGATGGGGTTAATATTCTGGAATTTAACTATTTTCGACCGAGAGGAAGAATATTAAACTCCCTTGATGGTCTGTTTATGTTATCTGCAATACGATATCTAAATAAACGAATCGAAAATTATGACCTTATTCACTCTCATTGGCAGTCAGCCGCAGGTGTGATAGGAACATATCTATCCAAAAAACATAATAAACCCCACATCGTTTCCGTGAGAGGGGCGAGGATATTTGACAAGAGCAGAAACTCCATTTATGGATTAATATCTTCCTTCGTTTTTGGGAAAGCAAATTTGATTCATACCCATGGTAGAAGTATACAGGCTGAACTTAGTAGAAAATACCTTATTCCCGCAGAGAAAATAACCTGGATACCCAATATTATTTTTAACAAAACGCAGTTAGATTCACTATTACAAATCAGTTTGCAAAAAAAGATTAAGACAACAGGTTACATCTTTTTATTTATCGGCCTGGATGGGAAAAACAAAGGGCTATTAGATGCCGTGCAATCTTTTATTGGAGCAAGCACTAAAAATCATCAACTAATAATAGTGACAGATACATCAAGTGATTATTACAACCGCCAAGTAAAACCAATTATTTCCATCAGAAAAAATATCACCATTATGAATAAAATGCCGCCGGAAAACGTATATATATTGTTCTCAGAATCGGACGTTTTTCTCTTTCCATCATACTCAGAAGGGACCCCGAATGTTGTAGCCGAAGCTATGGCAGCTGGATGCTATATTATTAGTTATAAAATTCCAGGATTGGACGACTTACTGATCCATAATCGAAACGGTAGATTGGTAGAAAAAAAGGATAAACTGTCCCTAACAAACGAAATAGATATGTTTGTTTCCGGAAAAATGAATCATGATTGTGAGAAGTATAGAGAATATAATCATCGTTTCATGGTTGAAAATTATGATTCTGACAAAATAAGCGGGGATTATATAAATATGTATAAAGGCTGTATCCGGGAGTAAAATGTTTATTCGATTATTAGATTATTGGTGGGTGCTATTACTATTTCCTTTATTCGTCGTTCTAGTTGTTAGACTTAATGATAAGCTTTATTATGGCATCTATACCGCAGTGGCTTTGCTGCCGCTAGAAGATCTCACGACTCTATTTACCAATTTTACGATCATTAAGTTAATCATTATTGTCACATTTGCCATTTGGGCTGTTCAGATCGCGATAAAGAACAGGAAGCCCCATATTGCCAAATACATTTTATTAATTATTGTTCTCGATATTTTTGCTGGATTTTCTCTCGTTTGGAGTATAAATATTTCATCAGCATTAACAAGCCTATTTACCTTCACGCAATTAATTATATGGTTGATCATGATTGTGGATTTATTGGACACCGAAAAAAAATTACAGACCGCGGCAATAATATATATAATGAGTTCAATTATCGTATCAATTGTAGCCATATATTTGACCCGTTCTGGAGTTCTTTATGAAAATCGAGCAGCTATCTTCCAAGGACAGGATCCAAACGGTTTTTCGAGAAGTATTGGGATAGCATTCTTGATGGTATTCTATTCCATAAATTCACGATATTTCATTCGCAATAACCTGATCAACATAATCGGGACATTTATAATTGGTTTGGCGATGCTATTGGCACAATCTCGTGGGACATATATTGCTTTGTTGTTAGCACTGGTTCCTTTACTCTTTGGACCTAAAATCAAACACAAGCTTAGAACGATTATGATTCTAGCTGTATTATTTATCATTCTTTATACTTTTTTCCAAAATATTCTAGTTGCAGATATCATACCTAGAATTCTTAACTATGAAACTTTAGGCGGCAGGACTGATATTTGGTCCGTCGCAATTCAAATGATCAAGGATCATTTATTGGTAGGAGTCGGGTTTGGGAATTTCTCAGACATGTTTGGGTCTTATTCCATCGTTTTGCGTGGGTGGTATGCTAATACAGGTTCTCATAATGTTTACGTTGAAATCTTAGCTGACCTCGGAATAATTGGTTCATCCATTTTTATTCTTTTTCAATTATATATTTTAGGGAAAATCATATATTCTTCAGGGGATTCAACGATAAAATATTTTCTCTTTGCGTTGTTTACATACCTGATTGTAGGTGGAATGACCACCGATTTACTTCTTGACAAAGCTTATTGGTTTGGCTTTGGATTGATTATCGCATTTGTTCTGGTGAGAAATCGATCGACACAAAAATTGAGTCTTTCATATACTAAAATTGAAGTAAGAACTTCGTAATAGACCATATCATTAGCTGTTCCAGATCATTTTGGAGATTTAGAATTGATAACAAAATTTAGAAGGAAAGTTCTCAATGATTTTTATCGTCCAGATGTAAAAAAGCAAGTTGCTGAACTCCAGAATATCCAATGGGATAGTATGGAGAATCATATTAACCGACAGATGAAAAACCTGGGAGAAATATTAGAGTATTCAAAGTCAATTCCCTATTATTCGACCTTTCTTACAGGAATAGGTGTTTATTCTGATCCTTTAGCCGCTCTAAAAAAGATCCCGATTCTTGATAAAAAGACTATTATTGATAATGGCGATCTCTTTATTCACTCTGGTATAAAGGCAAAGGGCAGAGGAACAACAAGTGGCTCTACCGGGATAGGGTTATCTTTTTTTTATGATGATAACATGTTGAACAATACTGAAACCCTCACAAGGTTTTTCAGAAGTTGGTATGGTATAGAAATTGGAGATAGAACACTGAAGATCTGGGGTCGTCCACTAAGGGGGTATAGAAGTAAGTTGCGATCATATTTCTCTGATTTTCTAAGAGGTGTTAAAACACTCGATCCTTGGAATTTAAGCACAGATAGTTTGCGGAATAGCTGGAACCAAATCATAAAATTCAAGCCAGATTTTATTTATGGCTATGCAACATCAATTGCTACTCTTGCAAAGTGGGCAGACTTGTCGGGATTAATGTATTCTGCAAGAAAATTAGGGGTAAAAGTAATAATTAGCACAGCTGAGACTTTATTGGCAAGTGATAAACAAAAAATAAAAGATGTATTTAATTGCCCAGTCGTTGAAGAATATGGGGCTGCTGAGGTTTCAATTATCGCGCACGAGTGTATAAAAGGTAATCTTCATATTGCCAGTGAAAGTGTGTTCCTAGAATGTGTGGATGATAAAGGCAATGACGTGTTCCCTGGCCAGGCCGGCCATATACTTGTTACATCATTCATAAATCGGGTACAGCCACTCATCCGGTATCGAATCGGTGATTATGGTATTTTATTATCTACCAAATGCTCTTGTGGTCGTGGGATGCCATTGATGAAATTAACCGGAGCAAAAATTATAGAGATGATAAAGACTGAGAATGGCAGAATATTCTCTGCAGAGATTATCGATTATATTAACCTGGCACTTATGAAAAACTCAAAAATCGGTATAAAGCAATTTCGAGTCACACAGAAGGATCTTCGTACTTTTATGGTTGAAGTTGTGCCTGACAAACAATTTAATGAAAAAAGTAAGATTCTTTTTAGTAAGCTTTTTCGAGAACAGATAGGGGAGAATGCTTTATTGGTTAATTTTGATGTAAAAGAAAAAATAGACCCTTTGCCTAGTGGCAAACTATTATATTTTCAATCCGAAATCACTTAGATGGCCTTATTTCACGATCCTTCTTAATAAAATGCATTACCCCATATGGAAATACTATTTATAACATCAATCCACCCACCATTTGATCCTCGTATTTATCATAAGATGTTTTGTTCATTAACAAACCAAGGGTTTGATGTAAAAATCTTATTACCCAATCAAGTGAAACTGTCAAATGAGAACAAGGATTTCATTTCATTTAATGGATTTCAAGGAAGATTTTCGAGATTATTTAATGATTTTATTTTGTTCAAGCTATGTATTTCAATAAAGCCTAAGCTGGTAATATTTTTTGATCCAGATTTGTTGCTATTTATGGGAATATATAAACTACTTTTTAATACAAAAATTATATATGATAATCATGAAGATTATCCTAGCTACATCATGGTGAAAGAATCCATCCCTCTTTGGATAAGGAGAATTATCAAACTTGCATATATTGTAAATTTTTATGTGGCAAAGCATATGCTCGATTACATTATTTACGCGGACCAATTTACATCAGGTATTAATCTCAGAAAATCGAATGAAATAATTATTTATAATTATCCTATAGTTACGAATATTTCTACTGTAGAGAAGAAATATGATCTGATATATCCCGGTTCTTTAGATCTTAGTGTTTGCCAAAGGTTGTTAAGCATTGCCGAAGAATTGGAAAGAACCAGCGCGGAAAAAATCAAGTTTCTAATAATCGGGCGGGACGTTTCTGATACTAATCGTATATTCATTAATTCATTCATAAAAAAATTACAGAATGTGGAGATCATCTTTTTCGAAGATTTATCATTTACTTCTGTTCAAAAATATATCTCTGAATCCAAGATTGGATTAATTCCATTACCCGATATAGAAAAATTTAGAAGAAATATCCCAACCAAGTTGTTTGAATATATGCTTCACTCAATCCCAATTCTGGCATCGGACCTTCCCCCAATTTCATATTTCCTGGGGAGCACGGATGGAAATATTTCCATAAAAGAAGAGAAGTATTATTGTTCCTATGCAAAAAAAATTTTGGAAATACTTGGCAACTATTTCAGTTTCTCAGAAGCATCAAAAGGCAATTTCAATTTGCTAAGGGAAAAATGGAATTGGAATAAGACAGAAGAACCGAAGCTTCTTAAAATGATTCATGATCTTGTTGGGGAAAGTTGATTTCATGGAAAGTGGGATTTCATTTCCCTTTGTCTCACTTATTATTCCCATATGCAACGAAGCTGCACATATTCAGCGTTGTTTGGAAGCGGTACTGGCTCAAGATTACCCGTCCGACCGCATGGAAGTGTTGGTGATGGATGGCATGTCATCCGATGGTACCCGGGAAAGCATTAGGCAAATGATGGCCGGCCCTTTGAAATTCCCGCTAATCCTGATGGATAATCCGGCCCATATCGTTCCGAGAGCATTAAACATTGGTATCACGAAAGCAAAAGGCGATATTATCATCAGGGTGGATGGACATTGTGAGATAGCTCCGGATTTTGTCAGTTGCTGCGTGAAACACTTGCAAACAGGTGAGATGGATGGTGTGGGCGGGTCGGTGGAAACAGTTGGAGAAACCTGGCTTTCTCGAAGCATTGCAATTGCAATGAGTTCCTCCTTTGGTGTCGGTGGTTCTACATTCCGAACTATCCATGGCCAGGAACAGGTCACCGATAGTATTCCCTTCCCGGCTTATCCAAAAGAAACGATTCACCGCGTTGGGTTGTACGATGAGGAGATGTATTGCAACGAAGATGACGAATACAATTACCGTTTGCGCGAACTCGGGATGAAATTATTGCTGGCGAGTGATATCAAGTCACGCTATTATTGTCGTGGCACATTCAATTCTCTTTGGCGGCAGTATTACCAGTATGGTTTCTGGAAGGTGCGCGTTCTGCAGAAACATCCGCGCCAGATGAGCCTGCGCCAGTTTGTGCCGCCGGCTTTCGTGCTTGCCCTACTCCTCTCCTTACTTCTTGCTTTCTCCGCTCTTCTATTTCCTATCACCTACCAGCTCTCAGCTATCAGTTACCCGCTATCAGCTATCATCCCTTTGCTATATCTTCTTGCCAACCTGCTCGCTTCCCTCTACACCGCCGCAAAGCGCGGCTGGCAGTATCTGCCACTTCTGCCGTTCGTCTTTGCCATCCTGCATCTCAGCTATGGGCTGGGATTCTTGGCAGGTTTATTCAATTTCTGGAATCGGTGGGGCGATAGAACCGGCAAAGTGCCCGTATGGTCAAGGGAGGCCGTTGAGTGAGAATAGTCTCCGTTTACACGCAATACTTGACACTACTTTCTTTTGTTCCTCAAAACCACCGTTTGTTTGCAAAAACAAGCCCAAAATCGCAAAAAACAACCCCTTTTTTTGGCAATCAATTCCGCCGCCTGCCCTTCCGCCTCCCAATTTGGTCGCCTTACGCTTTTCCCCCATGCACGAAACCATCAAAAAACGCCAAATTCTGCGGTTAAACGTCTTTTTCCTCCCTCACTGCTCTTTTTTCTCCATTTTCTGCTCTCTTTTTCCTTTTTTGTTCCTCGTTGAATTCAACCAACGATCGCGCAAACCCCCTAAAATGGCCTGTTTCGCCTCTCTCCCCCAATTCTTCCGGAACGGTTCTTGGAATGATAATCTGCCCCGCAACCCGCCTCTTTCAATCCAAAATCCTCAACCTAAAATCTTCAATCAAAATTCTTCCATCCACCTTTGTGGTTAATGTCCTTGTAGGTCATTATGACAAATTTTTGGAAAGATAAGCCCGTTCTCGTCACTGGCGCCGGTGGCTTCATCGGCAGCCACCTGGTGGAAGCGTTGGCGGCGCAGGGGGCGCAGGTGCGGGCGTTCGTGCGCTACAACTCACGCGGCGACCCCGGACTGCTGCGGCTGATCCCAGGAGAGAAACTTAGCAAAGTGGAGATCATCGCGGGCGACCTGCGGGATGGACAGGCGATCCGGGAGGCGGTAAAAGGCTGCAGCCTGGTTTTCCACCTGGGGGCGCTGATATCGATCCCGTACTCGTACCGCCATCCGGCCCAGGTGGCGGAGACCAATTTCATGGGCACCCTGAACGTGCTGCTGGCCTGCCGGGACCTGGGGGTGGAACGGCTGGTCCATACCTCCACCAGCGAGGTGTACGGCACTGCCCGGCAGGTGCCGATCGATGAAGGGCATCCGCTGCGGGGGCAATCGCCCTATTCGGCCAGCAAGATCGGAGCGGATAAACTGGCGGAAAGTTTTTATTGCACCTATAACCTGCCGGTGGTGACGGTGCGCCCGTTCAACACCTTCGGCCCGCGCCAATCCGCCCGGGCGGTCATACCGACCATCATCACCCAGGCGTTGACTCGAAGCACCATCCGGTTGGGCAGCCTGGAGACAACCCGAGATTTCACCTACGTGGATGATACGGTAGCCGGGTTCATTGCGGCTGCTGAATGTGCCGGTGTCGAAGGCGGGGTCTTCAACCTGGGAACCGGGGAGGAGATCCGCATCGGGGACCTGGCCAAAAAAGTGATCCAGAAAGTCGGAAGGGCGGTTACAATCGAAGAGGATCCGCAGCGCCTGCGCCCGGAGAAATCGGAAGTTCTGCGATTGATCTCGGATAACTCGCTGGCGCGCGAGAAACTGGGCTGGCAACCGGAGGTGAGCCTGGAGCAGGGCCTGGACCGGACGATCGAATGGATTTCGAAGAACATCGAGCGTTACCAACCGGATGTGTACCAGTTTTGAGCTAACAATAAGAGAGAATTAAACACAAAGGACACAAAGTTACATAAAGGATTTGCTTTGTGTTTTTTCCCTTCGAGCCCCTTGGTGTCCTTTGTGTAAAAGGTTCTTTTTCTTAATAAATGGAGGTTAATCAAATGAGAGCAGTTGTGCTGGCAGGGGGCAAAGGCACCCGCCTGGAACCCTATACGACCATCCTTCCCAAGCCGCTCATGCCGATCGGCGAGATGCCAATTTTGGAGGTATTACTGCGCCAGATGAAGCGGGCGGGCATAAACCACGTGGTTCTGACGGTTGGGCATCTGGCCTCGCTTTTGCAAGCCTATTTTGGCAATGGTGCGCAATGGGATCTGGATATCACATACAGCCATGAGAAGGAGCCACTGGGCACGGCCGGCCCGATCGCGCTGGTGCAAGGTCTGGATAAGACCTTCCTGGTCACCAACGGGGATGTGCTGACCACTCTTGATATGAAGAAACTGATCGCTTTTCATAAGGAAAAAGGCGGGATTGCCACGATCGCGGCCCACCGCAGGCAGGTCAAGATAGATCTGGGTGTCATCCAATGGGACGG
>Ga0187853_10002198_pt1 | contig 16596 bp, 17 predicted proteins | sample June2016WEW_6_10_2_FD_132417 | JGI IMG/M metagenome (GOLD analysis project Ga0187853, IMG submission 132417) | Peatland microbial communities from SPRUCE experiment site at the Marcell Experimental Forest, Minnesota, USA - June2016WEW_6_100 | ecosystem: Environmental > Terrestrial > Soil >... | reverse complement strand
GGTTGCGTTCGAGGAGGCGCGCGTAACCACCATGCCGCCAGCCATCGAGACCAGGAGCGAGGGGATCAGGGTGACCAGGCCGTCGCCGACGGTGAGCACGGTATAGGTTTTGAGCGCCTCGCGAAAAGGAATGTCGAGTTGGAAGACTCCGATGAGGAAGCCGGCAAGGATGTTGATGGCGGTGATGAGAATGGTGGCGATGGAATCGCGCTGGTTAAAGCGGGCGGCGCCGTCCATGGCACCGTAGAATTCCGCTTCGCGGGCAATCTGTTCGCGGCGGGCGCGCGCCTGATGTTCGTCGATGAGTCCGGCATTGAGGTCGGCGTCGATTGCCATCTGCTTGCCGGGAAGAGCATCGAGGGTAAATCGGGCGGTGACTTCAGCGGTGCGCACGGCGCCATGCGCGACCACGATGTACTGGATGGCGATGAGGGCGATGAAGAGAACGAATCCGACAACGTAGTTGCCGCCGACTACGAATTGTCCAAAGGCTTCGATGACGCGGCCGGCGGCTCCGGCGCCTTCGTTGCCGTGAAGCAGAATACGGCGGCTGGAGGCAAGGTTCAGCGACAGACGGAACAGGGTAAGCAGAAGCAGCAGGCTGGGAAAGACGGAGAATTGCGACGGACGCAGAATCTGCAGCGCGGAAAGCAGAACCAGCACGGAAGCGGCAAAGCTGGTGGCGAGGAGGAGGTCGAGCACCATCGCCGGCAATGGCACCAGCATGACGAAGACCAGGCTGACGGCCGCGATCGGAACGATCCACTCGATGAATTGGTTGCGGGAGAGCGGCCCGGGACTGACAGCGGCGGCGGCGGGCATTAGCGGCGTCCTCTTTCTCCGGCTCCGGCTCCCGCGCTGGCAGCAGCTGCGGCAGCGGCGAGGGCGCGGGTTTCGGCGCGGTAGACGGCGGCCAGGATTTCGGCAATGACGGCATAGAGATTCGCGGGAACGCTTTGTCCGACCTCGACGGTGCGGTAGAGGACGTGAGCGAGCGGCCGATTCTCGACCATGGGAATGTTCTCCCAGCGGGCGATTTCCTTGATCTGGGCGGCGAACAGGTTGCGTCCCTTGGCGACGACGACGGGCGCGGGCATATCCGGGCGGTACTCGAGCGCGATCGCGTATTCGGTGGGGTTGGTGATGACGACGGCGGCGCGTTTGGTGTCATCGAGCTGGCGGCGGCGGCGCATCTGGCGCTGCAGGCGGCGGATGCGGCCCTTGATGACGGGATTGCCTTCCGTCTCCTTGTATTCGTCTTTCATTTCCTGGGGGCTCATTCTCAGTTCGCTCGAAAGGTGCTGGCGCTCGAACAGGTAGTCGAGAACCGACCAGACGAGAAGAACGAGAGCGGACTTCCAGGCAATCTCAAAGATGCGCTCGGCGGCAAAACCGAGCGTGCCGCGGGCGGAGCGGGCGGAGAGCGCCATGAGCAATGCCCAGTCGCGGCGCAGGCAGCCGACGGCGACGTAAGTGACGGCGATGGCGGGGAGCAGCGATTTGATCAGTCCGCGCAGCGCGGTGATGGAGAGAAGTTGTTTCAGCTTGGCAGCGGGGCTGATGCGGGATGCGGTCGGCAAGAGCGATGTGGGGGCGAAGACGAGACCTCCCTGAGCGAGGGCGGAGGCGAGCGCGACCGTCCATCCCAACCCGAGGGCGGCGATGGTCGCGATGAAGAGACCGGAGTGTGTGAGGAATGGAGTCGGCGCGTCCATGCGCAGGTTGCCGGAGATGGCGCCCTCCAGGCAGTCATGAAAGAAGCCGCGCCAGGCCAGGGGAAAACTCGCCATCATGGAAAAGAGAACGAAGACAGCGGCCATGCCGGAGGCCGCGCCGATAAGATCGCGGCTGCGCGCGACCTGCCCTTTTTCGCGGGCCTTCTCGCGCCGGCGCGGGGTTGCCTGTTCGGTCTGGTTGGATTCCGGCATAAGTCAGTTGCTAGTTCTCAGTTCTCAGTTGTCAGTTCTCAGTGCGATCCGAATCAGCGGGCTAGTTTCAAAATCCTTTCCGAGGCATCGAGGGCTCTTCCGAAGCGGGCATCGAAAAAGCGCGGCCAGTAGGCAACCGCGCCACTTAGGAGCGCCAGGCCCAGCAGGTTCTTGATCGAGATCCCGACAAACAGGACGGGCAATTGGGGCGAGGCTTTGCCGATAAAACCGAGCGCGACATCGGCAAACAGGCTGGCGACCATGACGGGCGCGGCGATCTGCAAACCGGCTACAAACATGCCGGCGGAGAATTCGAAAAGCGCGTGTACCGCCGGCCAGGTGAGGGAGAAATGGCCGGGTGGCAGATAGTCGAAGCTGCGTGCCAGTCCGCGCAACAGCCAGTGGGGGACGCCGAGCTGAATGAAGAGCAGGAGTACGATCAGCTCGAAGAAGGTGGAGAGCACGGCGGAATCGGCCTGGCTATTGTCGGGATTGACGATGCTGGCGAGCGAATATCCCATCTGGACACCGCACACCTGACCGGCGATCTGTCCCGCTTCGAAGATGAGTTGGAGGGTGAGTCCCAGAAGGAAGCCGATGGAGAATTCACCGAGCAAAAGCACGATGAGCGCGGGTGTGGAAAGCGCCGTGGGGATGGCGGGAACCAGTGGCGCCAGAAACAAAGTGAGGAGGAAGGCCAGCCCAATTCGGATGCGAGGGGGAACGGCGGCGCTGCCAAGGAAAGGCGCGACTGCGAGCAGGCCAGTCACGCGCGAACCAGCAATCATCCATGCGGCCACGATGCGCTCGATGGGAAGCGCAAGCGAAATCGAAATTGGCATCTGGAGCACAATCACCTCTTCAAAAAACTCTTGTAGAGACGGGGCTTGCCCCGTCTCCCGCAGCGCGGCGCTGCCGAGACGCGGTAAACCGCGTCTCTACCACAGCTTTCATCGGACCTTTCATCGCACGAACGGGTGGAAGTCGGACCACAGGCCAATGGTGAAGAACATGACCTTGCGCAACATCCAGGGAAAGAACAGCAGGATGGCTGCGGCCATCGCCGCGAGACGCGGGACGTGGGAAAGGGTCTGATCCTGCAGGGAAGTCAGCACCTGCGCGACATTGACCAGGAGGCTGACGGCGACTGCAATCAGGAGCAGCGGCGCGCCCATCAGCAGAGCCAACTGCAGCGTGTGGCGGAAGAGCGAGACGACTTGTTCGGTTCCCATAGGCGCCTTTCAGCTGAAACTCCGCATCAGGGAACCGATCAGCAGGTTCCATCCGTCGACGACGACGAACAAAAGAATCTTGAGCGGGGTGGAAATAATGACCGGGGGGAGTTGCATCATGCCAATCGAGGTGGTGACCGCGGCCGTAACCAGATCGATGACGAGAAAAGGGAAAAAAAGAGCGGCGCCGATGCGAAAACCGGCCTGCAGTTCGCTGAGGAGATAGGCGGGCGCGACGATGCGCATGCCGAGATCCTCGGGACGGGCGGGACGCGGTTCATGCGCCAGTTCGACGAAAAGCGCGAGATCTTTTTCGCGGGAATACTTGAGCATGAAGTGGCGCATGGGAATGATGGAGCGATCGAGCGCAGCCATCATGGTTATTTGTCCGGCGTCGAGGGGAACGATGGCGTCGGAATAGATGGCGGCGCCGACCGGCTGCATGAGGAAGAAAGTGAGGATGAGGGAGAGTCCAATGAGCGTCTGATTGCTCGGCGTGGTCTGGGTGCCGAGCGCCTGGCGGAGAAAATGAAAGACGATGAGCAGGCGCACGAAGGGCGTCATCGAGAGCACGATGGCGGGAATCATGGTCAGCAGGGTGAGCAGCAGGACGATGTTCCATGGCGCGGAACTGCCGGGAGCGGAGCTACCGGGAGCGGAGACGCCCGGCAGAAGCCCGGGAAGCGAAAAGCCAGGTGCGGCCGGCGCCCGCGCCCAGAGCGGCGTGGCGGCGAGCAGGAACAAAAAGAAAGCGCGGGAGATTCGAGAGGCGCGCATCAGTTCTTCTCTCCGCTTTCTTTTTTGTTTCTACTTTCTGCTTCGGCTTCTTCGCCGCTCGCAGGCTCGTCCGGCAAGGGCGAAAGCAGGGTGACCGAGGAGGGGCTGGAGCCGATCAGGAAACGCTGGCGCTCGAACTGGATCACGGAGACGAAGCGGCGGTCGCCGAGCGCGGCGGTTTCGCGGACCGCCAAGCGCTTGCGCTTGCTTCCGACGCGGCCGAGCCATGATCTCCAGGTCATTGATCGCCAAGTCGATGATCGCCAGGTCAACGATCTAAAAATCGATGATCTCGAAATTGATCTCCAAATCGTGGAGCCCCAGAAAACTTTGCGGTGGCGAGCGGCGGGCGTGAAAAAGCGCGATGCGTGACTCGGGATTTGTGTCTTCCTAGTTTCCATCTGCGCCAACTTCATCTCCGTCAGTTTCATGGACCCTCGGCGGCTGAAGCCGCATTCTATTCAGCGCGCATACGGCACGACTGAAGTCGTGCCCTTCCCGTTCGTGCTCGCCCATAGTTCACGGGCTGCCCTAGACGGGGCAAGCCCCGTCTCTACTCGAGTTTTTCCGCAGCCTGTGAAGTCGTGCCCTTCCAAACCTGCTAGCTTCATTTAGGCCAGTTCCGTTAGGCGCACAGCGAGGCGCTTCTGCACGACCTCAAATTCGCTCCAGGCGATCAATTCCCCGTTGACGCGCAGGGGAACGTCTTGCCCAACGGTCCAGCCGCTGGCGATGATGCGCCCGCGTTCCAGATGAACGAGGTCGGCGACGGTGAAGCCGGGCACGGAGATTTCGATCGTGAGCAGGCAAGGCAGAGCTTCGACGCGCTGCCATTTTCCGGCAAAAGGATCGGCAAGAGGATCGGCGGAGGGACCGGCGATCGAAGCTGCGGGCTTGGGTTGGGCGGCGGCGGCCATAACGGTTCACCATTTGCAGCGTTACCATTTGCACTACTTACATTTGGACCAATTACATTTGAACCAGAAATTCGGTGAAGTAGACATTTTCAACGGCGAGCTGCGGCACCCGGTCCTGCAGGGCCTTCAGAAGTTCGTCCTTGAGCTGGCGCTTGCCTTCGAGCTTTAACAAGTCCTCGGGCTGGGCAGTGGCGAGCACGGAAAGGACGGTGTCGCGCACCAGCGCCGTGGGCACGGCCTCTGCTTGCTTGCGGGGGAGGGCGCGCGCCAGGCCGAGCGTGATACCGACACGGAGGTAGGCACGCTGGCCGGAGCCGGTGAGATTAACGACAAAGGTTTCCAGGGCGAGGGTGGATTCTGCAGCGCCTTCGGCGGCGCTAGTCGAGGGCTCGGGGCGCAACCCAACGAAGATACCGGTTGCCATCAGCACCAGCGCCAGAACGAGCAAGATGGCCGGCCATTTCTTCTTTTTCTTTTTCTTCAGACCGCTTTCGGGCGCGGCATCTGGCTGCACATCCGGCATATTGCCGATGTTTGCAAGCTGGGTGCCGGGGCTTGCATCCGCACCACCCAAAGGGCGATGGCGGGAAGTGAGTTGGAATGAGTGGATTGGCGGAACGCACTTGGGTCGCCCATGGTCCGGTAGAAAGGGCGGCGCGATGCGAGAGTTTCTATGAGTCCGCTCTCATGAAGAAGCTCAGAGACGGGGGCTCTCTTGTGACCGTCGGGGTGAAAGCTATGGCCCGACCGGGTCGTGGTGCAGCTTGAAAATTGCTGTCCCTCAGCGGCTCAAGCCGCATTCAAAACCAGGCGGCTATCGCAGCGGTGAACCGCTCCACCCCATCACGCCAAAACCGGGCGTGCTGGGGACCCCGGCGCTGCGCCACCCAAAATCAAGTGCATCGATGCTTACGGCACGGCTGAAGCCGTGCCCTTCCCATTTGTGCTCGCACATCGTTCTCGGGTGGTCCCAAGACGGGGCAAGCCCCGTCTCTACTTTGGGCTCGGATTAGACGGGCGAGACGCCCGTCCCTCCACGAGCATTACTGTTTCAGGGCGATGGTGTCTTGCTCGATCTGATCGAAAGTAGTGATGACGCGCGCATTGGCTTCGTAGCTGCGCTGGGCGACGATGAGGTTGGCAAATTCGGTGGCGATGTCGACGTTGGATTGTTCGAGAGCATCGCCGGAAATGCTGCCAAGTCCGCCGCTGGTCGGCGTGCCGATGGTGGGCTGGCCGGAGGCAAGGGTTGTGGAATAAGTATTATCGCCATTGCGCGAGAGGCCCTGCTCGTTGGCGAAGCTGGCGAGCCCGATCTGTCCGAGGGTAGCGGTGGTTCCGTTGCTGAAAGCCCCGGTAATGGTGCCATCGGAACCAATGCTGAAATTCTGCAGGGTGCCGCTGCTGGTGCCATCCTGTTGGATGGAACCGGTGCTGCTGGCGGCGGCGGTTTGCGTGAGGAGCCCGATGCCGGCTGGGTTATACACGTTCCAGGTAAAGGAAAGTGGATTGGCGCCGTCGGCGAAAACGGATCCTGTGGGTGGCACGGGGATGATGGGGTTGGTGGTAGAGGCGGCACCAGGGGTAGGAGTGGCAGGAGCGATGCTTTGGAGGGTTCCATCGCCGTTGAAAACGAGGGTACCGGTGCCGAGGGAGACGGGAGTGGCGCCACCGCCGGAGATGTCGGCGCCCGGAACAGTAATGGCGTAAGTCCAGGTGTTGGTGACTCCAGTGACTCCAGTGACTCCGGTGACGCCATTCGCTCCGGCGCCATTGCTCCAGGTAAGGTTCGCGGAACCCGTACCCGTGCTGGTTGCAGCGAAATCGCCGGCAGCGCCAGTGACATCTGCTGTGAAATTAATGACGCCACCACCAGCGTCCACTGCGGTGGCAGCGGGGTTGGTGACAGTACCGGTTCCATAACCGCCTGGAGTGGCCGTTCCGGCGCCATCGGCATAGTTGCCGTTGATGGCATTCACCAGATTTGCCGTGGTTATAGCAACCGTTGCGCCGATAAAAACGTCATTGCTTCCGGCAGCAGGGGCGCTCGTCGTGAAGGTATAGGTCTGGCCGCCTACGGTCACGGTTTGAGTGGCAACTGGGAGGGCGGTCATAGTTAGCGCGCCGGTCGCTGGTTCGGCGGTAACGGCGGTGACGGGGATGACGTCGGCGTTGGTGTAGGTGAAGGTGACTTGGTGGGGGGCGCCGAGGGAATCGTAGATGGTGGCTTGGGTTGAATACTGGGTGCCGGGAGCATCGGTGGCGTCGAGGTTCGAAGTCAGGCTGACGTTGGCGGTGACGACCGCGGGACTGCTGATTCCGGCTCCGAGCGCGAGCGTGCCGAGTCCCCCGCTGGTGTCGACGATGCCATTGACGGCTTGGTATCCGAGGACTTGCTGACCGTCGGCGGTTTCAAGCAGGTTGTTGGTGCCGATTTGGAAATTGCCGGCGCGAGTGTAGCTATCCACTCCGTTTTGCTGCACCACGAAAAAGCCATTGCCATCGATGGCGACATCGGTGTCAATGCCGGTAGAAGTGACGTTACCCTGCGTAAAGTCGGAGGTTTGGGAGTCGATCCGGACACCCGCGCCCTGCTGGATGGGATCGCCGGCGCCGTCCGTGCCGAGGTTCTGGTAGAACAGATCGGCGAACTGGATCTGCTGATCCTTGTAACCGATGGTATTGAGGTTGGCCAGATTGTTGGCGGTGGTGGAGAGTGCGGCGGAATTGGCGTCCAATCCGGAAAGAGGGATCGAGAAATTAGGCATATGGGCTCCTTAGAAAGAAATGGATGTTGGGCTTGGGGGGGACGTTGAAGTGGCGCTGGCATTAGCGACAGCGCTGGCAGCCGAACTGGAGCTGCCGCCGACGTCGTTGACGAGCGTCTGCATGAGCGACTGGATCTGGGTCAGTTCGCCGAGCGAGTCGAAGGTTGCGAGCTGGGTGACGAACTGGTTGGGATCGACCGGGTTCATTGGACTCTGGTTCTCGAGTTGCACCGACAGCAATTGCAAGAACGTGTTGGTCAAGTCCACGCCAGGAGCAGTAGACGAGGAGGTAGTGGAAGACGAAGAAGCTGCGGCCGACGTAGAAGCAGCTTGAGCGGCCGGGTGGAGCATTTGCAGCAGCGAGATAGACACGAGGTTGCCCTCCTAAGCGTGAATGCTGACGCGAGTTAGCGCGGGCCCGACGGACTGGCCTGCGGGAAGAATGTCGACGGTTGCGGATTCCAACGCCGTGTCGTCTTCTGACAACGTGTTGGGCCGGGCAGCGGACGTGTAGCTGGGTGTTTCAGAGAATTGTTGCTGCGACTGACCGTGGTGAGAACTGGTCGCGGTCTGGAGGCCGGAGCGCGCGTTATCGAAATTGACGCCGGTAAGGTTCAGGTGACTCTGGTTGAGTCCGGATTCGAGGCTCGGAACTTCGGAACTGAACCAGCGTGCGATATCACGGTCTGACTGAACGGTGATGCCGATCTGGCTTTGCTGGACGACGGTATGAATCTCAACCGAACCGAAGGCGTCGGTGCGAATGCCGACATGCATCTGCGCGTTCGCGTTCATCTGGGCGTTCATCTGCACGGCGGCGGGGGAATCGGGCGCGATGGGCGCGGCCGGCGCGCTCGGGGGAGCGGGCGGCGCGGAGTCGAGCATCTGATGAGTTTGAGGAAGGTTCGGCGCGGAGTCGGGTGCCGCTTGGGTTGCGGGCGCGGCGGCTGGCGGAGCGGAAGCGGTCAGCGTAACCGAAGGCTCCATTCCGGAGGCGAATGCGGCCGGAACAGTTTGCGCTGCGATGGCGGACGTTGTGGTAGCGTTCGGCTGGACCACGGCGGAGGATTTTTTGTCGGCCTCGGTTGTTGGGGAGTCTGCTGCGAGATCTGGTTGTGCCGAGAAGCCCGGCTTGGCGCCGCCGGCAGCATCGCTCGCGCTTGCCGCAAGAGAGGCGGGAGTCGGCGCGGCGCCGTTGGAATTCAAGGTGAGGTTCGAAGCGCCGAGGTTCGAAGCAGTAAGGTTTGAAGCAGTAAGGTTCGCAGGGTTAGAGACGTTGTTAGTGGCCGTGTTATTGGCAGGGTTACTGGGGATATTATCGGCGACGTCGAATCCGGTCTCGGTCGCGTTGGCGGTTTGTGCCGCGGCAGTGGTGGCATCGACTGAAAGTGCTCGGGCAGGAGCGGTGTCGACAGTTGCAGAGCCGGAGATTGGGGTCGGCTCCGCGGCCGTGGCGCCTGGTCTGGAGTTGACGAGCGCGGAACTGCTCACTTTGGGGTCGCTTGATTGCGCGCTGGATTGCGGAGTGCTTGATTGCAGAGCGGTGGACTGCGTTGCGATAGGTGGCTCGGTTACGGGCGCAGAGCTGCGGTCGCTGACGATAGATTGCTGCGTTGGAAACGGCGTTGTTGGTGCTGATGTTGGTGTGGGGATCTGCGCTGGCGTCGGCGTCAGCGTCTGCGTCGGGGCGGAAAACGTCAGCGGGATGACGTTGGAGGCCGGGGTGGTGGAGGAAGCGAGGCTTGGGTTCTGGGCTGACGATGGCAGGGGCTGGTCGAGGGTGTTACTGGCTAGCGATGATGGCGCGGTTTTTGTACTTGGTGTCGCGGACGTGGGCGGCGCTGTAACTGAGACTGGGCTTGTCAGTGAAACCGTTTGCACTGGTGTCGGTAAGACTGCCGTCGCAGGCAACGGTGAAACGGGTGTTGGTAAGACGGCTGTTGGTAAAACAGGGGCCGTCGTCATCTGCAAGACCTGGCCCGGAGGAATCGAAGATTGTATCGCTGCGGTCACGGATTGCGTTGCGATGGTTAGAAACGAGTGCGCGGCGTCGGAAGCCGCCTGACCCGCCGGACCAACGACTGGAGGTTCGGGAGATGTCGGGCCGGCGTCGGTTGTAACCGGAGAACCTGTGTACGCGTTGACGGCGCTGGAAGTGGACGGAAGTGCGTCGGCCACTTCACTGATATTCGAAGCAGAAAGGGCGTTGGCTGAAATGGTCGCGGCGAATGGTGAAACGGGTGTTGGTAAAACAGCTTTTGGTAAAGCAAGGGTTGCCATCTGCGAGACCGGGGCCGGAGGAATCGAAGATTGTGCCGATACGGTCACAGCGAGTGTTGCGATGGTTGGTAACGAGTGCGCGGCGTCGGAAGCCGCCTGACCAACGACGGAAAGTTCCGGAGATGCCGGGCTGGCTTCGGTTGTGCGTGGAGAATTTGCGGGCGCGGTACTGGAAATGGAAGGAAGTGCGTCGGCGGCTTTGCTGGAATTCGAAGCAGAAAGGGCGTTGGCTAAAATGGTCGCGCCGAATGGAACCGTGGAAGTTGTGACGACCGCAAGGGTGGGATTGGGCTGATCCTTGGCCGACGGAGCGGTGGACGGAGCGAGCGACGAGGCGCCCGGCGTGCCGGACGACAGGGGCTTGCCGGGCACGGCGATCTGGGGCGGAATGGCAACTGGCTGAGGGAGCGTCGGCGTCGAAAGTGCGGTCACACTGGCTGGGCTCACCGTAAGTTGCTGTGCGAGTGGTTGCTGATTCGAAGGAGCGGCGAGGTTCGATGCCGGTGCGGTCGCAGGATTTGATGTGGTTGGCGCTGCATTTCGTGATGTAGTCGGCGATGTAGTTAGGAATGTGGCTAGTCAGGAAGTGGATGCTGGATAAGTCGACAGTGAAGATAGGGTCGTGGTTACTACAGATGCGGGTCGTGCAGGCGTGGCGACGGGAGCGGTCACAGAATTCGTCACGGGCTTGGCGTCGGGCTTGTCGTCAGATTTGTCGTTAGATTTGTCGTTAGATCTAACAGCCGACTTTGAATTCAGCGGCAACGAGTTGATAGCCGGACTGGAGTTGACGGCGCGGACCGGAGCGGGATTGGAGCTGGATTTGGAATCTGCGTTGGTGTCGAGCTTTGTGTTTACTCCAATCGGGGCATCAAGCTTGGAGCTGGATTTTGCGGCGGTTCTAGCCATGGCGGACTGATCCTCGGGATGCTCTGCCGCAGCGCTGGACATGGATGAGGCGAGGGTTGCGCTGAAACTCGAAGGCATAGACGGCGCTGGGGCTCTGGCCGCGGCGGCTAGCGCTGGTATCGGAACCGGGATGGGCATCGCTTGTACAAACATCGGAGCACCACGAGATCGATTGCATTCGATGCGCCAATGGGCGGAGAGCTGACTTGGGATTGGAAGGCAACAGGCGATGGTTGAAATTTCAAAGACTTACAGGAGCGAGACCGACGGCGAGCGGAAAGTGAAATGGTTAGCGGGCGCGAAGGCGGCAAGGGTTGCCGGGTGCATCCCTGCAAAAATCAGCCGTCAAAAATCAGCCGCCAATATCAGGCGATTCAATTTCGATGATGCCAGCGTTGCAGCAGATAAACGGCATCGAGTTCCTGTTGTTGGCGGCGTAATTGTTCTTGCTGGTAGACGCGGTGCTGACGGGCGCGCAGGGTCTCGAGGACATCGCGTTCGCGATAGGCCTGATGGTATTCGCTGGCCGCTTGCTGGCGCCGCAGTTCGAGTTTGCGCAGGTCGGCCTGGAGTTCCTGGCGGAAGTGCTGCAGGTTCTCGCGGAGAACGGAAGCGAACTGGAGCTCGGCGGCGGTGCGTCCGGCGGCAAGCCCTTGGGAGTCGGACTGGGCGGACTCGGAAAGGAAGCGTTCGAGTTGTGCCAGTGTTTCCTGGGCACGGGAGACCTGGAGACTGGCCTCCTGCAGTTGAAGGGTGCATTGGCGTTCGATGCTTTGCCGGAGCCGGAGTATCGGGGCGAGAGCGAAACGGAAGGACATATTCAGAAGGCCAAATTCAGATCGGCAGCGCCATGAGGCGATCGAGAGAGTCTTTCATGATGGCAACTTCCTGCGAGGGCTGCGCGAGAAATTCACGAAGCGCGGGCATGAGCGCGATAGCGCGATCGAGTTCGGGATCACTAGTTTTCTGGTAAGCCCCAATGCGAATGAGTTCCTCGGAAGCCTTGTAGGTGGCAAAGAGGCGGCGGATGTGGTTGATTTTCGCGTGATGAGGGGCGGAGATGACGGCGGGCATGATGCGGCTGATGCTGTCGAGGATGGAGATAGGAGGATAGTGGCTCTGGGCAGCGAGGCGGCGATCGAGCATGACGTGGCCATCGAGGAGGGCGCGAACCGCGTCGACGAGCGGATCGTTTTCGTCATCGCCTTCCATGAGAACGGTGTAGAAGCCGGTGATGGTGCCGGAACCGAAGGAGCCCGCGCGTTCGATGAGACGGGCAAGCATGGTGAAAACCGAGGGTGTGTAGCCTTTGGCCGTCGGCGGCTCGCCGGCGGCGAGTCCGATTTCGCGTTGCGCCATGGCGAGACGAGTGAGCGAGTCGACGACGAGCAGCACGTGCCGGCCCTGGGCGCAGAAGTATTCGGCGATGGTGGTGGCAGCGAGACCGGCACGAATTCGGAGCAGCGGGTCTTGATCGGAGGTGGAGACGACGACGACGGAACGGCGGCGGCCTGCTTCGCCGAGTGAGTTGAGAAGCTCTCCCACTTCGCGTCCACGCTCGCCGATCAGGCCGAGGACGGTAAGGTCGGCGCTGGTGTTGCGGGCCATCATGCCGATGAGCGTGCTTTTGCCGACGCCGCTTCCGCCAAAGATGCCGACGCGCTGGCCGCGTCCGCAGGTAAGGAACGCGTCAATGGCGCGGATGCCGCAGCCGAGCGCATCGCGGATCGGAGTGCGATCGAGCGCCAGCGGAGCTTCGCGATCGAGGGCATAACGCTCGCGGCAAATGGGCGCGGGATGGCCGTCGATGGGATTTCCCGCGCCATCGAGCACGCGGCCGAGCAGCTGTTCGCTGAGGCGCAGGGAGGGACGCCGTCCCCAAACCACGACCTGGTCGCCGTAACGGATGCCGGTGGGGCGATGCAGGGACATGGAGAGCACGGTGTGGCCGCGAAAGCCGACAATCTCTCCCGGCCAGTGCCGGCCGCGGGAATCGATGATTTCGCAGGCCTCGCCGACGGTACAGAATGGACCTTCCGATTCGACGAGCTGACCAACGACCTGCACCACGCGGCCGCGCCAGCGTAGCGCGGCCGAGTTCTCGAGGTGGGAGAAGTACGCGGAGAGGATCGGCGACGTGTTTGTGTGGGGACGGGGCCTTTCGACTCCGCTCAGGACAGGCTCCGCGCCGTCCGCACGTGGATCGGCCGCTGTCGTCATTCAGCGCGTCTCCAGTGTGGGGCTTGGGGCGGATGCGCCGGGACGTTCGGCGAGCAGGTCAAGCAATCCGGTTTCAATTTCCTTGAGCTGCGATTCGAGGCCGACTTCGGTCGAGCCGAGCGAAGTTTCGATGCGACATTCGCCGGGAATGATGGCGGGATCTTCGTGAACTTCCGGCGCCGGGATATTTTCCATCTGGCAAGCGAAGTAATGCCGCCAGTCGGCGGCTTCCCGGGGATGGACATGCAAGTTGACTTTGGTGCCGGTATCGAGTTTCTCCAGCGTGACCCGAACGATGCCGGCGAGAGCGTTGGGGTCGAGTTGCGCTTCGCGATGCAGGATTTTGCGGGCGATGGCGAGCGCCAGATCGACGACTTCGCCTTCGATCCGGCGGTAGTAATTTTGCCGTTCGAGGGCAAACTCGCGGAGAGCATGGCTCATCTGCTCGCGATTCTTAGCGAGGGCAATTTCGAATTCGGCGCGGACCTGTTGTTGCGCGCTCTGGCGTCCCTGTTCGAAAGCCGCAGCTTGCTGCTGGCGGGTGCGTTCCTCGGCGGCTTGACTGGCATCGGGTGCCGTACCCGCGCCGCCGCTCGGGAGTTCGGCTTCGGCGTAGGCAAAGTCGGTGTAGGCAACGTCAAGGACCGAGGCTTCGGGGACGAGCTGTCGCTTGGGGGCGCTAGACGACATATTCCTCCTGCGACTCGGCACTCAACATTATTTTGCCTTCCGCTTCGAGTTTGCGTGCCATTTCCACGATTTCTCGCTGGGCCTGATGCACGTCCTTAGTGCGCACCGCGCCCAGTACCTCCATGTCTTCTTTCAGCATGTCGACGGCGCGCGAGGACATGGTCTTGAAAATCAGGTTCTTGAGTTCTTCGTTGGCGCCGCGGAGGGCCATCGCCAGAGTCTTCTTGTCGAGCTGCCCGAGGAGTTCGCGGATACCAGCTTCGGGCACTCCGAGCAGATCTTCGAAGGTAAACATCAGGTTGCGAATGGCGAGCGCCATCTTGGGATCGTCTTTTTCGATGATTTCGAGGATCCCTTTGCTTTTAATCGGCTCCAACTGGTTGAGCAGGTCGGCGGCGCCTTTGAATCCGGCGTAGGCGCGCCGGCCTTGTTCGCCGAGCGACTCCAGGTGTTTGTTCAGGCAGAGCGCAACTTTCTGGGCAACATCGGGAGAAAACTGACGCAACTGCGCCAGACGTTTGACGGTTTCGGCGCGAACCTCTTCGGGCAGGCGTAACAACAGCGCGCAGGCCTGACGGGCGTGCAAGTGGGCGAGGATAAGGGCGATGGTTTGCGGATGCTCGACTTCGAGAAACTTGGCCAACTGCTGCGGATCGGCTTCCTGCAGGCTCTCCAGGTGGACGGCATTCTGTTCCACCGCATTGGAGACCTGTTCGAGCAGCCGCTTGGCGCCGGATTCGCCGAAGGCTTTTATCAGGAGTTTCTGGGCATATTCCGGACCACCTTCGGCCAGATAACCTTGGGTAAGAGTGAGCTGGTAATACTCTTCCAGCACGGCAATCGCAGTCTCGGGTTTGAAGTGTTCTAGTTCCGCGATGCGCCGCGTCAGGCGCTCCACGTCTCCCTCCGGAAGATTGCGGTAGATGTGGCTGGCGGCTTCTTCGCCCAGCAGCACCATAAGGATGGCCGCTTTCTGCAAGCCCGGATTGGAGAACAGTACTGCCATTGGTTATCTTCTCTGGTTGCGGTCGCCGTGATTTCAGTTGCTATTGTCCGGCCGCTATTGTCCGGCCTTGGGGTCCCGGATCCAGGTCTGAACCAGGCGGCTGGCAGCGGCTGGTTCGGCCTTGATCTTGTCACCCAGTTCCTTTTTCAACGCCCCGGCACGCCTGGCTTCCTCGCTGGCTGGGGGAAGGTCGAGGCCGGCGAGCACATTGGCGGGAGCCGCTCCGGCGGCGAGTGGCTTGGCAAGATGCGCGGGAATCTGTTTGAAGGCCGCAATCGCATGTTTTTTCACCGGATTCAACACCAGCGCATAGACCACCAGGAACAGCAGCGTAATTCCCAAATAGCGCAACGCGCCCACCCAGGGCAGAACGAGCAGGCGCCATTTATCCAGCTTGCCGGGGCCGGCCGGTGATTCGACGGGGACAACCTGAAAGGAAAGGTTTTCCACCGCGAGCAGGTCTCCGCGCTGATCGTCGACCCCGATGGCGGCGCGCGCGAGTTTTTCGATGGCCGCCATCTCTTCCGGAGTGCGCTTCCGCCGCACCGTACCGGTCGAAGCTGTGCCGGTCGAAGTCGCGCCGGTCGGCGACTTGCCGCTTTCCGGCGTAACGAAGGCGTCATCGATCAGCACCGACGCGGTGATGCGGCGCACCCGGCCCGCCGGGTTCAGGACGTGACGGATATTCTTGCTGACAGCAAAAGTCGAGCTGTCGGATTTCGAACTCTGGTTGTCGATGGCCGAAAGCACGCTCGAAACGTTGGGTGTGACGGCGGTGCTGCCGGGAGCGCTGCCGGCCGCGCCGGGCACAACCGGCGGTACCACGGGCGATGGCAAGACGGGCGATGGAACGGCGGGCGTAATGGCGGCGGTGCTCGTCGGAACGTTGCTCGCGACGCCCGGCACACCCGCGGGATTCGCACCTCCGGCGAGTTCTTCGGAATGCTGTTGGGCAATGGTGGCGGCCGACTTTGGATCGTATATCTCAGAAGACTCTTCGCTGCTGCTCAGGTCATAGTCGACGTGCACGCTGGCGCGGACGTGTTCGGCGCCGACGACCGGCTCGATGGCATGCACCGCGGCAGCGGCCAGTTCTTCATCCGAGTCAAAGGACGCCTGGCCGGAGGGACCGCGCCGCGCCAGAAATGACGCCGCTGTGTCCGCATCGACGACCGTAACGTTTTCCGGCCGCAGACCATCGACTGCGCTCGCAACCAGCTGCGGGATGGCTTGTTGCGCCTCCCGCGAGAGCGTGCCACCTTTGGTTTTCACGATGACCGCCGCTTTCGATACGTGTTCCTGCTCGCTGAACAGCGACTCCCGCGGCAGCACCAGGTGGACGCGCACGGCCTCGACTTCGTTCAGGGTTTGCAGCGTGCGTTCCAGTTCCCCTTCGAGAGCGCGCTGGTAGTTCACTTTTTCACTGAAGTCCGATCCCGCCCAGTTCGGGGTGTCGAACAATTCAAAGCCGAGGCGGGCATTGCGCGGCAACCCCTGCGCCGCTGTTTCCAGGCGCGCGGCGTCGAGTTTCTCGGAGGGAACGAGCAGGCTTCCGCCATCCGGCGAAATTTCGTAAGGGATATTTTTTGCCGCCAGGCGGCTGGCCATCGACTGCGCATCCTGCGGCTTCAGCCCGGAGTAGAGGATCACGTTCTTGTGATCGAGCAACGAAACGAACAGCCACAGGATGAGCCCGACTGCCACCGCGCCGCCGGCGAGCAGAGCTTTCTGCTGCAGGCTCAAGCCGCGCAGAAAGTCCTGGATCTGATTGAGGCCCTGACTCAAATTTTCCCACTCCTAATCGTTTAACCGCCAAGACGCAGAGGTCGCCGAGGTTTTCGCGATCTGTCTTTCTTATTGCGTCCGGAT
>Ga0187853_10002195_pt1 | contig 16607 bp, 17 predicted proteins | sample June2016WEW_6_10_2_FD_132417 | JGI IMG/M metagenome (GOLD analysis project Ga0187853, IMG submission 132417) | Peatland microbial communities from SPRUCE experiment site at the Marcell Experimental Forest, Minnesota, USA - June2016WEW_6_100 | ecosystem: Environmental > Terrestrial > Soil >... | reverse complement strand
CGTCGATCATCTTGCGTTCCGACCCTACCACCAGCGTGTTCGTGTTGCTCAGGCCCGCCTCGGTGATGCCGCCGATCCCCATCACGAGGACATCCGCGGCCACGCGACTCAGCATCTCTTCGCAGATCGGACCCAGCAGCACGCCTAGGCGCGGGTAAAGGTAACCGCCCGTGAGTGTCAACTCCATGCTCTTGGAATCAGAGAAAATCTGCGCGATGAGGATGGAATTGGTGATGACTTGCAGGGAGTGGCCCAGAAGTTGACGCGCCACCTCCCCCACGGTCGAACCGCCGTCCATGATGACGGTCTGCCCATCCTCCAGCAAGGCTGCAGCGGCGCGACCAATGCGCTGCGTTTCTTCCCGGGATCGCGTGGCGGGCACCCGGATGCCGCGTGACTCGGCCTGAACTTGCAGTGAGACGGCGCCTCCGCGGACCCTTCGAACCAGGCCCTGGCGCTCCAGTTCCATGAGATCGCGGCGCAGGCTGGATTCCGAAACGTCCAGTTTGGAAGCCAGGGTTGCGGCGTCGATAAACTCCTGGGTGCGAATCAGATTGTGAATCTTGATTTGGCGTTCGGCAGCTCTCATGGGAGATATGATAGCACAAAGCCGGCGAAAATAGAACAATTATGCACAAATATGACGTTATCTGAAACTGTAAAGGAAAACATATTGCACTATAGCTCAGTATCTGTCAGTATGGTGCGTGAAATGACGCCACAAGTCAATCGCGCTGCGGTCGAGAGCATCGTTCGGGAAATCGTCCTGAAGCGGCTGGGACCGTGTGCGCAAAAGGACGCGGCAGCCCAACCCTCTCGCCTGGTGGTGAATGCTTCCGCGCGCCACATGCACTTGAGCCAGGCTGATCTCGAGACCTTGTTTGGTCCGGGCCACCAACTGAAGCCCCTGCGCCCTCTTTATCAACAGGGAAACTTCGCCGCGGAGGAGACCGTGGTGCTCATCGGACCGCGCGGCCGGTCGATCTCCAATCTCCGCATTCTGGGCCCAGTTCGCTCCGTCTCACAGATTGAGCTCGCCTTCACGGATGCCGTCATGCTGGGAATCGAGAATTTGCCGATCCGCCTCTCCGGTGATATCGAGGGAACACCGGGAGCCTTCGTCATGGGTCCGCAGGGCGTCGTGGAACTCTCGCAAGGCGTCATCCGGGCGGCGATGCATGCGCACATGACCCCGGCGGACGCGGAGTTTTATAGGGTTCGCCACCGCGACGTCATGAAGCTGAAAGTGGGGGACGGCGCCGGGGTCACGTTCGACCACGTGCACGTGCGCGTCGATCCCGCATTTCGGCTGGAAGTTCACATGGATACGGATGAGGCCAATGCTTGCGCGCTGCACCTGGCCAAACAGGTCGAACTGCTTAAGCCGTAGCATGGCCGCCTTTTGGTTGTACTCAAGGCAAGCTTTGGCCGTACGCATGGGCGGGATGCCCATGCAACGTCTTTAGGCCCGGCAGGTAAGGTCACGAAGCACTACAGCTCAGGAGAAAAAGCGATGAATCAAGCTTTGGGAATGATCGAAACGAAAGGGCTGGTGGCCCTGATCGAGGCCACCGACGCCATGCTGAAGGCCGCGAACGTCACCTTCGCTCGCTGGGAGCCGGTGGGTTCGGGGCTGGTTACGGCTTTCGTGGAAGGCGATGTCGCAGCCGTCAAAGCGGCCACGGACGCCGGCGTGGAAGCTGCGGCGCGCTTGGGCGAAGTGGTCAGCGTGCAGGTGATTGCGAACCCGCACGAGGACCTCGGCGTCTTCACGGCGCCGCCCGCCAAGACACCCAAGAAGTAGAAACGTGCGGAGAAGCCATCAAAAGGCTAACGAGGAGAGAGTTATGAATCAAGCGCTGGGATTACTCGAAACCAAAGGGCTGGTAGCGCTGGTGGATGCGAGCGACGCCATGTGCAAGGCGGCTGACGTCCAACTGGTGAAGATGATTCAGATTGGCGGCGGCTACGTGACCACCATCGTGCGGGGCGACGTCGGCAGCGTGCGGGCGGCAATTGACGCCGGCGCCGCGGCGGCCAAGGCCCTGGGTGAAATGGTGGCTGCCCACGTCATTCCCCGCCCGCACGAAGGCGTTACCGAGGGCTTTTTGAAGTAGGCCGCCCCGCGGGCAGGGAGCGCGCTCTGGCCGCGGCCGGACTCCGCGTGAATCAAGCGCGTGCGGGTTTTCCGGGCGGCGGGAGCGAAGGTCCCAAGTTTGGGAAGATCGCAGTCGAAGTCGTAGTAGGGGCGTCGTGGCCCTGCGCACCCCGATCAATCGGGGGGCTACATGAGGAGAATCGCATGGCACAGCAAGCAATCGGAATGATCGAGACGCATGGACTGGTGGCGCTGGTGCAAGCCTCCGACGCCATGTTGAAGGCGGCCAACGTGCAGTTCAAGGGCTGGCGGAAAATCGGCGGGGGCCTCTGCACGGCCTTCGTCGCCGGCGACGTTGCTGCGGTAAAAGCCGCAGTGGATGCGGGCGCCCTCGCGGCCAAGAACGTGGGCCAGGTCGTAAGCGTCCAGGTGATCCCGCGTCCGCATGACGATCTGGGCACGGTTCTGCCCGAATAACGCGAGGCTCGACGGAAGGTGAGGCCATGTTCCTGGCCAAAGTAATTGGTAATGTCGTTTCGACTCAGAAGAATGCCCGCTTTCAAGGCATGAAGCTGATGTTGATCCAGCCCTATATCACGCGCGACGGAAAGCTGGTCGAATCCGGGAGTTCGGTGGTGGCAGTCGATAGTGTGGGCGCCGGCGAAGGTGAACTGGTGATGTTCACCCAGGGGAGTTCCGCGCGCCTGACCGACACGACGAAAGATTCCCCGGTGGACACCGTCATTATCGGCATCGTGGACACCGTGGAAGTGGCGGGCCGGCGGCTGGCAAAACCCTGAACGGCCGGCGGGGCGGAAGGGATTAAGACTCCGTAGAGGCAAGGTCTATGAGCACAACCACTAATCCCATGATCGCCGCAATTGTCGAAGAGGTTATCCAGCGCTTGCAGCCGCGCCTCAGGGCGCAGGGGCCCGTGCGGCAGGCCGCAGGCGGCGACCACGGCGTGTTTTCCACGGTGGACGAGGCCGTGAAGGCAGCCTACGCCGCGCAGAAGCTCCTGGCGGCGCGCAGCCTGGCGGAGCGCGGCGAGGTCATCGAAATCATCCGCCGCCTCTCGCTCGAGCGCGCGGAAGAACTCGGGAAGATGGAGTTTGAGGAATCGCGCCTGGGCCGGCTCGATCACAAGATCGAGAAGGTGCGACTCATCCAAAAGGTGCTGGGCATTGAAGCCATGCGGACGGAAGCGCGCACCGACACGACAGGCATCTTTCTGCTTGAGTACGCACCCTTCGGCGTGATCGCCATGGTCCTGCCCAGCACGCACGGAGTGCCCACCATGGGCAGCAACGCCATCAGCGTCATCGCGGGTGGAAACACCGCCGTGTTCAGCTCACACCCGGCAACGGCCCGCAGCGTGGCATACGCTGTGCGGCTCTTCAACCGGGAGATCGAAAAACGCACCGGCCTGCGCGACCTGCTGTGCACGGTGGAGTCTCCCACGATCGAATCGGTCAATGAACTGTTCCGTCACCGCGAGGTGGCGCTGATTTGCGTGACGGGTGGCGGGGCGGTCGTCGATGCCGCCATGCAGGCCGGGAAGCGGGTGGTGGCGGCAGGTCCGGGCAATCCTCCGGTGCTGGTGGATGAGACGGCGGACCTCCCCAAAGCTGCGGAAGCCATCATTGCCGGAGCCTCTTTTGATAACAACTTGCTTTGTATTAGTGAGAAGGAAGTGTTTGTGGTGGCCAAAGTCGCCGACGAATTCCTGGGGGCGATGAAGCGCGCCGGCGCCGTGCAGCTCAATCACGCACAGGTGGAGAGACTGACGCAAACCGTATTTGATTTCGAGGAAGGAAAAGGCGGACGGGGCCGAGCGCGCGTGAAGCATGAGTTTGTGGGGAAAGACCCGGCGGTGCTGGCCGGCGCCATCGGCATGCACGTGCCCGCGGAAACTCCCTTGTTGTTTGGCGAGACCGATGAGGATCATCCGTTCGTACAGACCGAGCAAATGATGCCCTTCCTGCCGGTCGTGCGTGTGACCTGCGTCGACGACGGAATCCGGGCCGCCCTTAAGGCGGAGCACGGCTTCCGGCACACAGCCCTCATCCACTCCCGCAACGCGGAGAACGTGACCAAGATGGCGCGCGCCATGAATACCACGATATTTGTGCAGAATGCGCCTTGCTTCGCCAGCCTGGGCTCCGGCGGGCCGGGCTTCCTGAGTTACAGCGTGGCCACGCCGACCGGCGAAGGCGTCACCACGCCCTTGACATTTACACGCCAGCGCTCGATCACCATCGCTGGCGCGCTGCACATCATCTAGGTTGAGCCTATGTTTATTGCCCGCATCGACGGATCAATTACTTCCACGGTCAAGCACAAGAGCTTGCGAGGCATGCGTCTGCTGATCGGCCAGCGGCTGGAAGCGGACGGCAGCGAGGTGGGGGAACCCCTGGTGCTGGCGGACGATCTGGGCGGGGGCATCGGGTCCTACGTACTGGTCTCGACCGACGGCGACCTGGCCAGGCAGAAATTGGGGGATAACACCACGCCTTCGCGCCTGTTCGTGGTCGGCATCATCGATCAAGTGGGCGGGTTGACTGTCCCAGATTCCACAAACCACAGTCGCGGCAGCGGCCGGCGGGAGACGTGACGTAATTATACTGCCCTCTCCCTGGGGGAGAGGGTGGCCGCCGAAGGCGGACGGGTGAGGGGTCTCTTGCGACCCGAAGGGAAAGGCATTCGACAACGACTCCGCAGTGAAGTCTGAGCCTATGCGCCTGGGAATTGTTCGCGGAAACGTCGTGCTGAGTTTGTCCGATCCGGGTCTCGCCGGAACTAGATTCTTGATAGTCGAGCCGGTGACGGCTCAGGCACTGGCGGCGCAGGATGGAACGGGCGGCGGGAAACAACTCATTGTTGCCGACCATCTGGCCCCGGCCGAGGGGCAGATGATTGCCTTCGTCGAAGGCCGGGAGGGCGCCAATCCTTACTGGCCCGGGCGCGCGCCGGTGGATGCCTACTGCAGTCTGCTGGTTAATACGGTGGACTACCATCCACCGCGCGCCCAGGCCGAAGAAGGGAACAAGCCGTCTCGCGGAAAGCGCTGACGCCAGCAACACGGCGAGTGTGCAGGTGAGTGAAGGCGGGGTCTAATTATGAAAAGGGTCGACTTACAAAGTTACAAAGTGCTGACTGGCAAGAACCTGGAAGCGGCCGTGGCGGCTGGCGCCAGCGAGATTGTGCTCGCGGAGGGGGCCGTCTTGACGCCCACCGCGCGGGACGTCATACGCCGCGCCGGTCTGAGCATCGTCGGCAACCACCATGGGGCAAGCGTGCCACCCGTTCGTGAAAGCGCCAGCCCGCGCGCGATTGCGCCCGCGCCGCCTGCCCCGAGCCCGGTTCTCCCTAAGTCCACGCGCTCGGATGAAGCGATCCTGAATTCGCCCGAAGCATTGGTTATCAAGCAAGAAATGATCCGGGTGGGGAAGAAACTCTGGGACCGGCAGTATGTGGACGGGAACGGCGGCAACATCACCTACCGCATCACCCCGGACCGGGTGATCTGCACGCCGACGTTGCTGAGCAAAGCTGACCTGACTCTCGACGACTTGTGCCTGGTTGACCTGGAGGGAAACCAGCTTGCCGGGAAGGCCAAGCGAACCAGCGAAGTGTATCTGCACCTCGAAGTCTACAAGAACGTTCCCGAAGCGCGTGCCGCAGTGCACGCTCATCCGCCCCACGCCACGGCATACGCAATTTCGGGGCGCGTGCCTCCCCGCTGTGTCATTCCCGAACAGGATGTTTTTGTGGGATCCGTCGCCATCTCGCCGTACGAGACGCCGGGCACGCGCGAATTCGCCAAGACCATCATTCCGTACGTGAAGGACCACAACACCATCCTACTGGCCAATCACGGCCTCATCTGCTGGGCTGACACCGTCACCCACGCCGAGTGGTACGTGGAGGTCGTCGATACTTACTGCCGCACGCTCATGCTGGCCGCGCAACTGGGCAACGGGATCACGCGCATTCCCCCTGACAAGCAAGCCGTGCTGCTGGAAATCAAGAAGCGGCTGGGACTGCCGGATGCGAAGTATGGCCTCGAGGAGTGCCAGCTCTGCGACCAGCCGGAAACACCTGGAGGCATCACCGTGTGCCCCACCGCCTGCCCCCACAATTGCCCCGGCGGGTGCAGCACCAAGAGTCAGGACCTCGAAACTCTGGTCAAAACCATCACCGACGAAGTCATGGCCGCCCTCGACGCCAACCCGTAGCAGTTTGTTGAAGAAGATTCCGACGTTGTCATTCTGAGGCCTTCGCTGTCATCCGGAATCCTTCGCTGTCATTCTGAGTCCGTTCGCTGCGCTCAGGATAAACTGTGCGAAGAATCTCGCCCTGCCCGCGCGCAGCAAGTAGGTCGCAGAGCTGCGCCCTGCGCCAGCCGGCGAAGAATCTCCCCCCGGGCATTTTCATGAAGCTACGAGATCCTTCGTGGGTCGCCGCGGCGACTCCGCGGTTACCCGCTTGACGTAACTACAAATTGTAACTACACTGTGCTATGCAATATGAATGGGATGAAGCGAAGCGGCTATCCAACATTCAGAAGCACGGAATCGACTTCCTGGGGATCGTATTTGCCGGCCCAAACGATTACGATCCTGGATGACCGGATTGATTATGGCGAACCGCGCTTCGTTACCGTGGGTTTGCTCCAGGGTCAGGTGGTGGTCATCGCGCATACCGAAACCGATGAACTAATCCGGATTATTTCCGTTAGGAAGGCAACGAAGCATGAAGAAATCAGCTACTTTGAAATCGCGCACTGACTGGAAGCGCGTAGACGCGCTGAAGGATGACAGAATGGATTTTTCTGATACGCCGGAATTGACACCGTAGATGTTTGCCCGGGCCATCGTCCGGCGGGGCCTGAAGCCGGTGCCAAGGAAGGAGCAACTCACCATACGGGTCGATAGCGATGTCCTGGAATGGTATAAGAAACAGGGGCCAGGTTATCAAACCCGCATCAATGCTTTGCTCCGCGCTTACATGCAGGAACATCCGCGAAAGAGCGCCTGACCAAGTCTTGCATCGGAAGGGGGTTGCGCAGAGTTTTGCGCAGAGCGCAATACTCTGCGGTTCGTCGTTCCGGTTCGCCCCAATCATCATCCGCCACGGACCTTGCAAGGATACGTATTTCACCTATGAGCAATTGTTATCAACAATTCAAGCCGCAGAGTTTGAACTGCACAAACTCTGCGCTACCTGCTCTCGCCCGACATGGCGCTGCGCGTGGAAAAGGCTTTCGGCCCGAGGATGGATACCCTGCTTCGGATGCAGACCGCCTTCGCGGGTGGCGCATACATGCCGCCCTTTGGCATGTATGCGATTATGGGTCCCCGCAGTGCCGTTTCCGAGGTACCAGTTCATTCTAATCCAATTGCCAAGAGGTCGCATACATCACAAAACGATGTATGCGCCACCCGCGATCGCACCACCCCAATCGCCCTTGTTTCCGGGCGCGACGCCCAGGTTGTAGTGCGCCGACTCATTCTTGGGGTTGAGGCGCAGTGCCTCTCGGTATTCCGCGATCGCACCGTCCACGTCGCCCTTGCTGAGAATCGCGTTGCCGAGATTGGCGCGCGCCCATTCATTATTGGGGTTCAAGCGCACCGCCTGGCGTGCTGCGGACACACTAGCGTCCCACTTCTTCTGCTGATTCAGGACATAGGACAGGCCAAAGTAAACGTCGGCGCGACCGTGTTTTTCATCAACCTCCCGACGGTAATTGCGTGATCGCCAAGATGGAACAATTCCTCGCCGTCCTGAAAGGCCCGAACGCTGAGAAGGACGCTAAGGCACTGGCCGTCTGGCTCTACAAGGTGGCAAAAACTCAATGCCTGATGAGCCGCCGCAAGAGCAAGTTCGCTCCCGCTCAAATGCTGGCGCTTGATGCCTTGATGCCGAAAGGAAGCCGGACCTCAGCCCCGCAGATCAAGTCCTGGGAGATCACGCCGGAAGAGATCACCTTGAAGAAGGAGCTGCGGAGCAAACTGGAAGATGCCATCCTCGCCCTCCCCAAACCCTACCGGCTAGTGTGGATACTCCGTGACATGGAACAACTCGACACGCGGGAAGTGGCCGAGGTCATGGGCATTTCGGAGAACACCACGAAGATGCGCCTGCACCGGGCACGCGCCTTCTTGCGCAATGCGCTCGCAGGTTACGTTCAAGAGTCACGGCGCTCCAAGGCAGAACATCATGGCTGACCGGAGATGGAAGAGAATCTTCCCCTTGCTTTCAGACTACCTGGATGGGGCACTTCCGGTTGGAGACTGCCGGGAACTGGAACGCCGCCCGGAAGGCTGTAAGCCTTGCAGCGCTTTCCTGGAGAGTCTGAAAACCACAGTCGAAGCCGCGCGCCATGGACCCCCGCCTGCGCGGGGGTGACGACGCAAGGGGCTGCCCCGTTCCGCCCGTGCCGTCATTCCCGCGCCAGCGGAATCCACCCTGCTCGCTAGGATCGGCGCCGAATGACGCAGAGAAACGGCTCGCCACACCCCGCCGCAGGCCGGGGGGAGAGGCTCCACTTTCTTCTTGACCAATGGATTATAATAGGCTACAACTGTGAGCAGAGCAAGCACCCCGCCAGCCAGGGCAGGTCTTTGGATCCCTCGCGGAGCTTAATGTGAACGTGGCGAAGGGGCTCACAGCAGGTTCTCGCCCAGAGGGCGAACGGCCAAGGCACGGGCAACGTGCCCGGAGGCTGTCGGGCTCGCCCTACCCGGGTTGGTTCGAACGACGCATGCGGGTACGGCAAGCCGTACCCCTACGAGTCGGGCGGACCACGAACCTGCCGTCCAGGCTCAACAGCGGAGCCCTTCGCGCAGCAAAACATCAAAATGAAAGTTGCTCCAACTATGTTGATGAAAACAAAGGGCGACAGAAATTAGTCACAGACATAATGGTGGTTTCTTGGACAAAACCGGAAACTCACCTAAGAATGGCGATACATTCATGAAAAAAACACGATAACTTGCGATACGAGGCCTCTGACCGACAGGCGTGTTGCCGTGGTGGAAGGGCGGAGTTTTGACCCCGCCGTGCTGACGCACTCTCCCCTTGCCCCAACCCTCTCCCCCGCTGGCGCGGGAATGACCGCGCGGGCGGGTCGGGTCCGCAGCCCTTCTTCGGCATGGGGGCGGCGAGACCCCTCACCTGCCCTCATAGCTCGGGCACCCTCTCCCCACATGGCTGTCTGAAGACCGCAGTTGTAACGCCGGACGGAGCCTGCGCTGACGCAGGAAGCAACCGGCGGCCTCGAATTTTCGACAACTTCGCCGCTCATAGAGCGGCGCTACAGGGGGGCGGCGGATGCGAGGAAGCGGCCAGCTCCCCGGATTAGGGGCGCGTAGGCGCCGCGGCGGGTTATTTTTCTTCCTCCAAGGAAAGCTCCCGGCACCAGCGCAGGGACTCCAAATAGATCTCGGAAAAGGCCTGCTCGGGCAGCGAAAGCTTCTTCGCCAAGGCGGCGAACGCGGCCCAATCGCCCTGCTCGTAAGCCGTCACGGCCTGCAAGACGTCGCGGAGCGTGTTCGCCCCGCCCAGCAGGGCATTGCTGATGTCCTCCGCGATGGGCAGTTCCGCCAGGATAGCGCTCATGGGGCGCCCCAGGATGGCGTCGATATTCGAAAGCAGGCCCAGGAAGAAGAAATCGGCTCCGCGCTTGGCGGCGCCCAGCAGCGGCGCGAGCATTTCGCAGAACGCCGCGCGCAGCAGGGCCGTGTGGACAAGGATGAGAGGCCGGCCCTCGGCCAGGGTGGAAATGGTTACCAGCGCGACCCACTTGCGGATTCCATTCTCCCCCAGCAGCAGGAGCGCTTGTTGAATCGAGGTGACCCGCGCGCTGAACATGAACAGCGCCGAGTTCAGGAAACGCAGCAGCTTGTAGGACAAGGACAGATCGTGCTTGATGGTTTCCGCCACGTCCCGCACGTCGAGTTGCGGCCGGGTCACGGCCTGCAGCACGCGGAAATACACCAACTTCACGGGAGCGATGTCGCGCGTGGAAATGATCTCCGGTTTGCAGAAAAAGTAGCCCTGGAAATAGGTGTACCCCTGTTCCACAGCAGTCCGGAATTGGGCGCGCTTCTCTACTTTTTCCGCCAGGAACTTGATGCCCTTGGGCGTGTATTTCCTTATGACAGCTTCTCGTTCCCGCTCCGTGGTGGCGAGCACGTCCAGCTTGATGATGTCCGCCAATCCCGCCAGCGCATCCTGCCCCGTGCCCGTGAAATCATCGAGGGCGATCAGGTACCCGGCGTCTTTCAGGGACCTGCAGACGGCCAGCACTTCCCCGTCAGGCTCGACCGTCTCCAGCAACTCCAGCACCACGCGCTCGCGCGGCAGCAGCGCAGCGTGACCCTTGAGCAGCGTCTGGCGCGCGCAGTTGATGAAGGCGCGCGCGCCGCCCGTGAGCTCGTTGAGGCCGTGCAGGAACAGACTGTCGGAGATGACCGCCGCCGAGGCCTGCTCGCCATCTCGCAGCCGGCAGAAGTTCTCATCCGCCGCGCGGAAGAGGAGTTCGTAACCGTAAACCCGCTCGTTCCGGTCGAGGATGGGCTGCCGCGCAATGAACTTCTGCATGGACCTTGCCTCGCTTGCCCGGGTGAACCCCTCGCGCCGGGGTTGCCACACCGGCGCGGGTCCGCGATGCGGGCCCGGGAGTATGCCTCGTAACGTAGAATCGGCATCCCTCGGAACAATCTTGAGCCTGATTTGCCCATCCCCCACCGAGGCGGGCTCAAGAGGCGGCGGCGCCCGCTGTGGCGCCGCTCGATGAGCGGCGAAGTTCCTAACTCGAATTTCTCACCACGCTGGGACGCTTTGGGGGGGCTTCCGGAAGGGCGGGGCTTCAGTGTCTGTGCAAAAACCCGGCTAGCAAACGTAGAGGCCGCCTTTAGGCGGGCAAGTCTTTGAATCTATGCTGCCGCCCTGAAGGGCGCCGCTACGAAAAGCAGCCCTTCCCCGAATTGTCACACAGATTCTAAAGCCCCGCCCTTCCAATCCCGTGGTGAGAGGTCCGGGCCAAGACTTCGAAGCCGCTGGTCGCTTCCTGCGTCAGCGCAGGCTCTGACCCGCGCTACAACTGAGGTTTTGAGACAGCCTCTCTGGGGGTTGGGGGAGGTGACGAATTGGGTACGGCCAGCCGCACCCCTACAGGCGGGAGATAGAGATGGCTGCGCGGGGCAGTTTGCCGGCGCGCGGCTTTACCGGCTGCGGAAAAACCCGTAGGCGGTGTCATTCTGTGGAGCCGCAGGCGACGAAGAATCTCGCATTGCCTTGAAAATACACAGAGCGAGATCCTTCGCTCCGCTCAGGATGACAGCCATGAAGCGTTTTTCCGCAGCCTGTTTACCGGCCGTGGCTCGGCGTGCTGGACGGCCTCGGGATGATGGGCAGCAGAATATGTGAGGGATGTTGGGCGTCGTGGTAAGCGGTGTTCACGGCGATCGCCCAACGCCGGTTACCATTCAACGGTTCACCCGTATTCGGGTTGACATCGAAGCGCGGAAAGTTGCTGCTGGAGATGTCCAGCCGGATGCGGTGCCCTTTCTGGAACACCAGGGAGGTTGGGTACATTTCAATCGTGAACGGGCTCACTTCACCCGGCTGCATCAGTTGGGCGTGCTCCAGCGAAGCGCGGTAGCGCGCCCGCACAATGCTGTCGCCGATGTTCAAGTCCACGCCCGCCGGGAAATCCGGGTTGGGCGGGTAAACGTCGATCAGCTTGGCCGTAAAATCGGTGTCCGGGGCGCTGGAAGATGCCCACAGCTTCACCACCAGGCGTCCCGTGACCTCCAGGTCCTGGTCCAGAGGCTCCGTCTGAAACACCAGCACGTCGCTGCGGGCAGAAAGCGGGCGCGTGTCCTCGCAGGTCCATATTTCCGGGCGGCAGCGCTGGTCGTAAGCGCCCTGCTCCATCAGGTTCTCGGAATCGCCCGGCCGTTCGATGGAATTGTGGTGCGTGGGTGGCGCGTTGTGCGAGGAGATGTTTCCTCCCAGGGTGGGGACCGGATGCCGGGGATCAAACTCGTACGTCGTGGGGGCTTCACTGGCCGGCCTCTCGGGCGAGAGCGACCCATTCGCGTGCAGATAATAGGGAGTAGCCACGGTTCGCTCGAGCGGCCACTGGAGCTCATCGCGCCAATGCCCGCCTACGAAAATGCGGCCTTCCGGGGTGCGGTGCGCGTCCCCTCCGCCCATGACAAAGATGCGCACGTGCGGCTCGCGGTCAACGCCATTGTCGATCCCCTTCAGCCAATGGTCGAACCAGCGCAATTCGAACGGCTCGAAGTCCAGCGCGGCCTCCGGGCCGAATTCCGCCTCGCCGGCGTAGCTGCGCGAGCGCCCGCCGTGCGTCCAGGGCCCCATGATCAAGCGCTGCAAGCTCTTCTTGTTCTGGCTGAGGGTGACGTAGTTCAGGTTTGCCACCTGCGATCCCCAGGAGTCGTACCACCCGCCCATGTGGTAGACGGGAATGTCTTTGTACTCGGCCACGTGCTCGACCACGTCCGCTCCGGCGTTTTTCCAGAAATCGTCATAGTCACCGTGCGCGAGCGCTTCCACCAGCCAGCTCTCATACTCCGGAATGAGTTTCAGCGGCGTCGAGCCGGCGCGCAAGGGCAGGCCGCGCGCGTACTCGCGGACCTGCTCGCCCAGTTTCACGAGCGCCTGGCGTGTTTCCGGATTGCGTGCAGCGCGGCTGCCGTTGGGGCCGCCGATATTGAAGATCCAGTTCATCCAACGCAGCTCGAACGCGCCGTTGTGCCGAACGCCGTAGCGGCCGAAATCCGACATGGCATCGGCGGGAATCATTGTTTTCAGATAGGGGGGATTTGCGAGCGCGAGGGCGTGCTGCATTCCTCCGGGGTAGGAAGTCCCCACCGTGCCGATTCCCCTGTCCGACCACGGCTGCTCGCCAATCCACTGGGCGGTGTCGTAACCGTCGTGGCCGTCATCGCGGAAGGGACGCCACGTGCCCTCCGAGTTGTAACGCCCTCGCACGTCCTGCCCGATCGCCACGTAGCCGCGCGGCACGAAAAACCTTGCCCAGGACTCCACTCCTGCCTTGCCATAGGGCGTGCGTTCCAGGATCGCGGGGAACCTTCCTTCGGCGGGCTTGGCGTTGAGGGCCGGCCAGTAGATGTCGCACGCCAGCTTCACGCCGTCGCGCATGGGGACCATGACGTCCTTCAAGACGATGACCTCGTACTGCGGTGGGCTGGTGGGATCAATCGCTGCCGCGAGCGGCGTGTGCCGCGCGAACCACGCGAGGCTCGCGCCCAGCACCAGCACTCCCACGGTGAGCGCCGCACGCCAATCGACTGCTTGGGGGTAATGGGTTTGCCGAATTCGTTTGCGCATGTGCTCAGGCACCCGGAAGGACGTAGCGCGGACCTGTTCGGTAGGTCTGCGGCTTTTCATCGTCAATGCGGTACGAACCGCAGACATCCAAAACCAGTCTGCGCTACTCGCTGAACAGGCTGCGGATAAACCGCCAAAGCTGTCATCCTGAGGAGCCGCAGGCGGTCCTGAGTGCAACGAAGGAAGGACCTCTGCAGTTGCCTGATTCTGAAAATGCAGAGGTTCTTCGCTTCGCTCAGAATGACAGCGCCTAAGCGTTTTCCGAAGCCTGTAAACCCCTGCCCTCCCGACCTCTCGGGCAAAACCCCTCGGCGTGGTGAGAAGTCCCCCCTATGACGCGAGGAGGTTGCGGATGTAGGCCAAGTTCCTGCGCATGTCCGCTTCTAACTGCTTCGAAGGCGCATCGGTCTCCAGATTCGCAAAGCCGGAAAAACCGATGTCCCGAATCGCCTGGATGATCCCTGGAAACGGAATACTCCCTTCACCGAGGTAGTGGGGATTATCCTTGAGGTGGAACTGGCAGATCCTGTCTTTCCCGAGCCAAGCGATCTCCTTCACCGGGTCAAACCCTGCCTTCGTGGAATTCCCGACATCGTAGTAGACCTGCACGCTTGCGGACCGCGAGCGCTCCATGATGCGGACGTTATCCTCGGCTGAGATGGTATTCTCCAACCCCAGAATGACCCCAGCCTTCTCGGCTTCCGGCCCGAGGTCCCGCAGGGCATCGCCGACGTGATCCATCTCATCCTTGTTTTGCAGGGCCCATCGGCCAAAGAACGGGAGCAGAAGCACCTTGGTGTTTAGGGCCTTGGTCAGTCGAATGGAATCGAGCACCCACTTCGGAGCCAGAGGGTCGCTTTTCAGGCCATTATCGTGCAGTTTATCGACACAGGTCCCATCGATCGGAATCTTGTATTGCTGGGAAAGGTTGAGGTAGCGGGCAATCACTTCGGGATTGTCCACCGGCATCTTGTTATCCACGAGCTTTCGCCCAAACGACATTTGTAGCCCCTCGAACCCGAGCTTGGCTGCCAGCGGCACTGCGTCCGGGCTCGCGCCCAGGTCCAGGTTCCAGTCCGTCACACCAATGGGGAGCTTTAGTCCTGTCGCGAATCCGAGGCGCGAGCAGAAGCTGACAGCAACTGCCGAACAGAGAAACTCACGGCGAGTAGTTTTGAGCACCAGAAACCTCCCGAAAAACAGAGTGGCGTGCGGCGCATACGGCGGGGACGCCCAGTTCATTCCTTCGTCGTCAGGGGCGGAACGAACTCCCCCATAATAGAACACAGGACTAACTGCGAGGCAAGGGGCCCGTGGGCGGGCCACCTCTCAAGACGGGCGACGCACCGGTCGCCTCCCGGCAGTGGTTGCGGTAGGCAGTAAGCAGAAGGCAGTAGGCAGCACGAAGAATGGCTCGGGCGCAATCGCCACCGGGCCTTTTTGCTTTGGTAGCGCGGAGTTGTTCTTGAACTCCGCGGCTTGTATACTCGGAACCGTCGAAGAGCCGCAGAGTTACAAATCAACGTTGCGCTCGTGACTACCCTTGCACTCCTTGTCTTTCCCCTTCTCCGGGTGTATACAGACGTGGACTTTATCCCTTCGTCGAAAATCACGGGTTCGCACACATCGCAAAGAGCGCGATGTATGCGCCACCCGCGGAGGCAGAGGATTTGGGATCTTTTCAGCAGTGACGGACAACGGATTTAATGAAATTGGAATTGACAGAGATTCGAAAACTCACGATCACTGCGCTTTGCAGTGATGACGTGCTATTCGAGCAACTCGTTCTCAAAGGTGGAAACGCAATAAGCCTAGTTTACGGCATCAGCCCCCGTGATTCGCTCGATGTTGATTTTTCCCTGGAAACTGATTTTGAAAACCTCGAAGACATCTTGGCTAGGATGGAACATGCTCTCACCAGTCGATTCAACGTCGTTGGGTTCATCCCCTTTGATGTAAAACTCGCGCCCAAGCCCGCGGAACTACGAGAAAATCAGCAGCCGTGGTGGGGTGGCTATCAGTTGGAATTCAAGCTGATTGAGGAGACACGCCATCGGTCTTTGGGATCCGATAGGGAGCGGCTCCGCCGAGAAGCGTTTGTCGTTGGGCCGAACCAGCAAAGGATTTTCAGGGTGGACTTCAGCAAGTATGAATACACCACCGGGAAGGTTCAAGCAGAAGTCGACAACTACACAATCTATGTCTACACGTCCGCGATGATCGCAAATGAGAAGCTCCGCGCCCTCTGCCAACAGATGGAAGACTATGCTCCAACCGGAAAGACCAAGTGCCCAAGAGCACGAGACTTCTTCGATATCTTCATAATCGTTACGAATACGGGACTTCGGCTTGGTTCTTCAGAGAATCTCGACCTCATAAAGATGATCTTTGCGGCAAAGCAGGTGCCCATCTCCTTGCTTGGTAAGCTTGCCGGGCAACGTGATTTTCACAGGAATGACTGGCCCAATGTTCGCACTACGGTGGCGGAGACTCTTAAGGAGTTCGATTTCTACTTCGCCTTCGTTCTTCAAGAAATCAAGCCGCTACATTCCCTTTGGATGAAATAGCCTCCAGCCAGGATCATACCCCACGTCCCGCATATCATGGGCCAGATAGAAGTCGAAGTTCATTGCAAACTCTTTCAAACGTCCATAGAGCTTCTCTGGATAGCCAGCACGCTCCAGGTAGAAGCCGAGCGCTTGGTGGTACGGGTAAACGTAATCTAGCATCTTGAGCGTGGCAATCAGCTTGGCAATGGAAACGCGCTCCTTGGCGCCGCGATATGCTTCGAGAACCTGATACACTCCTCCCGCATAAGTCGGTCGTACCGTAATGTCGATAAGGGTTCGCTCGATACTTGTGACCCGGACCCTCCCGCCGCCGGGAACCTGGATGTTCTGAACCTCTAGACTCTTTGTGTTCTTTCCGCTGAGCAGGATGATTTTGTATTCGTCGTACCCGAAGGCGAAAGTCGATTCACGTTGCTTGTGACGAAAAGCCCGGTCTAACCTCTCTTGCGTGAGCCCTCCAGATGATTTGGGCTTCACGCTCTGTTCGTAGTTCACGTAGAGCACCCGTGGGAGCTGGTCTGTCAGGCCATGAACGAAGACGGCGGTCGAAT
>Ga0187853_10002193_pt1 | contig 16615 bp, 12 predicted proteins | sample June2016WEW_6_10_2_FD_132417 | JGI IMG/M metagenome (GOLD analysis project Ga0187853, IMG submission 132417) | Peatland microbial communities from SPRUCE experiment site at the Marcell Experimental Forest, Minnesota, USA - June2016WEW_6_100 | ecosystem: Environmental > Terrestrial > Soil >... | reverse complement strand
ACGGAATAAACATCGCGGAAGGCGCCGCGACCGGTCAGACGCGGGGCGAACCAGTGGGTTGGCCAGGTGGGGTCGGTGCGCTCATTGAGCAGCTTGTGGACATTTGTTGGCAGATCGACTGTCCAGCCTTCGGCAAGCTGCAGCACCGGGCCAAGACCTTTGACCAGGTTGATGCGGCACATGGTCAAAGGCATGCCGCCGCGCGTCAGGAAGCCGGACGAGAACCCGCCACCGCGGAAGTATTCCGTCCTGGCCGGATACCAGGTGGTGGCCTGCAGGCATTTCCGGACATCCGACTCATTGATCTCCCAAAAAGGTTTCATGACCGGCAGAGCGTCTTTTTCCATTCCACCGGTTGCATCCAGCGTAGCTGCCCCGGAGTTGATCAGGTGGATCAAGCCGCCGGCGGCCGGGCCACTTAACTCATAGCCGGTCACGCGCTTGACGGCAGCCGGACTCCAATAGGTGCGCACATCCGCAAAAACCTGGGCGGTATTGGTCAGCAGGTGGCCAAAAAGCATACTGGCGCCGTTTAAACTATCATTCTCCGTAGCAAAAACAAATGGAGGGCGCAGCCCGTTCCAGTCGAAGGAACTGTTGAGCATGGCTTCCATGAAGTCGCCGTTGGGGAAGTGGTCGGTCCACTGGCGCTGGCCCTGGAATCCGCCCAGGATGGCGTTATGTCCCAGGGCTTCCTCGCCCCGGCCGAGTTCGGCCAGGCGCGGGTTGCCAACCAGCAGATCACGGGCGATCAGCATCATCCTGACCACCGTCTCCCAATCGGCATCCTTTTGGGGACGCGAGCGCTGCTTTTCGGGCGGGTTGTATTCCCGGCCTTCGGGGCAATTGGCTTTCGTCCAGGCCAGGGCGCGCTTGAATTCGTCCGGGTCATAAATGCCCTCTTCGAGGCGGCGGGTGATCTCAGTCATATCAACCGCCTCGACGCGCATGCCCAGGTAGCTTTCGAAAAAGCCCTGGTCCACGATGGAACCGGCGATGCCCATCGAAACGCCCCCGATGGAAAGGTAGGACCTGCCGCGCAGCGTGGCTGCGGCCAGGCCGGCCCGGGCAAAGCGCAGCAGTTTTTCCTTTATATCAAGTGGAATGGTAGTTTCCCCGGCATCCTGCACATCCTGACCATAGATGCTGAAGGCCGGCAGGCCTTTCTGGTTGTGGGCTGCCAGGACCGCGGCCAGGTAGACCGCCCCAGGCCGTTCGGTCCCATTAAAACCCCAGACAGCCTTGGGGATAAGCGGGTCCATATCCATCGTCTCCGAGCCATAACACCAGCACGGGGTGACAGTAATGGACAACCCCACCCCCTGGCGGGAAAACAGGCGGGCGGTCTGGGCGGCCTCGGCAACTCCTCCGATACAGGTCGCGGGAATCACGCACTCCACTGGCGACCCATCCCGGTGGCGCAAATTCCTAATCAACAGGTCTGCCACGGCTTTAGCCAGCGCCAGGGTGGTTTCTTCCAAAGATTCACGGATGCCATTGCGACGACCGTCAATGGCGGGGCGAATGCCGATCTTCGGATGATTCTCGGCCTGGAGGATCGTGGAAAGGACAGGTTGGTGTTGAGTCATGGCGGTGCCTCCTTGCGTTTTCGAACCCTGGATAAAAGCTTGCATATAAGTGTAAACCATTTTTGCGCGATCTGCTGTGGTTGAATGAGAGTGGAATATAATGGGTGTCATCCTTCTGGAACTGCTGCCATGCATCCTGACCGGCTCTTTTCCCCCGACCCGCTCACCCGGCGAACGGCGCGTGAACTTTACGAGAGTGTCGCCTGCCTCCCGCTGATCTGCCCGCATACCCATGTGGATGCACGCCTGTTCAGCGACCCGGCTGCTTCTTTTGGCTCGCCAGCGGACCTGTTTATCATCCCCGACCATTACATTACGCGCATGCTGTATTCCCAAGGCATTCCGCTCGAGTCCCTGGGTATAACGCCTGTGGAGGGTGGGCAGGTAGAGAATGACCATGGCAAGATCTGGCGCACTTTCTGCGAAAACTTTAACCTGTTCCACGGAACACCTTCCGGCGTCTGGCTGGAGAGCGAGCTGAGCCAGGTCTTTGGCATCGACGAGAACCCCTCGGCGGCCAATGCCGGCCGGCTTTACGATACCATCGCCGAAAAACTTTCCACACCTGCATGCGCGCCACGGGCTTTGTTCGAACGATTCAACATCGATGTCCTGTGCACCACCGAGGCAGCAACAGACCTGCTTGAAGCACACCGGGCCATCCGCGAAAGCGGCTGGAATGGGCGCATCCTGCCGACTTTCCGTCCGGATGCAGTCATGACCCTGGACGCGCCCGGCTGGAGGTCGGACATCGACCGGCTGAGCCAGGCCAGCGGCGTGGATGTGACGGATTACCCTTCCTACCTGCATGCCCTGGAGCAGCGCCGGGATTTCTTCCGTTCGTTGGGCGCAACTGCCACGGATCATGGTGCGCTGGTGCCTGAGACGGTCGAGATGGATCCGGCCGAGGCGGAGAGGCTCTTCCAGCGCGCCCTGCACGGGCAGGTCTCCAGCGAGGAAGCGGTGCGCTTCACCGCCGGCATGTTGATGGAAATGGCGCGCATGAGCGTGGAGGATGGGCTGGTCATGCAGATCCATCCCGGCTCTCTGCGCAACCACAACCAGCCATTGTTTCAACGCTTTGGGCCCAACATCGGCGGCGACATTCCCATCCAGACCGAATACACCCACAATCTGCGGCCACTGCTGAACCGTTTCGGAAATGATGCCCGCCTGACCCTGGTGATATTCACGCTGGATGAATCCACGTATGGGCGCGAACTGGCCCCACTGGCCGGGCACTACCCGGCGCTGAAGCTGGGCCCGCCCTGGTGGTTCCACGACAGCCCGAATGGCATGCGGCGTTATTTCGAGCAGGTCATGGAAACAGCCGGGCTTCGCAACACGACCGGTTTCAACGACGATACGCGTGCTTTCTGCTCCATCCCGGCCCGGCAGGAGGTCTGGCGGCGGGTTTCGGCGGACTGGCTGGCCGGGTTGGTGGTACGGCACGTCGTTGATATACAGGATGCGCGTGCAATGATCCAGGAACTGGCGGCCGGATTGGCCAAACGCACCTACCGGTTATAGAAGGAGAATATATGGAGGTTCCCATGCTCCCACCTCAATCCAACCGCTACCGTCAAGCCTGTAACCTTTCCGGTTTTTGGGATTTCCGTTTCGATCCGGATGATGCGGGACTGCAAAACGGCTGGCAGGGCGGCTTTCCCGGGGCACGCCCGGCTGCCGTACCGGCCAGTTGGAATGACCAGTTCGAGGATGGGCGCGATTTCCTTGGCCCGGCCTGGTACCGTACCGATTTCGACCTGCCGTGGGGCTTTGCTGGCAAGCGCCTGTTCCTGCGTTTTGACTCGGTCAATTACCTGGCGGAAACCTGGTTGAACGGCCAATCGCTCGGCTTGCACGAGGGCGGCCATCTACCCTTTGTTTTCGATATCACCCAATTCGTCCGGCCAGAGCGAAACCAGCTGGTGCTGCGCGTAGATGGCCGGCTGGCTTTTGATCATGTCCCGCCCGGGAATGTGAGCGGCGGGCCGGAGGACTTTTTTCCCAGCCATGCCGGAAACTTCCCCCAGGCGCAGTTCGACTTCTTCCCGTATTGCGGCATCCAGCGGCCAGTCTGGCTGGTTGCCACTCCTCAGGAGGGTCTGCAGGACGTAAGCGTACAGACCGAACTCACAGGCAGCCGCGCCCGGGTGCGCGTGCATATCGAACGGACCGGCGATGCCAAAGCCCAGGCGCGCTACCACCTGGAAGGTTTTGGGACGCATGTCACGTTGGAATCGGCTTTCCCCAGGGAAGCGACTGAGCTGGTCATCGATGTTCCGGAGGCGGCCTTATGGTCCCCGGAGACACCACATTTGTATGACCTGTCAGTGGAGCTGGTGCACGCAGGAATGGTGACCGATTCCCATCAACTGAAAACCGGCCTCCGCACCATCGCGGTGGAAGGCGACCGGCTGCTGCTAAACGGCCGACCGGTCCACCTGCAGGGCTTTGGCCGCCACGAGGATTTTCCGGTCGTCGGGCGCGGGTACCTGCCGGCGCTGATCGTCAAGGATTATGCCTTGATGCGCTGGACTGGCGCCAATTCCTTCCGCACCAGCCATTATCCTTATTCAGAGCAGATGCTCGATCTGGCCGACCAGCTCGGTTTCCTGGTCATCGATGAAACGCCTGCGGTGGGGCTGTATTTCCGGGAAGATGGACTGGAAAAACGCCTGGCGCTCTGCCGGCAATATGTGCAGGAACTGGTGCGGCGTGACCGGAACCACCCCTGCGTAATCATGTGGAGCCTGGCCAATGAGCCGCATTCCGCCTCGGCGCTGGCCCGGCCATTCTTCGAGCAGCTTTACCAGGATGCCAAAAGACTCGACCCGACCCGCCCGGTCACACTGGCCAGCTTCCTGGGAGCTGAAGAAGCGGCCTTCGAATTTTGCGATGTGGTTTGCCTGAACCGCTACCTGGGCTGGTACAGCCAGTCCGGCAACTTGGATGAAGCACTGCCGCTGCTCTCAGCCGAACTGGACGCGCTGCACAAGCAATTCGGCAAACCGCTTATCCTGACCGAATTTGGCGCGGATGCCCTGCCCGGCCAGCATGCCCAACCGCCCGAAATGTTCAGCGAGGAATACCAGGCTGACCTGTTGGAGCGATACATCCAACTCTTATGCAAGAAACCCTACGTGGTGGGGGAGCACGTCTGGAATATGTGCGATTTCAAAACTTGCCAGGGTATCGTGCGCCCCGGAGCAATGAACTATAAAGGTGTATTCACGCGTGACCGGTGTCCCAAGCTGGCGGCCCACCGGTTGCGGGCCCTGTGGCATTAATAAGAACCATTATTCTCTAATACCACTTCGTGTACCATGTCTGCACGAATAAAAATCGGATTAGTGAAGATTAGTGCGGATTAGCGGATGAATAAGTAATAAAGGAATTCCATGACAAATTTTTCCATCCAAGATCAAGTTGCGGTTGTGACCGGCGGTGCGGGGGTCTTATGCTCGGCCATGTGCCGGGCGCTGGCCGAAGCCGGGGCAAAGGTGGCCGTGCTGGATCTGCGTCCGGAGCCGGCCGAAGCCCTGGCAGCCGAACTGGGTAACGAGGCGATCGGCCTGGCGTGCGACGTGCTCGATAAGCAAAGCCTGCAGAACGCCGCCCACAAGGTGCTGGCAGCCTTTGGGCGGGTGGATATACTGGTCAACGGGGCGGGCGGCAACCAGCCGGAGGCCACCACCGGCCCGGCACAATCCTTCTTCGATTTACCCGGTGAGGCTACGCAGCAGGTCCTGGACCTCAATCTGATGGGCACATGGCTGCCTTGCCAGGTTTTTGGGAAGAGCATGGCGGACCAAAAAAGAGGAGTGATCCTGAACGTCTCCTCCATGAACGCCTTGCGCCCGTTGACGCACATCCCGGCCTACTCGGCCGCCAAGGCAGCCGTCAGCAACTTCACCCAGTGGCTGGCGGTGCACATGGCGCAGGAATACAGCCCGCGCATCCGCGTTAATGCCATCGCACCAGGCTTTCTGCTGACAGAGCAGAACCGCTTCCTGCTGACCGATCGGGACAGCGGCGAGTTGAGCGTGCGGGGGCAGGCCATCATTGCCCATACCCCCATGAGGCGTTTCGGCGCACCCGACGACCTGCTGGGAACCGTGCTCTGGCTGGTCTCGCCCGCCTCCGCCTTCGTCACCGGCATCGTCGTGCCGGTGGATGGGGGTTTTTCGGCGTATAGCGGGGTGTAAATTATTACCGGAGATACCCCAAGGGACGGGTACGGTGTGAACGGGGATGAAAGGGAGGGGGTTCATCTTGCGCTTTCTACCAATCTACTTCTCTCTTCTACCGCCTTGGTGTTTAGCTTCTTTGAGCGCCTGCGGTATAATCACTTGGAAAGGAGCCTCGTTTTTCCATGACAATTTCCCCTCGTATCGAACGTGATTCGCTCGGTGAGATCCAGGTGCCGGCCGACGCATTGTATGGCGTGCAGACCCAGCGCGCCGTGGAGAACTTCCCCATCTCCGGTTTGAAGCCCTGGAGGGCCTTTATCTGGTCCACGGCAGAAATCAAACGGGCCGCGGCCGAGGTCAACCTGGATCTGGGCCTGCTGGACCCCGAACGAGCCGGAGCCATCCAGAAGGCGGCCCAGGAAGTAATCGAAGGCAAGTGGGACGCCCAATTTGTGGTTGACCCTTTCCAGGCGGGCGCCGGCACCAGTCACAATATGAACGTCAACGAAGTCATTGCCAACCGGGCCACCCAGCTACTGGGCGGCGGACTGGGCGAATACCGTGTCCATCCCAATGATCACGTCAACATGGCTCAATCCACCAACGATGTCATCCCGACCGCCGTGCGGCTGGGCTGTCTTTGGCGGCTGGAGGAATTACTGGCGGTGCTGAAAGAGCTGCACGACGCGCTGCAGGCCAAAGCGGTTGCGTTCGACGATGTGGTGAAATCCGGCCGCACACACTTGCAGGATGCCGTGCCGGTGCGACTGGGCCAGGAGTTCGGTGCGTATGCCAAAGCGGTTGAACGGGACTCTGAACGCATCCGGCGCTCGGCGGAGGGGCTGCGGCGGCTGGGCATCGGCGGTACGGCGGTCGGCTCCGGGCTGAACGCTCATCCCGAGTACCATGCCCGCATGGTAAGGAAATTATCGGAATTAACCGGGCTGCAACTGTATGAGTCCGATAACCTGTTCGAATCGATGCAATCCATGGCGGATGCGGCTGATTTCTCAGCCTCCCTGCGGACGCTGGCGCTGACCCTGATCCGCATCGCCAACGATTTCCGCCTGCTGGCCTCGGGACCTTCCACCGGGCTGGATGAGCTGCGGCTGCCGGCGGTCCAACCCGGCTCGAGCATCATGCCGGGCAAGGTCAACCCGGTCATGGCTGAAATGCTCGACATGAGCATGTTCCACGTGGTGGGTTGTGATACCACGGTCATGCTGGCAACCCAGGCCGGGCAGTTGGAATTGAATGTGATGATGCCGATCATTGCGCATAGTCTATTTGAAGCCATGCAGGTGACCATCGGCGCGGTACGGGCCTTCACTCTGCGGGCCGTGCAGGGTCTGGATGCCAACCGCGAAAAGGCCACCGGCTGGCTGGCCAAAAATGCCATCGTGGTAACAGCGCTCAATCCGATCATCGGCTACACCCAGGGGGCTGCGCTGGTCAAGGAAGCCCTCAAGCGCAACCTGGCCATCCGGGAAGTGGCGGTCGAAAAAGCGGCTGCAGGCGCTTTGAAACATCGCGACCAGGACCGCCCCGTGAGCGTGGCGGAGGTCGAGGCCGCGCTGGATGACCTGCGCAAGCTGACCGAAGGCGGCATCGCCGGCGGAGGCGGTGGGGGAGGTTAAGGAGAACCATCATGACTCTGGACCCAACATTTCTTAGTGGATTGACGCTCGTCCTGACCGGCCTGGCAGGGGCTTTCCTGGTGGCCCTGTGGCTGGCGCTGGTAATATGGACGTACCGGGACATGCGGTCGCGCCACCGCGACCGACTGGTACCCATCCTGGCCGCGCTGATGGTGGCGCTGCTGAACCTGCCGGGCGTGCTGGTTTACCTGATCTTGCGGCCGGCGCGCACGCTGGAGGAAGAATACCAGCAAACACTGGAAGAAGAAGCCCTTCTGCAGTCCATCGAGGATCAATCTGTTTGCCCCGGCTGTGAGCGCCATACCCGGGAAGACTGGCTGATCTGTCCTTCCTGCCAGACGAAACTCCGCAAGCGCTGTCATTCCTGCGGCCGGCTGATGGAATTGCCGTGGAACATCTGCGCGTATTGCGGTACGCCCGCGCCCGGGATGCGCAAAGAGGGCGGCACACTGGATGATGTGGTCAGAAGCCTGTCGGAAGAAAAAGGCAAAGCCTTGCCGGAAGATGATTCTCACCCGGCATTGGAAGATGTCGAGTTGGCCTTCCCGGATGAAGAAACTCCATTGGATGAATGATTTCTTTAAGTAGTGAGGACTTCAGTCGTCACTACTTATCTTTCAAAAAAAACCTCCCTTTCACCTGCCTCCTTCTTTCTCCCTTATGAAACTCGACTCGCTCACTCTCCATCATATCTCCATGCCACTGGTAGCTCCTTTCGAGACCTCTTTCGGGGTCACGACCAGGCGGGAATGCATCCTGGTTTCCATCCAGTCGGAAGGCCTGACCGGTTGGGGAGAATGTGCAGTCGACCGGGATCCCGGCTACTCATATGAGACGACCGGAACCGCATGGCACATCCTGAAAGATTTCATCGCCCCCACGCTGCTGCGCGGCTACATCTCAGATGCGACGGATTTCCAACAGCAGGTGGCAGGCATCCGCGGCCACAACCTGGCAAAAGCCGGGGTGGAAATGGCGCTGTGGGACCTGATCGGCAAGGGCCAAGGCAAGTCGTTGCGTGAGCTGCTGGGGGGGCTGCGGGCGCGCGTGGATGTAGGCGTCTCGGTCGGTTTGAAGGATTCACCGGAAGCCCTGGTCGAGCGGATTGGAAAGTACCTGGCCAGCGGATACGGGCGCATCAAGATAAAGATCAAACCCGGGCGGGATGTGGGGGATGCCGAAGCCGTCCGGAAAGCCTTTCCGCACATCCCACTCCAGGTGGATGCCAACTCTGCGTATACGCTGGAGACCTGCCAGATCTTGCGGCCCCTGGATAGATTGAAACTGCTGCTGATCGAACAGCCGCTCAGCGAGGACGACCTGTGGAACCATCACAAGCTCCAGAAACAATTTCATACGCCCATCTGCCTGGATGAAAGCATTACCAGCTTGCTGCAGGCCCGTTCGGCCCTCGAAATGGATGCCTGCAGGATCATCAACATCAAACCCGGGCGGGTGGGCGGGTTGAGCCAGGCTGTGCTGATCCACGACCTGTGCCGGGCGCAGGCTGTACCGGTCTGGTGCGGCGGGATGCTGGAAACCGGCATAGGGCGTGCTTCCAACCTGGCGCTGGCCAGCTTGCCTGGTTTCACTCTCCCCGGGGATATTTCCGCATCCAACCGTTACTATGACCAGGATATCACGCGCGAGGGCTTTGTCCTTGACCCAGGCAGTACCATCGACGTACCGACCGGTCCTGGCCTGGGCGTGACAATCGATCCAGCTGCGCTCAAGAAGTTCAGGCTGGCGGAATTACGGTTAACTGCAAAGTGAAATAGGACTGCCAGGTGGGAAAAAACCCAGCCATTTGCGTGTGTGTGCTTGCCGGCAGCCTACTGTTAGCGGCCTGCCAGGTTTTTAACCCGCTTGAAACCACTGAAACGCCCACCCCGGCTGCGACTCCCGTCCCAGCGACCATTATGCCCATCCCGGCGACCGCCATTCCCATGCCGGCTAGCATCTGGGTTTCACCGGCCGTCCCGGAAGCCCTGCGCCAAATTGTGGCCAGCTCCGGCCTGGCGCTGGCGGCAGCACCTGATGCGACCACTGCACGCCTGGATGTCATAATTACCCAATCTTCAAGCAACAATCCCCAACCTTCGATCCCGAATCCGCAATCAACAATTTGGTTCTATGCGCTTGTGACGCCATTTCCAACCCCGACGGATGGAGTCCAACTGGCCGATATCCAAAATACCTGGAGCGGAACACCTTCGGGACCGTTTGCCGGAAGGCCGCTCTGGGTGGACGGAGCCACCCTGGCCGCATTCAGCAGACTATGGGGTGACCCGGCTGCGGGGGCTGTGCTGGTTGTCCCGGCGGACCAGTTGGTTGGTTCAGCCTGGGCGGAGCGACCGGCCTGGGCGATCGTCCCGTTCGAGGCGCTGGAGCCGCGTTGGAAAGTCCTCAGCGTGGATGGTCAGTCGCCGGTCCACAACGATTTCGACCCGGCCAGCTACCCACTCAAAATCGCTTTTTCACTCCGGCCGGCTGTATTCAATTTACCGCCAACCAACCGTAATCCGCACAAGCTGACCGTGCTGGACATGACCGGCACAACCGCCCTGGCGCGTGGCATCGCCGACCAGATGGAGAAAAATGGCGTACTTTATCCGGGCAAGTATGTCGACAGCGTATTGCGCTCGGCCGACATCACCCACATCAGCAATGAAGTGGTTTTCAACCCGGCCTGCCCAACCCCAGATCCATGGACCTTGAACCGGTCCTTTTGCAGCAACCCGAAATACATTGCCCTGCTGCAGGATGCCGGAACGGACGTGGTCGAATTGACCGGCAACCACCTGATGGATTCCGGCCAGGCGAATCTTTTATCGACACTGGAAATGTATGATCGGCTCGGCTGGAAATATTACGGCGGGGGGCGGGATTTGCAGGATGCGCGCCAGCCGGCCCTGCTGGAAAACAATGGGAACAAGCTCGCATTCGTAGGGTGCGACTATCCCGGTCCGCCGCACGACTGGGCCACCGACACCACGCCCGGCTCGCTGCCCTGTAATCTCGATCAGCTGGCACAGGAGATCACAACGCTGCGCTCGCAAGGCTATCTGCCGGTCATGACCTTCCAGTACCAGGAGTATTACCAGCCCAATCCCACACCTGAAGAAGAGGCGGATTTCCGCCGGATGGCCGAGGATGGTGCGGTGATCGTCAGCGGCAGCCAAGGGCATGAACCGGCCGCAATGGAAATCCTGAATGGGGCATTTATCCATTACGGCCTGGGCAACCTGTTTTTCGACCAGATGTTCAGCCTGCCGACGCGCGAATTGTTCATCGACCGGCATGTGTTTTATAATGGGAAATACATCAATACCGAATTATTAACTTTTGTCGACGAAAATTTTTCCCAGCCGCGCCCAATGACCGCGCTTGAAAGAACACAGTTCCTGGAAAAGATTTTCAAGGTGGCTGGATGGTAGAGCGAGTCATGAAGGTGAAGAATGACAATTTATGATGTCTCGGTTCCGATTTCCCCCGCCACGCCGGTCTGGCCTGGTGACCCGGCGGTGGTGCTTGAAAAAGTCTCTTCTATGGACGCCGGCGCGCACGACAATGTCTCCCGCCTGGCTTGCAGCGTCCATACCGGCACCCACGTGGATGCGCCGCACCATTTCCTGAACGACCACCGTACCGTGGAGTCGCTGCCAATAGATATCCTGGTCGGTCCGGCCCAGGTGGTCGAAATCCCGCCGGATATGAAGGTGGTAACTGCGGAAGTACTGGAAAAAGCCATGCTTCCGCCCGGGATGGAACGATTGATTTTGAAAACAAGCAATTCCCAATTATGGGAACAGGGCGAGAGTTCATTCTTTACGGATTTTGTTGGGATTTCAGCGGATGGGGCAGATTGGCTGGTACGATACGGCATCAAACTGGTGGGGATTGACTACCTCTCGGTGGCGCCTTACCACCAGAGCATTCCAACGCACCTGACCTTGCTCACTGCCGGCGTCATAATCGTGGAGGGGCTGGATTTGAGCGCAATCAGCCCGGGAAGCTACAACCTGTACTGCCTGCCATTGAAGCTGGTTGGATCGGACGGCGCGCCTGCCAGGGTGATCCTGGTAGAGTGATTAAACGAAAACTCCCGCAGGTTTTGTGTGCGGGAGTTGCTCCAAATTATTTTATCAATTAATATCTACGCTGGCCGCCGCGGGCCTTACCCCCCGGACCGCGATTCCCACCGCCGGGGCCGCCGCGCCGATCACCATAACCGCCGCCACCGCCACCACCGCCACGACCATAACCGCCACCGCCGCCACCAAAGCTGCGTTCTTCGCGCGGCCGGGCCAAGTTGACCTTCAGAGGACGATTTGAGAGGGTGTAGCCGTTGAAGGTCTGGATGGCCTTCTCGGCTTCACTCTGGTTGCTCATTTCCACAAACGCGAAGCCCTTGGACTGCCCCGTGTCGCGGTCTTTGATCAGAGCCACCGATGCAACCGTTCCTGCCTGGGTAAAGAGCGTGCGCAAATCATCTTCGGTGGTATCGTAGGACAGGTTGCCTACATAAATCTTGGTTTCCATACTCTTCTATCTCTCCTTTTGAATGGGGCAGTGGGCTTGTAAAAAAACCGCCAGCCTTGTACAAGGGCTGGCGGCAATCACGCACACAAATCCATCTGCAAGTAGGCTTATTCTAACATAAAGGGCCCTGTCTTGGAGCATCAGTTTACCTGCTTAGCAGGGCTTTTTCAATAGGTAATACGAGAGTATGTTGCAAACGGTCGACGGCCAACACTCGTTTGTCCGCTAACAACCGACATTTCCTACAGACCAATTTATATGTGACCAATTTAAACATAATATGACAATATGGGTGTTCTATTGTTATGAATATTTAAGGGCTGTGGTAGTTTGCAGGGTTTAATGTAAAACCTAAATCAATATTTCCCGGTATTATCAGTCTCAGCTTTGCATTAAAATAAGGGGTCGAAGGTAAGGGGGCATCCCAGGCTTGATCACCTTTTTCAGGCATATAAATAATTAACCCAGAATTGGTACTTTTCTCTATGATTGGGACTGTTGGTTCCGGATACCACCCGGAAAGTGAGATCTGCTTGACAGAATTAAGATCAGCGAAAATGTTTTTCGCAAGTTCGAGGTTGGCGACAACAAAAACCACACATAATGCCGCCAAAAAAACTCGCATATTAAGGACTTTATGGAGACAAGCCAGCAAAACCATCGCTGAACCTATTGGGAGCAGCCAGAAAAGAGCATTTGCGAAGCGAGGATCTGGGGCTGTCAGAAACCAGTAAATGAGACCAAGAAAAAGGGGCAGGAAAATGAAATATTCCAAATATCCAGGCTTGAAGCGTTTTTTCACAAATAAAAGAATTTCTGTAATTAGTGTAAGGGAAAAAAATACAATGGATGCCAGGGTAGGATAAGCTACACTCACAATTTCCTGGCGTATCCGGTGCAACCAGGGGCGAAACCAATTCCAATTACCCAGTACGCTGCTTGGGGAAGCGTTAGGAAGGCGAGCCCAACTACGTATCCAGTCTGCCTCACCGGCCGCCGCAGCTCTTGGCACTGCCCAGTAAAAAGGGATATATCCGAGCAATGAGGGATAGAGGGGAGAGCCGGAGAGAATATAACCCCTTACCATCCAAACCAATATGATGGGAACTGCCGGTAGAATAATTCGAACAACGCTTCGAATATTGGAGGAGGTAGTCAGCAATTCATATAACAGAACAATCCCTATACTGAATGCGGAAAAACCCAAATTACTTAACTTGACAGTAACGGCAGAGGCAGCCAAAATGGTAATAACTAAAGCTCTATAATCTTGATCCCTCTGTCCTTCACGCCATTGTGATATTCCATGCGATAGTTCCACAAAAATGGCAATTTGTAGGATCGTGGAGGCCAGATCGGGTGTCGGGGAGGCTAATCCGTTTGATTCAATCGCAAGAAACGCAATAACTGGAATAATAAACAAGTCTGGTGCATAGAAAAATGGATGTTTTGTGAGCAAGCCACGTTTTGAGAATTTGGAGTGCAATGAGATGAATTCTGTCCCTATGAGAATCATAAATAGAAAGCTATTCGCGATGGATCGCCCATACCCAAAAAACGGATAGAAATTGAGCGCTGCTACATAAACGAAAAAGGACTGGTTATAAGCTAAACGACTATGGAGATTACCGAGTCCTGGAACAATTGGATAGGAGTTGATCCAACGAATTGAAGCAAGATGATATAGACCTGTATCGTAATTGGTAGGAGTAAGCATCGCTCTTGCAGTGACCCAGGTACCTAAACTCAGAAAAAAGAATGTAATAAGGAATGTTGTAATTATTTGAATGGATGTGAATCCCTTGAGGCGCTTGAAAAAGTATTTCAGCCAATAAATTAGCTCGGGAATAGAGAGAACTACTCCAAGCAGAAAGATGGGGATTGCCACATAAGCGGTTATTGGAAAAACAAAATTCAAAACCTGGAAAAGGAAAAGAGTGAATGCCCATCCCAACCAGATTGACATGCATAGATTGTCTGGGGGAACTTTGCCGACTCTCAGAATGGTTGCTAATACTTTACTCCAACCATAATATGAAAGACTGAGAAACAAGAAAAGTGCCAGTGCAAATAGGATTTCTATCACATTTAACCTTGGAATTTGGATAGGCAGTACATGAATTACGGCTAAATCTTCTCAATCCGTGGCATTTCAATTTACGGGTAGGATATACCCGCCGTCCACCACGATGACCTGCCCGCGGATCATGGAGGCGGCCGGTGTGCAAAGGAATCCGACCACTTCGGCCACATCCTCGGGCGTGACCAGCCGGCCGGCGGGTGTGGAGGCAATGGCCTTCTGGATAAGACCTTCATCCTGGCGCAGCGCGTCGAAGTGCTTGAGGGCGTCGGTTTCGACGATGCCGGGGGAGACCGCGTTGACGACGATATTTTTGGGGCTGAGTTCGACTGCCAGATAACGTGTCAGCGCTTCGATGGCGGCTTTGCTGGCGCCGACCAGCATATAATCGGGCATGACCCGGCCGGAGCCCGGGCTGGTGAGGCTGACGATGCTCCCACCGTGGCGTTGTTCCATCAGCGGGACGGCGAGCTGAGCGGCGAATAACAGCGAGCGGGCATTGATGTTCATGGTCCAGTCCCAGCCTTTGGGTTTTTGTTCCAGGGCGGGACGGTTATAGCCGGAGGCGGCATTGTGGACGAAAATATCCAGACCGCCGAAAGCCTGACCGGTTTCAGCGAAAAGCCGGTTCAGATCATCCAGATCGCCCACATTCGCCTTGACCAGCAGGGCGCGCCGGCCCAGTTTCTCGATCTCTGTGGCGGTCTGCTCGGCAGGAGAGCGATTGCGGAAGAAGTTGACCACTACATCCGCCCCGTTGCGGGCCAGATGCAGGGCGATAGCGCGCCCAATACCGCGTCCCGAGCCAGTGACGAGGGCGGTTTTGCCGGAGAAGGGGAGTGCAGCGTTCATGGAACCTCGTTTTTTGAAATAATGATCGAGCAGTGTAGCTGCTGATACACCGAACGGCTGAAGCCGTACCTACGATCCCGCTAGGATTGCACACTCAGTCGATAATGGACTGGTTTTAGCAGGGATGTGTCAAACTCGAGGATGTGTTGCGGCCCAAGATTATGCAGCGCGGCCATGACGGTCTCCAGGTCCTGTCTGAGCTGGCCGACTTCCACGCCCCGGCAGGTCTCTGGCCAGGGCTCCAGCCATTTCCGGCAACGCTGGTAGACTTTAAGCGCACCGGGGTAGTTATACTGGGTGATATGCAGGTAGACCACTCCCACCTGCAGTATGCCGCGATACAGGTCGCGCAGCGGGCCGCATTCAGCCCGCCAGGCTGCCTCAAGCGCTTCATGGGCTTCGAAATAACGGCCCTGGTTGAACAATTCCAAGCCATGAATGGCTTTCGGATGGAGGGGGCCCTGGCAATCGGCTATTCCCGGTTGAATCAAATCGGACATGTTATGGAGAATTATATCATTCCCGGAAACCTTGTGGTATCTATCCGAAAACCTTAGAAGAACCGTATTTTTCATTTTCGAAAAGGTTCATTGCTTTCTTTGATTGAGGAAGATTATAATAATACCTGGTTTTGAAGATAGACTTTTTGTTATGTGTAGGAGACAATTTATGAAGAAAATTATTACCAGCATCTACCTGAAAATTAAAACCATCCATCTTGACGATCTCGTTCTAGTCATAGTAGGCATCTTTTTAGCCTTGCTTTTCAGATATTTCACAAGAAGTTTTATTACTTGGGATACCCTACAAAATAGTATTTGGTACGATACAGTAAAGACACACGGCTTTTCTGCAATTGGTTTGCTTAATATAAATACTACTGGTTCATATAACTACCCACCCTTGTATTTATATTTGTTATACGTTGTGTCAATCATATTTCCGAAATTAGTGGATGTATCTGCATTAAAAGGCGTCTCTGTCACGTTTGATATAGTGGAAGCCTTATTTGTATATAAGATAATCAGGTTAAAATTCCAACAGGGTCCAATCCCTTACCTGGCTACATTTGCGTTTTTGTTTGCTCCAACAATATTATTGAACAGTTCAGTATGGGGGCAGACCGATAGCATCACCACAGCTTTCCTGTTGGCGAGCCTGTATTTTATCCTTAAGAAACAAAATTGGTGGGCCTGCCTGGCCTTCGGGCTGGCTTTCTCGACGAAATTCCAGTCAGTCTTCTTTGCCCCTTTCCTACTGGTCCTATTGCTTAAGCGTGAAATTTCATGGAAACAAATACTCCTGATACCGGCCGTTTATTTTGTCCTGTGCATCCCCGCCTGGATCGCGGGCCGGCCGATCTGGGATTTGCTAACGATCTATGTAAATGAAACAACCCAGTTCCCCTACTTTGAGCTGAACTTCCCCAATCTATACTACCAATTGCCAAACAGCATGTTCAGTTTCTTCTCGCGTGCCACGCTTGTCATCGCCGTCGGAATGATTTTTATTTATGTTGCCGGAATCTATAAGAGTCGCGTGAAAATGACCCGTTCGGCTCTGATCCTATTTGCTCTAGTGTCGGTCGTCTTCATGCCTTATTTCCTGCCCAGAATGCATGACCGGTATTTATATGCGGGGGATGCGCTGTCGATTGTGTTTGGTTTTTATTTCCCGGAATTTTTCCTGATTCCTGTT
>Ga0187853_10002165_pt1 | contig 16768 bp, 19 predicted proteins | sample June2016WEW_6_10_2_FD_132417 | JGI IMG/M metagenome (GOLD analysis project Ga0187853, IMG submission 132417) | Peatland microbial communities from SPRUCE experiment site at the Marcell Experimental Forest, Minnesota, USA - June2016WEW_6_100 | ecosystem: Environmental > Terrestrial > Soil >... | reverse complement strand
GGCCATCCCACCGACCAAGGCCAGGAGATCCTCGATCTCCAGCTTGGCGTTGATGTGGCAGCCACCGACCAGGTACAACGTCAGCCAGCGGCGTTGGTAGGCTTTTTTCAGATCCTCGCTGGAACGCCCGCCACCAGGCAAGCTCTTCTGGAAGGCCGCCGGGCAGGTGGTTGGCAGGGCGCTCCAGATCTCGCGTGCCCTGGAGAGCAGCCCGTCCAGGGGCGGGGTGACTTCTTCCGGCAGGTCGAATGAGACGGGCATGGGAGACGGCAAGCTCTGTTTGGTCGCATCTTGGCGTGTCCAGCGTTTGGACGGCTGGACTGGCCGGGGATCCCGGACCGGGAGCCCCTCGGTCGTGGGTGTGCCCAGGTGGACCAGGGCTTCAGTCTCCGCCAGGTGGGTTTTCAGCTCGGCGAGAGTGCGCTCCAGCTCGGCCACACGCGGATTTGCGGCGCTGCCCCAGCTGCTCACCCCCGGCATAGGTGTTTCGGCAAAGAAGATGCGCCAGTCGTCTGGGGTCCAGTACATCGGCACTTTGGGATCCGCCCGGCGCAGGGCCTCCAGGCGAGTGCCGTCGAAGAGGGTGGCGACTTCCTGCAGGACCTTTGCCAGTTCGCGCGCCATTCTCTCAGCAACCTGGCGCTGGCTGCGTTCGGAGTCCACCAGGTCTTGGTGGGCACGCTCCCGTGCGGATTGAAGCGCAGATGAAGTCAAAGGATCGGTCACAGTAGGGTATGTCATTTCAAGAGATCCGTGGCGGTCTGCAGCGAAGCGACCGCCGTGTCCCGGTCCAGTGCACCGGAGGTCCAGCTGGCGACATCCTGGGCGGCCTGATGCAGGGCGGTTCGGGCTGTCTGCAAAGCTGCCTGTCCGTCCGCGCTATGCTGCGCGATGCGCTGGGCGAGCACCTGGGCAGACACCGGATCGGGGGCCTGGTTCAGGAGCGCCGCCAGGGCATCTGCGTCGGAGCGCAGAACGTCCCGTTCGGCGTTGTACTGCCGCTCCGCCTTGAGCAGCTGCCAGTCGTCCCAGGTCAGGAGGCGCGCTTGACCAGCTACGCTGACAGGCGTATACGGCCTGCCGAGCGCCCCCACTCCCAGCAGGGACAGGAGCGACATAAAGACGAGAATTCCATAGAGGGTGTTACGGTTAATGGATATTTCCATTTTAAGGGTTCGTGACGACCCGCATTTGCGAGGTTGTCTCCACCACCGCCGTCATCGACGGGGTCAGGGAGATCACGTGGGCGACGCTGGCGGTTGCCTGGCAGACTGCGGTCGTCGGGCCGGGGAAGCCGACCGCCAGGGCCGGTGTGAAACCGACCGTGGCAGCGTCCGCTAGTGTCCCGTAGAAGACGCTGGCCGCCTGATAGCGGGCCAGGGAGGCATTGATCTCCTGAACGCCAGTTGCCTGGAACACGGCGGCATCCAGGGAATTTGCGGCTGCCTGACAGGCTGCGTCCGTAGCGACCTGCAGGTGCGTGCGCACGTACATGTCGCGCACGACATCCACCGTCAGGCTCGCCAGGGGTAAGGCGACAAAGAGCAGGGCGACGGCCAGGAAGGCCCAGACGTCTGCCCGGCGGTCATGGCGGAAGCGGCGCAGGCTTTGGAGCATCACCAACCCTCCTGCCGGAAGGTGGCGGAAGCCGTGCCGCCCAGTTTTCCTCCCGACGAGCTGCCGAAGAAGGCCATGATCGGGGCCATGTAGTTCGGCACATTCCAAGTCACGGAGACGAGCAGGGTGGCGCCGGGGAAACCGCCGCCGGAGACGGCGACCTGGTAGCTCCCGACCGGGGCATGGGAGATGGATTGCAGCGCGGCGGCGTAGGCCGCACCCCCCGAACCCTGCTGGTAGACGCTGCCGACGCGTGCCCCGTAGTTGGCAGCGTTAGCTGCGTTCACGCTGGCGAAGCCGGCCAGGGACAGGTTGAACAGGGAAATGAGCAGCAGGACGACCATCGGGAAAGCGATGGCGCTCTCGGCGAACTCATCCCCGCGCCGGTTCAGCATCTCTCGCAGGCGAGCCTTGAACATAGTGGTCTTTTTACATGCCGGCGATGACTGTGTTGACCATGGACACGATCTTCTGGCCGAAGGCCATAAAAACTGCTACGCCGGCGAGCACGATCACGACGATGATGACGGCTTTTTCGGCGAAATCGTCGCCCCGTCGGTCTTGCAGGAAGCGGCGGACAGTCAGGAACGTTTTGCAGAAAATGGTTTGAAAAGCGTTGGCTAACATAGGATCCTCCAGGGTTAAGGAAATAAAAAAAGGCGCAACTCTACCCGAGTCACACCTCTTTACATTGACATTTTACCGACAACGAGAAAAAAAGTCAAGCGCAAAATCTGTCGGATCGGGGATTTTTATTCATAAACAGATTTCTTGACGTTGTTATTTCATTACTTGTTGGGCATGGCCAACAATAATAAGGCGATTACTACGCAAAGAAGAACTCAAGGGAATCGAAGTGAGACAAGACTGATTATTAGAAGTAATTTCTGTAGATACTTATTTAAACTTGCTCCATAAGGTGCTTGATCGAAGGTACTCCTCAGCACATTCAATTTGCCCAGGGTGTGTCTCCTCGGCAACTCGGAGTGCTCCACCAGGTGAATGATTTCCCGTTTCTCTTCACAGGTTCGCCTTGTCATTCGTCCCATGGCGTTGCCTTCCCCAGCAAACTTTTTTTCAATACCCTGTTCTTCAGCATCAGCTCGGCTACTACTTGCTTAAGCTACTCAAGCTAACTCCACATCTCCACCACTACCTAACTATGTGCCTACCGCTGTGGGTCCCAAATCATACAATGTTTGTCTGGCTCCAGGAATTCCTTGCTCCATTCGTAGTACAGATTGGGTTGGATCCCTCCTTCACGGCACAACTCGGCGATCGTACTCTCCCCCCGCAATCCTTCCATCACGATCCGTACCTTCTCTTCCGCGGTGTACTTCTTGCGCGTCGCCCGGTGGATGCTCCGCACAGTCGCGTTCACTTTCTTCTTCTGTTCGGGCATATGAGCTCCTTTTTATTGCATGATATTACAAATCTGGCTGAGAAGCGTCTCTTAACTTTCACCCTATTTGTGTCTCAAATGCTCTGAGGACATACAAGCAAGGCTTATTCAAGATGGAATTTAATAGACCTTTCTTGGTTAAATTAATCCATGCACGAGCATTATCCCGAGTCTGCATCGCATATTTCATATTCTCTCAAGACCCTGCCCAAGAATACAAAGCGCGCTATCTACTTGATCTTTTATCACATTTAAAGGTGGCATCATCCAAACAATCGGACTCTGCGGGCCTGCGCAATAAGTTAACAGTCCACGGTCTAGAGAGAAGCAAGCCAGATCCCAGGCCGCAGATGAATTGGGAGAAGAATTATTCCTCCTCTGGATAAACTCCAGAGATAAGTTTAAGCCTGCTCCTCGGACGTCTTCGATAATGGGAAATCTTTTTTGCAAAACATGAAGGCCGGCAAGGAATCGATCCCCCATCTCGCGGCAGTTCTTTAGTAGATTCTCTGTATAAAGAACATCTATAGTCGCCAAAGCAGCCGCGCATGAAATAGGGTCAACTTCAATTTCATTCCATCCGCCTTCCAATAGACCGGGAACGATTCCCTGTCTAATAGCAACACAGCCCAACGAAAATCCATTTGCGATCGCTTTTCCTATAATTGTCAGATCTGGATCCACATCCAATGCCTGGGACGCCAACATCGTTCCTGTCCGCCCGATTGCTGTTGTTCTTTCATCTAATATCAGTAAAACCCCATAAAGATCACACAAATGACTGATGGCAGAGAAAAAGACAGCAGGAGGAAGAAGGAAACCTTTATCTTTTTCCCCCACTTCGACAATGATTGCAGCGAGCTTAGCAGGTTTCGTGGGCGGGCAAATTAGATCTCGAATACAAGCTAGAAGCTCAGAGATTATGATCTCTTTTGTTATCTCAGATATATTTTTGGGCGAAATACAACACTCAATATAATAAGTTGAGGATTCCGATTCGTAAATCTGATGGTAGTATTCAACCTTTATCAGAGGAGTATTATCAGTTTTCATTTGCTGCCAAGAGTGGCAGTATTTAATCCTGAGAACAGCAGGGCGTTTTGTTATAGAATGTGCCAACCAAACCGCATATTCAACAGCCTGTTCTTCTGTATTAGAGAAAAAGAAAGAGTTCAGAAGGGGAGGTAAAAATTCCGATAGGGATTTTCTTAAATGATAGAGCGTTTTGGAATTATCAAAATATCCGGCGCTGCGCGCATAATTCTCCATCTGGTTCTTTGCAGCAGATATTACCCTGGGGTGATTATGACCTAAATTGTTCCCGTTTATCCCAGCCGTAAAATCCATAATTTGCAGATTATTTGTGGTTTGCAAGTATATTCCGCTTGCTCGGTCAATCCGATATTTCGCCTTTTCCTGCGAGCTATCAGGAGCCAATGGATCAATATAAAATTGGATCAGATCAGAATAGGCAATAGATTCTTTCATGAGTTTTTTTACATTACGTAAATCAAGATAGAGCCTCCCTATTCTAGTTACTATAGAGAGGCCCTATCTTGAGAGGCTCGATCTGGCCTAGCCTAATTTATGCTTCTTGATAAAGTTTCCTAGGACTTCATCTAGGTTAGGCCGGCCAATCTCCTGCAGGTTGTAGTTCACCCGCGTGAAGGGTTTGTTGATCTTTATTATCCGGCTCAAATCAATTGGGGTTCCGATTACCACCGAGTCGCATTCGGTTCGATTGATTGTGGTCTCTAGATCCTTCAACTGCTGCTCGCCATAGCCCATGGCCGGCAGGAGTATGCCAATATTGGGGTAGGACTTGAAGGTGTCGGTTAGTCTCCCTACCGTAAATGGCCGCGGGTCAACAAGCCCGGCGGCGCCGAACTTTTGTGCGGCCACCACTGCCGCGCCGATCTTCATCTCGCCATGCGTGAGGGTCGGACCATCTTCAATTGCCAGGACCTTTTTGCCCTTGATGACGGATGGATCATCCACGTCCAGGGTGGAAGCTGCATCAATCACAATCGCTCCGGGGTTTACAGCCGCAATATTCTTGCGTACCGTCTGAATCCCGGCTGCATCGGCGCTATCGATTTTATTGATCACAACAACGTCTGCCAGGCGGAGGGAAATTTCTCCGGGATAGTACATGAGTTCGTGACCGGGACGGAGCGGATCCACAACCGTGATCTGCAGGTCGGGCAGGTAGAAGGAGAAGTCGTTGTTACCGCCATCCCACAGGATCACATCGCAACCCTTCGGGTCCTTCTCGGCAGCCCGCAGAATGGCCTCATAATCGACACCGGCATAGATGACGTTGCCGCGCACCACGTGCGGTTCATATTCTTCCATTTCCTCAACCGTGCACTTGTGCTTGGCAAGGTCGGAAATTTCAGCAAAGCGCTGGACTTTCTGCTTAATGAGGTCGCCGTATGGCATGGGATGGCGGACGGCAACAACCTTCAACCCTTTTGCCATCAAGATCTCGATCACCCGGCGGGATGTCTGGCTTTTACCGGAGCCCGTTCGGACGGCGCATACAGCTATCACTGGTTTGGTACTCTTTATCTGTGTATCCTTGGGCCCCAGCATGCTAAAGCTGGCACCCGCGGCTTCCACAATTGCTCCCGTCCCCATCACTCTCTGGTAAGTGACATCGCTATAGGAGAAGACGCATTCGTCGGCCTTTAACTCCTTGATAAGTTTAGGCAAATCCTTCTCTTCGTAAATGGGAATGCCTTTCGGGTAGGACTTTCCAGCCAACTCGGAAGGATAGGCACGCCCGGCGATATCCGGGATCTGGGCAGCTGTAAAAGCCACCACTTCATAAGCCTCATTGTTGCGATAATAGGTATTGAAGTTGTGGAAATCTCTTCCAGCAGCGCCGATGATGATCACTCTTCTTTTACTCATTTGTTCCTCCGATTAAGATTTAGTTTTATATAAGTAGATATTTTCGATTTTTGCATTTCAGTAACCCAGAGTGGCCAGCATGACCGCCTTGATCGTATGGACCCTGTTTTCAGCCTCATCAAAAACAAGCGAGGCTGGGCTTTCAAAGACTTCCTCTGAAACTTCCATTGACTCAAGGCCATATTTCTGGAAGATATCTTCGCCAACCTTGGTCTCACGATTATGGAAGGAGGGCAGACAATGGAGAAACTTCACGCGTGGATTTCCAGTCTTTTCCAATACTGCTGCATTGACCTGGTATGGCGAGAGCAATTTGATGCGTTCTTCCCAAACATTGGCTGGTTCACCCATCGAGACCCACACATCCGTTTCGAGGAAATCACAATCCCTGACCCCGCTGTCCAGATCTTCCGTCAAGGTAATCCTGGCGCCTGTTTCCCCTGCGATCTCCAGGGCGGTCTCCACCAGAGAAGCAGTTGGCTGGACCGATTTGGGAGCCACCACGCGGAAATCGATGCCCATCTTGGCAGCACCGATCAGCAATGAATTGCCCATGTTATAGCGCGCATCCCCCAAGTAAGCCAGTTTCACCTGATGGAGAGGTTTGTCACTATACTCGGACATGGTCAAGAGGTCAGCCAGGACCTGAGTGGGGTGAAATTCATTGGTCAAGCCATTCCAGACCGGTACGCCGGCGTATTTTGCCAGCAATTCCACACGCTCATGCCCAAAACAACGGTACTCAATTCCATCGTACATTCTGCCTAATACCCTGGCGGTGTCCTTAAGACTTTCTTTGCTGCCTAGTTGTGATCCGGTTGGCTCAAGATAGGTTACATGAGCGCCCTGATCATACGCCGCCACTTCAAAGGCACAACGTGTGCGGGTGGAGGCCTTCTCGAAGATCAGCACGATATTCTTGCCTTTGAGGCGTTGTTCCTCATCGCCTGCATTCTTGGCTGCCTTCAAATCAGCAGAAAGCTTCAACAAGAATTGCAGTTCCTGGGAGGTGAAGTCCAGCTCTTTCAGAAAATGCCGGTTCCTCAAATTAATTACCATTACTAATTACCTTTTTGCAGTTATCACAGAAAACATCTTCACAAATGATAAATAGGGCAAGATTACCCAAATCGCTATGAAGATATTTTATTAAGCAAATTTCAGGGATTCTCCTATAACTTCCAAGCACTGATTGATTTGGTTCAAAGTAACATTTAATGGAGGCATGAAACGTACCACTTGGCCATATAGCCCTGCCATATAAACTAGAACATCTCGATCCAATGCTTTTTGCAAGATTTTCATCGCCAAAGTACCATCGGGGTCTTTTGTGCCTGGTTTTACAATTTCCATTGCGACCATTAAACCGATGCCTCTCACATCGCCGATAAAATCAAATCGGCTCTTCAAATTTATCAAACCTTCCTTCAATCGAAGTCCCATTTCCCTTGTGTTTTCAAGAAGATTCTCTTCTTTTATTACTTCGAGCGTAGCTACCGCAGCTGCACATGCGATTGGATTTCCACCAAATGTAGTTCCATGAGAGCCGGGTAACCATTGTTGCATAAGTTCCTTTTTTGCAATAGTAGCGCTCAAGGGAAAACCATTTGCTATTCCTTTGGCAACGGCCATTATGTCTGGTACAACTTCAAAAGCCTGAGACGCAAACATCTGACCAGTTCTACCAAATCCGGATTGTACTTCGTCAAAGATCAGCATAATCCCATGTTGGTCACATATTTTTCTAATGCTGTGAAGAAAATCTTTTGGCGGTACGATATAACCACCTTCGCCTTGAATGGGTTCGATGATAATTGCTCCTACCTCATTAGGTTGGATGTATCGGTCAAATACTTTTTGTAAATCATCTAGTGCCCATTTTGAAACCACATCATCACTGTTCCCTAATGGACATCGATATGGATAAGCATACTTGGAAAAATAAACACTTGGTAAAAATGGTTCATAATGTTTGCGATATTTAGATTTTGCAGAAGTGACAGATGCAGCTCCCATGGTTCTTCCATGGAAACCGCCTTCGAAAGCAATAATGCCCGGTCGATTTGTCACATACCGAGCTAATTTTAAAGCGCCTTCAACTGCTTCTGCGCCGCTGTTTCCGAAAAAAAACATATCCATACCACCTGGAGTTACCTTGGCTAACTCCTCAGTGAGTTTCATCAGGGGCTCATGAAGCGTTATCCCAACTGCACTGTGGGAAAATAAATTCATTTGATCGTGTGCAGCTTTTAGTATTTTTGGATGACCATGCCCACAATTTGTAACGGCTATGCCAGATGTAAAATCCAATATTTTTCGGCCGTCGACAGTATAAAGGTATGCACCTTCGGCCTTTACAACTGGTAGTAATGGCCAATCTTCTACCTGACTGGGCATAATAGAATAAGGAAGCCATGTAGAAACATTCTCGAAGATTCTTTCTTGTGACATTTTTCCTTCTCCTTTTCAATCAAAATTGGTTCTTCCAAGTTATTTCATCAAATCATCTTCCAGTATCGGCTGGCAGATTTCCTGCTGTTCGTAACGCACACGCTGCGTGGACTTGTTTACCTTGATGACCTTCGTCAGGTTGATGGGCGTGACGATAGTAGCAGATCGGTCTTGGCATTCATCAGGATGCTTTTGTGTTGAAGGTTCCCGGCCAGTTCGTTCGGGAAAGCGCGACCTTCGATGTCGGAAATCTGGGTTGCAGTAAAAGCCACCACTACACAGTCTTTGTTCTCACGGAAATAGACATTGAAAGTATGGAAGGTGTGTCTGGCAAAGCCCATAGTGATGATTTTCTCTTTTCCAATATTATATTTTTTCATTTTTGGACATCTAATGTTTTAGCATTTCTACCTCGAAACCAGGTGTCTTAATACTTTTCTCAATAAAATTGGTTATTACTGTCATAATCCCAACCAAAATTAGATAAACAAAGGCAGCTGCAGAATAGGTTTGTAAGGGATCGAAATAGCGACTCGCCAGTTCCTGGGCCCTTGTCATCAGCTCTGGCACAGCTATGAGGTAAACAATCGAAGTGTATTTCACCATTGAAATCATTTCATTGGTCCATGACGGTATAGCATACCGAAACGCCTGAGGAAGAATAATGTGCCAGATGGCTTGAACTTTGTTCATACCAATACCTCGCGCTGCCATCATTTGACCTTCCCCGATAGCTTGAATTGCCCCCCGAAAATATTCTGCTTGGTAGGCTCCACTGTTAAGGCTTAACGCTAAATACGCAGAAGCGAACCGAGAAAGCGTGAATCCAAATTGTGGGAAACCATAATAAATAACAAATAACTGAACCAGCAATGGGGTACCGCGAAAAAACTCAGTATAGCCAAGAGCAATTCTACGCACCCATTTATTACCGTATACCTTCATAATCGAAACTGGCCAACCGATGATAAATCCAAAGGTTAGTCCAACTGCTGCCAATTGAAGAGTCGTTATTGCACCCTTTAGAAATTCTAGCCCAACGCGATCAATAAATAAGAAGAACTGATCCATTTGTTAACACTCACCTTTTTGAAGAATCCACTGGCTCGTCAGATGTTTTATTAAGATCAGTAATCTTCATAAGAAATTCTTTGGTTCTCGCATTTTGTGGGTTATGGAAAAGTTGCTCGGGCGATCCAGTTTCAACAACTTTTCCATTCTCGATGAAAACAATCTTATCCGCCACATCTTGGGCAAAACCCAGTTCATGGGTTACTACAACCATGGTCATTCCTTCTTCGGCCAATGTCTGCATCACCCCTAATACTTCACCGATCAACTCTGGATCAAGGGCAGAAGTCGGCTCATCAAATAACATTACTTTGGGTTCCAAACCTAATGCACGTGCAATTGCTACCCTTTGCTTCTGCCCACCAGATAGTTGCGCTGGATAAAGATTTACTTTATCTTTCAATCCAACTCGTTCTAATTCCCACATCCCTTTTTCGATGGCTTTTTGTTTGTTCATTCCGAGAACTTTTGTCAGGCCAATTGTGACATTTCCTAATGCAGACAGATGATTGAAAAGATTGAAATCTTGGAATACCATACCAATTTGCTGCCGGACTTTGTTTTGATCCGCGCCGTCCGCAGTAATCTCCCAATTTTCCAACCAAATTCGACCTTGATCCGGCTTGGTCAACAAGTTTATGCAGCGCAACAATGTGCTCTTTCCAGTCCCACTTGTACCGATGATCACTACAACTTCACGTGATTTAATATCTATTGAGATTCCTCGTAAGATTTCTGCACTGCCATATGATTTATAAACATTTTCAATCTTCAGTAGGGAGTTATTCAGGGGTATGTTCATTATTTTCTGGATTCTAAATGGTGATATTTATCTTACGTTCAAGGGCATCGAGTCCCCGGTTTGTGAGAAAAGTAAGCAAAAAATATAATGCGGCACACGCACCAAACGCCAGAAATGGTTGATATGTACTTGCGCTAAAATATTCAGCTTGACGAAGCATTTCCGGAACACCTATAGCATAGATAAGGGATGTGTCTTTTAATACAATGGCTACCTCATTGGACCAAGGAGGAATAGCAAGGCGTAATGCTTGAGGCAAGATAATGTAACGTATTGCCTTACCTTTTGTCATTCCAATCGCTCGAGCGGCTCTCATTTGTTCGGGGCCAACTGATTGGATAGCACCCCGAAATACTTCCATCTGATTTGCGCTGGTTACTATCCCCAAAGACAATGAACCAGCCCAAAAAGCTGGAAGGTCTATAGCACCCGTAATAACAAAGTAAATGATAAAAAGCATTACTAAGGCTGGCACCGCTCTCATGACAGTACTATAAACAACCGCAAATTTTGAAAACCAGGGATTGCCATAAACTCGTACCAATGCCAAACTTATTCCTAATAAAAAACCCATAGGCAAGGCTATTAAAAATATTTGTAAGGTGACCAACAAACCTTTTAATAAAAATGTCACTAATGTGATTAGCATGAGCGGCCTACAACATTCAAGTCTTATGGATTTTTATAATCAATTTAGATATCCTTCGGCGATACTTGAAATTTCATTCAAATGATCAACAACATGTGCCCCAACATTTTTCAATGCATCTTTTTTTGACTCGGCCGTTCCGTGTCCGTTGGAAATAATGGCTCCTGCGTGGCCAAAACGTACGCCTTGTCGAGCATATTTTCCTGCAATATAGACTATAAATGGCTTCGTATATCCTCCTCTTCTGATTAAATCAGCAGCATCTTCTTCTTGTGTTGTGCCTATTTCCCCATAAGCAATAACGAGTTTTGTTTCATCATCTTTTTCAAAAATGGAAAGAAGTTCTGCCCAACTAGTACCAACAAGAGCATCCCCCCCAGTGCCAATAGCTGTGCTCTGGCCCAAACCTTCCTTAACAAGATAATAACTTACCGTGGTTACGTTTCCTCCACTTCGCGATAAAACACCTATCTGGCCTGGTTGAAAGAATTCCTTCGCATAACTGGCTGTAGCCCCAAGCATTCCTACCATCGATTTGCCAGGGCTAATTATTCCTGGCGTGTTTGGGCCAATTACAATAGCCTTTTTTAATCTGCTGTAGGCAATTACTTCCAACATGTCTTGTTGAGGCATACGCTCGGGATGTAAGGTTATAAGATGGACACCCGCACTGATGGCTTCCAATGAGGCACTCTTTGCAAACCGTGCGGGAACAAGAACAGCAGATGCTGTAATATTTGGATGAATTGAAATTGCTTCCTGAACGGTGTTATAAACCGGGATGCCATCAATTTCTTCTCCGCCGCGCCCCGGAGTAACTCCTGCAACAACATTAGTTCCATAATCTTTCATAAGAGACGCCATATTGCGTCCCTCTCTGCCGGTTATTCCTTGAATCAATACAACTGTCTTTTTATCAATCAGAATACTCACTTGAATTTCCTCCGGTATACGGGCTCCTCATCAATAGACTCTAAATATTCATCAAGTTCAGGCAATGGAAGGTTGATTTTTATTACACCCAACCCATCCAACAAGCATGATAATTCACACCCTAGACATTCAACGCATGCCCCCTGCTTGATTTCGTCAAGAGTATATTTTAGGGCTGGTTTTCCTTTTTCTATAACAATTGGTCCATCGATGTATTGATTTTGACAGGTTAGTGCACAGGCTTTAGATGAGCACTTATTACACTGACTTGTGTCTATCGATATCATGCCATTGGCATATAGTTCAAATGTGATTAAACTCATATGCCAATTACCTCATTTTTCTTCGCCCATTGTTGATAGAGCTCATAAAAAGCCAAGGCAGCATCCTGTTCTGTGCTTTCTCTTCCTAAAATCCTTATCCACTTACCTTCTGTTATCCCACAATCCTTAAACAGCCTTATTGCATCCAGATCCCATGCACCACGGATTGCAAGAACAACCGGGATATTTGGCTTTCCATCTGTCTCAGGATAAAGATCTCTAAGAGCCTTAATTACTCCCCTCGCTGTATTATCCAATTGTTGATTAGAGATACAAGAGACAAAAAGAAATCCCTTTATTAGAGGTTGAGAAAATATTATCTTTGTAATTCGATATTGCTTTGAGGCTGTAGGATTACCAGATGTATCTGCAAAGTTTATTGGATAAAAACCTAAAGGAACAAGTTCATCCAATGTAATTAAGGAAGCACCAGTACCAACACAGTTGAATCCAATGGGAATCAAATTCATTTCTTTACAATAGTAGCCAAAAGGGTCTAATTGAACATAATGAGCCGTTCCACGATGATCATCCCTGTCGATGGTTCCTGCAGCAATCTCTAGCTTCGTCGGTGGCCTATCACCAGCTTCATCTACGGAATCTAAAGGCAGCTCTCTTTGCCGGTATAGAGCATCATCATCAATTTCAACACGAGCATCGGCCGCAAATAAGCCTTCGGATGTTAACACCAAAGGATTAATTTCAACCAATCGGCAGTCAAACTTTCTGTAAACTTGATATAGCTTTACCTGCAAATCACCTAATAGGACTAGCTCTGGGCCTGAAAGTGTCTTGATCTTGGATAAAAACCATCTGGCTTCAAAGTCTTGCAGCCCTGAATAAATATCAATCTTTTTAGTGTAAACATCATCTGGTGTATCTCGAGCAATATCTTCAATATTGATTCCTCCCCGAGTAGAAAAGATAATTATTGGATAACGAGAAGAAGGTTCGCTTGTGACTGCACAATAATATTCCTTCTTGATCTCTAGTTTTTTTTCAATTAACAACGAACTTACTTTTTGACCTAAAATTTCAGCATTGATCATTGAAACAATTGCACGATTTGCTTCTTTCTTTGTCTTCGCGAACTTTACACCTCCAGCCTTTCCTCTTCCGCCTCTCAAAATCTGAGCTTTTATAACAACAGGAAAATGGATATCATTGATGACATCGTATGCTTCTTGAATTGAACCGACCGCTTGTCCATCAGGAATTCGAATGCCAAGTGTTTTTAATAGTTGTTTACCCTGATATTCTAATAATCGAGCCATTTAGGTCCTCACGTTCTATCAATTTTGATACTCGGGAGGTAGATCTCGCTCTTCTGGCCCATCGTATTCCATTTCTTCTTCCCACATTTCAGGTGGCATGACTGTTTTAATTCGATAACCACTTTGTGATTCTTCATAGGCATGAGCTGTTATACCTATAATTCGCGATAAGCAAAAAAGACCTTTACCTACCTGCCAAGGAAAGCCCAACTCACACGCCACCGCAGCAATCGATCCATCGATATTTATTGCAATAAGTTTTTTATACCGTTCAAGCAACTTTACTTCAACAGTTTTAGCAATTTTCAAAAAATTACCAGAAATAAGTCCTTGCTGCTTTACTTCCTCAGCGAGTTGGAATACTCGAATTGACCTCGGATCTTTTGTATGGGTTCCATGTCCAAAACCAGGCACATACCAATTATTTTCTTGAAATTCCTTCAACTGTTTGTCAATAACATACTCAACAGATTCCTTATTCTCTTGTGTTTCATCAAGTATCTTGTAATATAGCTTCATAGCTTGTTCAACTGCACCACCATGGATATCCCCCAACATATTAATACCAGTTGCAATTGAACAGTTTAAAGTCACTCCGCAGGTTGCTGCCATTCGAGCAGCAGCTATCGCGGGTGAAGAAGCGCCATGATCGCATCCTGCGATTAATATGGCATCCATAAGTTTTCCAGTCCCCTTTGGCGGCAATTCCCCCTTAATCATCAAATAAACCATTTCACCATAAGTCAGCCGACCAATCAAGTCTTCAATCCTATATCCCCGCATAATTAAACTATTTGGCCTAACTTTAATTATTGAAGTTTTCCAAAATTTTGAACTTACTTTTTCCATTTTGATATATCCTTCATGAAAATCGAATGGTGAAATTATCCGTGAGGCCAATTGCTTGTGCGCACTGCTGTGACCACGAACATGTTTGACCCACGCCTATGCAATTGAGATCGCTTGCTTCCGTTAGGCCAGTTTGACCAGGAGCACCTGATGACCACAACCAACTTTGGTCCCATCCACGATCAGACGGATCTTTCCCAGACATAGCCACTGGGCTTGCGGCCATTGCTGCACTAATCGGCTGGTACCACTCCCGAACGTTGATTGCAGGGTAATCCAGAAAACGACTCAACCATCTCGGTGTACTTACCAGATTGCGCTGGACCAGGAAGCTTGCCTGCAATCGTGCTCAAGTAAACCGAATGGCTCTAACAGATACCAATCATAAACCATACAGAGTTCCGCACTTGAGTAATTCTCTAGTTTGGTCGCAATTCACATTAGCGTGCCGATTAACACCTGTTTACGAAATTGTCAGGTAGCTGGTACGAAATCAATGGCAAAGACAAGGGTTGGTATTTTTGCAATGCGAGCTTGAAATAAAAGCTCGCATTGCAAATTTGATTGAAGTGTAAGATTTACTTGATATATTGTGCTTTCAAAGTATCCAAGTAACCATTATCTTTTAGTTGTTGAATAATGCTATTGAGTTCATTCAAAAGGTCGGTTTGACCCTTGGGAACCGCTATTGCATCAATCATAGGAGTAATACTCCCACTCCAGGCGATTGTTAACCCCTCCGCTTTTGCTGCAATTTGACCAGGAGCATTATTAATGATAAACAGATCAATGCGGCCAGCTTTGAGATCCAATACTCCCTGTTGCGCATTATCGTAGCGGAAGACATTATTCTCAGACATCAAACCTTTTTTCACAAGATTATCTTCGACCCAACTATCGTAACCTGTGCCAGTTTGAAGCCCAACCTTATATTTCGCTATATCTTGAGGGGTAGTAATTGATACTTTCGAGTCCCCGGTTACCAAAACGGAATCCAAATTCTGATAGTATGGAATTGTGAAATCAACTATTTTTTCACGGGCTGGTGTATCGGATATTCCTGCAACACCGATATCAATTTTTCCTGTTTGAATAGAAGCTATGATTGAATCGAATCCCATATCCTGAATATCAACTTTAACTCCCATTAGTTTTCCAATTTCTCGAACCATGTCCATGTCATACCCGACAAAATTTCCGTTGCTATCCTTCGATTCAAAAGGTGCATAATCTGCGGAGGTACCGACAACAATTACGCCTTTTTGTTTGATCGTTTCAAGAAGGGTAGCCTTTTTCCCTGCACAAGCTGTCACAATAAAGCTCAAGATTACAAGAGAAACGAGAATTCTGGACTTCATTATCACTGCCTCCTACTACTGGAATAGTTGTGCGACGATTTATTTTTTCAAAAAACACATATTAGCTAGCAAAAATTTCGCTTTTTTTATTTATTCGTCATAAACTCAACCTCCTGATATTGAAAGAAAGTAAATTCTTCATCAAAACGGAACTTGAGCTAATCGAAGTAAATATTTGGCAATTTATTAGTATTGCCAACATGTGCAATAGTAATTATAATAATTTCAATATTACATTTTTATTATAGCAATATTAGCATTATTTGTCAATAGATTTGCATTATTTGCATTATATGCGGAATATTTATGAATTATTGAAAATATTACAGGAGAATCAAAATGAAATCAAAAGATTATATTTGTGACAAGCTGGACTTATCTATTCTGTCACAATTACAGGATGATGGCAGAAAGTCGTATACTGACATAGCAAAAGAACTAAATGTTTCAATCAATACTGTCCGTAACCGTGTAATGGTTTTAATGAAACAAGATACATTGAGTATCTTTGGAAGGATAAATCCTCACCATGTAGGATTCCATGCTCCTGCAACAATCCACATAAAAGTCAATCTTCGGTACATTGAAGATGTAATTTCTCAGTTAAGCCAATATCCTGAAGTAAGCTGGTTGGCAACTGTTTTAGGTGATAGTGATATAGTTATGGATGTAATGTGTAAAGATGTCGAAAATCTTACAGAAGTGCTCACTAAAAGAATTCCAAGTATTAAAGGTGTGATAGGAGTAAAGACTTATTTTATTTTGAAGATAAATAAAATTGCACAACCAGATTTGCATCAGATTATGAATAATTTAGATGATGACAAATCCAGCGAATCTCCTTGATGTTATAGTAATTATTAAAACCGTTGATAGATCGATCTGTACCCCGAGTTTTTGAATTAAATTACGCTCATTAATTATTCAGGTAAGCTGAAGTTGTCCAACAGAAAGACCGACGGCATGGAAGAAGCCGATATGAGAAAAATATTGCAAAGGATTTAGGAACTATTAACCCGACTCCTTGCACAAAGAACAAGAAAAATCAGGGGGCGGGGGTGAAGTTGAGCGCAGGGATCACCGTCATCTCACGGAGTTTGAGAGCCATGGCAGCCGACTGGCG
>Ga0187853_10002162_pt1 | contig 16782 bp, 15 predicted proteins | sample June2016WEW_6_10_2_FD_132417 | JGI IMG/M metagenome (GOLD analysis project Ga0187853, IMG submission 132417) | Peatland microbial communities from SPRUCE experiment site at the Marcell Experimental Forest, Minnesota, USA - June2016WEW_6_100 | ecosystem: Environmental > Terrestrial > Soil >... | reverse complement strand
TAACCAGAGGCAGGCGCAGCGGCAACAACAGCAACCGCAGCGCACCGACGCACAGCAGCGTGAGGAGCAGACCACCTGGCAAAATCACCGCGCAGGGAACTGGCAGTCAGACCACCGCAACTGGCAACAACGCGGCGGCTACAACGGCTACCGTGTTCCTGACGCTCGGTGCAGCGGCTACTTTGGGCAGCGGAATGTGTTTCGGATCTACGGTCTTCCCTTCATGGTCTTTAATGGATACCCGCGTTTCCAGTACAACGGCTATTGGATTACGCTTCTCGACCCATGGCCGGGATACTGGTCGAATGACTGGTATGACACCGACGACGTCTACGTGGTTTACGAGAACGACGGTTACTACCTGTACGACGACAGGTATCCGGGCATCGGAATTGCGATCAGCATCTCGATGTAATGGAGTTGAGTCCGCGCCGGTCTTGCAGCAGCAAGGCCGGTGGTGGGCTCAGTTGATGCGATCAGGCCAATGCGCTCATTGAGCATAGGTTGAGCCTCGTTCAGAGCATAGGTCCTGTGAAGCGCCCCAGTGTCTCTCATTTTCCAGCCCCGCCTCAGGGAACAGGGAACAGGGAACAGGGAACAGAGATCAGAGATCAGAGAAGAGGGACCGATGGCCCGTGCCGGAGTGGGGGCGGGCGGTTCGGCGCAGGGTTTGCCGGGGGCGGTTTAGCGCTCTTCTTTGCCGGGGCGGAGCATGAGGTCGCGGATGGCTTCGCGGGGGTCCTTGCCCTTATTCAGAATGAGTTCCATCTGCTCGGCGATGGGCATCTCGACGCCGTGCTTGCGGGCGAGGCCGAGAGCGGCGCGGGTGGTGAGGACGCCTTCCGCCACCTTGCCGCCGAGAGATTCGAGAATCTCCGGCAGTTTGCGGCCCTGGCCGAGTTGTTCTCCGACAGTCCGGTTGCGGCTGAGCGAGCCGGTACAGGTGAGCACCAGGTCGCCCACGCCGGAGAGGCCGGCGAGGGTTTCGCGGCGCGCGCCGCAGGCCACGGCGAGGCGCGTGATCTCGACGATGCCGCGGGTGATGAGGGCGGCGGCGGAGTTAGAGCCCAGGCCCACGCCCACGGCGATGCCGGCCGCGATGGCGATGACGTTTTTGAGCGCGCCGCCGAGCTCGACGCCAATGACATCGGTGGAGGTATAGAGGCGGAGGGATTCGGAGGAGAACTCCTGCTGGACGAGGGCGGCGACTTGCGGGTCAGTGAAGGCCACGGTGACGGCGGTGGGCTGGCCCTGGGCGACTTCGAGAGCGAAACTGGGGCCAGAGAGCGCGCCGATGGGAGGAAGACAGGGACTAGGGACGAGGGACGAGGGACTAGAAAGCGGAGTTAGCGGAGCAGGCGGAGTTAGCGCGACGGGGGCTGAAGCCCCCGAATTCTCCCCGTCCGGTTGCGGCACGAGGCCCAGAGGGGGCCGCGTCGTGCCCTGACGCGACGACTGCTGTTGACCGAGGCAATCGGCGAGGACTTCGGTCATGCGCAGGAAGGTGCGGTCTTCTACGCCCTTGGTCGCGCTGAGGACGATTTGGCCGTTGCGCAGATGCGTGCGGATACGGAGGAGGGTGGGCCGCAGGAACTCCGAGGGGATGGCGGAGACCAGAATATCCGCGGCGGTGATGGCGGCGCAGTCAGCGGTGACGGCGATCGCGGGGGGGATGGGAAAGCCGGGAAGAAATTGCGTATTCTCACCGGCATCAAGAATCTGGTGGGCGAGCTCGGGGGTGTGGGCCCAGAGAATGATCTGGTGGCCGCCACGGCGGTGGAGGGAGAGAGCGATGGCCGTTCCCCAGGCGCCGGAACCTAAGATGGCGATGCGGCTCATGCTGGTTTTTTCGCTCCGAATCGGGATTCCGTGCCGGTGAGCAGGCGGCGGATGTTCTGGTGGTGCCGGGCAACGATGAGCAGGGCAACAATGCATTGGACGGCGAAGAAAACAGGCGGGCGCGGCCCAGAGACAAGGAACCAGGCGAAGACGGGAAAGCTGGCCGCGCCGACGATGGACGAGAGCGAGACGTAGCGGGTAAGGGCAAACATGACGGCAAAGACGCCGATGGCAGCCAGAGCAGCCGAGGGGGCGGCGACGAGAAAAACGCCAAAGCCGGTGGCCACTCCCTTGCCTCCGCGAAAACGCAGCCAGACGGGGAACATATGGCCGAGCACGGCTGAGAGCGCGGCGAGGGCCTGAAGGTTGCGCAGCGCCGTGCCTGGGTCAGGCAGGAAGCCGAGCAGGCCGTGGGCCAGCAGCAAGCCGAGAAGCGGAGCAACTCCCCAGACCGAAGCGCAGCCCTTGAGGACATCCAGGACAAAGGTGGCGGCGCCCAGACCTTTGCCGCCGGCGCGCAGGACGTTGGTGGCGCCGATATTGCCGCTGCCTATGAAGCGAATGTCCTGGCGGCGGAAAAGCCGGACGAGCAGGTATCCCGTGGGGATGGACCCGAGCAGGTAGGCGGCGGCAGCGATGGCAAGACCGGCAAGGAGCACAACGAGAGAGTGTAGCAGGTGAGGGTGCGCGGCGACGGCGCGCTGCCGCGCTACGTGGGCCGCTCGCGAGCCGGGCATTCCCGCGATGTAGGGCGCGACGGCGAGTGCAAACATGCTTCCAGATTAATAGAGGGCTTTGCGGGCGCTGCGGACCTCCGCGGCGAGGACTTTGAGCATTTTGAGCGACAGGAGCGGATACGCGTTCATGAGCGCGGTGAATTCATCGCGGCTGACGAAGCCGATCTGCGCGCCGGCGCGGGCGGTTGCGCTGAGCGAGTAGGGCTGGCCGCTAATGACGCCGGGGAGTCCGAGCAGGGAGCCGGGAAGGGCATGCACGGCAAAGAGCGATTTGCCGTCCTGCGAAATCATGCTCAGCGTGACCACGCCCTGGCGGACGATGTAGAGTCCGGCGGCCGGGTCGCCCTGGCGGAAAAGAACGTAGTCCGAGCCGCACGAAACAGGAGTGGAATGCGTGTCGAGCGCCTCAATCAGCTCCCGATCGCCGACAAATGCGGTTGAATCAAGCTGCATAAAAAACCTTCCCTGGACTAGAGAGATGAAACCTTCATCAAGGCGCACCGGCAACGAGCGTCGAGATCATGATGACATTGAAGAAATACGGGATTGTGTGATCTGCGTCACGCTCGCCGGGTCAACAGAACGGAGCGGTGCACGAATATGGGCGAGACGGCGGAGCAATCCTGGCTGGGGCGGTGACGCCGGAGAGGGTGTCCGGCTCCGCTAGACTGGGAACGGGAAGAGCGCATGGCAGGCATTCTGAACGAGATCGGGACGACGCTGGAGATGATCAAGTGGGAGCACTCGATCTTTGCGCTGCCCTTTGCGCTGACAGCGATGCTGCTGGCGGCAGGCGGGCTGCCGGGGTGGCGTACAGGGGCGTGGATCGTAGTGGCCATGGTCGCGGCGCGGTCGGCGGCGATGGCCTTTAACCGCTGGGCCGACGCGGATCTGGACGCCGAGAATCCCCGGACGCGGAACCGGGCGATTCCGGCGGGGTTGCTGACGAAGCGATTCGTGCTGGGGTTTACGTGCGTTGCCGCCGCGGTGTTCCTGGTGGCGGCCGCGGAGCTGAACCGGCTGGCGCTGGAATTGGCGCCAGTGGCGCTGGCGGTGCTGCTGGGGTACAGCTATCTGAAGCGAGTGACGCAGTGGTCGCATTTGGGGCTGGGCCTGGCGCTCGGCCTGGCGCCTACGGCGGCGTGGATTGCAGTGCGCGGCAGCCTGGACGCGCGCATCCTGGTTCTGACCGCCGCGGTGACGCTGTGGGCCGGGGGCTTCGACGTGCTGTATGCCTGCCAGGACTACGAGCACGACCGCGCCGCAGGGCTGCATAGCCTGCCGCAGGCGAATGGGCTGGCGGCGGCTTTCTGGACGGCGCGCGGGATGCACCTGGCCATGCTGGGGCTGCTGGCGTGGTTCGGGCGGCTCTTCGATTTTGGCCTGGCTGGTTGGTTGGGCGTGGGCGCCGTGGGGCTGCTGCTGGGTTACGAACACTCCATCGTCTCGCCGCGCGACCTGCGCCGGCTGAATGCGGCGTTCTTCACCATGAACGGCGTGATTGCGATGGTGTTTCTGGGGTTTGTGTCGGCGGACGTGTGGATGCGGCGGTAGAGTGGCTGGCGGCGCGGCTTTTGGACCGCGATCGCGATCCGATCCCGGTGGTTGTGAAGCAGGTGGGACGTGAAGCCGCCGCCGCCGCAGCACAATAGGGCTCGGCGTGGTGGGATCGCGGCTGCTCGCTTGTGGTATGGTGCGAGATGGAAAAGGCAACCGCAGATCCCCGTTCGACTCGGTCGCCACGGCGACCTCGCTCAGGGCGGGCTTTCGACTCATCCGCTCGCCGCGGCGAGCGGGTTCGCTCAGGATGACATCCAAGATAGGATTTATCCTTCGGATGCAGTCGGGTGCGGGCAGTCTGTAGATGTAGAGGAAGAAAGAAACTGCATGAAGATCGCAATTCAGGGTGAGCCGGGCTCGTTCAGCCATGAGGCGGCGCTGAAGCTCGTACCGGACGCGGAGATTGTCCCGTGCGCGCTTTCGGCGGAGGTGTTTGCCGCGCTCGACTCAGGATCAGCCGATGCCGCGGCGATACCCATTGAGAACAGCCTGGCGGGGTCAGTGCTGGAGCATTTTGACTTGCTGCTCCATCACGACGTGAGGGTGGTGCGGGAGACGCTGATTCGCATTCGCCACAACCTGATCGCCGTCGCGGGCGGCAAAATCGACGAAATCGACCGCGTGTATTCGCATTCCGTGGCGCTGGCGCAGTGCCGGCGCTTTCTTGCCGAGCATCCGCGCATGAAGCCCATCGCGTTTTACGACACCGCGGGCAGCGTGAAGCAGTTGGTGGGTCTGGGCGATCAACGTGCGGCGGCGATTGCGAGCGTGCAGGCGGCGGCGTACTACGGCGCGGAGATTCTTGCCCGTGGGATAGAGGACGATCCGGAGAACTACACGCGGTTCTTTCTGGTGCGGCGCAGCAGCGAGGCGGAGACCGATCCTGCATCGAACAAGATGAGCGTGGCCTTTACGTTGGAGCATCGGGCGGGCTCGCTGGTGGCGGCGTTGAGCGCTCTGAGCGCGATGGGCACCAACCTGACCAAGATCGAGTCGCGGCCGGTGCAGGGCAAGCCGTGGGAGTACATCTTCTATGCGGATTACCAGATTGGCTCAAACGAGGAGGGAACGCGGGCTCTTGAGGCGCTGGGCGCGCACTGCGGCATGGTGAGGGAATTGGGCCGCTACCGCGAGGCGCGCGGCGTGGAGACCGGAAATCCCTGATTGGAGTCGAGTTGTTGTGGCGTTCCTGCGCGGGAAAAAGGGGACCGGCTTTGGCCGGTCCCCGCGCTTTGAGCTTGACCCGGAAGCGGGCGTTTAGAAGTGGTAGGCCACGCCGATGGTGGGGACGCTGATCCAGGGCCTGTACCAGCGGTTGGTGGTGAATTGGGTGTCGCCGAAGGTAGGCACCTTGGTGACCCATCCACGGTACTCCGCGCGGATATCGAAGCTGGGACTGACCTCGTAGGCGATCCCGGCGCCGAAGATGGCGCCAACCTGCGTCTGCTGCTTAACGTCAAGATTGGTGGTGCCCGAGTTGCGGATAGGCAAGAAGATGAATCCCCCGGCTCCCCCTTCCACAAAGGGATTGAAATTTTTGAATACGAAGGAGCGGACGTAAGCGGCGGAGATCTCCTGGGTGCGAGTCAAGACTTTATATTGATTGGGGGTAACGTGGTAGCCGAGGCTGTTCTGGTAGGTTATGCCATAGTTGGCCTCAATGGCGCTTGCCGGCGTGAGCATGAAGCGGTAGCTGAGCATGGCGCCATAGGCGGTAGTGGAATGCACCTGTACGGTGGTGGAAGAAGCCGTGAACGGCTCAATCAGCCCTATACCGCTCAGGCTGATGTCCTGGCGGCTTTCCTGAGCGCGCCCTGCGGCCACACCAACGGCCAGCAGAAAGATTAAAAAAGCGATCTTCTTCATTCGATCCTGATCCTCATGACTGCACAACCGTGCGGCTGGCAAAAGCTTAGCGATTTCCGCGCACTGGTCCGGCGCGCCGGATGGTCCCGGGCCCCGCTCTCAGCATTGTAACTGGCCGGGGCGGGTTAAGGCCTGCAGGGAAACTTCTAAAGCTATAGACGCGCGGAGCGGGAAGAGGAAAGAGGGACTGGTTTCCTGCTCCCTGTCACATCATCCGACACGCTCGACGTGGTAGTAAAACGGCGGTCCCAGCTCTTTGGCCAGGGTTCTGAGCGTGTGTAAAAAAGCCTTGGCGGCGTAGGAGAGCGTGGCCTGGCGGCGGTGAGCCAGGCGGAGCACGCGACGCACGTCCAGCTCATCGACCGGCACGCGCACCAAGTCTCCGATTTCCAGCTCGCGCGCCACCGTGAGGTGAGGAACCAGTGCGACGCCGTTGCCCATGGCCACAAAACGCTTGATGGCCTCAATGGTGGGCAGTTCAATGCCCATGCGCAGCGGAGTGCGGTAGCGCTGGAAGGCCTCAATGACCTTGCGGCGCAGCGGCGAGGCTACGTTGTGAGCGATGAAGGTCTCGTTGCCGAGGTCGCGGATGGAGACGCGTTTTGCCCCGGCCAGCGGATGGCTCGGCCCCACAATGAAGGCCAGGCTGTCGTTATAGACGGCAATGGTGCGGATCTGCGCGGGGTCGGGACGGAAGGAGATGACGCCCAGCTCGAAGGTGCGCAGATTGAGTTCCTCGAGAATACGCGAGGCCAACATGCGCTGCACGGTGACGCCCACGTTAGGGAACTCGCGCCGGAAGGCGTCGATGGCCGGCAACAGGACCATGCAGGTGTATTCGTTAGCGCCCAGTTGCAGCTGGCCGCGCTCCCGGTTCTTCAGCTCGTCGAGGGCGCTGGAGGCCTCGCGCCGCAGGGCCAGGAGGCGCAACGCGTAGTCGCGCAGCAGAGCGCCGGCGGCGGTGAGCGAGCCGTCGCGCGCGGCCCGGTCAAGAAGGGTTTCGCCTACCGCTTCTTCAAGCTTGCGGATGACCTGGCTGACGGCGGGCTGCGTGCGATGCAGGCGCTGGGCGGCGCGGGAGAAGCTGCGCTCTTCGGCCACGGCAAGAAAGGTTTCGAGCTGGCTGAGTTCCATGAGTAAGCTCCTAGCTTTTAGCTTCTAGCTCCTAGCTTCACCGCGCCTCAGCCCGCTTCTCAGCACGAAATCTCAATTTGCGAGCGATAAACGGATTCGAATGGGCCGCAACATCGAACGCCATTCGCAGAGCAAGGCTAGGGGCTAGAAGCTATTTTAGTATAAGCAATTCTAATCAATTCTAAAAGAATTATAACTTTGCCTTATACGGACCGGATAGGCGACAATGAAATGACTGGACGAGGCAAGTTTTTCCAGCAGGCACACAGATGAGCAGCGATCGTGTAGTTTTCTTCGACACCACCCTGCGCGACGGCGAGCAGTCGCCCGGTTGCAGCATGACCACGCAGGAGAAGCTCACTATGGCCCACGCCCTCGAGGACCTGGGAGTGGACATCATCGAAGCCGGCTTTGCCATGGCGTCGGAGGGCGACTTTGCGGCCATAGCGACCATCACGCAGGCCATTCGCAAGCCGCGCATCGCGTCATTGGCTCGCGCCAAGACCGAGGACATCGAGATGGCGGCGCGGGCGCTGCAGTTTGCCGATCGGGCGCGCATCCATGTGTTTCTGGCGTCGAGCGACCTGCATCTGGAATACAAATTGAAGATGAGCCGCGCGGAGGCGCTGGAGCAGTGCGGTGAGTCGGTGCGGCTGGCGCGGTCGCTGGCCGACGACGTAGAGTTTTCACCCGAGGATGCGACACGATCGGACCGCGACTTCCTGGTGGAGATGGTGCGCATTGCGGTCGAGGCGGGCGCCACCACAATCAACATGCCTGACACCGTCGGCTACGTCACGCCGGAGGAGTATGGGCAGATGTTCCGCGAGGTGCGCGAGCGGGTTTCCGCGATCGACGAGAAGGGCGTGGTGCTTTCGGCGCACTGCCACGACGATCTGGGACTGGCCGTGGCTAACTCGCTGGCGGCCATCCAGGCCGGCGTGCGGCAGGTAGAGTGCACCATCAACGGAATCGGCGAGCGGGCGGGCAACGCGGCGCTGGAGGAGATTGCCGCGGCACTTTACGTGCGCGGAGACCACTTCGGCGTATCGACAAGCATAAAACTCGATCAGCTTTATCCCACCAGCGAGGTGCTGGGCCAGCTCATCACCTTCCGTCCTTCTCCGAACAAGGCCGTTGTGGGCGCCAATGCGTTCGCGCACGAGTCGGGCATTCATCAGCACGGTATGCTGGCCAACCCCCTGTGCTATGAGATCATGACGCCGCAACTGGTGGGCGTGGCCAAGACGCACCTGGTGCTGGGCAAGCACTCCGGCCGCGCAGCGCTTCGCCATCGCCTGGAGCAGCTCGGCTTCACGGTGAGCCGCGACGAGCTGCAGCACGTCTACTACCGTTTTGTGGCCCTGGCCGACCGCAAGAAGAATATTTACGATCAGGATTTGATCGGACTGCTGCCGGACAACATTCGCGAACGGCGTAGCGAGCCGGTGTCGGAACTGGATTGAGCGGGTTCCTGTGCGGTCCCACGGGAAGGGCCAGCGGCAAAAGAAAATTTATACCCGAAGAACAAGGAGAGCATGAATGAAGCTGAAGATTCTGGTTACCCCCGGCGACGGCATCGGCCCGGAAATCACCGAGCAGGCCATCGCGGTATTGCAGGAAGCGGCGGCTGCGAGCGGCCACACACTGGAGCTCGACTACAAGCGGATTGGCGGCGTGGCGATTGAGCAGGATGGCACACCTCTGCCCGCCGACACCCTTGCTGCCGCTTTGGATTCCGAGGCGGTTTTTTTGGGCGCCGTGGGTGACGACAAGTTCAATGCTCTCCCCACGAGCAAGCGCCCCGAGGCGGGCCTGCTCGGACTGCGCGCCGCGCTGGGCGGCTTCGCCAATCTGCGGCCCGTCTTCGCCTTTAAAGAGCTGACGGTCAACAGCCCCTTGCGGCCCGAGATCATCGACGGAACCGACATCCTGTTTGTCCGCGAGCTGCTCGGCGGCCTCTATTATGGCAAGCCGCGGGAGTGGAACAAGGAAAAGGGCGAAGCCTTCAACACGATGTACTACACCCGCGACGAAGTGGCGCGCGTAGCCCGCGTCTCCTTTCAATTGGCGCAGAAGCGCCGCAAGCTGGTCACCAGCGTGGACAAGGCCAACGTGCTCGAGGTTTCGCAGCTTTGGCGCGACACGGTGATCGAGGTAGCCAAGGAGTTCCCCGACGTGACGCTGGATCACCAGTTCGTCGACGCCATGTCGATGCACCTGATGAAGCGGCCGCGCGACTTCGACGTGATCGTAACGGAGAACACGTTTGGCGACATTCTGACCGACGAGGCCTCGGTGATTACCGGCTCGCTGGGCATGTTGCCTTCGGCGACCGTCGGCGGCAAGATCAATTTGTATGAGCCGGCCCACGGCTCCGCGCCGAAACATGCGGGAAAGAACATCGCCAATCCTCTGGCCACGATCCTGACCGGCGCGATGCTTTTGCGCCACTCCTTCGGGCTGGACGCGGAGGCCGATGCGATTGTGAAGGCTGTGCGCAAGGTGCTGGAGCAGGGCTTCCGCACGCAGGACCTGGCGCGCACCAATCCGGAGGGATTGACCGTGCTGGGAACCCGCGAGATGGGCGCGAAGGTGCGGGAGACGGTGAAAGAGCAGCTATTAGCTGTTAGCTCTTAGCTTTTAGTTCTTTCGCGCCGGCGCGAGCAGCATTGACATGCGCGAACATGGAAAGCGGTTTTGGAAATCACAAGAGCCTCCATCGGCCGGACAAAGCTGATGGCTAACAGCTAAAAGCTAATAGCTGTTTTTAGGAGCTTCATGAGCAGCGAACCGAAAACATTATTCGAGAAGGTGTGGGAGCAGCATGTGGTGGTCGAGCCGAAGGGCGAACCGACGCTGCTCTACATCGACCTGCAGCTGGTGCACGAGGTGACCTCGCCGCAGGCGTTTGAGGGGCTGCGGCTGACGGGGCGCAAGGTGCGGCGGCCGGATCGCACCATTGCTACCGTAGATCACAACGTGCCCACGACCATCGAAGGCCGGCTGAACATCGTGGACCCGATTTCGGCGACGCAAATTGCCACGCTGCGCAAGAACTGCGCGGACTTCGGCGTTGAGCTTTACGACGTGAACTCGCGCGAGCAGGGAATCGTGCACGTGATCGGGCCGGAGCTGGGGCTGACCAAGCCGGGAATGACGATTGTGTGCGGCGACTCGCACACTTCGACACACGGAGCATTTGGCGCGCTGGCGTTCGGCATCGGCACCAGCGAGGTGGAGCACGTGCTGGCTACGCAGACGCTGCCGCAGTCGAAGCCGAAGACTTTCCGTATCGCCGTCGAGGGCAAGCTGCCGCTGGGCGTGACGGCGAAGGACGTGATCCTGGCCATCATCGGCAAGATCGGCACCGATGGAGCGACGGGCTGCGTGATCGAGTACGCGGGCTCTGCGGTTCGATCATTGTCGATGGAAGGCCGCATGACCGTCTGCAACATGAGCATCGAAGCAGGCGCGCGCGCGGGCATGATCGCACCGGACGAGACGACGTTTGCGTACCTGAAGGGCCGCCGCTTCTCGCCTGCGGGGGCGGACTGGGACAAAGCAGTGGCCGAGTGGAGCAAGCTGCCGTCCGATCCCGGAGCGAAGTTCGACCGCGAGCTCAAGATCGACGCGGCGACACTGGTTCCATATGTGAGTTGGGGAACGAGCCCGGGAATGGTTGCGCCGGTCACGGACACGGTGCCCAATCCGGCGGCGGCGGAGACGGAGATCGAGCGCAAGGGCTTCGAGCGTGCACTCGAATACATGGGGCTGAGGGCTGGAACACGTCTTGAAGAGATTGCCATCGATCGCGTTTTCATCGGCTCCTGCACTAACGGGCGCATCGAGGATCTGCGGGCGGCGGCGAGGATCGCGCGCGGCTACAAGGTTTCGGCGAGGGTGAATGCGATGGTGGTTCCCGGCTCGCAACAGGTGAAGGCGCAGGCTGAGGCGGAAGGCCTGGATCGCGTTTTTCGCGTGGCGGGGTTCGAATGGCGCGAGCCGGGATGCTCGATGTGCCTGGGCATGAATCCCGACATTCTATTGCCGGGCGAGCGCTGCGCTTCGACGAGCAACCGCAACTTCGAAGGCCGGCAGGGGCGCGGCGGGCGCACGCACCTGGTGTCGCCGGAGATGGCCGCGGCGGCAGCGATTGCCGGACACTTTGTGGACATTCGTAACTGGCCAGTTCGTGAATCTGCCCGCGAGGAGGTAACGGCCTGATGGAACCGTTTCGCACATTGACCGCGCTGGCCGCGCCGCTGGACCGCGCCAACGTGGATACCGACCAGATCATTCCCAAGCAGTTTTTGAAGCGCATCGAGCGCACGGGCTACGGCGATTTTTTATTTTTTGACTGGCGGCAAACGCCCGAGGGCAAGCCGATCGCTGGGTTTGTTCTCAACGACCCGCGCTACAAGGGCGCGAAGATTTTGATCGCGGGCAAGAACTTTGGCTGCGGGTCGAGCCGCGAGCACGCCGCATGGGCGCTGAGCGACTACGGCTTCCGCGCGGTGATTGCCCCGACTTTTGCGGACATCTTCTTCTCGAATGCGGGCAAAAACGGCATCGTACTGGCGCGGCTGAGCGAGGAAGAGGTTGCCGCGCTGCTCGAAAACGCGCAGGAAATTCCGAATTATCAGCTCACGGTTTCGCTCGAGGCGCAGACGGTGACCGACGGGCGCGGATTCACGGCGAAGTTCGAGATCGATGCCTTCAGGAAGTTTTGCCTGCTCGAGGGACTGGACGATATCGGCCTGACGCTGCGGCACGCCGCGGCGCTGGACAAGTTTGAAGCCGCGCACGATGCGGCGACATGGTTAAAAGCGAAGTAACCGAATTCGAACAAAAAGAAAGCAAGGGGAACAATGACTACAGAAGGCAAGCGACAGAGCATTCCGTTGACCGAAGGGCCGAGCCGCGCGGCGGCGCGGTCGTATTTTCGCGGAGCAGGGTTCAAGAAAGAAGATCTGCACAAGCCGATCATCGGGGTCGCGAACACGTGGACGGAGATCGGCACCTGCAACGTACACCTGCGCGGGATCGCGGAGGCGCTGAAGGAGGGCATTCGCGAGGCCGGCGGCACGCCGATGGAGTTCAACACCATCACCATTCACGACGGCCTCACCATGGGCACGCAGGGCATGAAGGCGTCGCTGGTGAGCCGGGAGGTGATCGCCGACTCCATCGAACTGGTCGCGCGCGGCAATCTCTTCGACGGCCTCGTGGGCATCGGCGGCTGCGACAAGAATATGCCGGGCATCATCATGGCGCTGTGCCGGCTCGACATTCCCGGCATGATGCTTTACGGTGGATCGATCGCGCCGGGCAAGCTGAACGGCATGGACATTTCGATTCAGGATGTATTCGAAGGCATCGGCGCACACGCCGCGGGGCGCATCGACGATGCCGGATTGGAAGCCCTCGAAGCCAACGCCTGTCCCGGCGCGGGCGCATGCGGCGGCCAGTTCACGGCCAACACCATGGCCATGAGCGGCGAAATTCTGGGCATCTCGCCGATCGAGCTTTCGGGCGTGCCTGCCACCGCCCCCGGCAAACTCGACGCGACACGCGCGGCGGGCCGCATGTTGATGGATGCGGTGCGCGCCAACCGCAAACCCTCCCAGATCATCACCCGCAAATCCATCGAAAACACCATTGCCAGCGTGGCCGCAAGCGGCGGCTCGACCAATGCCGTGCTGCATCTGCTGGCTATCGCGCGCGAGTTGGGCATCGAGCTGAGCATCGACGATTTTGACGCCATCTCGAAGCGCACGCCGTATATCTGTAGCCTGACGCCGGCAGGCAAGTACCTGGCATGGCACTATCAGGCAGCAGGCGGATCGCGGCTGCTGGCGAAGCGCATGATCGATGCTGGGCACGCGGACGGATCTGCGCTAACCATCAGCGGTAAAACGCTGGCCGAAGAGGCCGCGCTCGCCAAAGAGACACCGGGACAGGACGTCATAGCCACTTTCGAAAAGCCCATCAAGCCGAACGGCGGGCTGGTGATTTTGAAAGGCAATCTGGCGCCGGAAGGCTGCGTGATGAAAATCGCCGCGGCGGGCAAGTACGATCATCGCGGCCCGGCGCGCGTTTTCGATTGCGAAGAGGATTGCTTCAAAGTTGTCCAGGCAGGCGGCATCAAGCCCGGCGACGTGGTGGTGATTCGCTACGAAGGGCCGAAGGGCGGGCCCGGCATGCGCGAGATGCTGCAGGTGACCGCGGCGATCAGCTCGAATGCGGAGCTGAGCGCGCAGGTGGCGCTGCTTACCGACGGGCGATTCAGCGGCGCGACGCGCGGATTCACGGCGGGCCATGTTGCGCCCGAGGCGTTTGTCGGTGGGCCGATTGCTGCGGTGCGTGAGGGCGACATGATTCATTTTGACGTTGCCAAGCGAACGCTCGACGTCGAAATCAGTAAAGAAGAGATGGCCGCGCGGCTCAAGAACTTCAAGCCGCCGGCGCTGCGCTGGCCGAAGGGCGTGTTTCGGAAGTATGTGGATCGCGTGAGCTCGGCGTCAGAAGGGGCAACGACGTAAGAAGCAGGGACTAAGGGACTAGGGACGTAGGGACTAGAGGCAATCGGCGACATCAGCGCTCAAGGAGTTGACCTATGGGACACAAGGGAAACGCCAACACGAAAGCGAACGCAAACGCATCGAACGGAAGCACAACTGCGCCGAACACAACTGCGCCGAGCGCAAGCGCATCGGGTTCGCATGCGCATCTGACGCCGCCGGCGAAGTTGACGGGCGCGGAGATCATCTGGGCTACGCTGGTCGGCGAGGGCGTGGACACCGTCTTCGGTTACCCCGGAGGGACGATTCTTCCGGCGTACGATGCTCTGCGCAAGTTTCCCGTGCGGCACATACTGGTTCGCCACGAGCAGGGCGCGGCGCACATGGCCGACGGCTACTCGCGCGCCTCGGGCAAGGTGGGGGTGGCTATCGCCACCAGCGGCCCCGGCTCGACCAACCTGGTCACCGGCATCGCAACAGCAATGCTGGATTCGATTCCCATCGTCTGCATCACGGCCAACGTGTCGAGCAAGCTGCTGGGCACCGACGCGTTTCAGGAAGTGGACATTACCGGCATCACGCTGCCGGTGACCAAGCATAATTTTCTGGTGAATCGCGCGGAGGACATCGCGCCGACGCTGCGCCATGCATTTCAGATCGCGCGTTCGGGCCGTCCCGGTCCGGTGCTGGTGGACATTACCAAGGACGCGGAGCAGGCGACGGCGGAGTTCGATTTCGAGGCGGCCAAGCCGCGGCCCTACCGTCCGCATCCGATGCTGCACGTGGACGACTCGGGTCTGGCGCAGGCGGCAGAGCTGATTCGCAATTCGAAGCGGCCGGTGATTCTGGCCGGCCACGGCGTGATGGAGTCCGGCGCGATGGAGCAGGTGCGCACGCTGGCCGAGCGCGCGCAGATTCCCGTGGGGCTTACGCTGCTGGGACTGGGCGGATTTCCGGCGTCGCATCCGCTGTGCCTGGGCATGATGGGCATGCACGGCGAGTCGTGGGTGAATCACGCGATTCAAGAAGCCGACTTGTTGATCGCGTGCGGCATGAGATTCGACGATCGCGTGACGGGCAAGCTCGCGGAATACGCGCTCAAGGCGAAGAAGATTCACATCGAGGTGGATCCGGCGGAGATCAACAAGAACGTGAAGGTGGACGTGGCGCTGGTAGGCGACCTGCGCGAAGTGCTCGAGCAATTGCTGCCGCGAATTTCCGGCCGCGACGGTTCCGCGTGGCTCAAGACCATCGAGGCGAGCAAGGGCGCGGTGGCCGTGCGCGACATCAAGAACCTGCCCGACTCCGGGCATCTGTATGCGGCGCACGTGATCCACGACCTGTGGCGCATGACCGGCGGCAACGCGATCGTCGTTACCGACGTGGGCCAGCACCAGATGTGGGAGGCGCAGTACTTCCGCCATGAGCAGCCGCGCACGCTTATCACCAGCGGCGGACTGGGCACGATGGGGTTCGCGCTGCCCGCGGCCATCGGCGCCAAGGTGGCTTGTCCCGAGAAAGAGGTCTGGGTGGTGGTGGGCGACGGCGGATTCCAGATGACGGCGGCGGAGCTGGCGACCATTGTGCAGGAAAAGATCAAGATCAACATCGCCATCATCAACAACGGCTATCTGGGCATGGTGCGGCAGTGGCAGGAGTTCTTCTACGAGCGGAACTACGAGGCCACGCCGCTGGTGAGCCCGGACTTCGTGAAGCTGGCCGATGCGCACGGCATTCCGGGGCGCGCGGTGCGCAAGCGCAGCGAAGTGGAAGAGGCGGTGAAGAAGGCGCGCTCGGCGACGGGCGCGTACTTGCTCAACTTTATGGTGGAGAAGGAAGATTCCGTGTACCCGATGATTCCAGCCGGCAGCGCGCTGCACGAGATGATTCGGCGGCCGGAGAAGGATCCGCTGGAAGAGCGGGCCGATGACAAGTAGGAAAGTGAGCTAGACCATGCTGCATACATTCGTTGCATACGTTGAAGACCGGCCGGGCGTGCTGACGCGCGTGGCGTCGCTGTTCCGGCGGCTGAACATCAACATCAACTCGCTGACCGTAGGGCGCAGCGAGCGGCCGGGGCTGTCGCGGCTCACGCTGGTGTGCGAGGCGTCGGCCGAAGCCGGACATCGCATCCGCGCCAGCCTGTTTAAACTGGAGAATGTCGTGGATGTGGACGACATCGCCCAGGCGCCGAGCGTCACGCGCGAACTGGCGTTAATCAAGGTGGCCGCGTCGCCGCGCAATCGCGCGCAGATCTTCGATCTGGCCGAGGTCTTCCGCGCGCGTATCGTCGATCTCACCTCCGAGTCGCTCATTATCGAGATGACGGGCGTCGAAAGCAAGATCGAAGGGCTCATCGAAATTCTGCGCGAAGACGATGGACGGATCCTCGAGATTTGCCGCAGCGGCAAGATGACCATGCGGCGCGGCCATCACGTGAGCAGCGTGGTCAAGGCCATGGGCGTGGGCGAAGCGGCCGTCGAGGAAGACGTGTCCGCGGACGAAGGCGCGGCGAACGAGGTTCAGTAGCGGATTCGGCTCGCGTCCGCACCGGAGAATGACGCGCAAGAGGTTCCGCGCAACATGCGGCGGACGGATTTTCAACATCAGTATCTGACAAGAAAAAGGAGAAACGAGGAACAACATGGCGAAGACTTTCTACGATCACGATGCCGATCTCGCATTGATCCAGGCCAAAAAGGTGACCATCATCGGGTACGGCTCGCAGGGGCATGCCCACGCTCTCAACCTCAAGGACTCAGGTGTGCAGGTGAAGATCGGCCTGCCCGCCGTGGAGGCGGAGTCCATTGCCAAGGCGAAGAAGGCGGGCTTCGATGTCGTTCCGCCGGCCGAGGCCGCGAAGTGGGCCGACGTGGTGATGATCCTGGCTCCCGACCAGGTTCAGGCCAAGGTCTACGCCGAAGACATCGGGCCGAACCTGGCGCCGGGTAAGCTGCTGATGTTCGCGCACGGATTCAACATCCACTTCAAGACCATCGTCCCCGCCGCGGGGATCGACGTGGGCATGGCCGCGCCCAAGGCGCCCGGCCATCGCGTGCGCGAGATCTTTATAGAGGGCGGCGGCGTGCCCGGCCTGATCGCCGTGCACCAGGACGCGACCG
>Ga0187853_10002147_pt1 | contig 16835 bp, 9 predicted proteins | sample June2016WEW_6_10_2_FD_132417 | JGI IMG/M metagenome (GOLD analysis project Ga0187853, IMG submission 132417) | Peatland microbial communities from SPRUCE experiment site at the Marcell Experimental Forest, Minnesota, USA - June2016WEW_6_100 | ecosystem: Environmental > Terrestrial > Soil >... | reverse complement strand
AGCTGAAATCCATCCTGCAAGTCGAAGGAGTTCCGCGCCGGATAAACCCGGAGGCGCTCGAAGAGTATCTCGCGCTCGGCTATGTGCCGGCTCCCTTGACGCTCCTCGATGGCATCGAAAAACTTCTGCCGGGGCATTACCTGCTCGTCGAGAAAGGCCGGATCGAAGACTGCGAGTATTGGGATGCGCCCACAGGCGAGGTGGAGAACCGGTCCGAAGAAGAATGGCTGGAGCGCGTCCGCGCAAAGCTGCTCGAGACGGTTCGTGCGCAACTGGTGAGCGATGTGCCCCTCGGCGCGTTCCTCAGTGGCGGAATTGATTCGAGCACGATCGTCGCGGCCATGGCGCGCCTGACGGGCCGCCCCGTGAAAACCTACTCCATCGGCTACGAAGGGGAACATGCTTACTACAATGAGCTGCCTTACGCCAAGGTCGTCGCCCGCGCGTTCGGCACCGACCATCACGAGATCATCGTTCGCCCGGAAGTCAGCGAGTTGCTGCCGAGGCTCGTGTGGCACCTCGACGAGCCGATCGCCGATTCCGCTTGTCTGACGACCTACCTGGTATCCAAGCTGGCGCGCGAGAGCGTGACCGTCATTCTGTCCGGGGTGGGTGGCGACGAACTCTTCGGCGGTTATCGCCGCTATCTGGGCGACAGCGTGCGGCGGTGGTATCGGCTACTGCCGGGACCGGTTCGGCGAACTTGGCTGCCAGCCGTGTTCCGGCACGTCCCGCAGGACCGCAGCTCCATGTGGAAGGATTACGCGCGTTACGCCGCCGCCTTCGTCAAGACGGCAGAGCTGGATCCTGCGGAGCGCTATATGAGCTACGTAACTCTCTTAGCCCCGGAGATCCAGCGGGACTTGCTGCGTTCGGACAGGCCTGCTCGGCCAGCCGGTGGCGACGCGGCGGCCGACACTCTGCGGAAGTATTTCGCGCGCTGCGTCGGAGCAGACAGCCTGAACCGCATCATCTACGTCGATTTGAAGACTTCTCTGCCCGACGACCTTCTGGCACTAACCGACCGCATGAGCATGGCTGCGTCGATCGAATGCCGTGCGCCTCTGGTCGATTACGAATTGGTGGAGTTGGCCAGCCGAATGCCGTCCTCGCTGAAAGTGCGTGGCCTGACGTTGAAGTATCTGCTGAAGAAGGCCGTCGCACCATGGCTGCCCCGCGAAGTGATCGCACGGAAGAAGCGCGGATTCGGCGCGCCGGTGGGCGCGTGGCTGCGTGAGGATCTAAAGCCGCTCATCCGCGAACTGCTGTCCGAAGAACAAGTGTGCCGGCGGGGCTTGTTCCACTGGCCGGCGATCGAAAGCATCCTCGCTGCGCATCAGGAACAGCGCCGCGACTACACCGACCACCTCTTCGCGCTCATCATGCTCGAGGTCTGGTGCCGCATCTACCTCGACGGTTCAGACTGGAGGACTGGCGCGGTCTAGCGGCCGACCGGAAGGGCCCTGCCTGACTCGGGGGCTAACCAGCGCGCAGATAGAAGAGCGGCACCCAAACGCTTATTCCCACCCATCCCAGCAACGCCAAGCACCTGAGCGCGATCGGGTGTTTTCCATTCACGCGCAGATACACGAAGAAGAACAGTTCCTGCAAGGCGAAGAAACCTAGAACCGCACCCGCCGCGCGCAGCCGGTAGGGAAACAGATCCCGAACGCGCGGATAGCGTTCCGCGGCTGCTTGAAAGCTTGCGCGCACCGTGGCAATTTGGCTGGACACCACCGAAGGCGGCTTTGACAGAACCGAAGTAGTTCGGATGTACCGCCCCTCCTGCGCCTGAAGGACAGAAAGCTCGTCTCCCCGCCGGGAGACCTCCTCCACGCCCAACTTGTGCGAAACCAACACTCTCCAGTTCTGAGCATCGTCCCATTCGAGCTTGGGCGGAAGAGCTTCCGATACGCCGTCGTCTCCTGCCCCATCGTCCAGAACCCAGATCGTCACGGCCCATGCGCCTTCCGCAGGTTGCTCCGTAACCACCGCGCCCGTCGGATGAGGTTTCCCACGGGCGCTGACCCAGCCGGCAAACGGGTCCCGGCTTCCGCGAAGGTCCTTGACCGTCATGGAGGACGGGCCCAGAAAATACGCCCGCAGTCGGCTCTTCACTCCATCCGCCGAAAGCAAGTATTCACCCAGCACGGCTCCGCGATCGAGCCGCACATTGGACGCAACGGTCCAAATCGTCTGTACGCTTCTCTGGGGAGCACCGGCACAATGATCCACCAAAACCCATATCGAAGGGCTAACGTGCACCGCCTGGCGCCGAATTACAAGAGAGCCGGGCCCGCTTCGCTCCGCCTCGGCGGCGAATAGTCCGGGCGAATGGGTGAAGGAAACCAGGTTTGAGGCGCGGTGGCCGCCGCAGACTTCCCCAAGCAAATGCGGGGCATTAGCACCCTCCCAGCATTCTGCGCGGGGGCGATCGGGATCGTCATAAAGCCAGTAGCCCACGTTCGTCCACCAGGCTTGTCCGTCGGCCCATAGCAAGACGCTCGGTTCGTCGGCATGCTTGTGGCCGTGTCCGGGATAGTTGGACCACGCTAAAACGGTTTGCGAGAGATCCTGGGGGGAAGGCCATGATGGGATGCCATCCCAAAAGACGGCATACCCGGCTAGGGGATAGAGCCCGAATGGATCTCGTGGTTTCCAGTTTTTGCCTGGCGTGAGCCGGCCGGCACGCCCCTGCGCATCAACCTCCGCGACCGGCACGCCCTCCGGCCTTCTACCATCCCCGGTATCCCCAAACATCGGCAGGGAACCATCCGGCCGGCGAATCAAGGCGTAGAAGTTCTCTGCCTCTCGGTACTTCCCGATCCAATCCGCGGGCACCTCCAGATTGAGAAGCGTGGCGTAGCGCATCGCCACGCCGAAAAGATAGAGCCCGAACTCGTGATATTCCGCCGAGTGTTCGAGAACTACGCCATCGGGTCCAACGTAGAAAGCCATCTGGTCCATCAGGCGGGAGAACGCGAGATGTTTGTACTCTTCGGCACGGGGCAACGATGGAAATGCGATGCAGACCTGCCACAGAGCCAGATTCTGCATCACGCCGTGGTTGGTGGCGAAGGTAAACCGACCAGGCTTTGCCAGAAGTTCGGCGGATCGGGCAACAAATGACCAGACCGCACGCGCCACGTCGGGCCGATAATCCGGCCGGTGCCGGTAGATGCCCCAAAAATCCACCAGCGTGCGGATCCGGGCGGCAATGGCGTGATCGTTCCAGAGCAATCCGCGGTTCACCCACGCACTGCTTTCGAAGACTGCCCACGCCAGGATGACGTCTCGCGCCGCTGAATAGAACTCCTCGCGTCCGGTGCGCCGGAACGCTTCGAGCAGTATCTCAGGCACAATCAGTCCCGAGAACTGCAACTGCCAAAGGCTGGAGCCACGATCGAGATCAGATGGAGAGAAGGGGAGGTGAATCTCCATCGGCGCATATCCCGGCACTTCAGCCTTTCCGTGAAGCAGCTTCTCCGCAGTCGCAGTCAATTCCGCATCGCTGCTCCATTCGCGTGGCAGCAAGCGATACGCGCGAATCTCCTCGAGCGTGGAATCCGAGGGTTGCGCTCGCCCAGACTCCACTGCGGCGGCCGAAATCCTCTGTGGCAAAACATAGTAGCGTTGGATCTCAGGCAGCCAGATCAAACCCATTAGGAGAATGACCAGCGCCAGTGAGAGCAGGGCCAAACGCCTCGACGTTGTCGGTTTGCGGGTCAACACGTCCTCAAGCCCCAAGCATCATGACGCAGAAGCGCGAAGAGCGCAGCTCGGCTAGCGAAAGCGTGTGGTGTGACATCACCGGCCCTCTTCAAGAGATTCCGAACTCAACAGAACTCCTCGAAGCACCCTGCGACGATCAGTGTGCTTCGCGACTTGGTAGAGTAAGGCGAAGGACGAAGGCATCCTGCTTCCAATCGTTCACCACCGCAAAAATGCCGAGTTCGGGGAAATAACGGAATCGCCCATTGGTGCCGTGTTCCTGAGCTGCACCAGGCCCCCCCGCGTACGTTCGCGGCGTGCAAGTGCGCGTTTCCGGGTCGAAGAGATACACCGTGTCGCCGCCGGCCCAGCCGACAACTAGTTTCTGAACGGGATCGTATGCCAAGCCCGGGTATGCGGCGCGCGTCAGAGCATCGCAACCCTTGGCGCTCTGGGACCAGTCCTTGGCCACATAGTTCGAGTGACGGCCGACATCGATGGCCCAGAGTTGTCCTGGGCCGCCAAACATCAAAAAGAGCTTTCGCTCTGGATCGATAACTCCGGTCAAGTGGTAGTCCACGTGGTAAAGCTCGCTGAGCAAAGTGTACTTGTTCGATCCGGGGTCGTACTTGAAGAAGTTGGCCGTGTCGGATAAGAAGATCATTCCCGTGTTGGGATCGTAGTCCGCATCAACACCGGGAGCATAGGTCGGCGTCGCACCGTGGTGAGGATCCATCCGCGTCCACTGAAGGTTGGAAAGGTCCAGAATCCAGGTTCCCATACTCAAGGAACCGCAACTGGATTTGCCCCCGCCATAAGCAAACATCTTGTCTTCACGGGGAAGGTATACCAGCCCGTTGTAGGTGTGCCGTGCAACGGGGCGGCCGTCGGGATAGGCTTCTGGACAGCTATTCACATTGTCCACCGGACTGGGGTCCGTCAACCGCAGCATCGTCCCGCGATTAAGATCAAGCGCATAGACTTCGTTTCCGAAATAGTCGCTATGCCCGCCGCCCCAGAGAATGAGGCGATTCCTTCGTGTGTCTGCGATTCCGCCACTCCAAGTGGAAATCACCGCCCTGCATCCCGTGTTTCCTTGGATTGCGGCGTTGTCCGGACAAAGAGGGGCCAACTGCGTTTGCGCGAGCCGATGCCAACCAAAGCCGGGTGGCATCTGGTTGTCCGTGGAGGCACTCTTGGCAGGACCCAGCTGAGCCGCATGAGCCGGAATCTCGAAATGAAGTTGCGGAACGGAAGAAAACGCTGCCTGGCGCCGGTTGGGTTTCTGGGGAACGCCCGCGGGGACCGCCGTCCAACTGCTCCAGAGGACCAGAAACACCAGGGTCCCGCCCCATAGGGCTGACCGTCCCGACGCGATTACTTTGCGGAGAATCCCTTCGCCTTGCCAGAAGATTACCATGCGCAACCTGCCCTCCCCATCAAGTCATTGTAACAAAATCAAGTCGTTACTCTTGCTCGTAGTGTGCGCCGCGAATCCGTTGACCATCCTCGCTGATCCGCCAACGGACATTTCGATAAGCACGTAAGCAACGTCCTTTCGGTCGCTCCTGGATATACCAGCGCGACTCTAACAAGGCTGGTGTGGTCGATGGTTTCGCGAAGGAACGCGCCGGAGATGGCAAGCTATTTCGGGGCGGCAATTGGCTGCGTGGAGACAATGAGCTCGTCGTACCAGGTATAGGCCGTTGGGCCGCCGCTAACTCGTGCGTTCTTGTTCGTCATGTAGTCCAGCAACGTGACATAACTATAGTCGTTTGTGCCCGGCTCTTTGTTGTACAGCGCATAGCCATTCACGTTCACCCATTGCTTGTATGGTTGGCCTTCCAGCGCTACCCAGGCTTTGATCGAGCTGTTCGGTCTGCCCCAATCGCCGATGGAGATCTGATAGTAAAACGTCACCCACTGGTTTACCGGATACCGGAAGCAATTTCCCACAGGAAACGTGTCCGTCCACTTGCAGGCAAAGTTGCCCTGCTGAAGCAGGTAGGGAGGTCTTGAATTGGGGTTGGGAGTCTTCTTGTCCAATTCGGTGTACAAGCCACGTTCGCCGCAATCGGTGTAAATCGTCGGAGTGCCCCAGCGATTGTGGTTGTGCGTGGTGATTTCCACGTCGGCGCAAGTCGACTCGGGACCGTGAATGATGACTTGCTTCCAGGAGGTCTCTCCGCCCCAGGAATTGGTTAGCATCTCAGGGGAGAACCGTTGCCGAAACTGGACGTAAAATGTGGAATGCTCGCCAAAACTGCGACCGATGAACTGTCTCCAATAGCCCGACGCGTTCGGTCCGGAGTACTCCGGGATCTCGAATCGAAGAGAAGACGCTCCGGAGGCTTTGACCTGAGTATCTTGAACTCCTCGCATCACCTTATCCCACGCGGGGTACAGGCCTGTTCCGGGCCAATCGGCCTTGATGAAATCAGCAGGCGAATCAAAACCCTGGCACACGAGGACTCCGAGTTGACGGCAACGCGTCGGGAAGTCCTGGAGTTCTGCCGGCAGCGTCGGCTCCGGGTTGCGCCCATGGCCGCCGGGGCCAGATTCTCCTGCGGTCGGAGAGTCGGAAGTGGGCCTAGCCGAATGGCCGGGTCCAAGACCGCGGTTCGCAAGGGCTCTGTAGCAAACCGAGAAGGACAGACCAAGCAGGATACCCAATCCTACCCAGGTCACGCCCCGGATCGATCTCATGCTGTCCCCCCGTTCCAGCGACTAGGATACCCAACGCCTTCACGGCGCTGCCGCCCAGTCGAAGCGAGTTCATGATATCACACGGAGTTTGCCGGCCGATTGGCTGGCTGTTCCCTCTTTCGAATGCGTGGCAGGGGGGATTGCGACCCGCGTGCTAATCGTGCCGGCAACAACTGCGGCAAGATCCGAATCTCTCGGGGTGGCCCCGAGAGATTCGGCTTGTCAGACCTGTGATCTTTATGGTGTCGGTCCCGTCGGTGGGGGGATCGGATTCGTGGATACGATCAGCTCGTCATACCAAACATGAGCGGTGGCATGCGCCACCGAAGCCTGTTTTCCCGTCATGAACTGCGTCAAGGTCAGGGCATCGAAGCCATTCACACCGGAATCCTGATTGAGCGTAAAGCCGGTGACGTTGATGAATTTCTTCATACCCTGCCCCTGGGGGGCGAACCAAGCTTCTATGCTGCTGTTCGCCTGGCCCCACCCTCCCACGTGGATCTTGAAGTAGAAGGTGTACCACGTGCTGGGCTGTATCCTGAAGCAGGTGCCACTCGGCGTCGTACTGGTCCACTGGCAATCCTCTCCGGTGAAAGGTGCCGGGGCTGTGAAACCCTGCTGCAAGAGGTACGGCGTACTCTCGGTGTAGGTCACGCCGTCGAGCGCCGTCGAGAAGTGGTAGGCGCCGCAATCGGAGTATCCCGTCGGCGTGGTCCACGAGTTGTGGTCGTGAAACGTAATCTCCTCTTGCGCGCAGGTGGAGACGTGGTTGTGGAAGATGGAGAGCTTCGGCGCGGTGTTGTCGCCGGGCGTGCCGGTCTGCGTCCAGTCGATCGACACCCAATTGGGGTCGGCACGGAAAGCATACTGTACGTAGAAAGTGGAGTTTGGGCCGAAGGTCTGCGGGAATTGCTGGAACCAGTTTCCTTCCGCATTTTCTCCGGTGTTGCCGTAAATGTCCCATCGGGCAGAGCTGCCTCCCGAGAAGGAAACGCTCGTATCTTGCAGGACGCAGGGTGTCGGCCACGTGGGGCAGTCCGTCTCATAGTAGAAGCCCGTGTTCTGGTACGTGGCCGCAGTAAAGACCGAAGCGGAGTCAAAGCCCTGGCAGACAATGACGCCCGTCTGTGTGCACCGCGACTGGAAGTTCTGAAGAGCCGATTGCGAAGCTGTCACGCGGAGAGAATAAGCATTCTGAGAAACATCGTTGATCAAGATGAATACGCCGAGGGACGGGAAGTACCGGAAACGGCCATAGGTTCCCTCAGGCTGTTGGGCGCCCGGTCCCCCGCTGAACGATTGGGAAGTGCAAGAGTCCGTGTCCGGGTTATAGGTGTAGACGGTGTTACCGCCGTTCCATCCCACAAACAGGTTTTGCGAGGAATCAAAAGCGAACCCGGGTGCGTTGCTTGACGCCAGCGATCCGCAGTTTGAGCCGGATAGGCTCGTGACCGTGTAGGGGGAATTCAGGCTGATCTTTTGGAACTCGCCGCCGCCGATGCAGATGTAAATCCTGCGGACGGGATCGATGACCGCGCTAGCGTCGAGTTGGTTGCAAGTTGAGGAGGAGAGACTGGCAACCTGTTTCCAAGTATTCGCCGCAGGATTGTACTGCCAGAAAATGCCCGTATTTGCTTCGAGATCGTAGATGGTATCGGTCACGGAATCGTACGCATGCATCGGCTCGCTGCCGTTGTTTGCGGGATCCGGCTTGGGCGACGGGGGATTCTTCTCCGTCCAGCTCACGCTATTGGGATCAAACCACCACATGCCGTCGCCGAAATTGCCGCACGGCGGCAACCCAGCCCCGTGCGTGAAGTAACGGTCCTGCGTCGGCAGATACTCAAAGGAAGCGTACCCGTGGCGAGACGCTGGCTGCCCGTCGGAATAAACGTCCGGGCACGAACTGAGATTACTGATGCCGCTCCCGTGAGAGGCATCAGTCAGCCGCAGCATGCTGATGGGGTTCGCGTTTAGATCTAGGGCGTAGGTCTCGTTCCCGTAATAATCGACATGTCCGCCACCCCAAATGAACATCCGGTTGCGTTTGGTGTCTGCCAGGCCACTGCCCCAAGCATAAACCACGGCAGAACAGCCGCCTGAACCCTGAATATCGGAGTAGCCGGGGCAGAGCGGACTGATCTGTGTGTTGGGAATCTGGTACCAGCCAAGCGTAGAGGGGATTCCACCCCCGGACGACGCAAGGGTCGTCGCCGAAGCGCTGGTCGATGGCTGGGAAGTGTTTCCAGCCGCATCGTACGCCGCCACTGTGTACGAGTAGCTCGTTGAAGCTGACAGGCCCGCGTCGGCATAGGACGTAGTTGTGCTGGTCCCGACTTGCGACCCGTCCCGGTATACGTTGTAGCCCGCCACCCCAACGTTGTCCGTAGACGCCGTCCAAGTCAGGTCGATTTCGGAAGACGAGACCGCCGTAGCCGCTAGGCCAGTAGGAACCGTCGGCGCCTGCGTGTCCGCCGGTGTGTTGCTCACCGTGACCGTCACCGCCGCGCTCGTGGTGCTGTTTCCGGCCGCGTCTTTAGCGATCGCTCGCAGCGTGTGCGAGCCGTTGCTGGCCGTCGTCGTGTTCCACGAGTATGTGTAGGGCGAAGCCGTGAGCAGACTGCCCACGTTCGCGCTATCGAGCTGGAACTGCACGCTCGCCACGCCCACGTTGTCCGAGGCGTTCGCCGAGACCGTTGTCGTGCCTGACACCGTGGCCCCGTTCACTGGCGCCGAAATCGAAACTGTCGGAGGCGTCGTGTCCGTCGGCGTGTTGCTCACCGTGACCGTCACCGTCGCGCTGGTCCTGCTGTTTCCGGCCGCGTCTTTAGCGATCGCCCGCAGCGTGTGCGAGCCGTTGCTGGTGGTCGTTGTGTTCCACGAGTATGTGTAGGGCGAAGCCGTGAGCAGACTGCCCACGTTCGCGCTATCGAGCTGGAACTGCACGCTCGCCACGCCTACGTTGTCCGAGGCGTTCGCCGAGACCGTTGTCGTGCCTGATTCTGTGGCCCCGTTCGCCGGCGCCGAAATCGAGACCGTCGGCGGTGTCGTGTCCGCCGGTGTGTTGCTCACCGTGACCGTCACCGCCGCGCTGGTTGCCGAGTTCCCCGCCGCATCCTTGGCGACCGCTCGCAGCGTGTGCGAGCCGTTGCTGACGGTCGTCGTGTTCCACGAATACGTGTACGGTGCGACGGTGAGCAGGCTGCCCAGGTTCGCCCCGTCAAGCTGGCACTGCACGCTCGCCACGCCCACGTTGTCCGAGGCGCTCGCCGAGACTGTTGTCGTGCCTGATACCGTGGCCCCGCTCGTCGGCGCCGTCAGCGACACCGTCGGCGGCGTCGTGTCTCCGCCGCTCGGGGGCGGGTTTGAACCGGCTCCGGCTAACCCAGCACACCCAGCCTGCCAAGAAGACATGCAGAGAATAAGAACGAGAACAAGAAGACCGTAAACACTCGTAACATTCTTTTTATCAGCGAGAAAGAGTCCTGCTTTCACGACATCCCCCGATCGGGCCCGTTTCACCCAGTCGACCACGTGGAATACACCCCGCGCGTTACCAAGCGTAGAGACCCCCGTCGGGACTTGATACTGGTCAGGAGGCGAAAAATGGGACAGTGTTGCGGAACAGGACCTTCGGCTGTACCCAAGGGCAACTATCCTTCCTTATGCGCCTTGGTAAACTGCGTGGCTCGCAAGGGGGGCAGACGAGTAGCGCATGTTCTGGCAGCGCGGGAAATCGGAGGTGTCTTGCACTACAGAGTCAGCTCAACAGCCTGGAGAATCATCCTAAGTCGTGGCAGTGCCAAGCCCAGTTGGCGGGGAGGTCCGACCTGCCTTGCCGTTTCCGCTGGCGCGTTTCGTGGAAATGCCAGCTTCTCGGATCTTATAGATCAGCGCCCGGTAACTGATCTTCAGTACTTCCGCCGCGCGCCGCCGGTTCCAGTGATTGGCCTGGAGCGCGCGGACGATGAGGGTGCGCTCCATCTCTCGGACCGCTTCCTTAGTGAGCCGCTTGAGAGGCAGGGACTCATCCGATCCGGTGGACACATTCAAAGACGGTAGCCTACGGCGCGGCAGTTCCAGCTCCGTCTCATCCTCGGAGCCCAGGATGACGTAGCGCGCAATTCGGTTTTCAATCTGGCGGATGTTTCCCGGCCATTCGCGCGCTTTCAGATACTGGGCAAACTCTTTCGAGATGGGAGGCGTGCTTAGCTGAAAAGTGGCATTGAACTGCGAAAGGAAATACTCCGCCAGGAAGGGAATGTCGTCCGCGCGATCCCGCAGACAAGGCATCTGGACCCGAATCACATTGATGCGGTAGAAGAGGTCAGGTCGGAAGCTCCCCGCACTGATCTCACGCTCGAGGTCGCGGTTGGTGGCGCAGATAACGCGCGCCTCTACGAAGTGTTCACCCTGATCGCCAATCCGTGTGAATCTGCCGTCCTGCAGGAATTGCAGCAGCTTTGCTTGCAACCCGAGGTCGAGCTCGGCAATCTCGTCCAGGAACAGAGTGCCATCGCGTGCAAGTTCGACTCGGCCGGTCTTTGAGGCGTACGCCCCGGTGAATGCCCCTTTCTGATAGCCGAACAGTTCGCTTTCCATCAACGTGCCCGGTATCGCTGCGCAATTGACCTTCACGAAAGGTCCCCCGCTCCACGGGGAACGCGCATGAATCCAACGCGCCAATGTCTCTTTACCTGTTCCGCCCTCCCCTAAAATCAGGACGGAAACGTTTGCGCCAGTGACCTTCTCAAGCCTTTCCCGAATCCGCTGCATGGGTGCGGACCGGCCGAAGATGATTTCATCCGGCGGCAGCGGCCGTTGCCCATTCGCAAAGGGGTTCGTATCCATATTCCGAGACAAGATTGCACCCGCCAGGAAGTCTCTGGGGCACACGAGACGCCAAACCATGATTCGGGGATTGTTCAAATCTCTCGCCACATGGCAGCGCCAGGGACGCCGCTATTCTCTTGGATGGTCAAAGGTTAACTAGTAGCGCTACTGCCCCGGGTCGGCAGGGTAGGCCTCTATGAGTTCAGGCAAGCTTCAGAATAAAACGGAACCGCAGTTCACAAAGTAGAAACGGAATTCCTCGCGGGGATAGCTTCGATTGTGTCAACAAATTGTTGTCGCCGACCACGCCCACATCACACTCACGTACATCCCACCTTTGTTCCATCCGTACACGGCGTAAGAAAGCGATCTATCACTTTCGGATGACCCGCAGCGGCGAGACTGCACCCTCCATGCTGCTCAACTATACCGGGGGCCCCCCGTCCGTCCAACATCGCTACGGATAATGTCATAGCGCTCAATCACAGCGGCCACGCCCAAATCCGCATTGTCCTCCTTGAGGCGATTCTCAACACGCACAACCTTGCCTTGTGCGCGGACGAGCACGTCGGCACCATGCGTGATCTCAGCAGGAAGTGTGAGTGTAATATCTAGTTCCGAGCCTGCCTCCAAACTCTGGTCGATGATGAAATACATGCCCCGCGTCGAAATGTCTCTCGTTCTCCCTTTGCGCGGCTCCGTCTGCCTTGTCAATGGCACGCGGATGACGACCGGCAAAGACAAATCATATCGTCGTGCAGTACGGCGCTCTGTCATTCCTCCTCGCCTCCATTGCTTCCCAAGCTTCTATCACAATCATGCCACGCCCAATGATCCAACAGACGATTCTCGCGAACTATCCTACCCCGCCCGGCAAGTAGCCCCTTGACCTCCATAACCGCTGCCAGAGCCAAGCGTGGATCGAGATAGGGCAGCAATCCCACTTCCAAAAGCAAACTCACCTTTCTTACCCAACGATTCGTTGCCCGCCCTGGATTTCCATTGTTCTGTTACTGTTAGCGGCCTCTCGGATCGTCTTCGGGCGTCCCAAAGAACACCTGCCTGGACCCACGCGGCAGACCCTTGCATAGTTTGGAGCGTACCGTTCCGCTGTCACGGTTCAGACGCTAACGTGGGTCCTTCTCCAGGGCAAAGCCTCAGTGGACGGGAAGGGCACTGAACAGCCGACACCAAGGACTAGAACGCCTATCCGTTCCGGACGGCAGGAGCAGCCGTCTCCGCTTCTGCGGGAGAGGCTGCCTTGCGCCGGCTTCGAGGAGAATCCAGGTTGAATTGCCGCATCTTGTAGAGCAATGCCTTGTAACTGATGCCCAGCATCTTCGCGGCGTCTTTTCTGCACCACCGGGTCTTCTCCAGCGCGTCCGCAATTGCTTCCGCTTCCGCTTCGTCTTTCAGGCCGCGGACGAGGGCTTTTAGCCCCTGCTCGCGAGGCGGCATGGTTTCTTCCCTGGGAGAGGTCCGATGACGCGAGGCAGACATCTCCACCAATTCACGCAGGCTGCCTTCGTCGTCCTCGAGAATCACGTACCGTTTCACGAAGTTTTCCAGTTCGCGCAAATTGCCCGGCCAGGGGTACCGCACCGCGGCATCGAGGAGAAGGCGCGAGGGCTGCTGCAGTTCTTTGCCAAACTTCTCGCTGTACTTCACAAGGAAATGCTGAAGCAGCAGGGGAATTTCGGACGCGCGTTCGCGCAGCGGAGGGACATTGATGGAAAGCACATTCAGGCGGTAATAGAGGTCTTCGCGGAACTTCCCGGATCGCAAGGCCTCCTGCACGTCCACGTTTGTTGCCGCAATCACACGAACGTCTACCTCGACCATGTGCCGTCCGCCCAGCCGCGAATACTCGTGATCCTGCAGCACGTGCAACAATTTGGCCTGCAAGTGGGTGCTCATTTCTGCAATCTCATCCAGAAAGATCGTTCCCTTGTTGGCGATCTCGAACTTCCCGGGCTTCGACCGCACCGCGCCGGTAAAAGCCCCCTGTTCGAAGCCGAACAGCTCCGACTCCAGAAGCTCTCCGGGAAGCGCGGCGCAATTCACCTTGATGAAGGGCAGGTTCCGCCGCTTCGAACGCAGGTGGATCATGCGCGCCACCACTTCTTTGCCCACACCGCTCTCGCCGCAAACAAACACCGGCACGTCCACGGGCGCAATCTGCAGGATCTGCTGGCGAATGCGAACCATCTGCGGGCTGGCGGCCAGAAAGCTAAGATCCTCCGTCAACTGGTCGCAATACTCGCGCAATGCCTGGTTTTCTACGTGGAGCTGCTTCTTCCGGCGGCACTTCAGCATGGCCGCGTCCAGCTCGCTCTTCTCGAACGGTTTCGTCAGATAGTCGAGCGCACCCAGACGAATGGCTTCGACCACCGTGCTGACTTCGTTGGAGCACGAAAGCATGACCACATTCAAGCTCCGGTCGACCTGTAGCAACTGCTTCAGCGTCTCGAGGCCGTCCATCTCCGGCATAAGCACGTCCAGGATGATGAAATCCGGCCGCTCGCCGGCGCTCACCTTCTCCACCGCCTCTTTTCCCGAGCTCAGCGGTATGACTTGAAAACCGTCCACTTCCAGCAGAGTATGAAGGTACTTGCGAATACTCGGCTCGTCGTCCACCACCATGATTGTCTCTGCTGCAGCCATCGTTTCCATCCTCTCCATGAAATCCCTCAATGCTGATCGATCGGCATGAGAAACGTAAAAGTGCTGCCTCGTTCCGGCATGCTGTCCACCCAGATCTTTCCCCGATGGGCCTGCACGAGCCGTTTGGCAATCGCCAAGCCCAGGCCCATGCCCGCCGTATTGGGATCGATGCGCACAAAATCCTCAAAAATCTCCTGGTGATACTCGGGCGCGATGCCGGGTCCGGTGTCCGAAACGGAAATCTCCACGCTGTTGTGCTTCGGAGTCCGCGCACGCCGGCGTTCTTGTACTGGCGTTGCTTCCGCTACCCGTCGCTCCCAAAAATGTGGCGCCACCCGCAACGTAACGCAGCCCCCCTCCGGTGTATGCTTCAGAGCGTTGTCCAGCAAGTTCGCCACGACCTGCTGCAGCTTCTGGTAATCAAATCGAAAAACAGGCAGCCCGGGCTCGAAGCGTTTCTCCAGCCGAACGCCTTTTCGCTGGAACGTCTCCAGCCACCGCAGCGCCAACTCGTCCAGGCAGTCCCGCAAATCGTTCTCGCGGAGGTGCAAGACCAGCTTGCCGCTCTCGAGCGCCGAATAGTTTAGGAACATCGAAACCAACCGTACCAGGCGCTCGCAACTCTCCTTGGATTCTTCGAGAATGTCCTTTTGCTTTTCGGACAGCTTGCCCGGCGAGCCTGTCAGCAGGAGATCGTAGTAGCCCTTGATGACCGCGAGCGGCGTCTTCAATTCGTGCGCCGCCGAGGCTAGAAAAACCGTCTTCTGGCGGTTCACTTCCTGCAGGCGAAGGTATGCCGCCAGCAGATTCCGATAGGTAATCTCACGCTCCTGGAGCAGGTCTCGAACGGTCTGTTGTACGTCGCGTCCTTCGCCGTCATCCACCAACAGTTTGTCGTCGTTTGTGACGAACTGCACCACCAGCCAGTCGGGCTCGGGCATCCACCGGACCCGCGCCTGCGTCTTCCCGGCGTGCAAAGGAACCTCTAGGCTGACCTCGTGTTCTCCACTCTCCAGTTGCGTGTAGATCACCTTGGGCTTGATCTGAAGAACATCAGTGAACAAGTTTATGCGGTTCGCTTCAGCGAGCTCTTGAGATTCGAGCCATTGCCGCGCGCGCAGGTTTGCCACCACGATGCCGCCACTGCGTTCAGCCACCAGGATCGACCTCTCCACCGTATCGAGTAGACTGTTGACGAGTTCGATGGGGAGGACACCTGTACCTCGTCTGGCCGTTGTGATTGCCGCCACGGGGCTTTCCTCCACGCGGAATTGGGGGTATCGACAAAAAGGGAAAACTTTTTCCCCCGCCTTGGAGCGCCATAGTCGCAGAGGAGTCCCCCGAGTGTCAATGGTAAAGGCGTGCCATTTGCATAATCTCTGAACGGAATTGCTCTAACTTTCCCTGCCCGTGGAGTCTTCTGCGGAACGAGAGGCAAATCCAGTAGGTATTCTTTGGCTTATCAAATACTTACGAATCCACAGGCGCCCTAATCAATGGCATCGAATATGCTTCATTGGCGTACTAGTGCTAAGGTACCAAGTGTGAGAGTCACGACAGGGCCACCCAAAGGGTTGCAGGGCTTGACAGCTACCGTTCAGCGCCGCTCACCGCGCATTCGACTGCAGGTTCCAGTATTTGTCCGCGGAGCCGATCCCGCAGGCGATTTCCTCGAGTTGACGAAAACGATCAACATCAGCTCGACCGGCGCCTGCATTGCCTCCTCGCATGTTATGCGGATTGAACAGGTTATTCAGCTTACGATTCCCGCCCCGTCGCCTTCCGCGTCAGCATTAGTGCCATCGGGGACGCCTCCTCTCACTGCGCGCGTGCGTCATCACGAAATGTCTGGGGATCTGCACCTTTTTGGCGTGGAATTCCTAAAGCCGCTTGACTAGACAGCCCAGCCCGATCCCTCGGTGTGCTAGAGCCTGCACGGGGCGCGCACGAATGTTCCATCAAATAGCCAGAAGTATCCTCAGGAGTTTCCACAGTGGGACAAATGGTGGGGCTCTCCTTTGGCTAACCTCCTTTCTGCTGTGTAAGATAGGAAGCTGCAATAATGGTCTCTGATTTGCTTTTTAGCGCGGTAGTCCCGCTCTATCCCAGATCCCCGTTGGGGTAGGTTGAGGTCGAGTGGAAAGGCAAGATGCCCACAGCCGCTGACCCCGCCGCTCAGCGTATGTCTGTCGAGGACTCCTACCTGGAGCTCCTCACGGATACCTTGGAATCCCTCGATGTTTCCACCCGCGGGCAGTTTCTAACAAGATACTTACATGCGGTGGCTCACCTGGATCTTTCGGAAGGCCAGTGTTTGGAAGTGTGGACGCAAATTAATCAGCGACGCACTCAACTCGCGGAGAAGCTCGGTCGTTTTGTTTCGGTGAAGACCGCCCTTATGGATGTCCTGTCCGCAGGAGGCTTGCTTCGCGTTCCCATCCTCATCGAATATGAAGAGTTGAAGCGTATCCAGATCAATGCGGCCACTGATCCTCTTACCGGCCTGCACAACCGGCGCCTCTTTGAAGAGTCTTGTCAGCGTGAACTGAATGGCGCACGCCGCTATGGCCACCAGCTCGCCCTTATCGCTCTCGATCTGCACCGCTTCAAAGAGGTCAACGATAAACACGGCCACCCGCGGGGCGATGATGTTCTTCGAGCTGCCGCCGCCACGCTTAGAAACTCCCTGCGAACTTCCGACTCCGCTTTTCGCATTGGAGGTGATGAGTTTGCCCTCTTGCTTCCCCAGACCGATGCGCAGCAGGCCATGGCCCTCAGCCGCCGTGTCGCCGCAATCTTCGAAGAGGCGCTCAAGCCGCTTAATCTTGGCATCGTCGTGGGCATGGACCACGGCTTGGCCGTCTATCCCCAGGACGGCGAGACCGCAGAGGTGCTGGTCCGCGTGGCAGACGAGCGACTTT
>Ga0187853_10002131_pt1 | contig 16905 bp, 18 predicted proteins | sample June2016WEW_6_10_2_FD_132417 | JGI IMG/M metagenome (GOLD analysis project Ga0187853, IMG submission 132417) | Peatland microbial communities from SPRUCE experiment site at the Marcell Experimental Forest, Minnesota, USA - June2016WEW_6_100 | ecosystem: Environmental > Terrestrial > Soil >... | reverse complement strand
TTCAACTAGCTAAAAGTCAGGTAACTCGTCACAATACTCCTACCTCAGGTTTTCCTCAGGGTTCCGGTCTGTGTTTATACTCAGGAGACGGATCAGGGGGCTCGTGAAGGTGGCTCTAAAAAATTATCTAGAATATAGTAAATTCGGGATTTGATATAAAAATAAAATATCCTATTAAGATATATAAGAATGTTAGGAGCTAGAAAAATAGTAAACGCTATTCCATATATTAAAAACACCAATACCAATAGATGGATAAAACAAAATGGTGCAACTGGAACTAAATTTATGACTGCTAACAATTTAACAAGAATAGGGAATGTTGCTGCTACAAATGTAGCAAAATACACAAATGTTCAAGAACGTAACATCAAGGACTGGAAAAGAATTGAGTTTTTACGTCCTACACCAGTATCATTAAGTTTAATGGTTAATGGAATACTAGCATTGAGAAAAGATAATATGAGAAATATAATGATTACCGTAAGAGGTGTAATGCCTGATGGAGTCAACGATTTTTTCTCAATAAGAATGACCGATCAGACAACAAAAAATGAGTTATTAGGAAAGCTAACCAACGCACAAGGTAATGTATTACGACCAATAGGTTCAGATATGTTAGATATTGGAACTGAAATAGATACAACATTTTTTAGATTAAGCTATAAACAGGATCCAGTAGGTCATGGTGGAAGAAAAGATTTAGCAATAATCAAGACAGAATATTTTAGATGTAATTCTTATCCAGCAGAACATGGAGATTGTTTATTCGCAATATTAAAAAATGGAAAACACATAGCAACTATCAGAAAAGATTTAGGAATGATAGGAGGTATAAAGGTAGAGGATATGCAAAAAATTGAAGAATATTTTCAAGTAAATATCAATGTTTTGTACAATACTGTAGTAATACAAAAGACTGAGAAAGATACTGCAAAGACAAATTTGACTATTGTTACATATGAATATGAATATTATCATAAATCATCAGATAAATACCAAAAAACATATGATATATTATTACACGAGAACCATTATTCAGAGATTATTGAGAAGAAAGAATTATTTTTCGACATTGTATGTGGTGATAAATTAAAAGTAGTTGGAGGTGTTCCAATCGAATTATCAAAATTAGCCATCAGAAAATCATTAACGAGACAAGGCAGAAGAATAGCCGGGGATAAAAAAGAAGATGGTGTTGCTTTTACAACAAAATTCCTATTTTTCGATATAGAAACAGTATTCAACCCACTCGACGATTGTTTACTTGAGCCATATTCAGTAGCTTGGCATGTAGCCGATAGTGAAAACCCAAGAAAATTCAATGAGAAGAATATCAATAAATATATCGAAGAGACATATTTTTTCAAAGGTAAAGGTTGTATGGATAGATTTGTTAGATGGATTGAAGACAATGATGAAGGTATTAAATATATCTTAATAGGATACAATAATTCAAGATTTGATAATTTTCCTCTACTTAGATCCTTAATATCCAGTGATTTATACACTTCTATGATGTATGTCCAGAACTCAATACTTCAGTTAAGATTTGGAGGTAGACACACATGTTTCGATTTATGTAGATTTGTAATGTGCTCTTTGGATAAAGCATGTGATGATTTCAAAGTATATCCTCATAAGGAAAGAGGATTTTCTCATTATGAACCAGAAGATGCATTCTTCAAAGGAGGTTGGTTAGAGTTAGATAATTGGATAGAAAATAATAATACTAATCTAGAAAAATATAATAAAATAGATGTACTGGCAACAGAAAATTTATTTTACATAGTAAGGATCGCATATGAAAAATTAACAGGAAAAAATATTTTAGATTATACAACATTAGCATCATTATCTTATGATAGATTCAAAGAATTGAATAAAGCCACAAGTTATAAAATACCAGCTCCAGTATCCTTAGAAGACGATAAATATATAAGAGAGGCAATTATTGGTGGAAGATGTCAAGATTTTAAGACACAGAAGGATAATAAGGATAGTCTAGCATGTGTAGATGTCAAAAGTCTTTATCCATATATAATGATGAATAGATTTTTTCCTTATGGGGACTATAAAAAGACTAAAATTTATGAGCCAACTAAATTAGGAATTTATACAGTAACCATAAAAACCCAACCAAAAATAAAAATTATTCCATTAAGAGATGAGACTAAAAGTTTAGACTGGGATTATGAAAAGGAGCTAGTGCATCAAACATTAACTTCGATTGAGATAGAATGTTTAAAAAGACATGGAGGAGAAGTTATATTTGAAGTAATGAAAGGTGATACTGATGGCAATATTGGAATATATTGGGAGAAATCAACTGATAAATTATTCAGAACATATTTCGAGCCAATAAAGGAAGCGAAGACAGAACAGGATATATTGGCAGCCACAAAAGATCCAAAATATAATCCAGCCTTAAGAAATATTACTAAGTTACTTCTCAATAGTTTATCAGGAAAACAAGTACAAAGAAATTTCACTGATACAACTGAATTAATCAAAAATATTAAAGAGGAAAAAAAGTTTGAAGACAAGACCAAAGATTACCATCTCAAAATGAGTATAGGTCCCTATAGATTATTATCAGGTAACTTAAACGAGGATAAAATTTATAAGACTAATAGAGCAAAACCATCATACTTAGGAGTTTTCATCTATGCCCACTCAAGAACATATATGTATGATATCCTATATTCCAATTATGATGTATTGTACACCGATACTGATAGTGGTATATTAAATAATAGTGATTGGAATGATTTCAAAGGAAAATATATCAAGACTATTGGAAAGGATAATAATCGATATTACGCATTAACCAATGAGAAAACTAATACACCAGCACTTGGTAAGGAGTTTGGTCAATTTGAAGAGGAGTTAGAATCAGAAGGAAAGAAGTCAGAATCATACATAATAGGTAAAAAGATGTATTGTATCGAGATCAAGAATCAAAACAATGAAATAGATGGCCACTCAAAATATCGACTAAAAGGAATCAATATCTTCAAAGATCGATTAATATCATATGAGGAAAGGCAAAAGATAACAGCTATGAAAGAGGGTAAAGTCGATTACATTTATAAGTTAAAAAAATCATTAGACAAGGAATTTGATGATAAAATAGCTAAATTCAAGACTGATAACAATATAGCAGAAGCAAAGCCACATCATGTAGCAGAAGCCAATAAATTTATTGAGATATTTAGAGAATTAAATACTGGTAAAGCATATTTTTTATGTGGGGGAATAAAGAAAACAGATCAATTTGTAATGAAACAAGCATATTCAATTAAGACATTAACTTCCAATGGTGATACAATAGAACATACTCTAGATCAAAAAATTAATTATGAACTAGAGGAGTTCATAAAGGCTGAAGAGAATATACCAAAGTTCGACTTGTTAAAGGCCTTTGATGAATTAATTTCCACAACTAAACATATATGAATACTAGCACTGATCCTATAGTAATCTCCATTGACACCATAATAATCAAAACTCGCTCAAAATATATACCCAAAAGATACAGAAGAATCGACGCTAAACTTCGCATAATCCAATGTCGCACCAGATTTGACTGGCAATAAAAATATCAGAATATTAATATAATATCCTAATATAACTCAACAAGAAAAACATGCCCTAATGAATATCCCTTTGAAAGATTATCAACACTTGACATAGAATATATCGGAGATGAAGATATAAAGGCATTATTCAAAGCATACTAGGGAAGTAGATCAGCCCGTGCGGGACAAGGTAATAAACCTGCCCGATTTTTTCTTGTAAGGCGATAATAACTAAAATATTTCCTAAGATTATAATAATGCCATTGGTAGGAGGTTCACGAAGACGCCGATCCCGCGCAGGATCTAAAGGAAATTCTCAATGGATTTCATTTGTAAAATCATATGCACGTGATAACGATATTTCATATGGAGAATCTTTGAAAGAGGCAGGTCCAGAATATCATGCAGTATATGGTAGAGGTGGATCTAAAAGTCGGGTATCTAGCACCCGTCGAAGAGTATCATTCTCAAATCGACCAAGATCACATTCTAAACGAGCTGGAGCAAGACGTGCACCAGTTCGTCATCACTCTAAAAGTCGACGATCTCACGGATCAGCTTCTGGAATGGGAGCTATCGGTATGGCTGGTTCTAAATATGTTAAGCTTACTAGATTAGGTAAAAAATCACCTATTAAAGCATTAATGGCTATCCGCAAGGCTATGGGAGGATCCAAATCTTCTAAACCACACAAGAAAAAAAAAACATCAGTATTAATCAGGAGACGAAGCAGATATTAAGCGCCATAGATACTCAAGTTGAAGATATGGCTGAAGCTCATGGTGTTGATATTAGTGATCCAGAAATTAAGCACATTCTAGTTACAAGTGCTTTACATGATGCTAGACGAAATGATCCGGCAATGGCTAGTGCACTCAATGAACGTCTTATCGAGATTGCTAAATATGAATCTTTCGGTAAGCCCAAACGACCAAAGACTATCAAACAATTCAAAGCAGCTGAGAAGAAGTTAGTAGAGAAGGCAATCAAGGCCGAAGAAGCTATAATTCGTAAGGAGGCAATTGAAGAGATTAAGGAACGTAGAGCTGAGAAGGAACGTAGAGCAGACTATGTAAGACTTAGCAAAAGACCACTACCACCAATCCCACAGGGAGTAATTCCACATATGGTTCATATACCTAAACAAGGGTACCAAGATATGCCTCGATATCCAACACTACCAGATAGTGATGAAGAAAGTGAAGAAGAAGAAAGATTAACTCGAAAGCGCAGATCTAAAACTCCTGTAGATATCGTGTACCAAGATGAACGTGAAAATGAGGATCAAGATTGGTTCGGAAATCAAGATCTAGAAGAAGATAATCCAGAGATGACAGACGAGGAATATAAGCAAAATGTTTTAGATCAAGCCAGTAAACAACTAAGACAAAATCTTAATACATATCGTGAACCAGAATTCCCCAATACACAAGAATATGAAGTAATTCAAGAAGAAGAAACAATGCTGCCAGGTATATCAGGTATTCCAGTGACAGAAAAAGTATTACAACAATATCAGCAATCTCAACACCAAGCAGAAGAACAAGAGCGAATACGAGATCAAGAGGAACATGATAAGGAAGCTAAGCAAAGGGAATTGAATACAGAGAGATTAAACCGAGATAGATTAGCCCTAGAGAAACACTTGGATATAGTCAATACAGAGATATTAAACCAAGAGAGATTAGACCTAGAGAAACGCGTTGATATAGTCAATAATCAACTAGCACAGAGTGTACTTCCCCAAGAAAATATTCAATCAATTGTTCCAGGTCTCGCTTTTCAAAAAGCTATATTACCACCACCCACTAGTATCAATAATCAACCATTTATGGCTGCTCATAGAACCTATAGAATTCCAGGCGTACTTTTTGGATATACAGAGAAACAATTACAACATCTGGGTTTACCTATACCACCACCACTAACTCCACTTCAAGAGATACAACACAACAAAGCTGTGGAGAAAGATAAACTTAGAGTTATTAGTAAACATAAACCAAAGAAAATAACTAAGGAAGAAGCTAAGGAAAAAAAATTCCGAGAGGAAATGAATGAATTATTAGAGGATGTAAAGGCTGCAGACAGAGAAGCTGACAGAGAAGCTGAAGAAAGCTTAAAGCCAATTCTAAAACTCAGAGAAAAAAGATATCAAGAGAAGCCAAGCAAAAGGCTGAAGAAAACTACTCAGATTAAGTATATTTAATGAATTAATAAATTTATTAAATAACAGTAGGAGAATGGAGCAAAATGCTCCTTCTCGACCTGCCCGTATTGATGGTAGGAGAATGGAGCAAAATGCTCCTTCTCGACCTGCCCGTATTGATGGTAGGAGAATGGAGCTTCGCACTCATCACTAGGGACAAGGTGCTTCGCACTCATCACTAGGGACAAGGAAGGATCTAGCACCCAGCCATTCGTTCCCTAAGCTTGTCTTTAGAAACACTTCGGCCTCCTCTATGTTCAGGATAAGCTTCTTGTTCATATTCATATTCTTCTTCATATTCATCTTCATCATCAGCTCCTCCATAGAGAACACCTCCATGTCTTCGTCTATGACCAACTCCTTGAGCTCCTACGCCCATAGCACTTCCTCGTCTATGTCTATGTCCTAATCCTAAACTAGAAGCAACATTAGCTGCAGCTTGAGAATATGGATTATTGAAAGATCCCAGAGTCTTGCTAATAACCTTAGTGTCTTTTAATGTATCATAGACCTTACCGGCGATATTTTTAAATGCACTGAAGAATGATCCACCATAAAGCTTCTCTAAATGATTGTAAGAAATACTATGAGAAGCAGGACTAGAAAGTACTCTTGATTCATTGATAACACCAAGTACACCTACGCAGCTGTTGTTTCCGATAGATAAGATACCATCATAAACAGCTAAGACATAAAGTGCTGGGATATATGAGGGTTGAGATACATTGATATTTTGGAAACGAACCTCGACTTGGAAGTTTATCTTCGAGAGAACCCCTTCTGCTTGTGTGGCTTTTAGGCCAAGATCCTTACCAAGCTCAATACAGCAAATTCCTCCAGTTAATCCCTGTTGAACTGGTGGACCATCTGCAAGAACTTTTCCAAAAGTTTGGGTCTTTCCACTCCATTCTTGGTATGAGTAATTAAGACCATTTTGGACACTAAAGTCATAAAGATTCATATCAGATGCACCACTTAATACACCATCAATATTATCCCAAGAAATATTAATACGATCGATTTTACAAAATGTATCTGTTGCATTCATCATTGTTGTTGGATTGTTTTGAATAGGATTATTAGATTGTCGGACATATATATATAATTTTCTAGGAATAGTATCGAATTGGATAACTTGAGAAGATATAGTAGTTTCAGTATAAAAAGGTACTGCTACTTGTCCATTATCAGAAATATATTTAGATACTTTGAAATAAGGATACTTCATGACTGGCGGGATTGGTTGGGTTAATTTAGGAGTTATCCAGCAGAGACGCATTTTTTGGTCTGATGGAACAATAACAAGACTACCGATTGGAACTGTATTAAGGGTAGATCTAGAAAACATTCTTGGAAGATTAGCTAAGACAAAATTGAATTGTAATGTATCAAGATTTGTAAGACCACCTGCTTGACCATGAATAGAATCAAAAATAAATGGAGGTAATACAATATACTCTCTTAATCTTACAACTACAGTTGCGCTAGTATTAGTATTATTAGTAATAGTCATATAATTACTTCCTCTTGAGATTTCGGCTTCAGAATCATAATATGGTGCCAATGGATTTCTAGCACTGGCATCACTATCAGCGTACATTTGATAATTATCTAACATTGATCCATTTAAAGATCCAAAGGTCTTTCTATTTTCTAAAGGGTTATGGAATCTCTGAAGTGCTTGGATGCACTCACTAAGCTCGATTGTAACAGGAAATCCATTTATAGTTGCTGTTAGTGTTTGGGTAATTGCTGAGATAGGGTTAGCTCGAATAGCGTCTCGACCAGACTGAAACATTAAATCATTAACGGAACTACCAGGTCCTGGAATAGATCCACCACCAACATATGTAGCAGTCATGACCATCTCTACTAAGCAAATTCGATCGAGAACGTTCTTGTTTCCTGGTGGATTAGTAATGAACGTCATGCTAGCTGAGTCACCTGCCACTCTTGGGTAGTCTCGATAGGTGACAGTTTCACCACCTTGAATAATAGCAAAACTACGCTCATTATTGAGTTCCATACGAGGTTCGTCAACTGAGAAACAATTGACATCAAAATCTGAAGCTGAATTCATGTGTATATAATCTTAACGAATAAAATTATATATATACCATTTTGGCTTTAAGAGCTGTACGTAGATCTTTTTATAAATAACATTTTTATTGTTAACACCTGGTTAAAGGGAATTGTTAGAAGATATTGGTCACCGAATTGGTCTAACCAATAGACCGAAACATCAATGGTTCTTAAAGCATTCTTACCAAACATGTTAATACATTGATATGGACCTTGAACACTATACTGGATCGTTGTTCGAGCCTCTGGACCCTCAACTAGAATTGGCTGAAAGTCTTGTAATATACCTTTACTATTAACTATGCTCTGATTAGAGCCAGCAACTCCTGGAAGATATTCCTGACGAACTGGAAGAAGATTTGATACTAAGACAATACTTTTAAAGACATTCCAATCTACCAATGTTGCATACTGCTGAGTCATGATATAATACAAAGGTGGGTATACAGGAGTTACGTACGATGGATTATAAAAGTTGTTATGATTATTCTGGACTATGTATTGTGCGACTTGATTAGGTGGGAGATTGTTATTTTCAATGATTAATAGTCCATCAAGAAAAGTAAACATTGGGTAGTTTGAAAATATCTTGATTGGATTTGCTAAAGTCTGATCATAATACGCAACTTGAGCTACTAAACTAATATGCTCTTCTCCAATCTCATATTGGAAGTATGGAGCTAAAGCACCTGCTGGAGCACCTCCTGGGATAGCTGCAAAGGCCGTAGCTAAAGCCACATTCATCATATTGACAAAAGAAGTGTAAGTATAAAGAAAGTAATATGGTGTCTTTGTAACGTTAGGACTAGTAGCAGAAATAGGTGGTACATACACACTTGGATTCTCACTTACGAATTCTAAAAATGTTTCTGGAGATACATTCTCTTCATATGATAATGTGAATGAGTAGATTGTCTTATTAATATCTACATTCGGAAATGGTTGTATTTGAGGAATTAGAAGAGGAATATTAATAGTCGGAATTGTAAATCGGATAATTGACAAGAAATAATCTTCTGGGGTATTTAGAATTGCTTGGTTAAGTTCTTCTTGAAAGATTGCATTAAAAATAGTGTTATTGCTATTCGGTAATGGGTTGGCCATATTTACATTATAATATATTCGGTCATCGTTCGTTTGCTTGTATGCCATTATACTAATCCATTAGAAAAAAAATTTATTCAATAGTTAGAAGAGTAACATACTCATCAAATGTTAGCTTAAACTTCTTAGCATTAATCTTAATATATTCATAAAATTCATCAGATGAAAGTTTTTTACAAAGGAGCCTTACTATACACCACCGTCCGCAAGTATTAGTACCGGTCTTCTTATTCTGATATTTATAATTATTGTAGTCAAGATCATATGGGCAATCTATTAATAATTGGGATAGATAGGGATAGCATTGGTTACTCTTTAATCTAAATTTCTTAGAAATATATTTCAAGGGATCATCAGGGAGACCTTCATCTCCACCATATGAATTGAAGAAGAATATGGTTGAACCAGCGCTACGATAATTCTTTCGCTTAAAGAGTAAAGTCCAGTGGCCGTAATTTAATCTAGTTTCATAGAGTAAGAAAGCAGCACCATATGGAGATAATACATCATCAATATTTTGATAATTCATTAAGTCTGGATAGAGAATGACTTTAGCTTTACCTCCAACCGCATTTAACATATCCTCATCAGAGAGTGCTATCCTTTCTGCTTTTAGTAATTTTGCTCTCGTGTTGATCTGATCTTCGCTTCTCATAATATATATTACAATAGATATTATGGAATATAGCAACCGGTGTCATACAAAACATACTGTGGATACAACTTACCTAGGACAACCGATCTTGATGGGAGTTCAAGTATTCTTTTAATCTGATCAGGATCATACAAAAAATATGCCTTCAACGCATAAAGAATCTGCTGCTTACCACTTGTATGGGGAAAGATAACCATATCCTGAAGCTCACACATCATCTTTCGAGCAAAGTTCTGGCCTTCGGGTATGATAAGATGATTGCAGATGACTAAGTAAATATTAATATCACGACCAATCTCTAGAATGTCGCATATTAAAGTAGTTACAGCATTCTGAATCTTTTTATCTAGAATTGAAGTGACATCATCGAACATTATAACAGCACCAGGAGGTGTCGTCTCATATTCTTCTAAGGGAAACTCTTCTCTTACGTCGAATGGTTCGTCTACTAGATTTTGATCAACTGGTATTCTTATGGGATTGAGTCGATCAAGTACTGGATCAGACTCTTTACGACTGAATAAATAAAAGGGGCTATTCTTAAAGATCTTCTTATAGTTTTCAATATACTCGGCTGCTTTAGTACTCTTTCCTGAGCCACTTTGGCCTGCTAAGTAAAGCACTTGTCTTTGATCGATATTTGGCATCGGAATCAAGACACCATCTTCAAGTTTGATTTCAACAAATTCGCCATACTTATCCGATCCCTTGTGCTTATGACTAGCTTTTTGCTTGTGATCATCTTCATTGATTAAGTAGAGTAATTTCTTATCGAACCGGCCTCCCTTTACTTTTGCAATGACACGACCTGGACCTTTAAACCTAAACATGCTATACTTATATACAATATTTGAAAAAACACGCTATAGAAAAAATATCTTTACAAAATATTATTATCTGGATTTAATATAATGGAAAATCCAGAAGATTTAATATCGCCCGAACCGACCTTAGCCCAAATAAAGAAGAAACTAGCCTCCGACAAAGAACTATCAACTTACACTGAGGATGAACTTAGATACGCCATGACCAACGTAGGTAGAGCAATTCATAAATTTGGAGCAGGAAGACCAAAGAAGGCTCCAGAAACAAAATGTCTTTGGTCTGACAAGGTTGAGTGTAAACTTTGTAATGAGATGATCACTCGTAGTTCTAGAACTAATCATAATAAGACTGTTAGACATAAAATACACGAGAGCTACAATACTAAGTTGTCAAATCTTTTGAGACTGAATAAAAAATCTATAAAAGAAGTATAATGAATAAAGATCAAGTCGATATGCTTAGAAAGAATGATCAAGAAACATTAGATAGAGTCAATGCAAAAAGACGAATCCATTTAGCACGTATGCAGGCACTAGCTAATAATCGTAGTCCTATTCCTTTGAATGCTTCTAAAGAGGTTCATGCTGAGAATGATAAATTTTGGAGAGATTTTGATAATTTAAAGAAAGATTATGATGCGGATGAGAAGAAGATTTACGATAAACTGTATAATCGAGCTTGGAATCCTCCCAATAGTTTTTGTTAATAATTTCTTAGGTAAAAGTATAATATAGTATTCAACGTATTGAAGGAAATTAGGCCTAGAAACCTATAAGTTGGTTCGATCCCAGCCGTGAGTATTGGGCTGCTAAGCCTCGGACGATTTGACATATATCCTTAATAGCTATCAAGACCCATTCCAAGGTATTGATAGCTCATATCCTTGAGCACAAGGAAGCCGGTGGTTAAATCCCCTATGAGCAAGGAGGATTGGTTTAAGAGATTTTCCATCCTTCCATCTATATATATGAATACTGATAAACAGTATTCATGTAAAAAAGATTATTATGGACTAGTGATACCAGTATTTTGACAGAATCCATTACACATCCAAAGAGATCCATCTGAAATTATCTCAATATAATCACATGCAGTTGAAAGAGCAGTAAAACTCATTGTATTTTGAGCAACACTAATACTTGGTGCTAAACCTCCTGCAAAGACTAGAGAAGTAAATGAACCAGTATTTGGTGTTAGTGTATTTAATGTTATAATGGAAGGACCTGAATTATTATCCATTATGAATTTGAAGTTTGTTCCAATAACTGCTGTACTTATGTCTGGTAGAGTTATCGTATAAGGCGAATCTCCTGTAATAAATACTTTAGTACCTGATTGACCAACTACTAATGCTGGATTATTTGTACTATTGTAGGATAAAGTTGGTAGGATACCAGTCATTAAATATGTTGCCGATGTTTGTGGATCATATACAGTAGCAGAAGTATTTTGGCCAATGGTTCCAGATAATGATATATAAAAATATTTATGTATAAAATCGTTGGATTGAAGACGAAGTTGATTACCTATACCCTGAAGTTGAGCATTTTGTGCAGTAATATAAGTGCCTGCATTAACAGAAGCACCTGCATTAACAGAAGCACCTGCATTAAGATTACCATAGTTTGAAGTTATATCACCATAGTTTGAAGTAAGTCCTTCCCCATATACATTAGTTCCCCATATATCCATTCCACCACTACAATTTAAGTTACCAAGACAATTTAGTTGTCCACCAGAATTAATATTCCCAGTATCTGTTGAAATAGTGGTTCCTGCTACTGCACTAATACCATTATAGGATGTTATTAAGCCTGAGCTATTAATTCCACCTACTCCAACATTAAGTGTAGCACCATTAATAATACCACCATTGATTGCACCGCCATTAGAATTAATGACTCCACCATTTGAGGATATGGTTCCAGAATTTGAGTTGATATTACCACCATTAGAGTTGATATTACCACCGTCTGCATTTAGGTTTCCCCCATCTAAAGCGATACTGGCACCATTAGTAGTAATACCACCATTTAATGAGGAAAGGCCAGTCACTCCTAGATCACCTTTAATAAGATAATTTCCGTTATAAGTCACATCACCTTTGTAAGCGATTGAACCATTAACTGATAACGAACCACCAATATTCACATCACCTTTTGTACCAATAGATCCGAATGATCCTAAACCAGATGAATTAATAGAACCAAAATTTCCAATACTACCATTAACTAAACCTGATGCATTTATGCTAGTAGCTGAAAAAATATTCCCATAGGAATTTATATTACCGCTAGAATTTATTGTATGTGATGAATAAATAGATCCACCTGAAGAAATATTCCCAGCAATTGTAGAAATATTAGCATCTATTGCAGTAATATCACCACCGCTTGATGAAATACCACCAGGTCCGACAAATAAACCATATGAATAAACATCACCCTTAAGTGTAGCATTATTTGCATAGATATCACCTTTTAATGTAAGATCAAAGTCACCATATATTTCTCCTTTTGCGTAAGCATTTCCATCAATGAAAAGATCTCCCTTAACATAAACATCTGATTCATAAACGATTCCACCATGATAGACGATTGAACCTTTGACATTAAGATCTCCAAGAATACTTGCATTGTTTACGCTTAGATCATAACCAGTAATATCACCTTTGATATTAGCATTTCCTCCAATATTAAAATCGCCAAAACCAGTTACGGTACTTAAGGAAAGGATAGAATCGGCTTGTAAAACTCCTAGATTTGCGTTGGCGGCTTCAAGAGTAGTAATCTCTACAGTGCCAGTTGCGAAGAGATTGTTGAAGTAAGCGTACCCACCACTATTATTAATGACCGAATCAAACCGTATAGCTTCGCCTGAAGTAATTAGACCGCTTGAATTAGATATTGAGTTACAAAAAAGATTGTATGGATTTGCCTGAGTAAGATTTTGAAAGCTCATGTATAGTATATGTTCATATTTTTAATATCTAATCATAAATTATAAACATGTCTTTTCAAAATCTTACTCAGCCAAATCCATACGTGTTATACGCAAATACTATGACTATTAATAGCCTATTTTCAACTCTTTCAAATATAGCTACTTTAGATGTAGCTCAGTTAAATCCTGATATTATTACTACAACAGATTCAATTAGCGCTCCCACAATACAACTTGAAAGTAGCGGTGGAGTTACTTATATAGGTACTCGAACTGTAACAGGTAATGCTAATACAATTCCAGAACTAAATTCTGTTGTTGGTAAAGTAAGTTATCAGGCTGTTCCCATAACTCCACAATTTGCATTTCAGACTCTAAAGCTTTCTTGTCAGCAAGCATCTGCTGATAGTTTAGTTTTGGCATCAATCTCATCGCAAACACTTGCTTCAGTAGATGGTAATGGTGGGTTTATAATATTTTCTGCATTAGGATCTGCAATAGAAGGTAATGGTTTAATTACATTTACTGTACAAAATATGGGTACCCCAACAACAGATGCTAATTCTGAAATAGTTATTGTATACCAATTAATGTAGATTCAGTCGGGACAAGGTCTCAATATATATTTTTTCATTGAAAAATTACATATTAATCGGAGTCAGAATAAAAATCCGAGTCTGAAGAAGAAGCAGAATCGGAGCTTGAGTCATAATATTCCTGGACTTCTTCTTCCTCAGAAGAACTATCGGATTCTTCTTCTGGAATATATCGTGAGGACTTCTTAAGACTAGCTTTCACTACGGTTCTAGACTTTTTAACCGGTTCTTCTTCTTCTGATGAATAATCGCTTTCTTCGGATGAGCTATCATTATTACTTTCTTCTATACGTTTTCGCATTATACTTATACTTAAGAATTTATCTACTATTAGCTCTTATAGCTCTGCCCTGTTGGATTGCGGCGTTGTGTGCTTCATTTCTGGATATTGGATCTCCAGGTGTATAATAATATTTCTTATTCTTCATTCCCCAGCGGTACCATGGTCCTAGAATATCTCTTCCATTATTAACTGGCATCTCTTATAAAGTTTAGATTAATTTTTAATATGATTCTTGAAAAATTTATCTATATCATTCTCCATTTATCTATATCATTCTCCATTTTAGCACGTGATTTCAATTTCTCAAGTTCGGCGACTGTAGCAAAATTTCTAGTGGCTAAGTCTGCGAATTTTTCTTTCATTCTAGCATGCTCTGTAGCTTTTTTACGTAAAATTGTAATTCTTTCTAGGTTTTGCTGGACCTCCTCATCATATCTCTTTCGACTTGCGACATTAACGGCAATCTCATCGGTCCATCTCTTCTTCATGTCTGCGACGTCTCTTGTCAATGATTCAATTGTGTTTCGACGATTATCATTTTCCTTATTGAGAGATGCTATATATGTTTCTAGTGTAGCATTTTCTTCCATAAGCTTGTTGGATTGTTCAATTAATCCTTGAGGAGGATTTCTTTCATTATGATCCAGAACAAGAACATTTAGGTGCTCCATCATTTTTCTTTGGTTTAAGTTTAAACTATCGATGATGGATGTTAGCTTCTGAATTTTTTCGTCTAATATTTGGTATTGTGGATCTGTTAATTGTGATATGTCTGAATAATAGTTTGCTTCGATAGCTTTAACTTTTTCTTCTAATGGCATTATAATATTAATATATATTTTATATTTCAATATTATCCTTTTGGTCGACCTGCCTTTCTCTTTGGAGGAGCTAGTTGACATAATTTTTTATGGAGCGTATCATTCTCCTTTCGCAAATCACTGATCATGTCAACGTACTCTTGTGACTTATCTGCGAAGATTCTCTCCTCTTCTTCCGCACTCAAGGTGAATTGAATTGGCATTAAAATTGTAACCTTCGACATCCTATATTATTATATGATATTTATATTTCTTAAAGAATATATTGGATCACTTAATTTTTGGTTGACCATGGTTATCTCTTCAGCAAGAAGTCTATGATATTTATTGGTCAGATCAATTTCTGCTTGAAGTTTATCTATTTTTCCATGTAGAAATAATAATTCCAATTCAACATTAGCAGTTTGCATTTCTATAGTATGAGATATTATCTTATATAGTTAGAATCCTATCCTCTATTTGACATCGGCGATTTCGTATTTTTTCGGAATACTCCTCATCATTCATTAGATCATAACAATCATAACTGTTCAATATTATCTTATATATTCTGTACCAGCTTATACCCGCATTAGATCTATCTTTATAATCACTAAGTTCTAAAAAATGCTTGAGTTCCTCATGTAATCCATAGTCTGGATTTAGTAAAATTGCATATGGAGATTTTGCAGCTTCGTCGTCTAATTTTTCTTGTGATACTTTTAACTGGTTCATTTTATCTCTGGATACACATGTTAAACATACTGCTACAGCTGGGAAATTAATTACTGAATAAGAATCAAGATCGAATCGCCCGTTTGAATCTTTCCATAAGGGACACTCGAAGCCTTTTACTACATTAGAACCTGGCTTATTTGCGCAACGACAAAATTGACTATAGGCTATTCTTTCTTCAAGTGGGATCTCGCCGGACATCTTATATGAATAGATATGATTTTAATATTTGTGAATTAATAATTATTACAAATTTCTAAGTATAGTGTATGGATTAGGTAGATTGGGTACTTTGGCGGCATTTTAGAATATTATATATAAAATCGGTTTGACGAACCGGTTTTATAAATTATTAGTTCCGGATACTATTATATGTGTAAAATTATTTGCACTTGGATTATTACTGTAACCATTCTTAGTACCTTTAAAGTCTCTATCGTGATTTCTCACAATCTCTTTCATTTCGTAACTTGGATCAGTCCAAATTTTCATATCCTTCATATATTTTTGAATCTGTTTAATATTTGTGCATGACTCTAACTCCATAAAATATACAGGAGTATCTGGATCTATTTCTCCATAATCATCGTTTCCTTGTTCTTCAGTTAAATAATATGAAAGAGCTGAATCTGCTGAAGACTGTGTATATTTGAATAGTGACTTAGTGTATTTCTTGAAGTATTTTAATTGTGACTCAATCTTTTTCATTGTATATATATATTGATACATAACATTTGTTTATATTAATTTGGTAATTTTCCCGAATTACTATATTCTAGATAATTTTTTTAGAGCCCCCTGATCCGTCTCCTGAGTATAAACACAGACCGGAACCCTGAGGAAAACCTGAGGTAGGAGTATTGTGACGAGTTACCTGACTTTTAGCTAGTTGAAAAACACTGACCGGAACACTGAGGAAAACTGGGGTGGAAGTATTGTGACTGGGGTTGAGCGGAAGTTGAAAAAACCCTGACCGGAACACTGAGGAAAACTGGGGTGGAAGTATTGTGACTGGATTGGGCGGAAGTTGACATGGGGTTGGTTGACCTGGTAATTTTCCCGAATTACTATATTCTAGAGCCCCCTGACTTTTTA
>Ga0187853_10002129_pt1 | contig 16908 bp, 13 predicted proteins | sample June2016WEW_6_10_2_FD_132417 | JGI IMG/M metagenome (GOLD analysis project Ga0187853, IMG submission 132417) | Peatland microbial communities from SPRUCE experiment site at the Marcell Experimental Forest, Minnesota, USA - June2016WEW_6_100 | ecosystem: Environmental > Terrestrial > Soil >... | reverse complement strand
CGGTATGCAGGACGCACCGCCATCGAGACAGTCTGCCGAACGTTCACCACTGCGCCCCCCGAGAGCGAACATGCACTCCTCTCGCTTCTAGCCAAGGAACGCCTTGGGGAGTTCCCACAATTCGACCTGAATGACCTTGCCGTCAACCTCGATCATTTGGGCTCCCGCGGTGACGCTGTGGTGCTGGGGCTGTTCAAGGCGGCATTCGCCGCACAGCCGGAGCCGGGTGAGTTTGAGGTGACGGGTTCGCTCATCATGCCACTGCGTTTTCAAATACGGGACCAGTGGCATGCTGTCCACTGCGCTCTTGCCGGGTACTATGAAGCCCGCAAAGGCGAGAACGCCGCGCTGATGACCGAGGCGGCGTGCATTGCGTGGAACGCCGTCGTGCGCCGCCGCACGGGCGGGAAGAGCGGCGGGGAGCACGTGCTGGCAGCGATGCAGTTTCGCGGCGCAGCTTGCGAGTTGATCGAAGATTACTCCCATATCTGGGGACGCAGCTTCGAACGGGAGGAAAATCGGATACTTTCTCATTTCGAGAAACTGCTCCGCAAATGGGCTGCGGAAGGCGATACTGCCCGCTTGAATGCGGCGCTTGACCGGTTCGCAGTCTGCAATCATACGTCCCTTTTGTGGACGGTTTTTCTGGAAGCCGGCGCACAGCATCCCTCCACTTTGGGTTCCATATTGGAAAGCGTCTTGAATGAACCCTTGTTCCTCACGCATCCTGATTACGCTCATGGCGGCAGCGCCTTGCTTGCCGCGTTGCACAAGGCGGGAGATGCGTCCCACCGCGAACGCCTGGAGAGGCTGATCCTTGATCTGCCAAACAACGTCCGGCTGCGAAACGAGGCCGACCGCAAGCCAACCCCTTCCTGGGTCGGAAGCGCTCAGGACAGACTACTCAGGGCCTTGGAGCAAACGAACATCGTGCTCGGAACGGTCGGGGATTTACGTCATGAGCGGCAAACGGCGGAACCACTGCCGGAAAAACAGAAGGCCCAGCGACCTTCCGCTGCCTTCGATTGGTTATCAAGCGAACAAAAACTCGAGCGACTGGGCTTGAGCGGCGGAACCCCGGCGAAGGAGGAAATGCTTCGGCTGCGCGAGGCTCTTAAGCCTTTCCTGGATCTCCACAACAAAAGAGCGACCGATGAGGAGGTTGAGGGCGGTTGGCCAGTGATCCACCAATGCGAACTCGCTCTGGAAGGATACTCGAGGCAGGGGCCGATAATGGCACGAGAACTTTGGGGCCACCTCGTCGGCGCTGCCGAGAAAATCGCAGGCTATGTGACTTCATGGCCCAAGGGAGACGAACGCTGGACGATCATTCGGCGGATTCTTCTCAAAGCGGCGTCCGACCCTGTGCCGGAAGCGGACAGCGAGGATGCGAACGACGAACGTTGGCCAAGCTGGAGCTGGCCTGCGCCGCGGCTTGATGCGGCCCGTGGCCTGCCCTTCCTGGCATCACGCCTAGAACGCGCGGACGAAGAAGTCTCTGCGGCCCTCCGCCGACTTTGCTCCGACGGATCGCATCCGCTGCGCTTCAACCTGGCTGAGCGGCTTTGGGCCTTGCAGGGACCCTCACCCGACCTGATGTGGGAGCTCATAGACCTGTTCATTGCCAACGAAGGCAGTTTCTCGGTGCTGTATTCCCTGGTGCGATCCCTTGACCGGCTCTGGGCAACGGTGCCCGACAAAGTGAAGCCGAGGCTCGCTGTGATCGCCGGCCGCGCTGCGCGGGGGGCTGCCGCGAAGAGCCACATCCGTGAGACGGTCGCAAACACGTACCTGTTCCGCCTTCTCCGAACGGGCGACACGGAGTGCGAGGTCTATGTGACGGATCTGGTTGCCGAGTGCGATAGCGAGCGAGCGAACCGGGCGCTCACTCCTGCGCCGGAAGCCTGCCGAGCCGGCGGCTGGTTGACCGCTGGCGACGGTGTCAAGCCAGACCCCTCCGCTGACATGGTCCGCGCGCGGACATGGAACTTCCTCTCCAAACTGCTGGCTGCCGCTCAAGCGAAATTGCAGCAGCATCGTGAAGCGTTGCACCAACCACGTAAGCCTGACCAACCGGACCAAGGAGCCGTTGAGGACGTTAAGGAGAAGATAGAGCGGACTCTTCTCCTCGTCGACGGTGTCGCCGCGCAGCTTCTCTTTGCCTGTGGTGCTTTACACGAAGGAACCAGCAACGGCAAAGGGGCGTTGACTCCGGTGCAGTTGGGCCGCTTCTGGCGAGAGGCTGCCCCGCTGTTCAATGCGCTAGTGGCCGAACCGCATCCACATACGGCTGACCAGCTTGTCCAAACGCTGCATCACTTGCTCCCGTGTTCGCCCAGCGAAGTCTTCCTGCTCGCGGCCAAGTCCATTCGGAACAGCGCGAAGCGGGCTGGCTTCCAGTACGAATCGCTCGCGGTTGGCAATGTCGTGAGGCTTATCCAGCGCACCCTGGCGGACCACCGCGAGATCTTCCGAAGCGAGCCCGGACAGGAATCCGAGTGCCTGAAGGCCTTGCTGGAGGTACTCGACCTCTTTGTAGAAGCCGGCTGGGCCGAAGCCCGCCAACTCACGAATCAATTGGAAGAGATCAACCGGTGAACACCGATCCGAGGTTGACGTGCGGGCGGGACATCGGAATGATGTGTCGGGAGTCGAGTAGATGAAAGCCGAAGACAGTTACTTGAAATTTGTTCGCTGGAGCGAACCGGACAACCTTTACGTGGGATACTGTCCCGACTTGTTTCCGTGGGGCGGCGTCTGCCACGCAGCGAGGGAGGAGGAGGCTTACCGGGAGCTGTGTTCGCTGGTTCGGGAGGAGCTTGCGGACTTGCAGAGCCGCCGGCAAGGAGCTCCCGCCTCCGAACACGCGTCCGATGCGGGATGCCGTGCCCGCTTTGCCTGGCGTCCGGAGTGTGGAGCGTGGAGCGTAGAGCGTGAGGGCATAGTAGCACTTGCCACGCTTCGCGCTCTCACGGTCTCACGCTCTCACGCTCTCACGTTCCACGCTCCACGCTCTCACGCTTCACGCTCTCGCGCTTCACGCTCCACCCCAAGCCTTCAGATCTCGGACCTTGTTCCTGCACGAGCCCGTAGTCGGCCGGAGGTCTCACTGGCCGGAACGCCTCACTCGCGGCGGGAGGGTGGTTCTGAGGAGGGCGGCGGTGGCGACGGTGATAGCGGCCCCAATGAGGGTGTACCACGGCCAGAAGATCTCGGTGCCGATGGTTTTCATCCACCAATCCCGCGTTGCCGAGAGCTTGGGCAGCGCCTGGATGGCCGTCAGGGCCGCCAGCGAGGCCAACATCCCGATGACCACGGGCAGGGCCCGGTCTTTCCGCCAGAACAGCGCCAAGCCCAGGCCGCCCAGCAATGCGCCGCTGGTCAGGCCGCGCAACGAAAAGGCGGCGTTCAACACAAACTCCACCTGCCGGCTGGCGTAGGCAACGCCGATGAGGGCGGCGGCCCACAGGACAGTCGAGAGCTTGCTGAAGCGCAGTAGAAACTCCTCGTTGGGGCGCGGGAGCATCTGCTTGAGGAAATCCATCGTGGAGACGGAGGCCAGGGAGGTGAGGGCCGAGCTGACGGAGGACATCGCGGCGGACAAGACAGCGACGATGAGGAACCCCTTGAGCAGATGCGGGACCTCGGTCATGATGAAAATGGGAAAGATGAAATCGTTGGCCTTGATGCCCGGCCGCGGCTCAGGCAGGGGAAGTCGAAAGGGATGGCCCTGGTAGTACACCCAGAGCATGGCTCCCACCAGCAGGAAGCTGAGGAAGAGCGGAAAGATCAGCACCGCGCTGAGCGCCAGGGCCTTTCTGCCGTCGCGCACCGATTTGCAGGCCAGCACCCGCTGGACGATTAGCTGCTCCGCCCCGTGGGAGGACATGACCTGGACGGTGCCGCCGATAACGCCCATCCAGAGGTTGAAGGGCGGTCCCAACAGGAACTTCACCACGGAAGTTCCCGGCTCGGGCGCCAGGTTCAGCCAGTGCAGTTTGTGTCCCGCTGCGGCCTTTGCCAGCATGGCGCCCGGCCCGCCCTCGACGAGGGAGGGGATGTAACACAGGGCGAAAGCGCCTCCCAGGACAAACAACCCGAACTGCACGGCATCGGTCCAGATGACCGCTTTGACTCCGCCGACGTACGTATAGAGCAGTGAGAGCAGAACAAACAACAGGATGGCCCCGAGGATCGGGTTGCCGGTGCCCCACCCCAGGAGCTTGTCCCCCAGCATCAGGTTCACCGGGATGCTCGCCACATAAACGCGCACCCCGGCCGCCAGCGTCTCGCTGAGCAGGAACAAGCCGGCGGCGGTCTGGCGGGCGGAGGCCCCGAAGGTGTTGGCGAAGAGTTGGTACGGGGAGTAGAGTTCGCCCTTGAAGCAATGCGGCACCAGGACGATGGCCAGGATGATCCGGGCGATGACATAGCCGAGGACCATCTGGAGAAAGGCGATGTTGCCCCCGTAAGCCATCGCCGGGACCCCGATAATCGTCAGGGCGCTGGTCTCGGCAGCCACGATGGACAGGCCGATGCACCACCAGGGGACGTTCCGGCTGCCCAGGAAGTAGTCGCGCGTGTTGCGCTGGTCCCGGCCGAACCACAGGCCCAGCGCGATGATGCCCAGCAAATACAAGACGATGACCGCCCAGTCACCCGCGCCGAAGTAGCCGTTCATCGTTCGAGCATTTCCGGCCCCGTCGCCGCGGCGCAAGCTTATTCCGCTCCGCAAAGATGGGCGCAAATTAGCTTCTGAACACAGCTTGCAGTCGATCTCCTGTCCCGAAGGGACATTTGGAAATAGCCCGGCGTTTCAACGCCGGGTTTGGCCGCGCCGAGGGACAAGTCCCGAAGGGACGGCCGAAGTGGCCATGGCTTTTCAACCGTCCCTTCGGGACGGGGCCGGTGTGAGGCCTGATCCCGGCGTTGAAACGCCGGGCTATTCTCAGATGTCCCTCCGGGACAGAATGCAGGGGCGAAGGGTGTACGAAAGCCTATCTGGTCTCCGGAACAATTTCGTCGCCTCCGCCCCTGGCATCCTGCAAGATGGGGCGGGCTGGGCAGGCTCGGGCCTGCCGCCCGCCCATGAGCCAGCGCTACTATGTTCCGGGCGAGGGGCGCGCCGCGAAGGTCAACGAGTTGTTCACCGGCATCGCCCGGCGCTACGACCTCCTCAACGACCTTCAGAGCTTGCGCCTGCACCGACGCTGGAAAGGTCGCCTCATTCAATTGGCGGGTCCACGTCCCGGGCTGCGCGCCCTGGATGTCTGCTGCGGCACCGGCGACTTGGCCCTGGCCCTGGCGCGTTGGGGGGCGGAAACCGTCGGCCTGGATTTCAGCGAGGCCATGCTCGAGGTGGCGGCAGCCAGGAGTGGGAGGGGCGAGGCTCGAGGGCCTAGGGACGGGTGTCGAGTGTCGAGAGGCGAAGGCGGAGGTCGGAGGTTCGATGGCATACGGTTTGTCCGGGGAGATGCTCAGCGGCTGCCTTTTGGGGATAACTCGTTCGATATTGTCACTGTGGGATACGGTTTGCGCAACCTGGCGAGCTGGGAGGCCGGGTTGGGGGAAATGCAGCGCGTGGCCAGGCCCGGCGGGCGGTTGGCGGTGCTGGACTTCGGCAAGCCGGACAACCCCCTGTGGCGCGGTCTTTACTTTGGTTACCTGCGCCTGTTGGTCCCTTTGCTGGGCGGGGTGTTCGGCGGCAGCGCCAGCGCCTACGCTTATATCCACGAATCCCTGGCGCATTATCCGGCGCCGCAGGTCCTGGCGGTCCGTATGCGCCAATTGGGCCTGGCAAAGGTCGGCGTCATGAGCCTGCTGGGCGGGGTGATGGCAATTCACTGCGCGGAAAAGGGGTAGAGGGGCGAGGGGCGAGTGTCGAGGGGCGAGTGTCGAGGGGCGGCACTTCATTCCCTCGACTCTCGACCCTCGACCCTCGACCCTCGCCCCTCGCCCCTCCTAACCAAACGGTTGCGAAAAACATTGTCTTGTGGCCCCGAACATTTAGTGTTCCAGAAGTAGTGATGAAGACATTCGCTGAACTCAATTTTCCCGGGCGGCTGATCGCGGTGGAAGGGCTGGATGGTTCGGGCAAGTCCACACAGATTTACCTGCTCAAGCGGTGGCTGGAGTTGCAGGGGCTCAAGGTCTATTTCAGCGAGTGGAACTCTTCGGAGCTGGTCAAGTCGGCCACCAGCAAGGGCAAGAAACGCGAACTGCTCACGCCGACGACCTTCAGCCTCATTCACGCGACCGATTTTGCCGATCGTTACGAGCGCCACCTGGTTCCCCTCCTGCGCGCCGGTTACCTGGTGCTGTGCGACCGTTATATTTTCACGGCCTTCGCCCGCGACGTCGTGCGCGGCTGCCCCCCGGAATGGGTCCGGGGCATCTACGACTTCGCGGCGCTGCCCGATCTGACGTTTTTCTTCAAGGCCGATTTGCGCGTCTCGCTCCAGCGCATCCTGGATGGCCGGCCGCAGTTGAAGTATTTCGAGGCCGGCATGGACCTGCGGCTCTCGAGCGACCCGTATGAGAGCTTCCGCATCTTCCAGGGGCGGATTCTCGAGCAATACCTGGCGATGAGCACCGAGTTTAACTTCCTGGCCATCGATGCCAATCAACTGGTCGAGAATCAGCAGGGCGTCATCCGGGAGTTGCTCGCCCAACGGCTGAGCCTGGGCGACTTCCGGCGCGCCGAGCGGCCCCTGCTGGGCCGGCGCGCCGAACGCCCCCCGCCCGCCAAGGTCCTCATCTCCAACCGGGAGGAACCCGTCGAATGAAGCGCCTCCTGCAAAATCACATTGTCGTTCCCGGCCCCTCACGCCGGCGCTTCTACGGCCATGGCATCCCCAACGTCGATTTGGACCAACTGGCCGGCAAGCTCATCGTCGTCGAAGGGGCGGACGGCTCCGGGCGTTCCACGCAGATCGCGCTGCTGGTGCAATGGCTGGAGGGCTGCGGCCATGCCACCGTCCAGGTGGGCCTCAAGCGCTCGACCCTCGTGAGCGAGGAACTGGAGCAGGCCCAGGAGGGCAACATCCTGAGCCGCACCACCCTGAGCCTGTTTTACGCGACCGACTTCGCCGACCAGATCGAGAACATAATCCTGCCGGCCCTTAAGGCGGGGTTCGTCGTGCTGGCCGACCGCTACATCTACACCTTGATGGCCCGGGACATGGTCCGCGGCATGGACGAGGCCTGGCTCAAGAACCTCTACGGCATCGCCCTCGAACCCGACGCGGTCTTTTACCTCAACGTGCCGCCCGAGGAACTGGTGCAACGCAGCTTCGCCAAGAACAGCGCCCTGGATTACTGGGAGAGCGGCATGGACCTGGGGCTGTCGCGCGACATGTTCGACAGCTTCATGAAATACCAAATCATGATGCAAAAGACCTTTCGGCATTTGCAGACCACCTACGGCTTCACGATCGTCGACGGCCTGCGCTCGGCCGATGCCCTCAACGCCGACCTGCGCAAGAAAATCGGCGCTGTCCTTGCGGGAAAATGACGGTTTGACTCCTTAACCCACCCATCCTGCCATGGCGGAAACCAATACCAAAGCAGAATACGTTGTCGGCGTTGACCTGGGCGGCACCAAGATTCTTACGGGCGTCTTCACCCACTCGCTGGAGTCCCTGAGCACCGCCAAGGTCAGCACCAAATCCCAACGCGGCGTCGAGTCCGTCGTCGAGCGCATCGCCCGTTGCGTGCAGGATGCGGTGGACGAGGCCGACCTGACGCTCAAACAGGTGGCGGGCATCGGCATCGGCGCTCCCGGAGCGGTGGACTTCGCCGCCGGCACGGTCATCTTCGCCCCGAACCTGGAAGGCTGGAAGGACGTGCCCCTCAAGAAGGCGCTCGAGAAGGAACTGGGCGTGCCGGTCTTCGTGGAAAACGATTGCAATATCTCGGCGCTCGGCGTCTATGTGGCCGAGCTCAAATCCAAGCCCCGCCACATGGTCGGCGTCTTTGTCGGCACCGGCATTGGGGGCGGCTTGATCGTCAACGGCGAACTCTTCAGCGGTTTTGGCCACACCGCCGGGGAAATCGGGCACATGGTCCTGGAAGTCAACGGCCCCAAATGCGGCTGCGGCAACAAAGGCTGCCTCGAGGCCCTGGCCAGCCGCACCGCCATTTTCCAGCAGATCAAAGCCGGCATCAAAGACGGCCAAAAAACCGTCCTCACCGACCTGCTCGGCAACGACCTCGACGACCTCCGCAGCGGCGACCTCCGCAAGGCCATCCGGCGCGGCGACAAATTCGTGGACCGCATCGTGGACGGCGCCGCCGAGTACATCGGTATCGCCACTGCCAACCTCGTCAACATCCTCAATCCGGAAGTGGTCGTCCTGGGCGGCGGCGTCATCGAAGCCTTGGCCGACGAAATGATGGGCGTCATCGTGGAAACCGCCCAGGACTACGCCATGCCCGGCGCCATGAAAGGCGTCGAAATCCTCGCTTCCAAACTGGGCGATAACGCCGGCATCACCGGCGCCGCAGTCCTGGCCCGCCGCGAAACCAAATAGGAGGCATCCACCCAATAGTGGCCCCGGCGCGAGCTGGCCCGAGTTGACCGCAGCGACCTCGAAGCACATCTTCATTGACGACCGGTTACTGCGTTCCCTACAGTTCCAGCAGTGGCGCTTGTAACGACAGCCGAAGCCGCCGCCATCCTCGACGTGACACCAAGTCGAATCAGGCAGTTGGTCAGCACCGGCCAATTGCGCTCGGAGAAGCGTGGCAGAGACCACCTGATCGACCGCGATGAGGTGGAGCGGTTCAATCGGGAAGGCCGTCGCCCTCGTGGGCGGCCAAGGAGACCCACCGGCGGAAAAAACTTGCGTGTACGAGAGAATTTCCGTAGAATGTGAGAATGACTCAGACAATGCTGCTCCCGCTTGCGAGCGTAAGGGCCGACGGCAGGCCCAAGCGCAAGTCCCCCGACGGTGAGGCCACCACCGATTTAGTGTTCACGTCCTACGCGTGCGACAATTCCGAGGTCTTCCCCAAAATCCTGGAACTGCACGTGCCGAAGGGCTCCATCGTCGCCGACGTGACCTACGGCAAGGGCGTGTTCTGGCGGAAGATCCCTGAAGGGGATTACGTGCTCCGCAAGTCGGACCTCAAAACCGGCACTGACTGCCGGCATCTGCCCTATGATGCTGGCGCTATCGACTGTGTCGTGCTTGATCCTCCTTATATGGAGGGCCTGTTCCGCGAAGACGAATCGCTGGCGGGCGCCGGGACGCACGATGCATTCAGGGACCACTACAGCAACGGCTCCAGACCAGCCGAGTTGCAGAGGAAATGGCACGACGCCGTGGTCGAGCTCTACGTCCAGTCCGCATGTGAGGCGCTGCGCGTCCTGAAGCCAAAGGGCACCCTCATCGTTAAGTGCCAGGATGAGGTGAGCGCCTGCGTCCAGCGGTTAACCCACGTCGAGATTATCATGAATTACCTGAAGCTTGGCCTCTACTGCAACGACCTGTTCGTCGTGACCAGGCTGAACAAGCCGGGGATAACCCGGGTTAAGGTGCAACTCCATGCCCGGAAGAACCACTCGTACTTTTTGGTGTTCAAGAAAGGGGCGACACGCTCCCGGCTGGCTTCGGTAGCGATTCTTGCCCTGCGATCAGAAGGTCCATCAAAGGGAACGGATCCAGCACATATGGCCACTGCACCGGCCAAGTGATCTTGGGCAGGGTGGCCAGGAGGATCGCCTGGTCCCTTTTCGAATACTTGTTGCAGTTGGTGCGCGGCAGGTCGTAGTTCAGAGCGAACGCAAACCGCCACTTGTCCTCCAAGGCGAACAGGTTCACCGCCACAATGTCGAACTCCCCCACCTCCAAGCAGGTCGTCCTCACCTTGTGCTTGTTTCGTAGCTGGATGGTCCGACAGTCGCTGGCATCGCACTGATACGTAGCTGTCGCCTGGAACGGGTCGCTCTTGGGAGGCCGCTTTATCGAGTTCGTCTGGAGGGACTTGCTCTCGAACCTGAACGTGCGTCCCTTGTAAACCACGTTCAGGTCGCCCTTCTTTGTCCTGTCGTGGTCGTCGTCCTTCGTCAAGCCGGACACCCGCCCATCGCTGGCGAAGAACTCCCGCAGCTTCCGTTCACCCACGTACCCGATAATCACGCCCCGGATTGACGGGTTCGCGTCCACGACCTCGCAGAATTCGTCTGGAGTGACCCCGATTCGCTCGAAGAAACTCTTCTTCGTTATCCCCTCGGCGACCACCGCCTTGACGGGTTCGGCTTGTGCCCTTTCCGACTGCATCCGGAGATTCTATACACATTACACCCTTGAGCAGAAAGCCTTATAAAACCTGTCGCGTGCGCCAGAATTTCCCCGTCGCAGAGACTTCCCGGCATTCGTTTCCCCTTTGGCAGGCGCTCAGAAACAGATCCACGCCCGGGCTGCGCCAAGGCGGTGTTTTTCCCATGACATTTTGGGGGAATCAGCCCATAGTCAGGGTTGGCCAGCCTGTCGTGGCTGGAAGCCTCTCGTGAAGAAGCAACTCAAAACCCTGATGGTTGAGGACGACGAGAACGACGCCCTGCTGCTGGAGCGCGAGCTGCAACGCGCCGGCTACGAGCCCGCCTGCCAACGCGTCGAGACCGCCGCCGCCATGAGCGCAGCCCTGGAACGTCAGGCCTGGGACCTGGTCGTCGCCGATTATCTGCTTCTTCCCCAGTTCAACGGCCTGGATGCCCTCGCCCTGGTCAAGGAAAGGGGCCTGGACCTGCCCTTCATCGTCGTCTCGGGCAACATCACCGACGATACTGCCGTCGCTGCCATGAAGGCGGGCGCGCACGATTACGTGATGAAGAGCAATCTCTCCCGGCTCGGCCCGGCGGTCGAGCGCGAGTTGCGCGAGGCCGCAATGCGGCGCGAGCGGCGGCTCTCCGAAGAGCGGCTCAAGCAGGAGCACCGGTTCCGCGAGGCCATCGAAGACTCCATCCCGGCGGGCATCGCCACCGTGGACCTGGCCGGCCGCCAGACCCACGTCAATCCCGCCTTCTGCGCCATGGTCGGCTGGACCGAGGCCGAGCTGGTCGGCGCCCGCCCGCCCTTTGTGTATTGGCCCCCAGACCAGGCCGAGGTCATCAGCGCCGCCTTGGGCAGGGTGGTCACCGAGCAGCCGGGGCCGGCCCCCGCCCTGGAACTGCGTTTTCGCCGCCGCAACGGTGAGCGCCTGGAAGTGCTCCTGCAGGTCACCCCGTTGCGCGACAGCTCGGGCCAGATTACCGGCTGGGTCAGCGCCGCATCCGACATCACCGAGCGGAAGCGGGCCGAGACCCGCTTGGCGGCCGAGCACGCTATCACCCGCATTTTGGCCCGCAGCCATTCCCTGGAGGAGGCCGGCCCGGAAATCGTGCGGATGCTCCTCGAAGGATTGGAGGCCGACGTCGGGGCGCTCTGGGTCGTCGAACCCCGGCAGCGCCAATCGCTTCGGCCGGGTTGCCTGGCCACGCGCACCCCGAGCGCCCCGCTCCTGGCTTTCACGGAAGAAAACCGCCCCTTGAGCTTCGCTCCGGGCGCCAGCCTCCCCGGCCGTGTCTGGCTGGAGCGCCACGCGATCTGGACTACCGACCTGTCCCGAGACACCGGTTTCGAGCGGCGCAACCTCGCTGCCTGTGCCGGGCTCCAAAGCGCGGCCGCCTTTCCCATCCAGAATGCCGACGGCTTTTTCGGCGTCCTGGAGTTTCTCACCCTCCGCCGGCTCGAGGCGGACCTGGTCTTATTGAACATGATGAACGCGATCGGCACTGAGATCGGCCAATTCATCCGGCGGCGCAACGCTGAAGAGGCCCTGCGCAAGGCCCATGACGAACTGGAACTGCGCGTCCAGCAGCGCACGGCCGACCTGGAAGCCGCCAATGTCAAACTCCAGGCCGCCATCATGGAACGTGAACGCCTCGAACACGAATTGCTCGAAATCACCGAAAAAGAGCGCCGCCGCATCGGCCTGGACCTGCACGACGACCTTGGCCAGAAACTATCGGGCATCGCCCTGATGACCAAGGGACTCGAACTGAAGCTGGCCAAATCGGGCGCCCAAGAGGCCCAGGACGCCGCCCGAATCCATGCGCTGGTCCGGCAGACGATGAACCACGCCAGCGACCTCGCCCATGACCTGGCCACGCTCGACCTCAAGGAAAACGATCTGTCCGCCGCCCTCGACGGCCTGGCCGCTCACGCGCGGGAACTCTTCGAGATCTCCTGCCGCTTCAAGACCCAAGGGAGCATGCCCCCGCTCCATCTGGATATTGTCACCCAGTTGTACAAGATCGCCCAGGAGGCCGTTACCAATGCCATCAAGCACGGCAGGACCAAACGCGTCACCCTCAGCCTGGCCGGCCAGCCGGACCAGGTCGTGCTTTCGGTCCAAAACAACGGCGTGCCCTTCCCGGACCTGCGAAGCCACTCCAACACCGGCATGGGCCTGCGCATCATGCGCTACCGCGCCAACCTCATCGGCGCCTCCCTCAACATCAAAGGCACGGGCAATCACGGCACCCTTCTTACCTGCTCAGTCCCCCTGAGCGGCGCCCGGTGATAGCGCCCCGGGCCCAGATCCTTTTTGGGGAGCTGGCTTTGTTGGGCAGCCACTTCCCACACCAGCCCTCCCCCCGAGGGATCGCGCCGGGGTGAGGGGAAACCGGACGCTCCAAATGCCGCTTCGTGAAGGCGCTGCTGGGCCATGGCGACGTACTTCGGCTCGATATCCACATCAGAGGATAGGAGTCAGGCGGTCAAGACCCAGCCGTCGGCAGCGAGTTTGAATGTCCGCGTGCAAAGGCAGAGTGTAGTGGCGTCCCCCTCGTTTCCTGGGGATACAAACGTCGCCGACCACGCAGCAAATCCGGCAGCCGGGCGCGAGGATCCGAACGCATTCAGCCCAGACCTGGTCCAATTCGGAAAGAAAAACCTCGCAGTCAGCGATGGCCCCCAATTGGGCGTGGTGCGGCTCGTACGTGGTTTGGCCCTTATTTTTCAAGGGGTTTGCGCACCTCGTTGATTTTCTTGCGCGTGCCTACCGTCACTTCGGCTTCCGGCACTGTGCTTGGTGGGGTCACCTTCAAGGCGTCCAAGAGCTGCCGCTGCCTGGGGCTGGGATCGGGGACGCGGCGGGCGACCACTTTTCCGCTCTCCCAATGAACCAGTTCCATGACGCAGAGTTTTTCCAATTCGCGCAAGCCTTCCTCCACTGTGACCTCCAGTGGCCACCAGGCCCTCTCCAAATGACGGCGTACCTTTAACGCCCGCATCGAGGTCAAGGCGTGCGCCTGCGTGTTGTCCTCGGTGCCGACAAACAGCGGTCCAAAATCCAGGTGCCCGGTCTTGAGCCTGCGGAAATCCCGTTCCACAAAGGCCAGGTCCTTATAGCGGTCATGGACGGTCTGCGCGCCGGCCTGGCGGGCCTTGCGGTCGGTCTCTAAAAGGTCCTCATTTGATCATCTGCTCCGGGGACGGCAATTGGGGAAACGGCGCGTGCGGCTCGGTTTGGTACCAATAAACCACACTGTAATAGTAGTTCCCGCTGCGGAAGGGCGGTTTGCCATTGCCCTGTTCGATGGCAAAGCGGATGGAATTCAGGAAAGCCACCGGGTCCGGGATATGCCAACGGTAGGCGGTGGTGTAAGGCTCCTGGAGGAGGGTGACGCCGAAATACGGAAAACAGCCGGCCCGCAAGCCGTAGGATTCGCAGAAGAAATCCTCCGAGCCGGTGCCGTGCATCGCGGGCTGCCCGTCGATATCGACAATTTCATCTCCCTCACCCCACCAGCCGCCGTCATTGTTCTTGACGCTCAGGACGCAGCCCAGCAGGTGTCCGCGCCCAGTGGCCTCCAGCAGAGTATAGGGACCCTCGGGCGGGGGCGTGCCTTGGCGGTATTGGGCATGGAAGAAACCTTGGCCCGGGACGGCCTTGCGATAGGCGCGGTAGTTGACCTCGTACCAATGCTGGCTCGGTTGTTTGCCCAGATTGGTGATCGTCAGACGCGCCGACCGCTTGAACGGCATGGGAATGTAACAATTCCGCGCCGCTCCAAAGGCGGCCGGGTCGGCGACCTTGCCCGGCCGCTGGTCAATGCACAGCAGGGCCGAGTTGAACTTCTCGGTACAGCCAAACCCGACGCCGAAGAAATCCCCGACGGGCGCTTCCACGCTCGGCGCCGCCTCGCCGTCCCAGTAGGCGCGCAGGATATGAAACTGCAGATGGTGCGGCTCGCGGCTGGTGATATTGTCGCGGAAATGAACGATGCAACCCGGGCCTTTGATGTCGGCCAGTACCAGCGTCCCTCCAGGCTCGAGCACGCGGGAATCGTCGTTGCCGCCGGTCGGATCGGCCGAGGTAATGCGGTGGGAATCGAAATCTTTGAGGCTCGGCAGGCCCTCTGCCGGGAAATCCTGGGCGGGCGAGGCCAGGAGACCGGCCAGCAAGACCGCCATCAAGGTTGGACATCTCATGGCTCCAGTCTGCAAGGGCGGATAGCGGCTGGCAAGCCCCATCAGGGGAAGATGCGGCCGAGCACATCACGGCGGGCGACCGGTCCGTAACTGCGGCTGTCGGTGGAGTTCTTGCGGTTGTCCCCCAGGACGATGTACTGGTCTTTGCCGCACCGCAGCCATTGTTCGGGCAGCTTTCCTTCCGGGAACGTGGGCGTGCGGGCAGGCAGATAAGCTTCCCGAAGCTCGTGCCCGTTGACGCACACGCTGCCGTCTTTCAAATAGAGCGAATCTCCCGGCGAGGCGATGATTCGTTTGACTGAGAGGCGCCTCTCAGCCGGGTCACGAATAACGACGATGTCTGCGCGTTGCGGGGCGCGAACGTAATAGATCCACCGGTTGAGCAGGTATCGCCCGGAGTCCTGCAAGGTGGGGGCCATGCTCTGGCCGACCACTTGCACGGACTGGAGGAAAAAGCGGCTGATGAAGAAGTAACTGGCCGCTGCGATGGCCGCCAGAGCCAGGCATTGACACAGGTGACGAAAGCTGCGGCTCAGGCGCGGGCCGCGCCCGGAGAGGACCTCGAGCGAAGCTGGTCCCGCCAGGACGGCCTCAGGCATGGCCAAGGGCATCTGCGGCTCCCCAGTGCTTCGCGCTGAGTTCATTCAAGTCCTTTAGAATATTGGCGATCCTTCGAGCTTCAACAAGCTCGGAGAATACTCACGCGCCTGACCGGTAAAGTACGGATGACGGGTCCGCCTTGCGGAGCTTGCCAATGGCGGCATTGGTGTTGCATTTTAGGCGGGTCAGGCGGATTTGGCAGGAATTCATGCATGAACTCGACCCAGAGCCAGGCGGGGCGCTCTTCGCCGGAGCGTGAGCGGGAACTGGCGCTCCTGGAGAAGGCCATCGGCATCGCGGTCGAGGCTCATCGGGGCCAGCGAGACCGCTACCAGTCGCCATACATCCTGCATCCGTTGCGCGTCATGGGCCGCCTCCAGACCGTGCCAGAGAAGATCGTGGCCGTTCTCCACGATGTGGTCGAAGATACGCATTGGACCTTCCAGGACCTCGAGCGGGAGGGGTTCCCCGAGGAAATCCTTGTGGCCCTGGATTGTCTTACCAAACGCGCAGGCGAACCCTACGAAGAACTGATCGCCCGTGCCGCCGCCAATCCCCTGGCGCGGCGGGTCAAAGCGGCGGACCTGGAGGACAACATGGATATTCGCCGCTGTGCCCAGGCGGCCGGACCGGAGGAGAAGCGCCTGGCCAAGTACCTGGCGGCGTGGGAAACGCTGACCGGAGGGTGTGGGCCCTGAACGAGCAACCATGCAGACGTCCCTCCCCCCGCTGGTCCCCGGCACGCTTTACCTGGTCGCCACACCCATTGGCAACCTCCAAGACATCACCTTGCGCGCGTTGCGCACCTTGAGAGAATGCGACGCCGTGGCTGCCGAGGACACGCGCCGGACGGGGCAACTGCTCCACCATTTCGAGATTGCCAGGCCCTTGCTGAGTTGTTTCCAGTTCAACGAAGCCAGGCGAAGTCAGGAGATTGTCGAACGACTCCGCCAGGGTCAGAAAATCGCCCTGGTGACCGACGCCGGCAGTCCAGGCATCAGCGACCCGGGCGAGCGAGTAGTCCGGGCCGCCATTGCCGCCGGCTTGCGCGTGGAGCCGGTGCCCGGGCCCAGCGCCCTGGTGGCGGCGCTGACGGCCAGCGGGTTGCCGACCGAAGAATTCCACTTTGCCGGGTTTCTGCCGCACAAGCCGGGACAGCGCCGCAAGCGCCTCGAGCAACTCGCGGGCATCCCGGGAACGCTGGTGCTTTACGAATCCCCCTACCGCATCCAGAGGCTGCTGGGAGAACTGCAGGACGTCTTTCCCGGGCGCCAAGTGGTGCTGGCGCGGGAGATCACCAAGAAATTCGAAGAATATCTGCGGGGACGCCCGGCCGAACTGATGCAGGCGCTGGCGGGGCGTTCGCTCAAAGGGGAGTTTGTCGCCCTGGTGGCCGGCCCGGAAAGTGACTGATAAAACTGAAAAACTGACTGATATTGCTTTTTTGGCGCCCCGCCGGTTATTGACGCTGCGCGGGTGATTTCCTGCCTTATCGGGCGGTTTCCGTGCCCCTGGTCCAGCAGCACTTCGATGCCCGAGCCAATCCCGGCGAGGCCAAAGAACCTCCAGCCACCGAAAAGGAAAGAGGTTGCTTGAAGCGAGCTTGGGCCCGCTTCAAGCAGCGCGTGGCACCGTTGAGCGCAACGCTGGGCCAGATGATTAGACCCGTCAAGCCCACCGCCGCGCAACTCTGGAACCAACTCCGCCGCCAAAGCAACCTTGTAGCGTTCCGCGCTTTTTCCGTGAACTTTTTCCATTTGATTTCCGGGTGAAACGGGAAGCGGCGGCGCGATGCTGCGGGGTAGTTTTGTCGCTTTAGTCCGTGGGG
>Ga0187853_10002124_pt1 | contig 16937 bp, 13 predicted proteins | sample June2016WEW_6_10_2_FD_132417 | JGI IMG/M metagenome (GOLD analysis project Ga0187853, IMG submission 132417) | Peatland microbial communities from SPRUCE experiment site at the Marcell Experimental Forest, Minnesota, USA - June2016WEW_6_100 | ecosystem: Environmental > Terrestrial > Soil >... | reverse complement strand
GCCCACCGCATCGCCGCGCAGCAGGACGGTTTCGTGATCGCGTCCGACGGCTTGCGCGGAACCACACCCGCCGACACGCGCGTGCTGCAGCGCGCTGTGGGCGAGGTCGCCTGTGGCGGCACCCGGACCGGGCTCGGTCTGCGTCTTTCGAGAGCTTCCTCGTCTCGCCCATACGAGGTCATGGTCGTTCCCGTCAGCCGAGGGCGGCGATGGCCCGCGCGGCGGCGGCGCACCGCGCTCGTCTTCATCTCGGACTCGAGGCTCTCATTCGTGAGCTCCGCGCAGCTCGTCCACGACCTTTACGGTCTTACCGCTGCAGAGACACGCCTTGCGCTGCTCCTCCTCGGCGGCCAGACGATGCGGGAGGCTGTCGCCGTCCTGGGCGTTTCTCGCAACACGGCGCATAGCCAGCTCGGCAGCATCTTCCGCAAAACCGGCACGAGCAGCCAGGCGGAGCTCGTGCGCATCCTGCTCCGCGGCCCGGGTGCCGTGCGCATCCCCGGCGACTCGTCAGACAGCCGTCCGTTGCCGGAGGAGGGGCCGTGACTGAGTTTCAGCAATTCCCGTCGTCTGGGGACGGACGGAGCACGAGTTGGATCTCGCTGGTGACGGTCGGAGGACGAACTCAGGATGCGCCAGGAAACGGGTCCGTGGCCGACTGTGAGATCGGAGCCCCCGGCACCCTCGGGCGGCGAGCTTCGTGCCCACCGACCGGGATCTCAGCGGCCGCCACATCCCGCCTCACCTTGGAGTCTGACACCACCCGGCGGTGTTGCACGGCACCGACCGCCGGATAGCGCTGGATTGGAGGGCAACATGCCTGCGAAGTCCTATGTGGAAGTCAGGATCACGATGCAGAACGGGAAGCTGATCTGCACTCCGGACTGGATCCAACTCTACTGGCAGGTCGGCCCGACGGACATCCGATGGGCGTTCGTCGGCATACCGAAGAACGCGGTCAGCGCTGTGGTGGAGTTCCTTCCCGCAGTCCCGGCGAAGTACAAGCCGCGGACGGGCACGTTCCGACCCCGCGGGGTACACCAGGGCTTCGGGCACGCCCCGGCCTCAGCCGGTTCGCACCTGCCCGATGTCGTGACCTCGGGTAACACTCAGGAGTCCGGATACTTCTACTACGACATCAAGGTCCTCGACGGCAATCAGAAGGTAATCGCCCAGACCGACCCCGGCGGCGGCAACGACCCGGACCCGGATCATTCCTAGTCGACCATTCGACCGTTCAACCGCGAGACGGAGCTTCACCCTTTCGATGTGAGCACCAGGAACCGCGGGTCCTGGGCGAGGCGGACGAACTCCGGTCCCATGAACCAGACGACCGGCGCGTGCGCAGCCAGCGCTTTCCCGGTCCAGGCTAGGGCGGCGTTGGTGTCCCCGGCGACGGCGGCGACCAGCGCCGCCATGAACATCGTGGCGGGGTTTTCGGGATAGACCGAGAGCGCCTCCTGGATGGCGTTGAACGCCTCGGGCCCACGCCCGAGTTGAGCGAGACAACGGGCGCGGGTCTCGAGGAGCGGCCGCAAGCGAACTCCGCGGGCGTACTCCTCCTCGCATAAGCGCAGCGCCTCGGTATAGCCCGCCCGGGCAGCAGCCGCTTGGCCGATCACCAGCTGCGTGTCCGCTAGGTTCGCGAGTGCGAGATAGTCGGATGGATCTTTGTCCACCGCTTCGTGGTAGAGCGTCGCAGCATCCGCCAGCTTGCCCTGGTAGTAGAGGCAGTTACCGAGGTGGATCCGATCGAGCCGGGTGCCGCGCCTCACGAGGAGGTCGCGGTACAGCCGCTCCGCCTCGGCGTTGTTCCCGTCGTACATCTCGACCTCCGCCAACAAGCCGAAGCAGAACAGGTTCTCCGGCGAAATCTCGAGCGCACGCCGGATAGCCTGGCGCGCCCCGCCGAAGTCGCCGCGGTTCTCACGCGATTGGGCGAGGTAGTAATGCGTGTACCACGACGGGAGGAGCGCCAGCGACCGTTGGAACGCCGCTTCGGCCTCGCGGTACCTTCCCATGCGGCCCAGCACAACCGCCATTCTCTCCCACGCCGTGCTGTCGCCGGGGCGGGACGTGGTCCAGGACCTGGCTCGTCCGAGCGCGGCGCTGTAATCCCTCTGGTCGAGCGCCAGCTGGACCTCCAACGACAGCACCCATGGGTGGTCGGGCCCGAGCTCGCGCGCTCGACGCACCAGCTCGACACTCATGTCGTGCTCGGCCTTTCGGCGCGTAAGGTCATACAGGTACCGGTGTCTCCTCGCGAGTTCGACCACGGGTGCGAGGAATCGCGGCGCCTCGGCGATCGCCGTCTCGAGCAGCGCGATCTCTTCCCCAAAGTCCTTCGAGTACTTGCCGGAGTCGAGCCTGCCTCTCACCTGCAGATACGCCTTGAGCGCAGCCGGCGTCGCGTCCTGGCCCCCGGGGTGCCCGGTCGTCGAGAATCCGCGATAGGCATCACCGAGCGCGGTGGTGATGCGGTCTTGCAGCAGCATGAGATCGTCGGTCCCGATCTCGAGCTGCTCACTCCAAATCACCCGGCCGGTGCCGCCCTCCAATCGCTGGAGATCCACGCGGAGTGGCTGTCCAGGCTGTCCCGGAGTGAGTGACGTCGCGACGAGCTCGCGCACCCCCAGCTCGCGCGCGATCTGGGGTACCCGCTTCTCCTGGCTCGACACCGCGCGCGCGTCCTGCCCGGACACCACGATGACGTTCTTCAGTCGGGCGAGACTGGTGACGGCCGCGTCCTCGATTGCGGCGGAAACGAGGCTCGCGGCGTCGCCGTTCGTCTGCTGCCTGATCGGTAGCACAGCCACGGTCAGCGGCTTACGAGGAGCGAACCACCCCAAAACAACGCCCGTAACCACCGCGGCCGCGAGCGCGGCCGCGACGCCAACCACCCAGAGCCGGTTTCTGCGCGCCCGGCCCAGGGCCTGGCTTGCTGCGAAACCAGATGAGCCGGCGGTTGCACCGGTTGTGCTCGCGGCCACCAGACGGAGATCCCTGGCCAGTGCATCCGCGTCCTGATACCTCTGCGCGGGGTCCCGCGCCAGACAGCACTCGATCACTTCAACCAACGCCTCAGGCGCGCCCGGCGCGGCCTCGGTCAAACGTTCGTACTCGACGTTGGCAACCTTGTGCATGATCTCCAGCGGCGTCACACCGCGGAACGTCGGTTTCCCGCTCACGAGTTCGTAGAGGAGCGACCCGACGGAGAAGATATCGCTGCGGCCGTCGACCTCTCTTCCGAGCGCTTGTTCCGGCGACATCGCCTTCGACGTGCCGACCACCATCCCATCGGTCGTGATCCGGTCGTCGCCGGTAGACCGCGCGCCGGTCCATTTGGCGAGGCCGAAGTCCAACACCTTGACGTGGCCGGAGGGCATCAGTACGACGTTTTCCGTCTTGATGTCGCGGTGCACGATTCCGTGCGCATGCGCCTCAGCGAGCGCCTCGGCAATCTCCGCGCCGATGCGGGCCGCCTGATTGGGCGGCAGCGAGCTCAGCGTGATCACCTGCGCCAGAGAGGAACCCTCGACGTACTCCATCACGACCCAGTCGGTGTCGCCCTCGGTGACGATCTCGTAGACATGCGTAATGGCGGGATGGGAAAGCGCAGCAGCCGAGAGCGCCTCACGCCGCAGGCGCTCGCGCCGTTCCTGGCTCAACCGGTCATGAAGCAGCCCCTTGATGGCGACCGGCCGCTGGAGCTGGTCGTCGAACCCCTCGTAGACCTCCCCCATCCCGCCGCTGCCAAGGAGCCGCAAGATCCTGAAGCGGCCGATCCTGTGAGGTATCACAACCTATGATTCTACCGCTGTGACGCCGCCAAGACCCGGTCGTCGTCATCAGCAGGTGTGGTTCAGCTTGCCATAGCGTTGAACCAGCAATTTGTAATGACGATCAAATCCCGTCGGCCGGGCTGCAAGAACTGTGGAGGCTACGCGAAGAGCTCGCGATCGCGGATCTTCCGCGCGTCGGTGTAGTCCTCTTCCCACCAAGCGGTTTCCCCGCTCGCACGCGGGGGCAGGATGAGCTCAAGCTTCTTCTTGGCCGTTTTCGCGGCCTGTTGGACGACCCTGAAGTGGTAATGGTCGAAGATGCGCAGCGCCTCGACGACGTATGCGACCGCGATCCGTCGGTCGCGGATCAGCAGGAGGTTCTCGCCGTTCTTTGTGTCTGCCGGGTCGGAAAAGTTGTAGGAACCCGTGTAGACCCGCGCGGTGGGCTTGTCAAAGTCGATCACGACGAACTTGTGGTGCATTCGCGTGCCACCGCCTCCGGTGGGCTCCGAATGGAACGGTTCGGGGACGTTCTTCCCCAGCGCTGCCGCGTAGACGGGCGCGATGTTGCCGTCGGGGATCGTCACGTCGAGGCCTCCGACCTTCTTGTCGGAGATGCCGCAAACGAAGATCTTGTCGTCTGCCAACACCTTCTTGATCGCATCCTGGATCGCCCCCGGAGTCTCGTAGAGGAAGGCGAGCGAGAAGAACAGGCAGGAGCTGGTCTTGTCAGAAATGTCCGAGGCTATCGAATCCAGCAGCGTGTTGGACGGCCCGTGGGGCGAGAATGCCACGCGGGCGTTGATGTCGGCCAGCCCGAGACTGTTCATCTGGGCGGGCTTCTTCGTTCCGAAGGCCTTTGCCGGACCAGCCCAGTACTCCCCGAACGCCGCCTGAAAGAGCCTGACCGGGGTCTCTCCCTGCAGAACGATGGCGTTGTTGTTCTGAACGAAGATCCCCCGCCAGCTCAGATTGGTCGAGCCACACACCAGCTTCTGGCCTTTGGGTCCGTCGACCACGATCGTCTTGTTGTGCTGGAGGCTCATCATATGCTGGCGGAGTACGTTGCCCTGACCGGCGGAGGCCTTCAACCGGGTCGCGGCCTGCGTCTCGGCCGATTCCGCCTTGCCGTGGTCCCCGCTGTCGTCGATGATGATTCTCAGGCGCTTCCCGAGCTTCTCGAGACGCGACACGACGTCCGGCTCGTTGAGGTCGTACGCCACGACGCAAACCTGGGCCTTCGTGTCGGCGATGGCATCATCCAACACCTCGAGGATCGCGCTCCACGCCTCGAACCCCATCCAGACCAAGGCTTCCTTCGCCAACGGATGCGTCGGAACGAAGTCAAGACCCTCAGCGGCCTTCACCGGCAAGAGATCCGAGATCGGCCCTTTGGACTCGTAGCGGTCGACGAAGGCCTGGGACGCAACGAAACCGCGTGTGAACGCGACGTTGAGCTTACCTGGATAGGTTTCCCGCTGAAGCTGAATTGCGGCCTCCTGCGCGTCGCCGTAGCTCAGCTCGTCCTGATCGTTCATGAAGACCGGGGTGACCCTGTACAGGAAATCGCCCTCGAGTTCGGCGTTGCGCGGAAACTGGATCCAACGGAACTTCTGAATCGGCGAGAGCCTGGTCGACAGCTGATTCGGGTTCGTGTTGCCGGACGAGCTTGGGAAGCTCAACCGGTTCTTCACGGGGAAGAACTTGGTTCCGTTCGGCTCCTTGTACTCGATGGCGAAGCCGACGAAGTCCTTTGGTGGCTTCCCCTTCTTCCAGTTCATCGCGAGCAAAACCATGCCCTCGCCACGATGGAGTTTGAGGGTGAACTGCGCGGCAGCGTTCGTTCCGCTGACTTGATAGTCGCCAATCATGGTGCTTCCTCCTTTGGCCGCTTGCCTTACAGTTTCGCTTTTCCCAGCGATGCCGGCATCACCCGTTTGGGTGAGGTCCTAACGGGGCTCCTGTTCTTTCCTGGGCAGGGGCCGCGGCGAGAGCCGAGCGCCCGGGTGTGTCGTTCGTGCGGGATCAAGTGCTGCTGTGAGACCCGAGTCGCCTGCGCCTGGTGTCAGATGGACCGCATTTCAAGTCTCTGGATCATCGGTCCGGTGTCATTTCAAGCGATGGCCGAGACGTTGCCCGCGCTGTCGACCATGAGCGGCATGAAGTCGCACTGGCCGTCGATGCCGACGAGGCCGCCCGTGTTCCAGAACGCCACCTGGCCCGCTTCCCGAAGTTGCCGCGTGCGGCGCGGGAACGCCTCGTGCGTGTGCCCGAAGATCACCGTGTCGAAATCCAGATTGGGCTGCTTGCGCCGCGACATCGTGATGTACTGGTCGATGAAGTCGAGCATCCCAGGCCGTTCGAGGAACTGCGCATCGTGGCGCGCACCCGAGACCGCGAGGCTTCCTCGCTTGGCGTCGCGAAGTGCGGATAACAGCAGGCTCTCGACGAGCGACCGCACGGCCTTGATCGCCGCATCGCTCCCGGCCTCCTTGAGCATCGCGACGAAGCCGCTCCACAGGTTGTCCCCGTGAAACTCGATCGCCCGATCGGCGTACGAGGCGAGGGAGTCGAGGGCGATCTCCAGTTCGGGCGGTTTCTGCCCTGTGCGCACCTGGTTGTAGACGCGGTTCACGAGCGTGCTTACAGGTCCGACCTGTGCCAGCGAGAAGTTGAAGAACTCGGTCAGCGGCGAGTTCAGCATTTCCAGGTTCACCAGATCGGTCCGGACGTGCTCGCGGATGAGGAGCTGCGCAAGAACCTCGGTGAGCAGTCTCCAGGCGAGCTCGAAGAAGTGCCCGTGGGTGACGAGGATCGACTGGGTCGGCGCGGGCGGCACGAGGTAGAGGTTGGGGTACACGACGTTGATCGGGATGCGCTTCGCGCCGGTCAGGCCGCTCAGGAACACGTGCCCGTCGTACGGAGGCTTGACGCCGGGGATCGCGAGCTCGCCCTTTGCGAGATCGAGGACCCCCGATTGCTCGTGCGGGAACGCCTGCACCTTGGTGTCAACTAGCTTCACGACCGCGGCGGGGCCGGTCGGAGAGCCGGCCGCCTTCTCCAACGGACGGACGACGCACGTCTGGGTCTGCAGCATCGTCCACAGGTGATGGTCGTGGTTGCCCGGCAGGAAGAGAATCTGGTCGAAGCACTTCTCGATCTCGAGCGCCTCGAACAGCGCCTGCGACAGCGCCGCCACGTCCTCGACGTCCTTGATCGCGACGTCCCACCCGTCCCCGTTCAAGATCAGGAAGGGGATTTTCTTGGCGGGAGGGCCGTCGACGATCTTCCCGATCGTCGCCAGGAACTGCTGAAAGTCGTCCCGGACGTACACGCCGCTCGTCCCGACGCCGGAGTAGCCCTTCGCCGCCTGAGGCGTCACGATCGCTGCGTCGTCTCCGATGTGGATGTCGGAGATGATGACCGCTACCGGGTTCGTCGTGCTCATGGTTGCCTCCCTTTGTGAACGTCCGGCTCACATCTCACCCAGACCCTCGATCGATCGCGCGCCGGCCTTTCCCAGCTTTCGAGGGAAGAGGCACTCCGTTCGGGCCGGCACAACCGACCGGGCCGCAGCTCCTCTCGGGACCGGCAGCACCATTCATCTCGACGCAACGGCAACGAGCGCGGCGCTGCTGTCTTCCTGGGGGTCGTCAGGGACGTCGGCGAGGAGGGGGCGCGAGTCGTGGCGATCCGCCGCACCGCACATTCCGTCAGCAGGGCGTCCGACGCCGACGACCTGGACACAACCACCGAGGGCACCGCCAGCATCAACCCCACCGTTCGTTGCCCCGAACTTAGGGCCGTGGCGACGGGGCGTCATCACCCAAACGGGTGATGTGGCGGCGGGCGAGCGTCGTCATGATCACAGTAGGGAATCCGCTGCGATGAATGACCCCAGCGCCAGCCGCTTTCTCCAATTGGGTGGTCCTGCCCAGCTGGACCATCTGCAGCGCACTGATTACTCCAGGGGTCAAACGCACAACGGCAGGGGTTGGCTTACTCGGATCGCTTTGAGCGCGCCCGGTCGGGGCGCACCCGCACGACTGTTCTGGAGCCGATCTGCCGCCGCCGAATCGCTTCGCCAAGGGAGGCGCCGATGAGAGTTTCTTGGCTGGTTATGCTCTGCATAGCTGCTCTCTGTGTGCCGGGTTGTGCCAACCAGACCTATGTCCAGGAGCAGATGAACGCCGCCGCGAAGGCGACAGACGCCAAGGTCGCTGAGGTTCAGAGGCAGGTCGAAGCGACGCAGATGGATGTCACAAACTTGAAGAAGTCCAGCGCGGTGGTAGACGAACAGATTGCCAGGCTCTCGGACACAGCCAAGGAGACCCTGGCACGAGCGAATGAGGCTGAGCGACTCGCACCTCCCGTCGAACTGCCCGCATTCCCATGGCCGCCACCGCAGCCGACATCGTTCATGGAAGTGAAGCGTGACCTATTGGTTGCTTCCGGGGGACCTGCCACCTGGGGTGACGTGGCGAGCAAACTGCGTGCGGCGGCCGACCGCGCCGGATACGAGGGCTACACGTGGTTCTCGGTCCCAAACGGATTTGCGTTCGTGCTCCACGTCGAGCAGTTCGACGACCGCGGGCACGCCAAGGATCCGCGTTGGATCACCCAGCCGAGTTGTGGCCGATTTTCCTTCAACTGCATCATTCAGGCGCTGTTTACCGCCACGCCCGGGTCATATCGAGTCCTGGTCTTTGTCGTGGCCACCGGCCCGGTTAAGGTCGACCTGGGCACCGCGATGACGATCGAATGGGCCAGAGAGGTGTGGAAAGAGGGCAGCGCCACCTTCCCTTCGCGCTTCGCAGGGAACGCGTTCTCCAGCGATCACTCCTGCCTGGCGTTGGTCTATGAGTTCGAGCAGACTGGCCGGCAGCAGAAGGCCGTCTTCAGAGGGGAGAGCGCTCTGAGTGCGCTCAATCACCTCACGGGATCCGGCTTTTGGGCGGGTCTTGGAGGTGCATGATGGATTTGACTGTCCGGAAGGCGCAAACCCGACTCCTGGCAGTGTGGGGCATCGGCTTTGGTCTGGTCCTGGTAGTGGCCGCCTCCAAAACCCTGTTTGGCCATCTCGGCGACACCTCGACTCTTTGGCGCTGGGTCGCTGCACGCCTCACGACCCCCGTCACTCTGATGCTCGGGACCCTCGTCGGGCATCTAGTTCCCGACAGCGGCAAGTCCCACAAGGCTGATGGCCGACTCTTCTTGGCGGCCATCTTCCTTTCGTGTGCCTATCTACTGCTCTTACTTGTTGCAATATTCGTCGGGACCAACTGGGATCCAGGTGCCCTCAATGCGACGGCCTTGCCCGCGGAGTTCCTCCTTGGCTTCGTGATGCTGTGCCTCGGTGCCTATTTTGCCCGGCGAACCTAGACTGGCGGGAGCGGGCCGGGGAGGGCGCCATGAATGACACCAACGATTGCGGGTGGCACACGCCAGGAATCGTCATCGACTCCCACGTCCACGTCGGGCTGCGGGGCGACAGCTTCGGGATGGGCGCTTTCTCCGAGTACTTCATGGCGCAGCCGGCGTTCGAGGTTTTCCTTGCGTACGCGCGGCTGCGTGGGCGGCCGATCACCGACGCGGTCCTGCACCAGGCGACGCTCGCCGTGCTCGACGGCTGCCATCTCGACCGCGTCGTCTGCCTCGCGCTCGACCCCGTCTACGACCCGGACGGCACGCGGCGCGAGGACCGGAGCCACATGTGGGTGGATAGCGCCTACACGTGCCGGCTGCGCGACGAGCTGCCCAACCGGGTGCTGCCCGGCGCCTCCGTCCACCCCTACCGGCGCGACTTCGCCGACGAGGTGCGGCGCTGGGCGGACCAGGGCGCGGTGCTCCTCAAGTGGCTGCCCTCAGCGCAGGCCATCGACCTCGCCGAGCCGGCCGTTGGCGCGCGCCTGCGCGAGCTTGCGCACCTCGGGCCGGGCGGCGGCCCGCTGCCGCTGCTCCTCCACGTCGGCGGCGAGTACGCGATTCCGCCTGCCGGTCCCGCGACCCCCCTCTCCCGCGTGCTGGAGGGGATCAAGGCGAGGCTGGGCAACGAGGGAACCGCGGTCGGCGCCTCCGGAAGCGACTCCTCGCTCTCGAGCCTGAACTTCCTTTCCTGGTCGGCGTGGGAGGCGTCCTGGAATCGCCTGCGTGGGCGCCGCGCGTGGGTGCGCCCCCGCGTGAGCGAGATCAAGGCCAACCTGCGCACCGCCGCGTCGGAAGGTGCCATCATCATCTTCGCCCACCTCGGCCTGCCGTACTTCGCCTCCGGTGCCCTGGCGGGCGTGCTCGAGCACTCCGACTTCAACGTCGTGCGCGGCTACCTCGCGCGCGGCAGCGAGCGGGCGGGCGATCGACGGCGCTACTTCGCCGACGTCTCCGCCTGCTGCACCCCGTTCCGCAAGCCCTACTTCAAGGACCTCGCGGCGCTGCCCAAAGACGCGCTCCTGTTCGGCAGCGACTTCCCCACGCCGGTGTTCGAGCTCTCCACCGACCTCAAGCACAACCTCGCCGACCTGCGCGCCGCGATCGAGGGCGAGCCCGAGCGCCTCATCGTCCCCGAGGGCAACCTCCTCGACGTCAACCGCGCCGAGCTTGAGCGCGCCTTCCCGGGTCACCCGATTTTCACGAACCTCGGTGCACTCGTCGCAAGCCCCACTGCGAGTGGGAAGGGGGGCGACCGGTAGCATGCCATCCGTCCTCGCCACTCCGTCATTCCCGCACACGTGGGAATCGAGCATCCCGCCGCTGAATCACCCGCAGCCCGTCGCGGTCGCGCGAAAGGAAGCGGTGGCGGCGCAGCTCGGGTGCAAGATCACGCCAAGCCAACTGGGCGGTGGGGAGCCCACCGCGTCGCATCGGCCCAATCCCGATCCGTGGGGCCTCCTCCGCTCACTCGGCCGCGCCTACTCTTGGAAACTCGTCCCACGTTCTAGCCTTGCCACGAGACAACGGCTTGGTCTCGGGTTCGGCTTTCACCAGGATCAGCCCTCGGATTTTCGGTCCTGTGCCCGCGGCGGCGCTGCGGAACCTCAACTGGAGATCCTTGACAAGTACTGACCAGCCGCGCAGCCTTCCGATACGGACACGGGCGCGTTTTGTGCGCGTTGCTCGGAGACCCTAATGCCAGACAGCAAGATAGGCGCGCCTAGGATCAAGCGGACCGTAACGATCGATAAGGGGCCGAGAAACATCGAGAAGGGTGATCTCAATCAAGATCGGCTTGTCCATTGTCTCGACGCATTGATCGAGGTTAGATCTGGCACATCTCCCAGGACCGTCTTCCTCGTGCTTAGAAGCCCGCACCGTAATGGCAACACGGAATTGATGAAGGCGGTCCTGCCGCAGGTTGGTCAAGAGCGTCTGGTCTCACACATTATGGTACGGCAGGCAGAAGGCGTCTGGGATGCGTCCCAATACCCACGCGTGCTTGAGGCCTTGGCGCCTGAGTACCGGGGCTCGCAGCGGTTCAGGGCACAAGTGCAGGGCCGGTTCAGCCCGCTATCCCGGCGCGTGCTGCACCAGATGGCGGCCTTGGGTATCCCTGTCGCCGCCTTCCTTCTGACGTCGCTAGTCTTTGCGACCCTGCGGTCGGTCAGCAGTGGGGCCCCCAACGAACCCGTAATCGGCCTTCTCAGAAGGGCGTGGATTCAGTTGAGCCAGCTGCCTGCGGCCTTGTATATTGCCGGTGCGGTTCTTGCGGGTGGGCTTGAGGTGCTCCGTAGGGCACAGCGCTTGCCGGTATCCCTCCCCTGGCAGCACAGGAGGGACCCTGGCTACCACCTGGAGGAATCTGATTTTGCTTTCCTTGAGCACGACCACTTCGCAGCGATGCAGCACCTGTTCCGGCGGCGAGTCGCAGGGCCGCCGATCATCTGGATTGATCAGGCAGACCGCCTCGACGAATTCTCCCAGGCAGTACTCTCAGACCTTCTACTCAAGGGCGACGAGGATCTGACCACTAATCGCATCGTGGTCCTGCAGTTCGGGGACTTAGAGTCGCCGTTCCTATTCACGGTCCGTAGGCACTGCCACGAGTACCCTCACCCGGAAGAGAGGCTCATCGAAGCCGAACTGCACGTCGTCCCCCTTGAGGAACGCATCAAGGTGGCCCTGCGAGCTGGCAAGACTGAAGCCGACGCCCGTGCCACCCGTCTCATTGCGGATCTCGTGCTCACCCCAGCGCCGCGACTCCAAGCACTCGCAGAGGCGTGGGACGATCTTTTCCGCGAGGAGCAGGACGGCGCTCGGCAGGTTGGCGCGGCGGTGCTTCTCGCTGTAATTGCCACTTCAGGGAGGGACGGGCCTCACCAGTTCTCGCTCCACGACCTCCGGCGCATCCTTGCGCGACGAACGGGCGCCTTTGCACGATGGCTGGCCGTCATGGGCAGAGAGCCCTACTACCCTGCAGGCCTACAGGAGAACCTCAATTACCTTCAAGAGTTCAGCGACTTTCCGATGCTCCAGAAGAGGCCCGGGGTTGGCGGGCCGGAATGGGTCGTCGATCCAGACGTCCGGCGCGTCGTCCTGAAACAGCTGTCTGCTTCGCCCTCGTGGATCAGCGGCGTGAGCACCTTTTGGGCAACGTACCTTGGTGAGCGGCTTGGGGATGCGACGGCATCCCCTGAGCCCGACAGGAAAGAAGGCCAAGACGATGGCGAGCTACGCGTGTCGCCGCCAAGACGGAGGTTCGACGCGCTGGTCGAACTGTGTTGACACCTCGAGAACGCCCGTCTCCCCAGCGGCAGCACTGCGAGGGACAGTGACGCCGTTGCCGAGCTGGCTCGCGAGTTGATTGCCGCCGGGAATCGGGCGCTCGGCCGTCTCCTCGCCCTTGCTCAGTTCCAGAGCGCATATGATGTCTTCGTCCACCTCTTTGCGGAGGTAGTGAGGAGGCCCGAGCCATGGGCTTCCCCGGTGTTCGTTCGCGAAGTTGAGCGCCTGTCCGAGTTCGTGTGGCGCCTTGCAGCAGTCCGCGGCGCGTCTGAAGTCATTGTCGCGTTCCAGAAATTCGTCCAGGACTGTGGGGCGCGTGCAGGGTCCAAAGGTATTTCCTCAAGCGTCGCAATATTCGAGGCATATAACCGAGCCATCGCACTTGAGGACGTCGACCTGGCTGACGTGCAAGCTCTGCCGATCGCCGGCGGAGACGAAAGGACCAGAGCGTTCCTCGAGAACATGCGGTCCTACGCACTCAACGTCAGCCTAATCAGGAAGCACGCGTTCGTTCTGGAATGCCTAGAGGCGTTCCCATTGGGGGAGGGCCGGGACCTCGAGTCTCTGGCCCGCCAGCTGCGCTCTCCGGTGTCCTCGCCGGGCTTTGATTTGTTTGAGTTTCTCGTCAGTGACCAGTGTGTCCGGGTATGGTCCCGAACCGGAGCTATCGAGCAGGGGGTTCAACAACTCGAGGCGGCCGCCCAGCGCTTGAAGGCACTAGAGGATTCATTCGGAAGCGACGACCTGCTGGAGGGGACTCTGTGGAGCCTAGCCCAGGCGTTGACACGCCTCGCTGCCCTCGATTTGGTGGCCCGGGGAGGGGAGTACTTCCTCCTCGCGATGCCCCGAGCTGTAGCCGCAGTCCAGAGGGCGCTGGACCTTGAGGGGGTGCCACCAGCCGCGGGTCAGAAGCTCCTTGAGAATGCGATCGACAAGACAAGGGAGGCTCTCGAAGACGCGGAGCTGCTCCAGGAGCTTTGCGGAGTGTTGCTCGGTAAGGTATGCCTGCTCAACGCATCCCTTCGCTTGAGTGTCGCGCTTTCCGGCCGCGACCAATCAGAGGCCTCGGATGGCATCGCGGAACTGTGGAGACGGGCAAAAGGCGAAGCCGAGAGCCTGAGATGTCAGCACCTTGCGATGGGCGCACTCGCCGCTCGGGCAAGCGTTAAGCACGGCGTCGAGACCTGTGCCAGCTGCCTCAAGGTGTTGGTCGAGGAGGTCATTCGGGAGGAGTTGGATGGGCCGGCGCGCCAAATCGTGCCGCAGCTTGCGGAGCTGGCCCTTCTCCTGGGGGACCGGCGCATGTACCGAGCTTCGGCCGATGCCCTCGGCTACCTAACCGCAAAGCCAGCTCCCCCGGCCGGCACCTCTGCTTTCCTCGAGTGGTGCGAGGCAAAGATGTCGAGAGGGCAATTCCTGCGCCTCCTGCGGCTGCCCCGGGCATGCCTGGACGAGGTGCTCGATTGCGCTCAGATCGACACAGAGCTATACGATCAGACTCTCAAACCGCGAGCGTGGAGGCTGCAACTTGATGGCCGACTGCAAGCGTGCTGGTGCTATGAGCAGCTTGAGGACTGGGATGAGCTTGACCGTGTGCTCGAGGCGAGCATTAGCATCGGCGGAATCGAAGAGTGGCGAGGCTACCCGCACTTTGTGGGTATTTGCTTCCGGCGCGAAATCGCATGCAAGCGGTCCTCGCAAGAAGCGATCGACAAAGCCCTAGACCGTGTGGGAGCGCCACACTACCGCAGCCATTACGAAACGGCAGCGATAATGCGGCTCCTTGGCCAGACGATGGCGGAATGCGTAGCTTCGCCGGTTGCGGACAGTACCCGCACTAGAGTCTGCCTTGCCGCGCGTGATCAGGTTGGCCAGCTTACCGAGTGGGTGGGCCTAGACGCCGCGGTGGATTTCCTGGATGTCTACTTGCGGCTCGACCAGACACACGGCGAGTCCGCTGAGCTCCTCTACGAAACCCTACTCGCGAAGCACGCAGCAAGTGCCCACAAGCTCGAGGAGCTTGAGACAAACCTGCAGGGGGGGAAGATCCGGCCACTGCTTGAGTTCATCCTCAGGAGGTTCGCGTCGAGAATAGTCTGGAACGACCAGCCGGCGGGCCAGGTGAGAGGGATCCTCGAGCAGATCAAGATCTCTGGTCTTTGCTCCTTGTCCGCTCAGCAGATTGAGTTCTGCGTCGAGCATGGGCAGCATGTGCACGTGGCCGAAGGTAGGATCGTACTCCACGCGGGCCTGCTCGTTCTCCGCGCACTGCAGGAGCAGGACGAAGGCGTACAGAGCAATGACCAGCTGATGGCTTCGGCGACCGAGGCGATATGGGCGGCGACACGGATGGCCCTGCGGCTGCTTGCAACCGAAAACGTAGTCCACCCGAAGCTCGCCAGGGCAATGAAGGCCTATCTGGAGGTGTGCGATGCCTTCGCCCCTGCTGGTCGGCTGAGTATTCAGCCGCTTGGGGTGTAGGTCAGGCTGGCCAGTGAATCACAGCCCAAAACGGATGGGAGCGCTTCCGTCACGGGGAGACGGAATAGGCCTGTGCAGTCGGCATCCCGTTCCAGAGTCTGCCCTCGAGCCGGCGACCGTTCTGCTTCTTTCGGACGCCGCCCCACTGCTTGAAGAAGAAGGGCACAGCAGCCTCCACGCATTGGTCGCGGATCTCCGCCACCCACTCGAGCGCGATTGGGCGTGCGCGCGGGCCAGACTCGCCACCGACGATCACCCAGTCGATGCGCCTGAGATCGAGTCGGGGCAAGGGGCCAAGCAAGGGCTCAAGCGAGAGAAACTTGACCGCGGCACCGGTGTCGCGCAGGTCGTCGATCCGCCAAGCCTGACCGACGGTCTCGGCACTCACACCCATCCACACGTTGGGAGGCCATGGCAGTCTGGGAGAAAGCTCGCGAAGGCGCTGCGACCTCTTTGTGAGCACCTGGAATCGGTGATGCGGCGCTTGTACCATCACGTCGAAGAGTTTCTGGATGAAGCGAGTTGGGACCTCGTCGTGGAAGAGGTCGCTCATCGAATTCACGAAGATTGTTTGGGGCCGCTTCCACCGCAGAGGGAGATCGAGAACGTCTTCGTGGAGGGTTAGCCTGAAGCCGTTGGCGTAGTTCGGCTGGCCCATCGCCTTCAGACGCTTGGCAAGGCGCTCGGCGTAGCAGTTCTTGCAGCCTGGGCTTACCTTGTCACAGCCGGTGACAGGATTCCAGGTTGATTCGGTCCACTCGATTGACGACCGGAGGGCCATGCGACTGTCACCTCATTCTTCCGACTCCTCAAATCCAAACGACCGCTGCTCCTGGGTGTATTCCACCGCTCCCCTGGCCAGCTTCAAGCCAAGAGGGTTCCGGCTGAAGAACGCGAGGTGGTACAGGGGGCGCTTGTTGTCGACGGCGCGGACGAGCTTTTCGGGTCCGCGGCTGAAGCGAAGAGTCGCCATTTGCTCCGCAAATTGCTGAAGAACGAAGTGACCTAGCCCGTGACATCGGGTCACTGGATCCGCCCATCTCTCCCGCCAATCAGCCAGGCCCAGAAAGTCGGCTACTGTGTCGTCGTCTGGACTTTCGTACTTTCCCCAGAACCGTGCGGCGTCCATACCTGAAGGCACGAGGACCAGAAAATCCAGGTACCGTACAGCTAGGGCTTCTACTGTGGAGAAGTGCAGACCGCTCATGCCGAACGGGTCCAAGACGCAAAAGCCAAGGACCCTTCGGGATCGGCTGCCAACTGGAAGGGCTGCGAGCGTCGTTTCCACGCTGGAGTTCGCGTCACCCAAGATGTACACAGCGTCGCGATTGGGGAAAGCGGCACGAACCCGCCGTTCGAGGACATCCAGCCTCGATTTGTCGCGCTCGCAGAAGATGCACCGATCGAACGGTGGCGTCGCCTCGAGGGCGAGCAGCGGTGTACCGGGAACGATCCGCGCGCTACCCTCCAGCCGCGCACGTCCAGTGCCGGCAAACAGGTCGAGGTACACGCGGACGTGCCACTTCCTCCTCGTTGCTTTGGCGAACATAGCGGCGTACCACCGAACGAGGCGGTACTTCTCCTCTCCCCATTCCCCGACAAGAGGGGTTAGGAGCCCGTCGTCAACAAGCTGCGGTAGAGCTTTCGTCAACGTGCGGCCTCACGCGTTCGTCGTCGAAAACGAGAAGAACAGCTAGAAGCCTATCACCAATTCGAAGCACTGGGCGGCGGTCCTCTCGACCAACGCGTCGAGTTTCGTCAGCGCCGCTTGCCCGGGGATGCCGGGAAAAGGCCGGCGCTCGGGCGCCTCTGCTCCCAGGGGGAGATCCACTTCGAGCGCGGGTCGCGGTCCTCGGCGGCGGTCTGCTCGCGCTCCTCGGCGGGCGCCCACGGCTCGGTCTTCTTGCGGGTGGTGGCATCGATCGCGTCGAGCTCGCGGTGGGCGATCTCGCGGATGTC